>CABDZF010000305.1_pt1 | contig 12506 bp, 13 predicted proteins | sample 3421651 | NCBI WGS metagenome assembly CABDZF01 (sample SAMEA5534339, study PRJEB31848) | metagenome | biome: tundra; feature: field; material: soil | place: USA | collected 2013-05 | depth 0.45 m | reverse complement strand
CTGGTCGTCTTGGTGTTCGCTGTTACCACTGTGAACTCCTTAAGAGGCTTGGAAGGTGCACGGCGTCGCCGACACAGCTGTAACATATCTACCGACTGCTTGGTATGTCAAGCGTCAAGAGACAATGTCCTGCACGTCCGGCAGTTACATGTCCAGGCCGCCGTTGACGCCCCAGACCTGGCCGGTGATGTACGCGGACGCGTCCGCGGCAAGGAAGTGGACCACGCGTGCGATCTCCTCGGGACGGCACAACCGGCCGACCGGAATCTGCGACCGGATCTTGTCCAGCACCTTCTCCGGGACGTTCTCGAGCATCTCGGTGGCCACGAAGCCGGGGGTCACCGTGTTCACGGTGATGCCCACGCCGTTGTCAACGAGCCTGCCCGCCCGCGCGAGGATGAAGGCCGCCTCCTTCGCGAGGGTCTTGGTCAGTCCGAGCAAGCCGGCCTTGGACGCGGCGTAGTTTGCCTGACCGATATTTCCGGTCTCGCCGATGACCGAGGAGACGAAGATGATGCGACCGGTCCCACGTTCGACCATGTGCTCCAACGCCGGCTGCGCCATGAAGAACGAGCCCGACAGGTTCACCGCAAGAACCGTGTTCCACTCCTCCACCGACATCTTCATGGCCATCTTGTCCATGGTGATACCGGCGTTGTTGACCAGGATGTCGATCCTGCCGTGCTCGCCAAGGACCTCCTGGACCACCCGACGGCAGTCCTCGGGGTGGGAGACGTTTCCCTGGTGGATGCTCGCGCGCCCCTGGCCGGCGAAGTCCTCCTCGAGCTCCTTGAGAAACTGCTCCGCGCGATCCCGGTTTCCGCTGTATCCGGCAGCAACCGACGCACCCTGGCTGGCCAGGCTCCTGCAGATCGCGGCGCCGATGCCACGGGTTCCGCCGGTGACCAGCGCCACCTTTCCGGAGAGCTTCTGGCCGGCCATGGCGGTGGATCGTTGGCCAGACGTCGAGTCGAGGGCGTTCATGGTGGTGCCTCCAAGGGATTGACGATGGATCGCTGACCATGACGATGCTTTCCTTAGGCGTCGCATCCGGCCCGGTGACGTCGCACAACGTGGTGCGACGGTGGGTCTGCATGATCGACTCGCGATACTGCTGGCAGCAGTATCGCGTGGTCTGCGCCCCCGTGGCTACCCTCGAGTTGACTCACCACAGATGCCTGCATAGCAGCAATCGTTGCCTGACTACCAGCCTCGACAACGGTTCATTTTGCTCCTGGTGGCCGCCCCACGTGAGGCTGAGAGTGTTCACGGCTCTACGCACCAGCGCCATGCCGCACCAGGCGGCCGATTGACAAATGGGAGGAGTGTCAACTGGCCCTGCGCATCAACACTCTGACCAAGACCGCGGACGGCCTCGACAAGGCCGAACTCGTCGACTGAGAAGGACCTTAGAAGGGCGCCGACGACCTCAAGCTCGCCATGCTCGGCTGGTTCAGCCACACCAGGCTGCGCTCCGCGCTGTCCTACCGAACCCAAGCAGACCTCGAGGCCGAGTACTACCGTCACAACCACCCCGCGGAGCGACCGCTCGCGGGAGCTGGGACCGTCTAACTAGCCCGGGGTTCAGTAAGTCGATCGAGGTGAGGTTGTCAATGAGAGCCATCGTGTACTCGCATACGGGCGGTCCCGACGTTCTGCGGCTTGTCGAACGATCGGTCCCGGCGACGGCAGCGGGTCAGGTTCGGGTCCGTGTGCATATCTCCGGAGTGAACCCGACGGACTGGAAGTCCCGCAGGGGATCGGCCCCCGGCGAGGCGACTCCGTTCGCCCAGGTCGTTCCCAACCAGGACGGTGCAGGCATCGTGGACGCGCTGGGCGACGGCGTAGCCGGGCTCGCGATCGGGCAACGTGTCTGGATCCGGGAAGCGGCCTGGCAACGCGCAGACGGGACAGCCCAGGAGTATGTGGTGCTGCCGGCTGCAAACGTAGCCGCGCTTCCGCCCGGCGCCTCATTCGATCTTGGCGCCAGTCTGGGCATTCCTGCGCTCACCGCTCACCGTTGCCTCACCATGTCTGAATTCGGTCCTGCCCGGCTCAGTCCGGGATCCCTCACCCGACGAGCGGTGCTGGTTGCGGGCGGTGCGGGAGCCGTGGGGCATGCGGCGATTCAACTGGCTCGATGGGCGGGTGCTGAGGTGATCACCACGGTGAGTGGACCGGTCAAGGCCGAGCTTGCCAGGAGGGCGGGCGCCGAGCACGTGATCAACTACCGGGCCCAGGAGTCTGCGGCAGAGATTCGGAAAGTGGCACCCCATGGTGTGGACATCGTGGTTGAGGTGGCCCCATCGGAGAACGCGGCGCTCAACTCGGCGATCGTTGCTTCGGGAGCGACGATCGCGATATACGCGAACAACGGCGGCGACGAGCTCACCCTGCCGATCCGCTCGCACATGACGACAAACACGCGAGTCCAGTTCGTCCTGATCTACAGGGTCGATCCCGAAGCCAAGGCACATGCCGTGGCTGCCGTGAGCGCAGCCGCTGCTGATGGCGCGCTGCCGGTCGGTGAGGACGCGGGGCTGCCCCTGCATCGTTTCCCACTCGAACGCACTGCTGATGCGCATGCGGCCGTCGAAGCCGGTGCCGTCGGCAAAGTGCTGATCGACGTGATCTGACGCCGCTCACGAGGTGTCTTCGGGAGATCCCGATCAGGTTGTGATGATGAGCGCCGCGATCCGTAGTGCTGCCGCCCCTGCCCCACATCCCTTCCCAGCGAAGGCGTTATGGAGGGCTCATGCCAGTGGAGCGGCGAGCACCGGGCGCTGCCCAGGACTCCTTGCATGGGCCTGCGACCGCCCGGGAATCGACCCGGCGAGCGCCCTCTCACCGCATCCAGCCCATCCCAGTCATGCTCAATCGTCTCGTCGCGTCTCAACCAACCTGAGACGCTGCGGGACACCCGAGACGCCCCTGGTCAGGGATCTGGTCAGAACGCACACCTCCCCCCGGACACGAAAACGGCCCGCAAGCTAAGCTTGCGGGCCGTTGACCTGCGGTGATACCGCTGACACGTTGGTAGCGGGGGCAGGATTTGAACCTGCGACCTCCGGGTTATGAGCAAGGCGAACCCTGTCTCATACAGCCTGATCCGTCTCCCCCGTCACCATTCATCGTGCTCGCCACGCCGTCGACGTCGCATCCGTCCCCAGCCGTGCCGCTCCGTCCCGTGGCGTCTTGGTCACGGATCTGGTCACGGATGCTCACGCTGCCGGGTAGAGGGCATCGATGGGCCCGCACTTCTGGTCGTATTTCAAGAGGCCACTTGATGACAGACGGCGGTCGGATTTCGGGGATGAGGTCAGTCTGGTCGATGTCCTTCGACCCAAGCCTTCAACCATGAATGCAGCCTCTTCTGCACTTGCGGATCCAGGCTCGCGGGCAACCGGTCGATGCGCCGCGCAAGGATCGTTGGGTCGATCAGACCGGACTCGAGCATGGCCGCCGTGAATGCGAAGTCCTTCTCCCGATACGCCACGAGTTTGGACACAACGCAGTCGTGCGGCTCCAGAAACGCCGCCAGAGCTCGACCGGTGGACTGGTTTGACCAGGGGACCACGCGGCCACGCCAACCCTTCGGGAGCACCGCGGTCCGCACGCTGACCCCTTGTGCGTACATACCATTCATTTCGTGGAATGGGGAGAGCTCGCCGATCGCGCCGTCGACCGCGTCAGCCTTGTCCTCTGTGGGGTCGTCGAAGTAGGCAAGGTCGACCTCCATGGATGCGGTGGCCCGATCCGGGAGCTCGTCCTCGTCGAAGGTGGCCAGTACCGACTGGCTACCGATGACCAGGATGTTCGGGTCGTCCACGATCGTCGACGCCGCGCGCAGGATGTGGGCCAGCTGTTCACGATTCACCCGCTCACCCAGACTCGATCAGCCCGACGGTCGCTACCGTGGTGGCCTCGCTGGGCTGCCCATGGTCCCGACGCCAGTGGCGCACGAAGGATGCCAAGACCCGTGAACGCACCTCTTGCGAGATCACCCCGGCGAAGGGAGAGTTCTGGCGCAGTTCCAACCCTGCCGGTCCCTGAGATGTCAGCACGTCGGCAACCGCATCGACTCCGGCGTCGAGCACCTCTTGCCATTGGCCCAACCAGCGTGCCGTCATGCCCCGCCCCGGGTGCTGGGTCCGCAGTCGCTGCAGATTCCCACCCACCCGCGCGAGAACGTCCTCTGGGTTTTCGACCAGCTCGGCCAGCACCGCCCGGTGCAACCACAACGAACGTTCCTGATCACGCGTCAGTTTGCCCCCGCGCACGGTTCCGAGCAGTCGGTCCAGCTCCAACCGCGCAACACGACGATGTGACCCGACCCACACAAAGATCAGGTCGCCGCGGTCGCACAGGTCAACGACGTGCTGACGGGACACCCCGAGGAAGCTCGCAACATCCCCCGTGCTCAACAACGGGGACTCGATCCGCTCCATATCCATCATCGTCCATCACAAACACCAAAAACACAACACGAATGGTTCGACGCAACGACGCCCCTGACACGTGCGCGACCTTTGTCTCCTCTCATCGGCCCCAACCGGTGCGCCTCTGTTTCCCGGCGTCCTAGTCACACATCTCGTCACCAGCGCGGTGGCGCGATCACTGCTCCCCAGGGGACTCGTCAACGTGCAGCGCTCCTGGTCGCCACCCATTGCCGAGCTGCATCGACAGCCGCCGGGTGTCCCGTATGAGGACCTGAACGAGGATCTTCACCGGGCGGGTCTATTGGGTACCCTCGCGCAGGAGACCCCAACTGACCTACTGCGTTCCCACAACACGTTCGTCTATCGGAACTGGCGCGCCTGGTCGGCGGTCAAGGGTGAGTCACGGAAGTGGCTGTGGCGTGGCGGCTAGCAGTGTGGATGCGATGAGCTGGTGACCGGCGGCGTTGGGGTGGTCCCCATCGGGAGCCAGCAAGGAGGTGGGGTTGATGGAGCCGTTTCCTTTGAAGGGCGCGTACAGGCTTACGCAGGTGGCGCCCGCCTGCCGTGCAGCGTCGCAGATCTGGGTGCTCTCAGCGCGGGTGAGTGCGTCGCTCCAGCTTTGGAAGGCGGTGCCGTGTTCGGCGGTGCCGACGTCTCCGTCCTGGAACACGTTCCAGTAGTCAGTGACAAGGACGGTCGGAGGGTGAGCTGGGTTGGCGGCTCGCGCGGCGTCCACGATGAGCTCCACGTTATGTCCGGCGCTGTCGATCAATGGGGTGTAGCAGGTCGTCGGGCAGCCGGTGGGCCCCTTCGATTCCAGCGGGTTGAGGTCGTTTGCCCCGATCGTGACGAGCAGGATGTCTGCCTTGGCGACCTGGTCACGGAACGCCCCGGGCTTGGTCATGGCCGCCAACAGCTGGGAGCTGGTCCAGCCAGGCACGCCCAAGTTCACCGAAGAGGTCGCCACGTCGTCCTGGGCGGCCAGCTGCGTGGCATACAGCCCGACGAAGGCCTCGCAGTTGCAGTTGTAACCGGAGGTCACCGAGTCGCCGATCCCGACGACCGTGATCGACCGGCTGATACCCCCCGAAGCAGGAGCGGCCGTTGTCGGCGGCGGGGACGTGGTGGTGGTTGTGGTGGTCGTGGTCGACGTTCCTTTGTTTGGTGGCTGACCGTTCGCTGCCTGGGCGAAAGCGGTCACCGTCACGATGAGTGCGACCGCGATCAGGGCAGTGAGGGCTCGGGTAGGTAGCTTGGAACGGCTCAGCCGTCGCCTTTGGGACGACTGGGGGGTCTGCGCAGTGCTGCGTCTGCGTCGTAGTCGGTCCCAGCGTGGGGCAGGACGCTGCGACCTATCCTCGGGCGGTTGCCCCCGCGGGGGCGGAGCCTGCGTCATGGGAGTCTCCTGTGTTCGTCTAGGAGTATCTGATCGCATGATCGTCCAACGATGCTGGGTGCTGACTGACAGTCTGCTGTGAGTGGTTCCCGGGTGCAGGTCGCCGCCGGGGTTGGCTGATGGGAGGATCCGGATTCGCCAGAGACGGCGACCGACCCAGATGGCGCATACCGCATCGTGCGATTGCGGGACCACTGCTGGTGGTCCCCAGGTGCGTCCAGTTCGGGGCTCACCCTGGAGTCCGTCACGACCTTCGAGGAGTCGGCCGGCTGAGGCCCTTGGGGTGTCACACCGCTACCGAGACGGTGAACGGTCTTCGTAGCGACATCAAGACAGGTCCTCGTCCTGGCCGTGGTCGAGGGCAAGACGTCACGGATGTGTGCGCGTTGGCTGGGTCGAGGTCGTCGCCCGGATTACTGGTTTCGGTTGTTTGCTTGCCGTGGATCGAGGGGTGGTTCGGTTAGTGTCTTCGCGCGAGCCCCGTTTGGTGACGCCGGGCGGGCGGGTCATCGATCACGTAGCGTGACGGCATGAACTGGGGGGGTGTGCGCAGCCAGTTTGGGGAGCAGTGGCGGGGCCGAGACGTTGCGGTGGTTTACGCGGTCCTGGTCGTGGTGGTCAGCGTTGTTGCTGCCACGCAGCCGCCGTCGCTGCTGCGAGATATCGTCCAGACCAGCAGCACCGATCTGGTCAACCTGCGGCTGCGCCCGCTGTCGGTGCTGTTCGCCAGTGCCTTCGTCATCTCCCCAGTTGCTGGCTTGTGGATTGTCGTGCCGATGGTGGTGGCCTATGGGGAGCTCCAGCGGTGGCTCGGGCGCGTGAGTCTGTTCGTGGTGGCGGTCTTGGGCCATGTTGGTGCGACGCTGTTTGTGGCCACGATGGAGGTTACGGAGCTGGCTAAGGGGCGGGTGGGGTTCAGCATCGCGGTCAGTCCCGACGTCGGGGTCAGCTATGGGCTGGCCGCGGTGGCCGGTGTTCTGGTCGTCCGGGTCCCCGGCGCCTGGCGGCGCAGGTATGTGATCGCCAGCCTGGTCGTCATCGTCGGCCAGTTCCTCATCTTGCGGAACTTCACGGGACTGGGGCACCTCACCGCCTGGCTGATCGGCTTGGCGGTCGCGGTTCCCGTCAGCAATGCCATGGGTACCCGGCACGCACGAGGTCCAGAGCTGAGCAGGGTCCCGTAGCGATGGCCTGACTCGGCGAACGTCGCGGGACTCTCTGCGGATCCCCGCCGGCGACCTGCCTGGCGACGAAATTTCTCACAGATAACTCCCAGCCAGGTCCCAGCGCCAGTGGACGTTCATGGAATTAAGTGGTCCTAACCGAAAAAGGGGACTCCCATGACGCAGCAGGCTTCGCCGCAGGTTCCACAGCCGCCCGAGGGCACCCAGCCTCCTGCGACGCAATGGTACGAACCGATGCAGACGCGGGCGGGGTCGCCGTACTTGGCGGACTCTGTGGTGACAGGGCCCGGGGCAGAGCGCGCCCCGTCGCCCAAGCCCCGCCGGTTCTCGCGTCAAAGTGGCCGGGTGAGCAAGGACCGGTCTTTGCCACTTCGTTGGCGCGGCGGGCGGCTTGGCCGCCGTGGGACTGTGGTCGTCGCGGTTGTGGCCTTGTTGGTCGCGGGCGGCGCCACCACTGCCTGGGCGAAGAGAGGTTCTTCGGCCGCTGCGTCCACTGTTGCGTCGACCCGGTTGGTGACGGTGGGCACCGGCACCATCTCGCAGGCGGTGTCGGCGTCCGGCACGGTTGCCCCGACCACGACGTCGAACCTGGCCTTTGGCTCGGCCGGTCAGGTCACGGCGGTGGACGTGACCCAGGGCCAGAAGGTCACGGCGGGCCAGCAGCTCGCGACGATCTCGTCGGCCTCTTTGACCAGTCAGGTGGCGCAGGCCCAGGCGACCATAGCCTCCGATGAGGCCAAGCTCTCCACGGATCAGACGGCGGCCGCTTCAGCGGCACAGATCACCGCCGACCAGGCGAGCATCACGGTTGCCCAGGCGCAGTTGACGAACGCCCAGGCCGCCCTGGCGGGGGCCACCCTCACCTCGCCGATCACGGGCACCGTCACCGCCGTCAACCTCACGGTGGGCCAGCAGCTCAGCGCCTCCGGCTCCAGCACGGGTTCCAGCTCGGGCTCCAGTTCTGGCGCTGGCGCTAGCTCGGGGTCGGGTGCCAGTTCTGGTTCTGGCTCCGGCTCCGGTGGATCATCAGGAGCGTCATCGGGTGGGGGGTCGGGGCAGTCCAACTCGGGCAGCGCGTCCGCCTCCAGCGGGTCGTCGGGCTCGAGTAGTTCGACGAGCTCGACCGGGCAGATCCAGGTGATCAGCACCGGCTCCTATGTCGTGGACGCCTCCGTTGGTGCCAGTGACCTGGCGAACATCGCCAAGGGCGACCAGGTGACTATTACCACCAGCGGATCGGCGACTCCGGTATTTGGCCTGGTTTCCTCCATCGGGATCGTGGCGTCGTCAACTTCGGGGACGAGCGCGTTCCCGGTTGTGGTCAACGTGACCGGCAGCCCGGCTGGCCTGTACGCGGGAAGCTCGGCGAACGTGTCGATCATCTACAAGCAGCTGAGCAACGTGCTGGTCGTGCCAAGCCTGGCGGTGACCCGCACCAACGGGAACGCCTACGTCACCCTCGACCAGAACGGCGTCAAGTCACAGCACCAGATCACCGTCGGGCTCAGCTCGGGCGGCTCGACCCAGGTCGTCTCAGGCCTGGCCAGCGGCGACACCGTCGTGGTACGGGTCCCGGTGGCCCGCACCGGCGGCACCAACGGCACCGGCGGGTTTGGTGGCGGCGGGTTTGGTGGCGGCTCTGGTGGCACCGGTAGGACCGGCGGCGGCGGGTTCGGCGGCGCTGGCGGATCGGCCGGTACGGGCGGGGCAGCGGGGGCGAACGGCTGATGGCCACCTACCTGACTGGGCCCTCCCAGTTCCACGGAACCGATCCTGTCCTGTCTTTGAGCGAGGTGACGAAGGTCTACCGCAACGGCTCACTGGAGGTCGCCGCCCTACGAGGGGTCAGCCTGGAAGTGCAGCCCGGTGAGTACGTCGCGGTGATGGGCCCATCAGGGTCGGGCAAGTCGACCCTGATGCACATCATCGGCTGCCTGGACGTCCCTTCCGCTGGGAGCTACCACCTGGCCGGTGAGGACGTCAGCTCGATGAGCGAGAACGACCTGGCCGATGTCCGCAACCGCAGTATCGGGTTCGTGTTCCAGCAGTTCAACCTGCTCGCGTCGATGACCGCCGCCTCGAACGTCGCGCTTCCCCTGGCCTACGCCGGGGTCAGCCGGGCACAGCGACGCGAGCGGGCCGAGGCGTCCCTGGCCCGGGTGGGGCTGGCCGACCGGGTCGGTCACCGACCCGGCGAGCTGTCCGGCGGGCAGCAGCAGCGGGTCGCGGTGGCCCGGGCGCTGGTCACCGAACCAGCCTTGATCCTGGCTGATGAGCCGACCGGGAACCTGGACTCCACCTCGACTGCGGACGTCCTGGACCTGTTCGATGAGCTACATGACGCCGGACGCACGGTCGTGCTCATCACCCACGAGCACGACGTCGCCGACCGCGCCGGCCGCATCGTGCGGCTGCGTGACGGCCTGGTCACCGACGACTCCGCACATGTGGCTGCCGCTGCGGGGGTGAGGTCATGACCTGGTTCGACACACTGCGGACCGCCCTGGAGGCGATGCGCACCCACCGGATGCGTTCGGCGCTGACCGTGCTGGGGATCCTCATCGGTATCGCCGCGGTGATCTTGACCGTCGGACTGGGCATCGGCGCCCAGCAGCAGGTCACTGCCCAGGTCGAGGCTCTGGGGACCAACTTGTTGATCATCTCCCCCGGCAGCACCACGAGCACCACGGGTCTGCGGGGCGGGTTCGGGTCGGCCTCGACACTGACCCAGGCCGACGCGGCGGCCGTGGCCTCCCCGGTGGTAGCCCCGGACATCGCCGCAGTGGCTCCCAGCACATCCAGCTCGCAGTCCCTGGTGGCCGGGTCCAGCAACTGGACGACCTCCGTGGTGGGTACCACCCCCTCCTGGATGTCGGTCCGGGCGAGAACCATGTCAGCCGGGACGTTCCTGACCGCCGCCAACCAGGCCTCGGCCGCCTCGGTCGTTGTCCTGGGTGCCACCACCGCCCAGGAGCTCTTCGGCTCCACCGACGTCGTCGGCCAAACCATGACCATCGCCGGGACACCCTTCACCGTCCAGGGAGTGCTGGCCCCCAGCGGCTCCACCGGCAGCACCAACAACGACGACACCGCCGTGATCCCGCTGAGCACCGCCCAGCAGCGGGTCTCCGGCGGGTCCAGCCGCACCACAGTCCAGACGATCTACGTGCAAGCGACGTCCCAGACGGCGTTGCCGTCGGCCTACCAGGAGGCCAACAGTGAGCTGCTGGCCCTACACGGCATCACCAACGCCACCAATGCTGACTTCACGATCACCAACCAGGCCTCGCTGGTGACCACCGCGGCGTCGGTGTCCAAGACGCTCACGGTCCTGCTGGCTGGGGTCGCGGCCATCTCGCTACTCGTAGGAGGGATCGGTGTCATGAACATCATGCTGGTCTCGGTCACCGAAAGGATCCGCGAGATCGGGCTGCGTAAAGCACTCGGCGCCCGCCCCGCCCTGATCCGCCGCCAGTTCCTCATCGAGGCCTCACTCCTGGGCCTGACCGGCGGGCTGATCGGCGCAGCCGTTGGAATCCTTGGTGCCAAGGTCCTACCAGGGCTGATCTCCAACCCGGTGGCTCTGTCTATGCCTGCCATCTTCGGGTCGATCACCGTCGCGCTGGCCATCGGCCTGGTGTTCGGTGTCTACCCCGCCACCCGGGCCGCCCAGCTGGCACCCATCGACGCCCTCCGCAGCGAATGAGGCCCACCGTGCCCAACCCAGCATCCACTAACCCAACTCCCACACCCGAGACCCCTGGAGCGACAGCCATGACCGCCAACGTCCCCACCCGGCCACGCCTCACCCACCGCCGACGCGTCCAGGTCGGCGCCCTGGCTGCCATCCCCCTGGTTGCGGTGCTGGCCGCATGCGGCAGCAGCAGCAGCGCAGCGCCCGCCGCGGCGCCCGCCGCGACACAGGGGTCCGTTCAGGGCTCGAACTCGGGCGGGTCCGGCGGGGCGCCCGCCATCCCTGGCGCGTCGGGGCTGATCGCCGCCGCCTCACCGGGCACCCTACAGGTCCAGTCCACCACAGCCCAGAACACCGTGGCCTACACCAGCGCCACCACGTTCACCGCCGTTACCTCCGGCCACATCGCGGCCGGAGGCTGCGTCATGGTGACCGGGACCCCGGCGGCCGGCTCGGCCAAGGCCCTGACCGCGACCTCGGCCCGCATCATGGCAAAGGTCAACGGGGCCTGTCCCACGACCGGCGCCGGCGGTGGGTTCGGTGGCGCAGGCTCGGCCCGGCGACCCACCGGCGCCGGCGGTGGGTCCGGGACGCGCCGCGCGTTTGCCAGCGCCACCGGCACAGTCAACTCGGTATCCGGCTCGACGATCCTTCTCAACGGCGTGCTGCGCAACGGCCCGAGCGCGGCCGGTTCCGGCGCACCGGCCAGCCCGAGCACCATCACCATCACTCTCGGCTCTTCGGCCACAGTGACCCAGACCGTCCCGGCCACCAGCGCCGCAGCAGTCGTAGGCCAGTGCGCCCGGGCCATCGGCCCGGCCAACAGCACCGGGACCATCACCGCGAAGTCCATCACCATCAGCAAGCCCGGACCCAACGGTTGCAACACCGGCTTCGGCGGCTTCGGCGGCCGGGGCACCGGCGCCAACTCGACCGGAAACGCGGCCGGTCCCAATGCGTAACCGGCGCAAGGCCAGCAAGGCCAGGGTGGTCACCGCGGCCGGGATCAGCGCCGCAGTCCTGGTAGCCGGCGGCGGCGCGGTCTCCTACGCGACGTCCCAAGGCAACGGGCTGACGTACGTGACGGCCAGCGCCGGCGCGCACTCGGTCTTCCAGAGCCTGCAGGCCACCGGAACCACCGAGCCTTCCAGCGCCGCCACTGTGTCCCTCGCGGTATCGGGGACCGTCGCCACCGTCCCGGTGACCATGGGCCAGAAGGTGACTGCCGGCCAGGTCCTGGCCACCCTGGACAGCACCGCCTTGAAGTACGCCCTGGCGACCGCCCAGGGCCAGGTCGCCAACGCCAACCTCACCCTGGTCCAGGCAGAGTCCGGCCAGGTCTCTGCCGCGTCCGGGACGGGCAGCAAGACCGGCACCGGGAGCTCCACAGCCACGGGCAGCTCCACAACAACTGGCAGCTCCACGGGCGCCGGTGGCGCCACAGCCACTGGCGGCGCCACGGCTCCCAGCACCAGGGCCGCCAGCACCGGGACCGGCAGCGCCAAGACCAGCAGCACTGGAACGGGCGCCAGCACTGGAACGGGCGCCACCACCGGGGGCAGCGGCTCATCGCATTCCGGCTCCGGCCCGACAACGCCGATCACCGCCGCCCAGAAGACACTGCTGGCCACCGTTCGCCAAGCGGACGCCCTTCTGGCCAAGACCAAGGCAGATCTGAGGCTGGCGACCACACTGTGCACCACCCCGACTACGCCACCGGTCACCCCGACTACGCCACCGGTCACCCCGACTACGCCACCGGTCACCCCGACTACGCCACCGGTCACCCCGAC
>CABDZF010000298.1_pt1 | contig 12577 bp, 8 predicted proteins | sample 3421651 | NCBI WGS metagenome assembly CABDZF01 (sample SAMEA5534339, study PRJEB31848) | metagenome | biome: tundra; feature: field; material: soil | place: USA | collected 2013-05 | depth 0.45 m | reverse complement strand
GCCGAAATCCGACAGACCCGGACCCGGGCGCCCAAAAAACACCCGCCGCCCACCCCGAACCCGCTACCCAGCAGTCAAGAAAGCCGCATGAAACCTGGACCAAGGTTTAATCGCAAGCTAAGCAACTTGGCCTGTACGCCTCCGGGGGTCCTGTGAGGGGTGGTCCGGTGGGTGGCACGACACATGACCAGTTGTACGACGCCTTCGACGCGTATGTGCGCAGCCAGCGGCAGTTTGCCCAGCCGAACCTGGCCAGTGGCTCCTCAAGGGGCTGGTGCGCCGCGGCGTCTGTGAGGCACAAACGGCCACAAGATGCGCGGCCGCAATGGCACCTGGCACCGCTACTGCTACTGCCGCAACCATGACCCGATCCGAGTAGGCGGACAGGACCGGCGCTGTCCCGAACGTAACATCCGCGCCGACGCTCTGGACGACTACGTCTTCGACCAAGTCCGCACGGCGATACTGCGCTCTGACACACTCCTTCGCGCGGAACGAGCAGTCGCCGCTCGAGCGCCCGTTCCCGACGATGAGCTGCTCGCCATCGAATTCGCGCGCCTGGACCGCAGAATCACCGCCGTCGAAGGCGAGCAGCGCAGGCTCGTGGACCTCTACCAGACCGGGCTCATTCCACTACCAGAGCTGCAGTGCCGCGCCGCCGACGTCAAACATTGATGTCAATACCTCACCGACAGCCGGGACCACTTCGCCGATCAGCGGTGCGCACTCACCCGCGACAACCATCTCCAGCGGCGCGTAGCCGGATTCGCGCAACGCGTCCTGGCCTTCATCGACCAGCTTGACTTCGACCAGAACAGCGACTGCTGCGCCTCGTCGTCGAAGAAGTTCGCGTCACCGGCTGGAACGTCGAGATCCAGCTGCACATCCCCCTGGACGACGAACCCGACAACATGCCTCCAACCGAGCCACGTGACAACGGCCCAATCAGCGTCGTCCAGCGAAGACCGTCTGCGTTCCATTGGTGGTCACCAGCGGGGAGTCCTACCGGATGCGCCAGGCCGAACCGCCCAGGGAGGACGCCCGAAAAAGAGCTGATCAACCGCAAGGGCGTGGGGACTCTTAGTCGGCCACCAGGGGACTTCAACGTTTGCTATTGACAAGTGCTGCGCTTCCTCAGACTCTGAGGACGTGGGTTAGTCCTGCTGATACGCCCGACCCTCGGTGGCCCCAGTCCTGGGGCGTTTAGGACCACCGAAAGCGAGTTCTCTGGGGCTCAGTCACCGACGAAACCGAATCACGCTCCCGTTGGCCTTGTCGACCGCGGCGGCGACCTTCTGGGAGCCACGGGAGACGCGAACAACACCCACCTCATCCCTCGGACAACGTAAGGGAACCACCATGGAACGTCTGATCAACATCGACAACGGCGGCACGCTCACCGACATCTGTGTTTGGGATGGGCAGAACTTCAACTATGCCAAGACGCTGACGACACCTTTCGACCTGTCCAAATGTCTCTTCGAGGGCCTCACCAAGGCATCGGAGAGCATCTTCGGTGCCCCCGACCTCGAGGCGCTGCTGCACAGCACCAAGCACATCCGGTACTCCACGACGCAGGGCACGAACGCCCTGGTGGAACGCAAGGGCCCGGGCATCGGTCTAGTCACCGACGACGCGGCAGTTGTTGCGGAACTGCGAGCGACCGAGGCCGAGGCCAGTCTCTTCGATGCCCTTATCGGTCCGCGGGTTGCGGTCATCGACCCTCACGCTGATGAGGAGACTCTGATCTTCGACCTCGTCCAGCAGGTCAACAAGCTCACGACCGATGGGGCCGCCCGCATCGTCGTTGCGGTCGGTGACGCCAGCGGTCCGGGCGAGCGGCGGCTGCGCAACATCCTCCTGCGGAAGTTCCCTCGCCATCTGCTGGGCTCGGTCCCGGTCCTCTACTCCTGGGAGTTCACCGCCGACCGTGTGCGTACCCGGCGAATCTGGTCTGGGGTCATCAACGCGTTCCTACACCCAACGATGGAACGCTTCCTGTACAACGCGGAGGACCGGCTTCGCCAGCTCCGCGTCCAGAACCCGCTGCTGATCTACCGCAACGACGGCGCCTCCTCACGGGTGGCCAAGTCGGTCGCGCTCAAGACGTACTCCTCGGGTCCGCGAGCTGGGCTGGAGGGCGCCCGCGCCCTGGCCAAGGCCTACGACCTGAATCACGTTCTGATGATCGACGTCGGCGGGACGACCACCGACGTCGGTTCGGTTAAGGACTTCCAAATTACGGTCGACCGTCGTGGCTCGATCAAGGGCGTCCCGATCTCGTTCCCCATGAGCAACGTGCACTCGACCGGTGTGGGCGGCAGCTCGATTATCACCGTGAAAGAAGGCGAGATCATCGTGGGCCCCGAGAGCGTCGGTGCCGCACCGGGGCCGGCCTGCTTCGGCTTCGGTGGCAAGAGCGCCACGATCACCGACGTCAACCTGCTGCTGGGTGTCCTCGACTCGGCGACCTACCTCGACGGCGGCTTCGCCCTGGACGCCGAACGGTCGAAGGCCGTCATCCTCGCGACGGTGGCCGAACCGCTGGGGGTCGGCCTCGAGCAGGCGCTCGTCGAGATGGAGGCGGCCTACTTCGCCACGATTGCCAAGTCCTTCGCCGCCGTCATCGGGGACCCTGCCGACACGACGATCGCGGCGTTCGGCGGCGCCGGGCCGATGAGTGCCTGCGGTGCTGCGCGTCTGAATAGCGTCAAGACCGTGCTCGTCCCTAAGCTCGCAGCCGTCTTCTCGGCCTTCGGGATCAGCTTCTCCGACATCGGTCGGAGCTACGAGGTCGGCCTCTCCGAGCCCACGATCGAGGCGGCCCAGTCGGTGTACGACATGCTGGTTGAGCGTGCGGAGCGCGACATGTTCCAGGAGGGGTACGAGCTGGGAGCCTGCACGCTGCAATGGAGCCTGGTTGTGGAGGAGGCGGACGGCACGCTGGTGTCCGAAGCTCCCTACACGTATGGCGACGCTCCCGCCGTGGGCGCAGGTCAGCCGGCCTCGTTGACGCTGGTCGTGACGTTCGAACTGCCGCACGCGAGCCTGGCCGCCAATACGTCGCTCGCCTCCCATCCCGCAGTGGCCTCGGGAACCCGGCAGGTGCGTTCGAGTGCCACCGAGGTCGACGAGGTCTCGGTCTACGCGTTGCTGGATCAGAAGCCGGGTGCGACGGCTCTGGGTCCGTCCATCGTCGAGGGAACTTTCTTCACCGCCCGCGTCCTGGACGGCTGGAAGCTCGACGTCACCGCCGCTGGCGACCTCATGCTCACCGACATCCGCTGACCACGGATCCTCAGCTACGAAAGGCGACACGACCATGCGAGTTCCGATGACTGAGTACCTGTTCATCGACTTGGACACCGAAAGGTGGGTGTGCCGGGTGTGTGAGCACGACCTTGGCGATGCCCACGGCAACTACAAGGAGGGCACGCTCGTCTACGACCGTGACCCCCGGGAGATTCACCAGCCGATCATTGATCCGGACAGGTATGAGTTCACCTTCTCCCCGGACCCGGGCTACTGCCGCATCCTCGAGTTCTACTGTCCAGGCTGCGCCACCCAGATCGAGACCGAGTACGTACCGCCGGGCCATCCGCCAACCGTGGACATGCTCTGGGACGTCGACGCCCTGCGTGCCCAATGGCAAGAGCGCGGCACCGACCCGATGACGGCTATCGCCTACGGACCCGGTGACGACGTCCAGCGGCACACCCACGCCGTCGATGATGCCCACTAACCGCTGAGCCAGGCAGGAGACCACCACCATGAAACGCATTTCTGTCGATATCGGCGGCACGTTCACCGACTGTTTCTTCGTTTGGGACGAGCAGTACATCGAGGCCAAGGCCTTGACCACCCACCACAACCTGGCTCTCGGCTTCAACGATGCCCTCGATCTGGCCTGCAGCCGCGCCGGCCTGAACCGCGACCGGGTCCTGTCCGAGGTCGACTCCGTCCGGTACGCGACGACGTTGGGTACCAACGCCCTCATCGAACTGAAGGGCCCCAGGGTCGGTGCCATCGTGACCCACGGCTTCGAGGACACCATCCCGCTGTCGCGTGGTCGTGGTTACGGCGAAGGCCTGGACATCTCGATGCAGCAGAACCTGGCAGCTGCCGAGCGGCCAGAGCCGCTGGTTCCGCGCCAGCTCATCCGCTCCGTCAAGGAGCGGGTCAACTCCGCGGGGAAGGTCGTCGTCCCGATCCAGGAGAAGGACGTTCGCAACATGGTCCGCGAGCTCGTCAACGCCGGGGCCGAGGCGCTGGTCGTCTCCCTTACCAACGCGACGGAGAACACCGAGCACGAGCTGCGGATCCAGGAGATCATCCTGGAGGAGTACCCGCCGCACGAGCTGGGCGCCATACCCGTCCTGCTCGGGCATCAGGTGTCGGGTCGTAAAGGTGAGTATGTGCGGGCCACCGCGGCCATCGTGGATGCCTTCCTGCACGAGATCATGTTCCACGCCCTGAGCCAGCTCGCGAACAACCTGCGCGACTCCGGCTATGACAAGCCGATGCTGGTCATCCACAACTCCGGTGGGATGGCGCAGATGAACTCCACGGACTCGTTGCAGACGATCCACTCCGGGCCGATCGCCGGTGTCGGCGCGGCCGAGCACCTGTCCAGTGCGACCGGTATCGGTCACGTGATCTCGACCGACATGGGTGGCACCTCCTTCGACGTCGGTCTGGTCCCCCAGGGTGGGATCAAGCACTACGACTTCCAGCCCACGATCGGGCGCTGGCTGGTGTCCGTTCCGATGATTCACCTGCTCACCCTGGGTGCGGGCGGTGGCTCCATCGCGTCCTACGACCGGATCCATAAGGGTGTCAAGCTCGGCCCGGAGTCGGCGGGGTCCGATCCCGGCCCGGCCTGCTACGACCGGGGCGGACTGCGGGCCACGGTCACCGACGCCGATCTTCTGCTGGGCTACCTGGACCCGGACAACTACGCCAACGGGGTCATCAAGCTCAACCCGAAACGGTCCGTCTTCGCGATCGAGGAGACGCTGTGTGACGAGCTGGACATGGACGTCATCCAGGTTGCCAAAGAGATCAAACGCGGCGTCGACGAGCAGATGGCCATCGGGATGGCTAAGGAGCTGCGCGTGCGCGGCTACCTGCCCGAGGAGTTCACCATGCTTGCCTACGGCGGCAACGGACCGTTGCACGCGTGCGGCATGGCGGACTATGCCGGTATCAAGAGGGTCCTCGCACCGCCGTTCGCATCGGTGTTCTCCGCCTTGGGGGCGGGCAACATGAAGCAGTTGCACATTCATGAGCGCGGTACGCACGTCGTCATGTACAACGCGACCACCCGTGCCCTGTATGACGACTATGACGGTTTCAACGCCGTCGTGGAGGAGCTCGAGGCCGAAGGCCGAGAGGACCTGGTTCGCCAGGGGTTTGATCCCGAGGACGTGCTGTATCGCCTGGAGATGGACATGCGCTACGGCAACCAGCTCGTGACGACGGCCGTGGTCTTCGACCTCAACCGGATCCAGGGGGTCGGCGACGTCCTGCAGATGATCAAGACCTTCTCCGACCTCTACGGGCAGCGGTACGGCCAGGGCGCGGCGGCTCCCGAGGCCGGCATCCGGGTCCAGACCATCCGGGTGGCCTCGTCCGTCGAAGGCGACGTGGTCAACTTCGAGTCCCTGCACCACGAGGCCGCACGGACCATGCCCACCCCGGTGGGCCACCGCGACGTCCACTTCGTCGCGCTCGACACCCCGGTGAACACGCCGATCTACGACGCCACAGCGCTGACCACCCAGCACAAGATCTTCGGCCCAGCCATCGTCATCACCGAAAGCACCACCTACCTCGTCGAGCCCGGCTGGCGTCTGGAACCCACTCAGCAAGGCGCCGTGTGGTTTCTGCGCAACTAAACCCAACGACCAAACAGGAGCAGCGAAATGACGACAATTCACGAGCCGTCGAGCACGGACCTGACGGCGCAGGAGCACGAGTGGGTTAACCAGTTCATGGACGAGACCACGATCTTCCTGGGACCGGACCCCGCGATCATGCGCGACCACAGCATCACCGGCCGGACCCCCCTGGAGGAGAGGTGCATCGGCAAGGGTCTGGACACGCTGCAGGTCGACCGCATCCGCAAGCGTCTCGAGGGTGCCCTGGACGAGGGCTACGAGATGATGGAGGCGATGGGCGCGGCACCCGGCGCCAAGTGGGGTGACCTGACCACAGCCATCTACACGGCATCGGGCGACGTGACCTACCTGTCCTGTCGCGGGGTGATCGCCTTCTCGGCCATCCTGCACCACCCGATCCGGTACATCATGAAGTACTGGAAGGACGACCCGACGGTGGGCATCCACGCCGGAGACGGTTTCATCCACAATGATGCCCGTTACGGCAACATCCACAACACCGACCAGTCGATGATCACCCCGATCATCCGCGACGATCAGATCATCGGCTGGGTCGCCGCGACGATCCACGAAGGGGAGAACGGGGCGTGCGAGCCGGGCGGCATGCCCTCGGGCTCTGAGACGCCCTTCGACGACGGGCTGCGGATGAGCCCGTTCAAGATCATGGAGAAGGGCGTGCTGCGTCGCGACCTGGTCACCTTCCTGCAGCACTCGGTGCGCGACCCGAAGCTGCAGCTGGCAGACCTCAAGGTCAAGATTGGCGCAGTCCAGCGGATCATGGAGCGCGTCGACAAGGTCATTGACGAGGTCGGCGTCGACGCCTTCGTCGCTGGCCTGCGCATCACCGTCGAGGACGTCGAGGAGGAGGTCCGCCGCAGGATCAAGGAGCTGCCGGACGGCACCGTGCGCTTCAACCAGTTCATGGACTCCACGCTCAAGGAGAACATCCTGATCAAGTTCTCCTGCAAGATCACGGTCAAGGGCGACAAGATGACCGTTGACCTGCGCGGGACTGGTCCAGAGATCCTCAACCGCGCCATCAACGCCCCGCTGTGCTCGACCAAGTCGATGATGATGCAGGCGATCCTGGCGTTCTGGTGGCCGGACCTGCCACGGTGTACCTCGGCCATGAGCCCGATCGAGATCATCTCCGATGAGCACACCTGGGCCGACGCCGGCTATGACGCTCCGATGGGTCAGTCCCTGCAGGCATCCTTCCGCGGCTTCTCGGCCTTTCAGTCGCCCTGGGCCAAGCTTCAGTTCGCCAACCCGGAGAAGTTCTCCAACGTCATAGCGCCCTGGTTCAACCAGATCAACACGTTCCTGTGGGGTGGTGTCACCCAGCACGGTGACCAGGTGGGCAACCTGTGCGCGGACCTGAACGGCATGCCAGGTGGCGGCAAGGCATTCATGGATGGCGAGGACGCGGTCTCCCCGCTGTTCTGCGCGATGGCGGACATGGCCGAGCAGGAGGTCATGGAGGAGGAGGTGCCCTTCATGCAGCTGGTCTCCAAGCGTCTGGTCCGGGACAACATGGGCTTCGGCAAATACACCGGAGGCATGGGCTACGAGATGATTGTCGCCAGCGAGGGAACACCCCTGTGGGGCTTCATGACCGTCACCTCGGGCGCGAAGTTCTCCTCCGTCTACGGCATGTTCGGAGGCTACGGCTGCGGCACCTACCCGCTTGCCCTGGTCAAGGGCGTCAACGTCTACGACATTCTGCGCAAGGACCCCAGCAGGTTCGACCTGTCGATGGAGAAGGTCATGAACGACCAGCCATTCGAGGGCGGCCAGTACATGACCAGTCACATGGGGTTGCAGTTCGACGTCGCCCAGGACGGCGAGCTGTACATGATGAGCCAGGGCGCCGGCGGCGGTTATGGCGACGTCCTCGAACGCAGCCCGCAGGCCGTGGTCAGGGACGTCGAGCTCAACCGGATCACCCACAAGGTGGCCCGCGAGATCTTCGCCGTCGCCTTCGACCCCACGACGCTGGTCCTGGACGTCGAGGGCACCAAGCAGCTGCGGTCACAGGCCCGTAAGGACAGGCTCGAGCGGGGCAAGCCCTACGCCGAGTTCGTGAAAGGGTTCGTGACCCCCGAGCCACCCAAGGAGCTTCTGTACTACGGCTCCTGGGGCGACGAGACCGAGGAGCTCACGGCAACTGTCTTCGACATCACTGGAGCCAAGCGGGTCACCGCGCCGGTCTCGGCGATGCCGATTATCATGCTCCCGGACCGGCGGGACCTCAAGGTCGCCAAGCTCGAGTCACGGGTGCGCGAGCTCGAGGAAAGGCAGGGCGAGCACGTCCACCGCAAGTCCTGACCCGCCATACCGCAATGGCGTCACCCCGAGGCTCGGAGCTGTGGGGTGACGCCGCAGGCAAGCACCTTCGGGGGTCCCAGCCCGATTTCACGTCCCAGTCCGATTTCACGTCCCAGGAGCCCCTATGGCCATGGCCCTCGCCTCGATCGTCTCCGCCCCGCCGTCGGGCCGGGGCACCGCGGTCATCATCGACCACGAGAAGTACGCGCAGGCTGTCATTCTGCGAGGTCAGCCGATCCCGTGGGGCGACCCGGTCGCCTACTCCCAGTTCCTCGGGCAGGCTCAGGGTCTGTTGAAACCGGACGCGACGCTGCTCAACCTGGGCGCACTGTACGACCATGCCCTGGCCGCCAACGACGCGCTGAAGTCATCCCTCTCGGCGCGGTCGCGCACGGGATATGCCCTCAAAACCCTCCTGGCAGACGAGAACACTGCGGGCGCAGCCCTCGAGCTGGCCAGTATTGTGGCCCAGACATCAGCAGCCCCCCTGGTGCTGCAGATCCCCTCGCCCATGCTCTGGTTGGCACTGACCCACCAGCTCAGCGGCGCCGGCACCGTGGCCGACCTCGACGTCGACCGCGCGGAGAACGCGGCGATCTACGTCGCCGACTGGCTGCGGCGGCTGTCACTGCTGCCGGTGTCGATGCTGCTCCTGGACGAGCGCTGGCCAGGGACCGGTGACCTGCCGCTGGTGGACGCCGCGGCGTACGCCCCGGTCTCCAACGTCACCGGCAACTATCGGTGGGCGCTCGCGCGGCGCACGCGCGATGGGGTGGAGATCCTCGGGTCTGCGGTGACCGGGACCGTGGTGCCGCAGGACTACTGGCTGTCCGAGGCAACGAGCGCGACCTCGGGCGACTTTCTGTTCGCCGAGATCCCCGCCGACGCGGTACCGGAGACGGTGCTGTCACAGCTGGCGAAACTGACCTGAGATGGAGAAGGACTATGGACAAGGTCATTGTCACGGCGGCTGAGGCCGTTGCCGATATCCCCCAGGGTGCGGTTATCGCCTGCGGTGGTTTTGGGATCTGCGGCATTCCCACGGTCCTCATCGACGCTCTGGCCGGACTGGGGATCACCGACCTGGAGATCATCTCCAACAACTGTGGAACCGACGGCGTAGGGCTTGGGAAGCTGTTGGTAAACAGACAGATTCGCAGGGTCGTTGCGTCGTACGTCGGTGAGAACAAGGAGTTCGCGCGTCAGTACCTCAGCGGTGAGCTCGAAGTGGAGCTCACCCCGCAGGGCACCCTGGCCGAACGGCTGCGGGCCGCCGGCGTCGGTATACCGGCGTTCTACACCGTGACCGGGATGGGCACCCAGGTCGCCAAGGGAGGACTGCCTTGGCGGTATGGCTCCGACGGCTCGGTCGCCGTCGCGTCGCCGCCGAAACTGACCTCGGAGTTCGACGGCAGGTCCTACCTGCTTGAGCGAGCACTGCCGGCTGACTTCGCTTTCGTGCGTGCCTGGAAGGGCGACCGACACGGCAACCTGGTCTTCCGTAAGGCGGCCCGCAACTTCAACCCCGTCTGCGCGATGGCCGCCAAGGTCGCCATCGCCGAGGTGGAACATCTGGTCGAGCCCGGCGAGCTCGACCCGGACGCTATCCACCTGCCGGGGTTGTACATCGACCGCGTCGTGCCGCTGACCTCAGCGCAGGTCGTGGACAAGGGGATCGAGCGGCTGACGACACGACCCCGACAGCCCGCGAACGCAGGGGAGTGACGATGGCACTGACCAGGGAGCAGATGGCCGCCCGCGCCGCCCGCGAGCTGAGTGACGGGGACTACGTCAACCTCGGCATCGGCCTGCCGACCCTTGTCCCCAACTACGTCGACGCCGACATCGAGCTGGTCCTGCAGTCCGAGAACGGGATCCTCGGCACCGGTCCGTATCCCTTCGACGGGGACCAGGACCCGGACCTGATCAACGCCGGCAAGGAGACGGTGACCGTCTTGGCGGGTGCCAGCTACTTCGACTCGGCCGCGAGCTTCGGGATGATCCGCTCCGGCAAGATCGACGCCGCGATCCTTGGCGCCATGCAGGTCTCCGCTGCCGGCGACCTTGCCAACTGGATGATCCCCGGCAAGATGGTCAAGGGCATGGGCGGGGCCATGGACCTCGTACATGGTGCGCGAAGGGTCATCATCCTGATGGAGCACGTCGCCAAGAACGGAGACTTCAAGATCGTCAAGGAATGCTCGTTGCCGCTCACCGGTGAGCGCGTCGTCCACCGCATCATCACCGACCTGGCCGTCCTGGATGTCACAGACGAAGGTCTCCGGCTGGTGGAGTGTGCGCCAGGTGTCACCGAAGCCGAGGTCCGCGCGGCGACCGAGCCGGACCTCATCTCTGGCCCGGCATGAATATCGCCCTGCTTCTCGATCGCGCCGCGACCGCATCACCGGAGCGCACGGCCGTCTATCTTGGCGCGCAGCCGTTGCGCAGCTACCGCGAGCTGCGGGACCGCGTGGCCGCGCTTGCCGCAGGGTTGAACGGCCTGGGCTGCCGGGTAGGTGACCGGGTCGCGGTGGTCATGGACAACCGTCCGGAGTACCTCGAGACTCTCTTCGCCGCGTGGTGGGCAGGGCTGGCCGTGGTGCCGGTCAACGCCAAGCTCCATCCGGGCGAAGTCGCCTGGATCCTGCAGGACTCAGGCGCACGGCTCCTCGTGACCGACCAGGCGCACGTTGCAGGACTCCGCGGCGTCATCGAGGCGGACCCGGCCGAGACGAAGCTCCTGGTCGCCGATTCCGCTCAGTACTCCGCGTTGGCCACCGTCGCGGCCAGCGCAGTTCGCCCCTGCGCGAAAACCAAGGTGAGCGACCTCGCCTGGCTCTTCTACACCTCCGGTACGACCGGGCGACCCAAGGGAGTGATGCTCGGACACCGTCAGCTGCTGGTCATGACACTCAGCTACCACGTGCAGATCGACGCCGTCGGCCCTGATGACCGCACGGTCTACGCGGCTCCGATGTCACACGGTGCCGGCATCTACAGCCCCGTCTTCATGCTGCACGGCTCCGGACACGTCTTCCCGCCCAGCGGCCGATTCGACGCTGCAGAGATCTGCGACATCGCCCAGGCGCTGAGTAACGTGTCACTCTTCGCCGCACCCACCATCGTCAACAGGCTCGCCGCCCACATCACCCAGACCGGTGCGCGCATCAAAGGCACCACCGCGTTCCGGACGATCGTCTACGGCGGCGGCCCGATGTACGTCGACGACCTGATCCGCGCCCGAGAAGCCATGGGCGACTGCCTGGCCCAGATCTACGGTCAGGGCGAGTCGCCGATGACCATCACCACGCTCAGCCGTGACGTCATCGCCGACGACCGCGACCCGCGCTGGGCGAGCCGGATCGCAAGCGTGGGCACGGCCTTTGCGACATGTGACGTCGCCGTGGTCGACGCCAGCGGTGAGCCGGTGCCACCGGGGGCGACCGGGGAGATCGTGGTGCGCGGTGACACGGTGATGATGGGCTACTGGTGTAACCAGGAAGCAACGGACGCGACGATCCGCGACGGCTGGCTCTGGACGGGCGACGTGGGAAGTCTTGACGACGCGGGCTATCTCACCCTCAAGGACCGGTCCAAGGACGTCATCATCTCCGGCGGCACCAACATCTACCCGCGCGAGGTGGAGGAGGTGCTGCTGCGACATGGCGCCGTCACGGAGGTCTCGGTGATCGGGCGCGCCGACCCCGAGTGGGGCGAGTCCGTGGTGGCCTGCGTCGTCGTCAATGACGCCTCGGTGGACGCACACGAGTTGGATGAGTTTTGCCGACAGAACACGGCCGGATTCAAGCGACCCAAGTCCTACCACTTTCTCCAGAGCCTGCCGAAGAACAACAACGGCAAGGTGCTCAAGACCCAACTACGCACCACCTACGCAGCACCGACCCCGATACCCACGATGGTGGCCACGCCACCGGTGACACCAAAGGACCGAACATGACGACGCAGCAACCCATCTGGCTCATCGGCGGCTACCAGAGCGACTTCGCCCGGAACTTCACCAAGGAGTCGCTGGAGATCAGTGACCTTGTCCGGGAGACGACCACCGGCACCCTGGCGCATGCGGGCATCTCCATTGCGCAGGTCGAGGTCATCCATGTCGCCAACGCGATGGGGGAGTTCTACGTCAAGCAGGGCCACCTAGGTTCCATGGTGGCTAGTGTGGTCCCGGAGTTGGCTGGCGTTCCCTCGACCAGGCATGAGGCGGCGTGCGCTTCGGGAGGCGTGGCGGTGATGGCGGCGATGGCCGATCTGGAGTCGGGCCGGTACGACGTCGCCCTGGTGCTCGGTGTCGAGATCGAGCGAAACGTCCCGGGGGCTGTCGGAGCCGG
>CABDZF010000268.1_pt1 | contig 13279 bp, 16 predicted proteins | sample 3421651 | NCBI WGS metagenome assembly CABDZF01 (sample SAMEA5534339, study PRJEB31848) | metagenome | biome: tundra; feature: field; material: soil | place: USA | collected 2013-05 | depth 0.45 m | reverse complement strand
CCTCAAGGCCCTCCGGCCGCTACGCGGTCGGGCTCCGCCCGAGCCTTGACCCCGACGCCTATCTTGACGTGTGCGCCGCGGTCGAAGACAGCCCAAATCTGAGGTCACCAATGCCTTGACACGGCCCCGCTCCTTCAGGGATGACCTGCGGAAATACGCTAGATCACACGTTGAAGCGGAACGAAGACGCGGGCTTTCGGCGGTCGACGGGTGTCGTTGATTGCCGTCGAAAAGTGCCTCTGACCTGCGACAACACTGAAATGCGATGATCGGCCGCCAACGGCTGTTGTGGGCCACAATTGGACTTCTTGCGGACTATTTGCGGACTGCAATGCCGTCGACTACTCGTCTGACCCGCCGGCAACGGTGGCTTCGATCCACGCCGGACGCTCACCAGAGCGAGCACATCGATGCGCTCATCATCGCTCACGAGGTAGACCGCGATGTAGGGGAAGCGTCCAGGACGTTGAACTGGGTCCACTGGTCGGTCCTCAGGTCGCGGTCGTCGATGGACTTCATTTCGGCGACGACCTCGCCGCCGCATCAGCGGACACCGGGGTCGATGTCCGGGATGCGATTCGAACGCGCACACATGCCGATTTGGGGGCGTAATTCCCGCCCAGATGGACGCAGTGGGTCCCTCAGGCCCGGCCCCGTTCCCGGTGAGCCACCTGCGAACTAGACAACCTGTCGCGCGCCGGAGAGTTGGGGCGGATCCGACGGTGATACTCGACCGGACGAATCCCAACCGCGCCGCCGCTGACCGTTACGCCCGCAAGATCCTGTCCATCGACTTGCCCTTGGCCAGTTCGTCGACCAACTTGTCCAGGTAGCGAATCTTCCGCATCAACGGATCTTCGACGTCTTCGACGCGCACCCCACACACCACACCGGTGATCAACGACGCATGCGGATTGAGTCGTGCAACGGTGAAGAAGCCCTCGAACGTCGTGCCCGCGGCCAGATGGTCGCTCAACGTTGACTCGTCGAAGCCGGTCAGCCATTCGATTACCTGATCCAGTTCGGCCTTCGTACGCCCCTTTTTCTCCACCTTCGTCACGTAGTGGGGATACACCGACGCGAAGCTGGTGGTGAAGATTCGGCTCATCCCTGTGAGCGTAGTGCTTCGCTAGACAGCACGTTCAGCGGACGAAACTCCCAGCTGGTAGCGAGCGCGTCTTCCCGCCGCGATCGACGACCTCGCCACCGGCACCCGACCATGCTGACTTTCGCGCGGTCGTGCCGATGAGCGGATCGTAGCCGGAGGAACCAAAGCGTGGTCTCTAGCGTCCAACCCGTGCCGAGGAGGTGTCATGTCATTTCGCCCACTCAACACTCACGTCTCGTTAGTCATCTACTCGATGATTCTTGCGCCTGCTGCCTGCGCCTCTCAAGCGCCGGACCCGGTGCGGTTCAGCAAGGTGATGGTGATTTCCGACAACGGCGCCACTATTCAACTGGTGGCGGACATCTGCCAGGGTCAGCCCTATACGACCGTGGTGAAGGAATCCGCCGAGCTCGTGAGCATCCAACTACTCGGCACCCGGCCAGATGGCAACACTTCTCTCAGCTGCTCAGACCTCGTCGAGGTTCAACTTCCGACGCCTCTCTCATCTCGACAAGTGCACGACGCGACGGCGGGCGTAGACGTCCCCGTGCAGGGAGCACTCCAACAGCGCCCAACACCGAACTAGCGCAACGAAGTGGTGGGCCCCCCGATTATCCGCATCTGCCGCCGATGGTTACAGGCGATCTGGCAGTGGCTCTCCCGAAGCGGCCGACAGGTCGATCCTGTGGATGTCCAGGTTCCGTGGATAGACCAGCGCCGCGAGCCCGACCCCAGGGTGAGTGGGATCGGAGTACAACGTGAGCCGCTCACGTCGTCCGTCGGACAGGGTGACTGTTACGCCTGATACATCATCTGCAACTCTGAGGAAGACCTGGTCAGGGCCAACGTCGTCATGCCCGGTGTACGTTCCCAGCCGCATCCTCGGTTCCAGCGGAGGTGACCCGTAGCCGCCCTTCGAGTGATGTCCGCTGGGGGTCTCCACCTCGAGGTAGGTGTACGAAAAACCGTCATAGACATCCCTCCCGAGCACCCATCGGTCCCCCTCGAGTGAGGTCCCACTCCCGATCACCGTCATAGCCGCATCATCGCTCAGAACATCCGCTTCTGCCGCGGGTCGGGGCCCTGTCCCGGCGTCGTCCCCAGCCCGGCAGTAGGCTCGAGAGTCCACGAGACAGGCCCCGCCCAGGCATCGACGCGCCGGTCCGGGGCCCCGGACTGATGGAGGTCGTCGAGGTCATGCCCACCGACACCCGAGGCGCGGAGTTGGCGCCCATCCGGTTCGAGGCCGAGCTGTCCACCATCGACGACACCAGCCTCCTGCGGTTGCCGGAGGCGGCGAGCGAGCAGCTGCCGTCGCGTGGGCAGGTGGCCGTGCACGCGACGCTCGACGGTCACTGGTTCGAGACCGTGGTGGAGCCGGATGGGCGCCGGGGCCACTGGGTCCGTGTCGACCGCCCCCTCGAGCAGGCCGCCGGGATCGGCCCCGGGGACACCGCCGAGCTGACCCTCGAGGTGGCGCCGGACTGGCCGGAGCCGGACGTGCCCGAGGACCTCGCCGCCGCCCTGGCCGCGGCACCCGCGCGAATCCGTGACGTCTGGGAGGGCATCACGCCGATGGCCCGGTGGGAGTGGGTCCGCTGGGTCCGGGCGACGAGGAACCCCTCGACGCGGCAGCGACGGGTCGAAGTGAGCATCTCCAAGATGGACCGCGGGAAGCGGCGACCGTGCTGCTTCGACCTGTCCTCGTGCACCGACCCGGACCTGGCCAGGAGCGGCAAGCTGCGCGAGCCGTCCTAGGCGGCTCGTCTGCTGGCGGAAGCTGACTCGTCCGCGGACGATCTGAGCGCGTCGAACTGCGGGTAGGACAAACGCACCCTTATGCCGCCCTCCGCGGGTTCATGCCCATGGCAGCGAGTTCGAAAGACTGAACTGGATGGACCGCTCTCCGGGGGCTGCGCTCACGAATGCTTCAGGAACCTGAAATAGAACGCCCCGAACACCAGGACGATCCCGACGTTGGCCATCAGCCGCTCCCAGAAGTGGTCCCTGAAGAACAGGACGTCCACGCCAACCACGACGACTACCATCGTGAGCACGTAAAGCACGGTGCCTGCCTGCCTTCCCATGATTCCTTCCTACTCTGGGCGACGAATCGGAGCAAGATAGCGTCCGCTCATCAGCGATGGGCATGTGTTCTTGCCTGGTGAGCCATCGGCCACTGGGGCGGGGGGACAGTCGAAAAGACACGACCGCACAAGTAGCCGAAGAGCGAAAGCAGGTTCTTCGGACCAACAGCATCAAGTCACCGGCTTCTGCCCAGGGACCTTTGTGAAAGGGCCACGGTCATACGCTCGGACAATGCGCCCAAAGCGCAGCGGCCAAGGGAAGCTCCCGACACCAAGTTCTGACTCGCCCTTCTACATGCCGCCGCCGAGCAGCAAGGCGCTGCGCTGGTCCATCGTCTTGTGTCTCATTGGTCCCTTTCTCTTCGGCTGCGCCGCGTTCAAATCCGCAAGGGCGCACGATTGGACCGTCCTGGCCATCGCCCTGGTGATGTTGTGTGCCTGCAGCCTGTTGGAGTGGGTCCGGATCCGCGCCATTCTCCGGGCACTCGCGCGCAGACGCACCGGTAATGGCAGTGCAGGGAGTGGAAACCTAGCCACGCCCGACGAGGCCGACAATGAAGCCGTGGAGGCCGCACGCCGACGGAGAGCAGCCTGGATGAGAGTGCGCCACGACGTCTTTCCCATCCTGAGCAACCCGTCAGTGCTGAAGCGGCCCTTCAGCACGTGGGGTGACTGGAAGGACTAACGGTCCGGTTGACGACTTACGCTCATGCCCGTGGGATAAGTCCGCGCCAGTCACGTCCCGAGGAAGCCCGCCGGCGAGGACAATGTGCGTATGAACCAAGGGGAGGAACGGGCCGAGTTGCGCGGCGCGGTCTACCGCGGGGACGCCGGATCCCTCGTCGGCATCTTGGAGCGGGAGGCGTGGCCCGAGAACGCCCTGCAACTCATCGGCGACGGTCTGCTCGGCGTGCTCCATGCGCCGACCAAAGGCATCGACGAAGCGGCGCACCGGTGCGTGACTGCGTTGGGGGACCGCGGCTGGGGGAGGGCGACTCCGACCTCGCGGCCGGCCTCGAGGCGGCCCTGGGGTCCGGGCCGGTGCCGCTGCTGCGACCGTTGCCGGTCGACCTCGAGGAGCTCGCGGGGGTGCTGGAAGGCGACCCGGCCACCGGCGGCGGGCGCATCGATCTACGGACCGGAGAGGTGTGGCCGCAGCCGGCGATCGAGTACGCCGAGGAAACGGGAGACATCGACGACGACGAGGAGCGGTGGCTGTGGGTCGAGTGCGAGGGTTCCCGGGAGGAGTATCGCGACATGGAACTCTTCATCGCCGCGCTTAACGACACTGACCAGGTGGATCGGCTGGGTATCGCCATCAGCGGACGAGGCGCCTTCCGCCGGTTCAAGGACCAGTTGTCGCGATGGCCAGAACTTCTCGAACGGTGGTACGCCTTCAGCGAGGACCGGCAGCGCGGACGGGCTCGGGCGTGGTTGGCCGGCGAGGGGTACGCTCCCGCGCCACACCAGCCAAGGCCGTGATCGCCAGGTCCGCGCCATGGACGGTCTTGGATGGCCACCGGCAGGCTCCCGCTCTTGCCGCTCTTAGCGCGATCGTGCCGGGAGTCGGACGTTTCGAACTCCGTGCTTGATGCCGCGGTCCGGGCGGGTCCGCGCGCGATCGAACAACCCTTACGGCCACACCATCGAACAGCGCGGGCTTGTGTCTATTCCCAACGGAAGGTTCGGATGGCGAGGGTGGCGAAGACGAGGGCGTAGGCGGCGAGGACGGCCAGGGGTGTGAGGCCGGGGAAGTTGCCTGCGATGGTGTCGTTGAGGGCTTGGACGGCCGCGCCGGTGGGAGTCTTCTCCACCACGGTGCGCAGCAGGGCGGGCATGAGCGGCAGGGGCCACCAGAGTCCGGAGCTGAATGCCAGGGCGAAGAACAGGATGTTGCCGATGGCGCCTGCGGCTTTGGCGGTGGGTGCGCTGGAGGCGATCAGCAGGCCGAGGGGGAACAGAGCGGCAGCGGTCAGCACGAGGGTGATGATCAGGCCGGGAACGGAGCCGGGCAGGCGGAGGTGGTAGGCGGTGGCGCCGATGCCGAGGATGAGTGCTATCGCGGCGACTGCGACCGTGGCGTGCACGGTCAGTTGCGCGAGCAACAGCCGCGAGGGCTGCACCGGGGTGACCGCGAGGCGGCGGAGGAATCCGAGTTCCCGGTAGGTGGCCAGCCGTAGCGGCAGCGAGTTGAGGGCGAGCATGCTCAACGTGAACACCATCAAGATCGGCCCGTAGAGGTCCAGCGGGCTGAGTCCGCCCAGCGCATCCTGCGCGGTCTGAAACGTCGGGATGCTGCCGAAGACGATGATCAGCAGCACCGGCGCGCCGAGTCCGACGACCAGCCCGGTGGGCTCGCGAACGTTGAGCCTGAACTCGATCCGCACCAGCGAGAGGAACGCTCGCCAGGACGTCGTCGCCACCGTGGACATGCTCACGGTGCACCGTCCGTCGATGCCGGCGGTGAATCTTCGCTGGTCAGCGTCAGGAACGCCTGTTCCAGCGACGAGGACTCGACGCTCACCTGGCGGGCGCGGATGCCCGCCTCGTTCAGCGCGAGGATCACGTCTGTGACCACCTCGTCGGTACCTGTCAACACGACCCGGTCACCCTGCCGGTGGACCGAGGTCACGTCGGGCAGGCTCGTGAGCATTCGATCCACGAACGGTCCTGAGGGGCGGAAGGACATGCGCGTCACCCCGCCGCCCTGCTCACGCAACTCGGCCGGGGTCCCGCATGCCACGAGCCGACCGTGGTCGATGACCGCCACCCGGTCGCAGAGTTGCTCGGCCTCCTCCATCGAATGGGTCACCACGACGACGGTCACCCCGCGCCCGCGCACCGACTCGATCAGCGCCCATGTCTGCTGCCGGGCGTGCGGGTCCAAGCCGGTCGTCAGCTCGTCGAGCACCGCGACCTCGGGGTCGCCCACCAAAGCCAGGGCAATGGAGAGGCGTTGTTTGAGGCCACCCGAAAGAGCCCGGTAGTACGCGTCCGTGTGGGCGGCCAGTCCTAGGGACTCCACCAGCTCCGGGACATTCACCGAGTGTCGGTAGAAGGACCCGAACAGCTCCAGGACCTCACAGACGCGGATCTTGGCCGGAAACGCGCTCTCCTGCAGTTGGACCCCGACCCGTTGCCGCACCTCGTTCCTGTCAGCCTGCGGGTCCAAACCCAGCACCCGGATCGACCCGCGGTCGGGCACCCGCAACCCGGCGATGCATTCCACGGCGGTGGTCTTGCCCGCCCCGTTCGGCCCCACGACACCGAAGATCTCCGCAGGAGCCACACTCAGATCGAGACCATCCACAGCAACCACAGGGCCATACGTCTTGTGCAACCCCCGGACATCGATCACAGGCACGACCACATCCCCATCATCCTCCCCGGGTCGCACCTCAAGAGGTCCCAACTGCGCGACATCTGAACGCACTCATTTAGCCGCATGTGGTGCGCTCGGTCGTGCCGAGCACAGGGGCGTATGCCGTGGGTTCCGGCCGGGCCGCACGACATCGAAGGGCCGCCCCGGTACTCGAACGACGCTACGGTTGAGAACGGAGCCTGTCCCTATTGCGCCCGGTGGTGTGGGGCGGACACAAGGAGAGGGAGCGCTCAACCAATGATCCTCCCCAAGGTTCGGGACCCTCGGTTTGTGAGGATTCGTCGCGGTGGGGCCCTCACTGATTCGGACCACCATCTCCTCGCTCTGCGGGCTGCGTCGTGCGCGGAGCACGTCCTTGACCTGTTCGAGTCGGCTCAGCCCGATGACCCACGACCACGTGAAGCGATTCAGCACGCCCGCGCCTGGGTGCGTGGTGAGGTCACGATGATGCAGGCTCGCGCGGCGGGCGGCCATGCAATGGGCGCGGCCAGGAACTTGTGGGGCAGCGCGGCATGCCGCGTACGCCGCTGGCCAGGCCGGGGCCGTCGCACACGTCGCCGCGCACGAACTCGGGGCCGCCGCTTATGCGATCAAGGCCGCACGTGCTGCCGCGCCAGAAGGCGAGAGTGAGGCCGCCGGGCGACTCGAGTGCCACTGGCAGCGTGACCAGCTCCCGGAGGGGATTCGCGAACTCGTGCTTCACGACCAGCGTTTGCGGAACGACATCTGCTGGTCAGTCTTTGACTGCTGAGCGGCCGTGGGGGTGCACCCAAGGAAACCTCTGGATATGCCGCGATCCGCTCGTCGGGCCGAGCTGGAGAACGTGCGGCATTCCGCCGCCTCAGTCCGCGTCATTCGCGACCTTGCAGGCCTCGGCGCGCTGGCTTGCCTATCGTGCTGTCGCGTCGATCTCAGCTCGTCGCGCTTCGACGATGCGTCGCACGATGGCATCGGGCAGCTGGTGGTGTGCCGAATAGTGGATGCTCCCGCTGGTGGTTTCGAAGTCGCTCAGCGCTTCGAGAACGGACGCGATGACCACGGCGCTGTAGGGGTAGAGCGACAGGAACTTCTTCGCACGTACCGTCGCAATGAGGCCCTTGTCACGGTAGAGGAGCGCAGGCATGGCGTAGCTGGTGCCTTCCTCGGCTTCGGGCACGACTTCGCGGGCGATGGCATATACGCGCTGGAGCGCGTCCCGATCCGCCCCATCTACCGTGCTGAGATACGCGCCAACCTCGCCCACGCTTTGAGGCTACGCCCACTTAGTGGCGCCCAGTCAGGGGTCGGCTTCGACGAACATCCCTCATGCCGCGATGAGGAACTTGTCGTGGGCATTGTGGAACACAACGCCGTCAGAAGGTGGCGTAGCCCTCGCGGAGCTGGCCCGGTTGAGGTTTGCACCAACAACCTCGTATGGGGGCGGGCGGAGTGATACCGCCCTCGAGGGACCGGATTCTTCTGAAAGGGCCACCGCGCTGGAGCGGAATCTCTTGGAGCAACACTCCGACAAGACTGAACCGTTGAAAACCTCTTGATGTCGACGGCCATTCGACACAATCATCAAACCCTCGAATTCCAATCCGAACTGACAGTTTTCAGTCGTTTCTTTCATCCGGCACGCATGCTACGAAAGACGTAGATGGGTCGCCCGGCAACGGGCGGCCCACGACGCATTTTGGCCCTGTTGTTGGAAATCGATGGTGGTGGTGAGTCGTGCACGGTGGAGTGAAGGTCTACCGCGGGAACCCGGCCGCGGCGCGGAACTACGTCGAGGCTGACCACGCCCGCGTCGACGACTACTACCTCGCCGAGGGAACGGGGTTGGCCGAGCGTTTCGTTGCCACACTCGATGGAGTCAAGGCCGTTGGACCACTTGACGGTGACGGGTACGAAGTGTGGGTCGCTGGGCTCGACCCGCTGAGTCGCGAGCCGCGCGGCCGCGTACGTCAGGACGCATCCGCTGTGCGGTTCGTCGAGGTGGTCGTGAACGGGCCGAAGACCTGGTCGCTGGCAGCCGCACTCGATCCGGGGATCGCCGAGGCGTATGACGCAGCCCAAGACCGAGCCGCCAGGCAGATCATCGGGTGGTTGGCCCAGCACGCCACGACGCGGATCGGTCCCCGGGGCCGACAGGTTCAGGTGCCCGTCGAGCGGATCGAAGCAGCTACCGTCCGGCACTACACCTGCCGAGCCGGCGACCCGCATCGACACCTTCACCTTCAGATCAACGCGCGCGTATGGGCCGAGGGCAAGTGGCGCGGCCTACACACCGTCGGTGTGCGCGACATGATCGACGCGATCAACGGCATCGGTCACGCCGCCGTGATGTGCGACCCGCAGTTTCGGCGCGCACTGGCCGACGGTAGGTTCACGCTCGACAGCCAGACCGGCGAGGTGAACGAACTGGCTGGGTTCGCCGGGCCGTTCTCGGCTCGAGCGCGCCAGATCGGCAAGAACATCGAGCGCTACGAAGCCGCATGGCGTGACACCCATCCCGGCGAGGAGCCGGGACCAGACCTGTTACGCACGTGGGACAGGCGTGCGTGGTCGGAGGCACGGCCCGACAAGGTGGTCCCGACCGACGGCACGGTGCTGACCGACCGCTGGATTGACGAGCTACATCGGCTCGGATTCCGCTCCCCCCCCTCGCCCGACGGCGCTGCACGCAGCGCGCACGGGCGCTCTGGACCGTGACGCGGCGGTCAACACAGTCCTGTCGCGGCTCGGGGCGAAGCGATCCGCATGGAACACCGCCGACATCCGCGGCCAAGTCGAGCTGCTCATCTCGAGCAAGGGGATGATCGCCGATCCCTCGGTGCGTATCGAGCTGGCCGAAGACCTGACCGCCCGTGCCGTCGCTGCGAGCGTGCCGCTGCTCGACGACGACATACCTGAGCACATCCGAGCACTGACGTCCCGTGATGTGCTCGGGGTCGAGGCCGACCTGAGTGATTCGTTCGCCGTCCGCGCCTCCTTGCCCGGCCTCCCGGTGATGATCACCGGCGGAGACCTCGACGAGAAGCAGATGCGGGCCGTCGCCACGCTGGCAGGCAAGCACCGGCTGGTCCTCGTCGAGGGTGCCGCCGGTGCGGGGAAGACCGCCACACTGGCCGGTACCAGGACCGTTATCGCTCAGACCGGACACCGAATGATCGTCGTCACGCCGACGCTGAAGGCCGCCCAAGTGGTGGCGATCGAGATCGGCTCACAGGCGCACTCGGCCGCGTGGCTCGCGCGCCAATACGGCTTCTCCTGGGACAACGATGGCCGTTGGACCCGCGAGCTCTCCGTCCCGTCCTCCGATGCTTTGCTGTGTCGGGGTGACTTGTTGCTGATCGACGAGGCCGGGATGCTGGACCAGGACACCGCCCGCGCGCTGGTGACCATTGCCGACGAGACTGGCGCGCGTCTGGCGCTGGTCGGGGACCGCCATCAGCTGCCCGCCGTCGGACGAGGCGGTGTCCTCGATCTCGCTGCGCGCTGGGCCGGTCCCGACGCGCGCTTGACCCTGGATAACGTCCACCGGTTCGCCGACCCCGACTACGCGAAGCTCAGCCTCGCCATGCGCTCCGGGGAGAATCCTGAAGCGGTGTTCGACCTGCTCGTCCAACGCGGCCAGATCGTCGTCCATAGCGATGAGGCGTCACGCACCGCAGCGCTGGCCGACGACGCAGCCGCCACAGGTGCGCTCGTGGTGGCCGATACCCGCGAGCAGGTGGCCGATCTCAATCAGGCGATCCGCGAGCGGCTCGTCACAGCTGGACAGGTCGACGACTCCCGTGTGCTCGTCACCGACAGCGGTGAGCGAATCGGGGTCGGCGACCGAGTCGCTACCCGGCGCAACGACTACGACCTCGGCGTCGCCAACCGCGACACCTGGATCGTCACCGGGGTGCGCGACGACGGCACCATGCATCTCGTCGGGACGGCGGGCACGCGGGAGCTTCCGCTCCGGTACGCCGTCCTCAACATCGAACTCGCCTACGCTTCGACCGCCTACGGGGCCCAAGGCGAGACCACCCGAACCGCCCACCTGGCTCTCGGCGAACACACCGGTGCGGCATCGGCCTACGTGGCCATGACCCGCGGCCGCGAGGCCAATACTGCGCACCTCGTCGCCGAGGATCTCGACGACGCCCGACAGCAGTGGACCCTCACGTTCGCCCGCAACCGCACCGACCTCGGCCCCGCGCATGCCGCCCGACTCGCCGCCCAAGAGGCAGCCAAGTACGAGCCCTATGTTGAACCGCGGTACCTCGACAATCACGACGACCCGGCACCTGTCTCTCGCCGGCGGCCCGAGCCCATTCCAACCTTCTCGCGCCGTCCCGGGGCCGGTCCGGGCATCGGTTTCTGAGCCGAGACAGTCAGCCGGTGTCTGCGTCGAGCGCGGCCCGAGCCTCGTCGACAAGCGGCGTGAGCGACTTCAGCCAAGCCGGCAGGTCAACCGACAACGTCAGCCAGGTCAGCTCGCGGTTGATCTGGTCGTACTGGTGGATGATGAAGTTCCGGTTGGCGACGGCCAGTGCCCATTCGACGCCGTCGGGACCAGCACGTCGAGCCGCGACAACCGGTTCGCGGCCTCGCCGAGCTTCATCATCAGCGAGTCCCCTGCCTCCTGCAGGAGGTCATCAGCGAGGTAGGCGTGCTTGCCGCGCGCGACGACCCCGCCAGCACGGGCGAGCCAGCCCTCGATGTGCAGCACTTCCTTGGCGGCCTTGCGATCCATCACAGCAGCACCGCGTCACGCCGGATGTCATCGTCTATCTTCGGTTTCAGACCGCCGTATGAGATCAGGTCGATCTCACGGCCGAGGACCTGCTCGATCAGCTGCTTGAACCTGATGAACTCGAACGACGACGTGCCTGGCGGCGCGTCCACGAGAAGGTCGATGTCAGAGTCCTGACGCGCCTCGCCGCGAGCGACCGAGCCGAACACTGCCAGCCGCCGGTAGCCATCCTCAGCCGCCAGAGCCTTGAGGACGGGAGCAGCCGCATCAAGCAACTCCTCGGGAGGGACGGCCTCAAGGTCGGGCGCGTACCGGAGCTGCTGACTGACCGCTGGCTGCGAGATACCCAACGCATCGCCGACCTGCTGCTGGCTCATCCCCGTGGCGACCATCGCGCGAAGCGCGATGACACGACGCAGCCGCGCGACATCCTCGTCGCGTCGCGCATCCCGATACTCCGCCAGCAGGGTCATAAGACAATCTTATCGCTCTCGCCGGGCCCCGTCGAGCCCCTCATCTTGGCTCTTCAGATTCGGAAGCGTGGAACATTCGGCTCTCGATTTTCGGGGGAACGTCCGCTGACCTGCAACAACGCACGCCCCCTTGGACGTACCCCGCTGGAATTCGATATCTGGGGGAACGAAGTCGGTGACGTTCGCGGCTCAATCTGAAACCAGCCCCAGTCGTACCCGACAGATTCGAACCAAGGAGAACCAGCATGAGCACCACATCACATTCCCTGCACCGAGAACTCCCCCACGCCGACGACGAGTTGATGACGATGAAGGAGGTGGCCACACTCGTCCGGGTCCCGGAAGCGACGCTGCGCTACTGGCGCCACCTCGGCACAGGGCCGCACGGTTTCCGGATTGGCCGATCCGTCCGCTACTGGCGAAACGACGTTGTGCACTGGCTTCAAGAACAGTCCCGTCATCCACAGGCCGGCGATTGAGCAGTGCGCGACGCCAGTGATCAAGCGGATCATCCGAGCATCACCCCGGAGAGGAACTTGTCGTGGCTGGAAGCATCGCTCGACGGCCAAACGGGAAATGGCGTGCGCGCTACCGCGACGAGACCGGACACGAGCACACACGGCACTTCGACCGCAAGGTCGACGCCCAGCAGTGGCTGGACCAGGTCACTGCGGCCGTGGTCACCGGCACGTACGCCGATCCAAAGGCCGGACAGATCACGTTCGCCGCGTTCTTCGGTGAGTGGTCGGTTCGACAGGTCTGGGCGCCCGGGACGGTGCTCGCGATGTCGCTTGCGGCTCGGTCGGTGCCGTTCGGCGACAAGGCGATGCGGCAGATCCGTCGCTCAGATGTCGAAGTCTGGATCAAGTCGATGGACGCCGCGGGACTTGCCCCGGGCACGATCAAAACCCGGTACGTCAACGTACGGTCGGTGTTCCGCGCCGCCGTCAGGGACCGCGTCATTGGGACGGACCCCACTGACACGGTCCGTCTGCCCCGTCGTCGCCGCGCTGACGCAGCGATGTCAATCCCGACGCCCGCCGATGTCGGGCTGCTCATGACCGCCGCCGAGGACGGGTTCCGCACCTTCGTCGCCTTGTGCGCCTTTGCGGGACTACGGCTCGGCGAAGCCGCCGCGGTCCAACTCGGCGACGTCGACTTCGTCGGGGCCGCGCTCGCCGTCACCCGGCAGGTGCAACGCGTCAACGGCGGCGCGATCGACGTCCGGGCTCCGAAGTACGGATCGGAGCGTGTCGTGTACCTGGCCAACGGCCTGGTCGATCTCCTCGCCCAGCACGTCGCAGACTTCGGCACAATCGGCGACGAGCAGTGGTTGTTCACCGGCGAGGGTGACCAGCCGCCCCACCAAAACACTGTCGGCTACTGGTGGCGCAAGACGCTGCGGGTCGCCGGCCTGAGCGACATCAAGCTTCACGACCTACGCCACTTTTACGCATCCGGCCTCATCGCAGCCGGCTGCGACGTCGTCACCGTCCAACG
>CABDZF010000266.1_pt1 | contig 13445 bp, 11 predicted proteins | sample 3421651 | NCBI WGS metagenome assembly CABDZF01 (sample SAMEA5534339, study PRJEB31848) | metagenome | biome: tundra; feature: field; material: soil | place: USA | collected 2013-05 | depth 0.45 m | reverse complement strand
CTCGGCCAGGAGCGCACGGTCCTGCCATTGCTGGCTGACCAGGTTTTCCATCTGAATCTGTACACGAGCGCACTGACCTACATCCTGGCCTTCGGTCTGGCCAAGGCCGCCACCAATTACTTTGCCGGTACCTTCTCCGACCGGTACGGGCGCAAACCCGTGCTGGTCGCCGGTTGGCTGATCGCCGTTCCCGTGCCCCTGCTGCTCATCTTCGGACCGTCCTGGGGGTGGATCGTCGCGGCCAACGTCATCCTCGGGATCAGCCAGGGACTGACCTGGTCCACCACCGTGATGATGAAGATGGACCTTGTTGGCCCGAGCCGGCGTGGACTGGCCATGGGCTTCAACGAAGCCGCGGGATACCTCGGCGTCGCCGGAACAGCCCTAGCCACCGGCTACATTGCCGCCAACCACGGGCTGCGCCCCGGCCCCTTCCTGCTTGGCGCCGCCTTCATCGCCCTCGGGCTGGGACTGTCCGTGCTTTTCGTGCGGGAAACGCACCACCACGCGAAGGTCGAGGCGGCGAACCACGTTTCCGTACACGCCCACGCCGTCTCAACCCTCAGCAACCGGCAGGTGTTCACCCTCACCAGCTTCCGCGACAAGTCACTGTCTTCGGTCAGCCAGGCAGGTCTGGTCAACAACCTCAACGACGGCCTGGCTTGGGGACTGTTCCCGATCCTGTTTGCCACGGCCGGGCTGAGCATCCAACGCATCGGCATCCTGGCTGCCGTCTATCCGGCAGTCTGGGGCGCCGGCCAGCTCATCACCGGAGGTCTCTCCGACCGAATCGGCCGCAAATGGTTGATCGTCGGCGGGATGATCACGCAGGCAGCGGCACTGGGAATGGTCGCTTTCGGACACAGCTTCGGGGTCTGGCTCACCGCTGCCATCCTGCTCGGGGCCGGAACGGCCATGGTCTACCCAACACTGCTGGCAGCTATCGGCGACGTCGCCCACCCCCAATGGCGCGCCCGGTCCGTCGGCATCTACCGCCTCTGGCGCGACGGTGGCTTCGCCGTCGGCGCACTGCTGTCCGGACTTCTCGCGGACGCCTTTGGCATCCCGGCCGCCGTCGCCGTCGTCGGCGCCCTCACAGCGGCATCCGGACTCGTTGTTGCCGCACGCATGCGCGGCACTGACCACCTTCGACCGGGGCTACCGGTCGAGTCGAGCGTCGCGAGCCCAAACCTCCTGCCGGCCTGACGTCGAAGGAGCCCCGGGCCCTCCCTCTCGACGAGCGTGTTCTTTTGTTCAAAGCCCTGGATCAGGATGATGTGGCGCTTGCTGGAGACGTTCCGACACTCCTTCGCTTCATGCTCGCGACGGGACAGCGGATCGGCGAGTGCCTGGCCGTTCTGTGGTTCGAGGTAGACCTGCAGGCGGGGCGGGTGGACGTGTCTTCGACTGTGATCCGCTGGACCGGTCACGGCCTGGTCCGTAAGTCCACTCAGCCTGACACGCAGGGAGGGAGCGATCCCTGCTGATTCCATCCTGGATGGTGACGGAACTTCAGCAGCGTCGTTCGCAAGGCGTACGCATGGACGAACCGGTTTTCGCAAACTCGCTTGGCGGGCTCCGAGACCCAAAGAACACTCGCCGTGATGTGCGCCGTGCCTTGGACCGGGCTGACTTCGGCTGGGTCACCTCGCACAGCTTCCGTAAGACAACTGCGACGATCCTTGACCAGGCCGGGCTCTCTGCACGCGTCATCGCTGATCAGTTGGGTCATGCAAGGCCTTCGATGATCCAGGACGTCTACATGGGCCGCAAGTTCGTGGACGGTCGCGCCGCTGAGGCACTCGAGGATGTCTTTGGCCGAGTCGAACTCAGCGGGAACATTGACCCTCTGGAGGGCAAAGGTGTGGGTGATTAAATGTGGGTGGCGACCCATCCGGAGATGGATCGCCACCCATTTCGTGCTCAGTTGTGCGCCGTCAGGGACTTGAACCCCGAACCCGCTGATTCGGACTACTCACTTGTGCGAAGTTGTGGCTGGTTGTGGAAACCATTGCGCCGTAACGAGATTCGGCGGATCTCACCACTGGCTGGTTGTGGCTAGTTGTGGCTAGTTGTGGTCAAAAGATGTGGCGAAAAGTGTGTGTGATGGCGACCGGCCGCCTGGCGCCCTGGGGGTACCTGGGAGCCGGGCCGTGTGAGAGGGGAACTTCAGCGTCGGTGTCTACCAGGTCGACGGGCTACTCATCGATGCGGACCTGTTCCGACGACTCCGAGTTCGCGGTGAGGCGCGCGGCGCTGACGGGATCACCGACCTCTGGGGGCACTGACCCTGGTGGGCGGACAGCCCTTCGACCAGCTGCGCACCGGCGGCTGGTCATGGCTGCACGAGGGCGACCGGCTTGACCAGCACATGCTCTGCGCCATCGTCGACGTCGCCCACATGGTCACCACCTCTGCACTCAAGGACGGCGACCTCGGACAGGCACGGGCCGCGGCCGAGCTGGCCGCACTGTCCGCCCCTCACGAGGAGATCCTGAGATTGGACCTAGCCGCAGTCGCCGCCGCCGAAGGCCATGAGAGCGAAGCCGAGCGCATCCTGCGCGAGGACGTGTGCGACCGCTCGGACGAGGGGGAGGCACCCATGGAACTGTCCGAACGTACCGAGAACATCATTGCCAGCAAAGACCGGCTTGCCCCAGGAAAGGCCGCCAGCTGACCCATTGGGCCCCTCTGGCTGTGCCGTATGACGGACGGGAGCGAGAATCTTCACCGGACAGGGCTTACGGATACCACCTCTGGCGCCCATGCCTTGACCAGCGACGTTGTCGTATGACGTTCGCTATACGACACGCCATCCTGGGAGGGAGCCACCTCGTCCATCCAGTGTGGCAGTGTGTGGAACGAAGCGGTCCGGAACTTCGCCGAGGCGTATGGGTAGCCTGCTGAACGAGGTCCGGCGTTGAACGGTCAGGCCCGGGATGAGCTTGCCGGGGCGAAGCCTCGTGGCGAGTGCCTCGATACCCGCAGACCTGTCGGTGAGACGTGCAAGTATCAGGCCATGAAAGGCCGACTCGTCCACGTGAACACCGGGCAGCCTGTGTACCGAATCCGCGATGATCGCGTTGTTGACGTGAACACCGGGCAGCCTGTGTACCGAATCCGATCCGATCCTGAGCGCCCGGCGAGGGCAGGGTTCCGTAAAGGGCCGACCGGAGGTTGTCCGATAGAACCCTCGCGTGCGTCAAACGGCGAAGCGATGCGTCTCACTTCCTTGGTTCTATCGGGGTCCGATCACCTGTAGTGGACTGTGGCACAAGCTTGATCACTTGCTTGGTGGACGACGGGTTCTCTCCGCGTGTCGGTCAGGTGTTCGTCGTGATGGCACTACCGCATTCCAGAGGGCATCTGGACTGGAAAAGTTTCGAACGTCCAAGCAGGGGGTGGCGCCTGCCCATTCCGGTTTCGTTGTGTCGGCTGCGATCACTTCCACACCGATCCCTCGCACCTGCCCGAGTTGAAGGCATACCTGCATGACCTGCTCCGTGACCGCGAACGCGTGCTGGCCGCCACCGATCTCGAAAACTGGGCCAGGACAGAAGCTTTACCGTCCGAGGAGGAGATCCGCCGGGTGCGAACAAGTGTGGCGAGAGTCCGGCCTCGGTACCCCCGACGATGTCGACCGTCTGCACCGCCGCGTCACCGAGCTGGAACAACACACCGCAGAACAACGCCGGCAACTCGCAGAACGCGACGACGAACTCGACGCGGCACGGGCCACCAACCGCGAGCTCATGACCCGGCTCAACCGGTCACACCCCGACGGGTGTAATCACTAGGCCCACACCTGTGGCCCACGCTAAAGTGGCGCCCGACGACGCTTGACATGCACAAACGAGGTCGGTTCCAGGCCGGAGTCGCGTCGGACCCCGAGAGAACCTTGGTAGTGACACGCCCATAGTGTGAGACGCCGCACGTCGACGTCCTAGGTCGCGCGCACGGCACCATCAGAACCAGAGCAACCCATCGGTGTCTCACAAGACGGTCCGAATCTCGGCGAGTTAGCAACGGTGAGCGCGCCGAGTTCTGCGACGATGCGGTCTTGTCGATCGTCGGGTACGCGAGCCCTTCGGGTCCTGGCCATCACAATGGCCGATCAGGCGTTGCGGTAGCCGTCGGTTCGGTGGTCGACTCGCAGGATCTAGGCCTCGCCGTCTCGAGTGTCATCGTGCCGGGGTGTGACCCGAGTCGATTCGCGAACGACAAGTTCAGGCTGGAAGACGAGGTGCGGTCGAGCCACCGGTTCCCCTTCAAGGCGGGTCAGGAGCATCTCGGCTGCGGCGCGCCCCATGTCATAGGCCGGCTGCCGCACGGTCGTGAGCGGCACGAGAACCTGCTTGGCGAAGGCGTTGTCGTCGTAGCCGATGATCGCTATGTCATCGGGGACTCGCACCCCGGCGCGAATCAGCTCGTGCAGTATCCCGATGGCCACGAGGTCACTGGCCGCGAATAGAGCCGTTGGGCGGCGATCCTTGGGCAACGCCAGTATGCGTCGACTCGCGTCGATGCCGCCGTCTACGGTGAGGTCTGGGGGCGCGATGACGAAGATCTGGTCGGCGAGCCCTGCCTCGCGAAGTGCGATCCTGCCACCGCGAAGACGATCGTGCACCTGGCTTACAGTCTTCGGGTTGCCCACAAAGCCGATCTGGCGGTGTCCCATCTCGAGTAGATGACTGACCGCGATCCGTCCGCCCTCGACATCGTCAAGGGACACCGACAATCCGTCCGGATCCGTGGCGCATTGATCCAGCACGACGCTCTCGATCCCGCTGTCACGAAGCCGCCCGAGGGTCTCCGTCAGGTCAATGCATGGGGAGACGAGTAGTCCCGCCATGCGCCGTTCGGCGAACTCCCTGAGGTATGTGGCCTCGCGCCTCGCGTCACGATGGCTGTTGGCGATGAACAGCGTCCACCCCCGGTCGAGGGCAACGTCCTCCACACCGCGGGCCATGTCGGTGAAGAACGGGTTCCAGGCATCGAGAACAAGCATGGCCAGGGTGTGGGAGGACCCCGCACGCAGGTGCCGGGCCGACTCATTTCGGACGTAGCCCAGTTTCTGTACCGCGGCGGCAACCCGCTCTCGAGTGTCCTTGCGCACACGCTCTGGATGGTTCAGCGTGTTGGAGACGGTCCCGGGAGACACACCAGCAAGGGCCGCAACCGCCCCGATGCTCCCCCGCTTGGCGGTGCGGCTGGGCGGCCGGCGCGGGTCGGCGTCGATGGCAAGGTCATGATTTGGTAACGGTGGCGGAGTATCGATTGACACGTTTTAAATTGTGCCCCAAACTCGGGATAAGTGGTCCTGCTAAATCGTTTTAAATCAGGAGGACATTGTGGTCCAGCGGGCAGCTGTCATGACAGGCCTCGGTTCGATTGACGTGCGGGAGGTGCCTGAGCCGGTCCCGGGTCCGCGTGAAGCCGTGGTTCGCATCGAAGCCGTCGGTGTGTGCGGTTCTGACGCGGCCTACTTCACTATCGGCCGGATCGGTGACTACGTCGTGGACGGCCCGATCATCCTAGGGCACGAGGCCTCTGGGCAGGTTGCGCAGGTTGGCTCTGAGGTGACCAACGTCAAGGTGGGCGATCGGGTTGCCATCGAGCCCGGGACGCCCTGTAGAGACTGCCACGAGTGCATGGCGGGCCGCTATCACCTCTGCCCGGACCTGGTCTTTCTCGCCACTCCGCCCTACGACGGCGCCTTGCAGGAACTCATGGCGATCGACGCCCGCAACCTCTTTCCGCTGCCAGACTCTATGTCCTACGAGGAGGGAGCCCTGCTCGAGCCATTGTCTGTGGGGATCTGGGGCTGCAACCGCGCCCGGCTCGCAGCGGGTGACGACGTATTGGTCACTGGCGCCGGACCGGTGGGTTTGCTGGCGGCAGCCACCGCCCGGGCCCTCGGTGCCGGAGGTGTGACCATCACAGACGTCTCCGACTTCCGCCTCGGCACCGCCGCTGCCCTCGGCTTCCAGACCGAGAAGGCTGATGCTGACCCAGCCCCGGGCGAGACCTTCGACGTGCTGTTGGAATGCTCCGGGGCACCTGGTGCCCTCAGCGCCGGACTTATGAGGCTTCGGCCCAATGGACGCGCCGCGATGATCGGCATGCCAAAGCAGGACGTCCAGCTCCCGCTGGCGAGACTCAACCCGGCCGAGCTCACCATCAGCCTGGTCAACCGCTATGCCCACACGTGGCCGATCGCCATCCGCCTGGTGGCCTCAGGGCGGGTGGATGTCAAGCCCCTCGTAACACACCACTTCCCGCTAAGTCAGACGGCCGAGGCATTGACCCTGGCCAAGACGGTTCCTGACTCGATCAAGGCCGTCATCCACCCGCAGCAGTGAGCGCAGACGTCCGCCCAGAGGAGACACAGTCATGCAGATCGGTTGCCACGGATCGGTGTGGACCGGAAGTTTCGACTCCGCAGGGCTGGCAAAGGCCATTGCCGGTACGGCCAGCGCCGGGTTCGACCTCATCGAGATCCCACTCATGGACCCTGACGGGCTGAACGTTGCTGAAGCCCGCAAGCTGCTGACGGACCATGGGCTCGGCGTCACGGCTTCGCTGGGTCTCACCCCTGCGACGGATGTCTCGAGCGAGTCCACCGACGTCGTCGCGGCTGGTGAACATCACCTCAACCGATGCCTAGAGGTACTTAGCGACTTGGGCGGGACCCACCTCGTGGGCGTCATCTACTCCTCGATGCAGAAGTACATGGACCCCGCGACCCCCCTGGGCCGGCGCCACAGTCAGGATGTCATCGGTCGGCTCGCGGCCCGAGGCAAGAAGCTCGGGGTCGTCGTCGGCATCGAGGTGGTCAACCGGTACGAGTCCAATCTCATAAACACCGCCCGGCAGGCCCTCCGCTTCCTCGACGAGCCCCTCGACGCGGGTAAGGACGAGCGGGCCGTCGTCCACCTGGACACGTACCACATGAACATCGAGGAACCTGACATGGCAAGCCCGGTGCTCGACGTTGGCGACCGCTTGGGCTATGTCCACATCGGTGAAAGCAACCGAGGGTACGTCGGCTCAGGAACAGTGGACTTCGACACGTTCTTCAAGGCTCTGTTCCGCATCGGTTACGACGGGCCCATCGTGTTCGAATCGTTCTCGTCCGCGATCGTCCACCCCGAGCTCAGCCGGATGCTCGGCGTGTGGCGCAACCTGTGGGATGACCCGGCGGATCTAGCCGACCACGCCAACGCAACGATCCGCAGCCATGTGCGCTCGGCGTGGTCCGTGGCGAGCCACTAGCTGGGCCTCCAGGAGAGCCTTGCGCTGACGCAAGCGGCGGCTCATGCGTTGCGACACCCACACCCGCCGCAATCGGCGGAAGACCTTAGAGAGGAGGAACTGCATTGAAGGCCATCGTGTACTCAGCACCGAGGCATTTCCAGGTGGGGCAACTGCAAGCACCCACGCCTGGCCCCGGCGAGGTTGTGGTCCGACCGACCCTGTCCGGTATGTGTGGCACCGACCTCCACATCCACGATGGCGGGTTCTTCGCCCGTTTCCCCTTAACTCCAGGTCATGAAATCACTGGCGAGGTGGTTGCCCTAGGTGACGACGTCTCAGATCTCAATGTTGGACAGCGCGTGGTCGTCGACAACGCCTCGCCGTGTGGTCACTGCGGTCACTGCGGACGTGGCGAACCACTCTTCTGCGAGAACTTCACCTCACTGGGAGTCAACGCGCCCGGCGGGTTCGCAGAGCTGGTCCTGACACCTGCCGCCAAGGTGTTCGACGCCGGGGACCTCGAACCGGAGGTTAGTGTCCTCGCAGAACCGCTGGCGTGCGCCATCCATGGAATGGACGTGCTCGACCTGCGCCCTGGAGCAGATGTACTCATGATCGGCTCGGGCACGACCGGTCTGCTGCTCGCCCAACTGGTCCTTCACGGTGGCGCCAGCCGGCTGACCATAGCCGCACCGACGGCGTTCAAACTGGATCTGGCCCGGTCCTATGGCGTTGACCGCGTGGTTCAGGTGTCCCGCCGGGACCCAGAAGGGACGGCCAGGCAACTACGCAACCTTGCACCTTCAGGCTTCGACGTAGTGATCGATGCCACAGGTGCAGTCGGCGTCGTCCAGCACTTGCCACAACTTGTCCGGGAAGGAGGGACGATCCTCGTCTACGGCATGTGTGGGGAAGACGAGCGGGTCGCGTGGTCGCCCTACGACATCTTCCGGCGGGAGCTGACGATTAGGGGATCCTTCGCCCAAGTCAACTGCTTCGACCGCTCTCTTGCCATGCTCCGCTCCGGTCGCATCCGCAGTGACGGCCTGGTCACTCACCGATTCAGCCTGGATGACTACGGCCAGGCATTGGAAGCCCTGCGATCGGATCCCACATGCCTGAAGGCGGTGATCACGCCCTAGGGCCTAAATGTCTCTGCCGCCCGGAGCCTACCCTCACGTCGCCGGGGACCCACCACGCTCAATCCACGCACCTCGCCCGACGAAGGAGAAGGACAGATGGTCAACAATCGAAAGAACCGCATAGCCGTGGCCTCCCTGCTCGCGGGTTCGCTCGCGCTCGCCATGGCTGGTTGCTCCAGCAACACAACTGGTGGTAGTTCCGGCTCCACCTCCGGCTCCACCTCCGGAGGGGCTGCGTCCGCGAAAGTCGCATTCCTCATGCCAGACCATGGGTCCACTCGCTACGAGGAGCACGACCGCCCGGGCTTTGTGGCGGAGCTGAAGAAGGTCTGTCCGGGATGCACGGTGTTGTACAACAACGCCGACGGCGATGCTTCCAAGCAGCAGCAGCAGTTCAACTCGGCTATCACTGAGGGTGCCAAGGCCATCGTGATCGACGCGGTCGACACGTCGGCGGCGGCCTCGCTAGTGCAACAGGCGCAGTCCCAGGGCATCAAGGTTGTCGCGTACGACCGCCCCATCCCCTCTACCAAGGCAGACTTCTACGTCTCGTACGACAACGAGAAGATCGGCTCTCTCATCGCGGCGTCCCTTGTCAAGCACATGGCCGACACGGGCGTCTCTCCAGCCAAAGGAGGGGTACTTGAGGTCAACGGCTCGCCGACGGATGCAGCGGCGGGCTTGATCAAGAAGGGCATCCACGAAGGGATCGCCACCGGAAAGTACAAGACGTTGGCCGAGTACGACGTTCCCGACTGGACGCCGGCCAAGGCGCAGTCATGGGTGGCCGGGCAGATCACCCGGTTTGGAAACAAGATTCTCGGTGTGGCGGCAGCCAACGACGGCACCGCGGGTGGGGCGATCGCTGCCTTCAAGGCAAGCGGCGTAAACCCGGTTCCCCCGGTGAGCGGGAACGACGCCATCGACGCAGGGCTTCAGTACATCATCTCCGGGGACCAATACAACACAATCTCCAAGCCAAGTGAGGTCCCGGCTGGCGCCGCCGCTGACGCCGTGTGGGCAATGCTCCAGGGCAAGACGCCTAAAGCAACTGCGACTCTGTTCAACACGCCGAGCCAGCTGTTCGTGCCGGTGGTGGTGACCCGTGACAACATCAAGGCAGAGATCTTCGACAAGGGGATCGCTAAGGCCTCGACGATCTGCACCGGCGCCTACGCGGCAGGGTGCAAGAAGCTCGGCATTAGCTGAACCGATGCCCGACATCCGTGCGCGCGTCCCCGCCGGCTCAGAGCGGCGGGGACCGCATGGACACTGGCCGAACTGAGGGAGGTCCTGAGATGACACCAGGGACGTCGACCAGCACGCCCACGGGCCCACCGCCCCAGACACCAGGCCAGGTGGTGTTACGGCTGAGGGGTATCTCCAAATCCTTCGGATCGGTGAAGGCCCTCACCGACGTCGATCTCGACATTGCTGCTGGCGAGGTCGTTGCACTGGTCGGGGACAACGGAGCCGGCAAGTCAACACTCGTCAAGATCCTCGCCGGTGTGTATCCCCAAGACGCAGGAGAGATCGAGCTCGATGGACACACGGTGTCCATCCCCGACCCCAGTACCTCTATCACGCTGGGCATTGCGACCGTGTTTCAGGACCTCGCACTCTGCGAGAACCTGGACGTTGTCAGCAACCTCTTCCTCGGCCGCGAAATGTCCCCTCGTCGACTCGACGAAGTCAGCATGGAGGTGCGGTCGTGGGAACTTCTCAGGCAACTTTCGGCGTCCCTTCCGACCGTGCGGATCCCCGTGTCTTCGCTGTCCGGTGGGCAACGTCAGACAGTGGCGATAGCCAGGTCCCTGCTGGGCAAGCCCAAGGTGATTCTCCTTGACGAGCCAACCGCAGCCCTGGGAGTGGTGCAAACGGCCGAGGTCCTGGATCTCATCGAGCGTCTCCGTGAAAACGGAGAGGCCGTCCTGATGATCAGCCACAACCTGGAAAACGTTCACGCTGTGGCGGACCGCGTGATGGTTCTGAGGCTGGGTCGCAACAACGGAGTCTTCAACATCAAAGACGTCTCGTCCCGTGATGTGGTTGAAGCCATCACCGGAGCAAGCGACAACGTGGTGACCAGGCGAGCCGGCAGGCGCTCAAGGAACATACTTGCCGATAGCGAGGAGGAGCTCGACTCATGAGCAACATCCAAGACAAGGGTGGCCATCAAACCAAGGGCGCGCTGGACCAGCAAGACGAGCGGGTCCAGCAATACACCGGCGTTGGCGGTGCCCTGATTGCCATGAGGGGACGAATTCGGTCCGGTGACCTCGGAGCGCTCCCGGTCGTCATCGGTCTGGTACTCATCGCGATCGTGTTCCAGATCCTGAACCCCCTGTTCCTCTCTAGTCCCAACCTGGTGAACCTCACACTCGAGGCCTCGTCTGTCGGCGTCATCTCGCTCGGCGTCGTCTGCGTTCTCCTGGTGGGCGAGATCGACTTGTCAGTGGGCTCAGTCAGCGGTCTCTCCGGGGCGATCGTTGCGGTGTTGGCGGTCCAGAAGTCTTGGCCGATGCCGTTGGCGATCGCGGTTGCCGTAGCAAGCGGGTTGGGCATCGGCCTCCTCTACGGACAGCTCTTCACCCGGTTCGGCATGCCCAGCTTCGTCGCGACCCTGGCCGGCTTACTTGGCTTTCTGGGGCTCCAACTGTTCGTGCTCGGGGCAGAAGGATCCATCAACATCCCCTTCGACTCGGGCCTGGTGCGATTTGCCCAGCAGTCCTTCCTCCCTCGTCCTCTTGCCTATGTGGCGATGCCCCTGGTCAGCCTCCTCGTCTTCCTGAGCGGTCTCGAGGCGTCGCGAGCACGCCGCCGTGCCGGTCTGTCGGCGGCATCCCTTCAATTCCTTGTCATTCGTGCCGTCGTCGTTCTGGTGGCACTCGAGTTCGTCGCCTGGTACCTCAATCAGTCTCGCGGAGTCGCCTGGATGTTCATGTTCTTCGCCGGCCTCGTCGTCGTGATGAACTACTTGTTCACCAGGACGAGCTGGGGGCGTTGGGTGTACGCGATCGGCGGGAACGTAGAGGCTGCGCGGCGCACCGGCATCAACGTCAAACGGGTCTACCTCTCCGTCTTCGTCCTGTGCTCGGGCTTCGCGGCCATAGGTGGCGTCCTGGCCGCCGCCCGACTGGGTTCCGCGAACCAGTCCTCCGGATCCGGCGACGTCAACCTGAACGCCATCGCTGCGGCGGTCATCGGTGGGACCAGCCTGTTCGGAGGGCGGGGCAACGCGTACTCAGCGCTGCTCGGCGTCCTGGTTATCTCGTCGATCTCCAGCGGGCTCACACTGCTCAACCTGTCATCCTCCATCCGCTTCATGATCACGGGCGCGGTACTGGCCCTGGCAGTGGCGGTCGACTCCCTGGCGCGTCGATCCAGGGCGACGCACGGGTGAGCATGAGCGGCCCCCTACTGCTGGGTGTCGACATCGGCACCGGAAGCAGCAAGGCGGTTCTCACCGATGTGGATGGAGCCGTCCTCCACACCGCGTTCAGAGCGCACGGGACGTCGATGCCCCGACCTGGGTGGTTCGAGGCCGATGCCGAAGGGATGTGGTGGGCCGAGGTCGTCGCGCTCTGTAGGGACCTGCTCGCCGAAGCTGGAAGCGGCGACGTTGCGGCTCTGTGTGTCAGTGGCGTAGGCCCCGCCCTGGTCCTCACCGACTCGGACCTGCGCCCGCTACGACCTGCCATCCTCTACGGGATCGATACCCGTGCTGAGCAGCAGATCGACGAGCTCACTGCGCGCTACGGTGAGGAGCAGATCTTCCAGACGTGCGGCAAAGTGCTCTCGACACAGGCGCTGGGGCCAAAGCTGCGGTGGGTCCAGTTGAACGAGCCCGAGGTCTGGGCCAAAGCCAGATACTGGTTCGGTGCGAGCTCCTTCATCGTCGCGAAGTTATGCGGTGAGTACGTGCTCGATCGCCACACAGCCAGTCAATGCGACCCCATGTACGACCTGCGTGAGCAAACGTGGACGTCGTGGGCGACGGACATCTGCGGTCACCTCCCACTCCCCCGGCTGGCTTGGCCGACAGAAGTTGTGGGTCACGTCACGACGGAGGCAGCCCAACAGACCGGCCTTCTGGCGGGGACCCCTGTTGTGGCGGGCACAGTCGATGCCTGGGCCGAAGGATTCAGCGCCGGAGCTCGCAGGCCCGGCGACCTGATGCTCATGTATGGGTCGGCGATGTTCTTCGTCCAGGTCCTGTCGTCCATGCGAACTCACCGTTTGCTGTGGACAACGGCCGGGGTCGAGCCGGGCTCCCTCACAGTCGCCGCGGGGATGTCGACGTCGGGGACGCTCACGAACTGGGTCAAGGCCCTCACCGGTGACCCCCCGTTTGAGGATCTCGTCGCTGAGGCCGCCGCAGTGCCGCCCGGTTCAGGCGGCCTGGTTCTCCTACCGTACTTCGCCGGTGAGAGGACGCCGGTCTTCGACCCCCGGGCACGGGGCGTCTTGGCCGGCCTGTCCCTTCAGCACACCCGCGGGCACCTATTCAGAGCCGCCTACGAAGGCATCGCTTTCGGCATCAGACAGATAGTCGACATCCTTGAAGAGGGGGTCGAGCCACCGCGACGCATCTTCGCTGTGGGCGGCGGCACCAAAGGAGGGCTTTGGACCCAGATCGTCAGCGACGTCACCGGCCGCGAGCAGCGCGTACCGGCGCAGACCATCGGGGCGAGCTACGGTGACGCATTGATGGCGGCTATCGGAATCGGAATCGTCCCACCCGAGACGGATTGGGCCGAGCTTTCGAGCATTGTCATACCCAACCGCCTTCACGCTGACAGATACGACTCGCTGTACCGCCTGTACCGTGAGTTGTACCCGGCTACCCGAGCAGTGGTCCACCAGCTCGCAGCCATCCAGGCAGGAGATGTCCCGTCGTCGGGAGCGGGGCTGCCGGGCTAGCCCCAATACCGTTCAATTAGAGTTACAGCGGTGTAGTTTGTTGGCATGCCCCGTACTGGTTGGAGGAAGTCCGCGTCGGATCGGCGGTTGCCGGATCTGGTGTCGGTGGGTCTGCTGACGAAG
>CABDZF010000253.1_pt1 | contig 13679 bp, 14 predicted proteins | sample 3421651 | NCBI WGS metagenome assembly CABDZF01 (sample SAMEA5534339, study PRJEB31848) | metagenome | biome: tundra; feature: field; material: soil | place: USA | collected 2013-05 | depth 0.45 m | reverse complement strand
GGGCTGGACAGCGCAGATCTGGTCTTCGAGTGCCTCGTGGAAGGCGGCATGAGTCGCTTCCTGGCCGTCTACCAGTCCCACGGCGCAGCCGCCCTCGGACCGATCCGGTCGGCTCGCCCGGTGGACGGTGCGCTGCTGCGAGCGCTGCATGGCGGAATCTTCGCCTACTCCGGCGCAGCGGCCGGAGAGATTGCCCCGGCGCGCGCCTATTCGACCGCTGTTCTGCTCAGCAACGATGCCGATCCGAGTCCCTTCGAACGGGTGACGTTCCGCTACGCCCCCGAGAACGTCTACTCCTCCACCGACAGGCTTCGCGCGGCGGCCTCCCGACGATCGGCCCACCCCGGGCTGCCCGGCCCGCTGTTTACCTATGGGCCTATCGAGCCCGGGTCCCGCGCTGCACGTCGGCTTTCCGTGGTGGTCGGCGGTGCCGCCTCGGCCTCGTGGGCCTACGACGGTGCCACCTACCTGCGCTCCGAGAACGGGAGCCCGCATCTGCTCGCCAACGGACATCAGGTCCAGGCGACAAACATCGTGGTGCTCCGCGTTCAGGAGACGCACACGGGAATGATCGACGCTGCAGGCAACGAAGACCCGTTCGTGCTCGCCTATGGCAGCGGAGCCGCCCAGGTCTTCCGCAACGGCGTGGTGGAAGACGGGCGCTGGAGCCGCCCGTCAATAACAAGCCCCTACCAGTTCATCTCCGCCCGGGGCGGCGCGCTCACCCTGGCCCCCGGACCCACCTGGATCGAGCTCATCCCCCCAGCCGGCTCCGTCGCCCCTGCCTAATCTCGATCCTTCCTAGCCCAGGACCTCGCCCGGGGCTCCCACGCCCGCGCTCGGCGGAGTCGTTCTGCGGAACGCCGTTCACCGACCGGCCACTTCCGGTGGCAGGGCAGTAACATCGAGCGGGGTAGTCAAATCGAGCCCTGTGCCGATCCAACCTTTGGGCGGTTGCTGAAACGTCACAGGGCAGCCGCTAGCCAGCATAGGAGGGCCTTCCTTGCCTCTGACTTCCCTTGCAGTTCCTGGTCTTCTGCATCGGCCTGGCGATCGCCATTCCCATAGCGCTTCTGCTCCTGTGGCGTCGAGCACCCAAGAGCTCTCGCTGGGCTATTCCGGTGTTCCTCGTCGGTGTCCTGCTCGCCCAGGCAACAGCCGTCAGCGCGGTCGCCGTCAGTGTCAACCGGGACTACGGCTTCTACCCCACCTGGGCGTCCCTGTGGGGCACCCCGACGGCACCGCCCGTGGTCGTGGCGGGAGCGCGTCTGGGGCTGGGCGCCGTGGTGGGCACGCGCCGACGGCTGTTGCCGCTGACCTCCGGGTCGGCCTCCGACATCGGACGCTACGAGAGAACCATCCTCAAGGGCGCACAGTCAGGCATCTCCTCGACCGTGATCACCTGGCTGCCGCCGCAGTACCACGACCGCCGCTACGCCAAGACCCGATTCCCTGTCGTGATGGTGCTCGGCGGCGCTGACGTCCGCATCTCGACCGTGGTCGACCGGCTCAACTTCGCCACCACCGCAAGCCAGGAGATCCGCACCGGCAGAGTGGCACCCTTTGTCGCAGTGTTCCCCGAGATCAACGTTGCACTGCCCGTGGAGACCGAGTGCACCAACTACCCAGGAGGCCCACAGTCGCACACCTGGCTCAACCAGGATGTTCGGAACTAGGCCACCTCCACGCTGCGCATCACCAAGGACGGCCGACGCTGGAGCGTGATGGGCTGGTCCACCGGCGGCTACTGCGCCGCGTTGCTCCATCTGCGCGAACCCACCCGGTTCGGCGCGGCTGCTTCGATCGAGGGCTACTACACCCCCGAGCCCGGCGGGGGCACCGGTAACCTGGCGCAGCTCCTCACGCAGTACCCGACCCTCGCCCACGAGAGCTCACCCACGTGGCTGATCGAGCACCGCCCACCGGCGCGGGTGCACCTGCTGGTGATGAGTTCGAACACAGACCCGCAGTCGTATCCCCAGACGAGACAGTTCCTGCTACGGGAGCAGAACGTGCCCGGCGTGCAGCCCTATATCGTGCAGAACATAGGACATTCGCTGGACGCCTACCAAGCAGTCCTGGCCCCCATCCTCAACTGGATGGCGGCCGTGGCTGACCTCTGAGGTGATCGAAACGCCCTGCGCATCCACGGGATGTCCGAGTCGTTGGTCACGCTGGCTCATCGCCGGGCAAGGACTGCGACGAAGTCTCTCGATGATGGCTGGAGGTAGCGGTAGGGGTTGGGGTGCTCGTTGTTGGTGAGCATCTGTGGCACAGCTACGCCGTTGCTTGGGTGGGTGTAGGTGATGAAGTTGGTCCATGACTGGTTGATGTCCAGCTCCATGGCCCGTACGGTGCCGGCGCCATGGACGATGTTGGCCAGGGTCTTGACCGACATCGAGGCGCCGACCACGAACACCAGCGAGCCGTCCCTGCGGATTCCCACCGCTGAGCGCCACACGTAGGTGGCGTTGCCGACGGTGGCCCCCCAGGTCGACGTGGTGGTGCTGTTCACGTCGGGGGTGATCGCGCCGTTGTCAACCAGCAGGCCGAGGTTCTGGCGAACGGCTGCTACGGTGGGGCCAGGGTTGGCTCCGCTCCACTGGACCACATCGAGGTGGCCGTCCTTGTACAGGACCATTGACGCCGCGCCGCTGCGCAGCGGCACGGTGCTCTTGCCGTCCTGCCAGTAGCCACCGTTGGCATCATTCATGGTGAAACCCGAGTTGAAGGTTGCCAGCAGGTTGTTCCGCTGCGAGTCCGGTACTGAAGTGGGCTGGGACCAGCCCGAACCGCCGGGCACACGGAAGCCGGGATGCAGAACCATCTTGACCAGCTTCTGGTTGAGCCACGCCACGCCGACCAGATAGCTGGTGTGCGTCGCGTCCGGACGCAAGAACGCGGCCCGAATCGCAGGCTCGCCATGGAGGCTGAGAAGAGGCTGCCATGAGCCCTCGCCCGGCAGGGAAGGCTGGGCCTGTGAAGGGATCGGCGCGGGAGGCGCCAGGTAGCTCGATGACCTGGCTGGCTGGCTCGAAGCCGGCCGACCCGAGGCAACGCGTGGGATACCGCCCGCCAGACGGCCACCCACTTTCGGTGGGTTCATCTGGTACTGGAGCTGCTCCAGACCGCTGACCACCCAACCCAGCCCGTTGAACCGGGCCCACTCAGCCAGCCGCGCGGACGTACTGTCGGTGCCCGGAGCCGTCAGGGCACCACCGATCGACCAAGTAAGCCACAACAGCAGGACCACCATCAGCACGCCTACGCGACGCACCCAGAAGCGACGTCGACCCGGCCGAGATGCTTGGTGCTTGGGAGGTCGCCGACGTCTTTTAGGGTCTTCGAGTCTCAGGTCCGCTTCGGCAGTCAAGTCAGCGTTCCTCCTCGTCCAGCACCGATCAACCCGGAACGGGCGTTCCAACAAGAATGCCTCAGGCGGGTGAAAAGTTCCCTCATTGCACCGAACGCGAACGAACCGTGCTGCCGCAGCACGTGCCCCCCACGAGGCCGGCTCCCTCATCTGGGAATTGGCCGACCCAACACCGTCGTCCTGACCCACACCCGGGGCCAGATTTCATGCAGACGGTGGGGCTAAATCACTTGACTACATCCAGTTGTCATGTCGGACTGCGCCGGCGGCCAGGTGTTCCGCAGGGAAGGTCTACCCGGCCCCGGCGTCCGACGCCGATAATCACCTGGATCGAACGGACCCATCACTGGCCGGCGCTCGGCCGCTTCACGCCACTTGAGTATGAGAGCATCGACCGAGTCACAATCGCGGCCTGATCTGTGCAGCCCACCGAGTCACCTGAGCTCCGTGCGGGCCATGAGTTTGGTCTTGACGATGGCCTGCGCCTCAGAGCGACCGGGGAAACGCAGAGGCGCTTTCCCCCGGTTTGCCCGTTGATCTGGCCGCACAGGGAAGGCGTGGAGCGCGATGAGTGGAACCGAGCGGCCGCTGGGCAAGTCGGGGGTGAGTGTGCCTGCGCTCGGGGTTGGCACCAACCGGTGGAATACCGGCGAGCCAGGCCAGGCAAGCCTGAACGAGACGCTGGCGGCGGCGGTCGATGTGGGGATGGGCTTTTTCGACACTGCGGAGGTCTACGGCTTCGGCCGGTCGGAGCTGGCCGTGGGCGTGGCGGCCCTGCAGGACGGCCGGCCGGTCGTGCTGGCCAGCAAGTTCGCGCCACTGCCCGCCCGGCTTACCGCCGCCCAGTTCGACTCCGCGCTGGACAGGACACTGAAACGGCTCGGCCGGGAATCGCTCGACCTCTACTATCTGCACTTCCCCTACTCCCCGCGCGGAGTGGACACCTGGATGAAGGCTATGGCAAAGGCGATCGAGGCCGGGAAGATCCGGGCCGCGGGGATCAGCAACTGCAACGTGGCGCAAATGCGGAAGGCGGCCGACGTGCTGGCCCGCTACGGGATTCCGCTCGCGGCCAACCAAGTCCAGTACAGCCTGATGCATCGCGCGCCCGAGACCAACGGTGTCCTCGACGCCTGCCGCCAGATGGACGTGGCCCTGATCGCCTACCGGCCCTTGGCCGGCGGTGCCGTCGGCGCTGGCTCCCGCAAGAACAAGGGCCCGGCTGCCCTTGCGGACGCCCTGCAAGAAGTGGCGGCCGCCCAGGACGCGACGACTCTTCAGGTAGCACTCGCCTGGTTGCTAAAGCGAGACGACCACGTGATCGCCATCCCCGGGGCCACCAAACCCGATCACGTCCGGCAGAACTCACGCGCCCTCACACTGGAACTCAGCCACGAGGAGTTCGCCGCGATCGATCGGGCATCGACGCCGACGCCAGCCAGATAACAACCCCACATTCCTGGCAGGGAGAGCTCGCGAACCACTTCGCCGGTGTGCCCATCGGGCCGTGCGGCATGCCTGGCCGGATGGCGTCGCCGGGGCCGGATCTCATCGACACCAACGAGCAGATCGTGCTCGCACTACCGCGGTCCGGCCGCTTCTGCTTGCCCAATCGGTGACCGGTCACCGATCCCTGCACGGTGACGACCCACGGTGAAACAAGGGTCACGACTTGCGCCGTGGGCCGTTCCGCTGTCGGGACTCACTCTCGTAGCCGATGTGAGTGCGTTCGCTTGCGAGCCGAAGACTGGACGCGCCTGCCTGGAGAGGTGTCGGTGGCCGGTCCATTAATCGTTGTCCGGCCCGGAGTCCCGCTGCTGGGGAGTCGCTCCTAAACTGCCCACTGCTCCGCTCAGCGTGTCGGATGCTTCGCGACGCATCTGCGCGAGATTACTCATCGCCCCGATGGCTCGCCGCCCGGCATTTGGGTGGCCTCCACGGCAGAAGGTGGGCCGTTTGACGACGTTCACGCCCTGCTTGTTTGACGCTTGCGACCGGGTCCTTGGACATCCACGGTGCACAATGACGCCATGGCCGAACACGAAGAAGACGCGATGGCCGAACAGACAGAACCTGTAGCGCAGCACGCGGATTCCGCGGTGCGCCCGTTCGTCGCAGCACTGCGTCGCAGCGAGCTGGCCGTATTAACGATCGACCAGGTCGCCGAGCACCCCAACGGCCTGGTGCTGACGCTGCCCAGGTCGAAGACGAACCAGACCGGAGAACGGGTCGAGCTCGTCGTGCTGCCGCGCGCCGGCAACCCCGCCCGCTGCCCCTGATGGTCGGGGCGTCGGCGACCAAGCCTGCCCAGTCGGCCCGTCGATCCAGGCCAACGGCCCAGGCAACCTACTGCACGAGATTCGGGTCGTCGAATGCTGCAGAGATCCCAGTCCACCTATTGAGAAATTCAGCATCTAACGGATGTTCCTCTGTGCGGATGAACGTGACCCTGGATAAACCGTATTCTCCCTGATGAGAAGGGTATTCGCGTGGTGACGGACCCGCGGCCGTGACCACTCTTAACGGTGGGCCGAGTTGACCGAAGCCACTGTACGTGTCTAGAGTCACAAATTCGGTGCCGCGATGAAGTGGCCCCCATCGATCTGGAGGATCGAATGACGGACCTCGTTACCCTCACAACCGTCAGTCCGGGAGCCGTGAATCACAGACTGCCGGTCAAAACATTGCTCGCGGCCAGCGCCGGCAATGCCGTGGAGTGGTACGACTGGACGGTTTACGCCACGTTCTCTATTTACTTCGCGACGCAGATTTTTTCCAAGGCAGACGCGAAGTTAGCACTACTGAGCACCTTTGCCGCCTATGCTCTCGCATTTTTCTTCCGGCCGCTGGGCGGCTACATTCTTGGTCGGTTCGCCGACCTTCACGGCCGTAAGGCAGCTATGATGCTGACCATTTCTCTGATGGCCGGCGGCTCACTGGTTATCGCGATTCTTCCGACCTTTTCACAGGTCGGCTGGCTGGCGCCCATCCTGTTACTGCTCGCACGCATCGGACAGGGCATGTCACTGGGAGGTGAAGTGGCGAATGCCTCGGCCTACTTGGCCGAGATCGCCCCGCCGGAACGCCGAGGACGCTACTCGTCGTTCTTCTACATCTCCACCGGATCTGCCGTGCTGATCGCTTCGCTACTGGGCGCCCTCATGGCAAACACCCTGACACATGACCAGCTGGCCAGTTGGGGCTGGAGAATCGCATTCATCACGGGCGGTCTGCTCGGTCTGGTCGGTGTCTGGCTGCGGCGGGATATGGCCGAGACCGAACAGTTCGAAGAGAACAGGGTGAAGGCTAGGGCCATTAAGAATCCGTTCTGGGTGATCCTTCGCCACCACCCAAAGGCCGTCATGCAGATTGTCGGTATCACGCTGCTCAACACGCTGTGCTACTACACCTTTTTTTCCGCCCTGACCCCGTTCGCTGTCACGTTCCGCGGCGCCGACGATGGCGAAGTATTCATTGCTCTCTCCATTGCCACGGCACTGTTTGTGGCACTGCAGTACCCATTTGGTGCACTTTCCGACAGGATCGGTCGGAAGCCCCAACTGTTGTTATGGGCGGCCGCAATCGCCATCCTGATTGTGCCGCTGTCGAAGCTGATTGGCCCAGGAATTGGCCGGATGCTGATTGTGTTCTGTGTGGGACTTGGCCTGTACAGCATGATGAGTTCGCTGGCGCCGGCCATCATGAGCGAGTTGTTCCCGACTGAGCTCCGCGGCCTGGGTATCGGCACCTGGTACAACATCACCGTCGCGACGTTCGGCGGCACCGCGCCATTCGTCATCACCGCACTCAGCAATGCTGGACACCCGGACGCTTTCTTCTGGTATGTCGCGATCGGCGCGGCGATAGGCTTTGTCGCAATTCTTTCGTTGAAGGAAAGCAAGGGATCGGTACTGAAATGAGCGCGGCCGTAGATTTTCTGACCGATCTGATTCACTTGAACACGGTCGCCGCAGACGAAGGCGCAGCTGCCCGTCACTGTGCGTCACTGTTGGATCAGGCTGGGCTGCGGACCCAGCTGATCGATTTTGAACCAGGCCGGGAACAACTGTTGGCAACCAGCAGAAATGATGCTGGGGACGCGCCGCTGACCCTGACCGGGCACCTAGACACGGTGCCTGTCGACGTTGAGGACTGGGCGGTCGACCCGTGGTCTGCGGAAAGGGATGGCGACCGGATGATCGGCCGCGGCACCAGCGACATGAAGTCGGGTGTTGCCGCCGCGTTGATCGCGGTTACCGAGCATGCCGCGCGGTCGCATCGATGCCGTGGCGTGCAGGTCGTTCTCACCTCAGGCGAGGAGACCGGGTGTGACGGGGCCATGAAGTTTCCGCGGGTTGCGTTGCGCACGGGTGGTCCGCTGATTGTGTGCGAGCCGACGTCGAACGCGCTGGTGCCTGCGCATAAAGGCGCCTTGTGGCTGAAGCTGACCGCCAGCGGTGTTGCCGCGCACGGCAGTTCGCCGGAGCTCGGCGATAACGCCGCGGTGCGGATGGCGCGCGCCGCCGTCGCGCTGCACGACTACGATTCGTGGCCCTCCCAGGAGGGCTTCGGCGCAGTCACGGCGAATGTTGGGCTGCTGCGCGGCGGCGTGCAGCCGAATGTGGTGCCGGCCGCGGCCGAACTATTGCTGGACATCCGGACTGTGCCAGCTGCCGATCCCACCGAGCTGCGATCTCTGGTTGGTCGGCTCGCCGGAGAGAAGGTCTCGGTCGCCGACTATCGGGTGCTGGCCCCGGTCAACACTTCGGTCGATGATCCGTTCGTCGCACTGGTCTCGGCGTCCCTGTCGGCCGTGGGTCTCGACGGCAAGGTAGCGCCGCCGGCCCGGTTCTTCACCGACGCCTCGGCGCTGATGCCATTGTTGGCCAAGGAATCGGGCGGGTCGGCGTTCAGCTCAGTACCCACCGTCGTCCTGGGGCCAGGTGAGCCGGACCAATGCCACGTTGCCAACGAGTGGTGCTCCATGCAGCGTGTGGATGAGGCCACCGCGGTGTACGGCGCAATCCTGGATCGCTGGTGCGCCGGTCCACATTGAAAGTGCAGTCGGCTCAAGGTCAGTCAGTGCTCATCAGCAACCAACACCACGACAGGCTGACCGCAGACCTACGCGATGCCGGGGCCAACCTGGACGCCGCCCAAGCCACCCACCGGGCCATCCCCGCCCGGCTACCACTGGGCCAGGTCAACCCCGGACAGCAGGTCCTGGACATCCAGACGAAGCTGATCACCCACGCCATCCGCATCGCCGCGTTCAACACCGCCACCACCCAGGCCCGAGCCATCCGCGTCCACACCGGGTACGCCCGCGCCAACCACGAAGCACACACCCTCATCCGCCAAGCCCTCACCGGCAGCGGAGATCGACCCCCACGACGGCGTGCTGACCGTCAGGTTAGACCCCCTGCCGACCCGGCGGGCTACTACCGCTATCGCGCAGCTGTGTGAACACCTCACCGCCACCCGAACTCGTTACCCCGGCACCGACCTCATCCTGCGCTACGAGGTCAAAACCCGCTCCTAACGGCACACGAAATATCACTCCATGTCCAGAGCCCTGGTCATGGGCTTCATCTGTCGCGCAGGGCGGGTGGGAGGACGCGTTCCACCCACCTGGCTGCCTGTTCGTAGGCGTAGGCGAGTTGGAGAACGGCGAGGTCGGCGTGGCCTGGTCCAATGATCTGGATCCCCATTGGAAGTCCCCGGTCGTCGAAACCGACTGGCATGCCCGCAACTGGATGACCGGTCATCGTCCACGGCGCGACTGTCTCCATCCACCGGTGATAGGTATCCATCCTCCGGCCTGCGATGGCCTTCGGCCAGTGAGTCGCTTTGTCGAACGGGAACACCTGCGCACTTGGCGCAAGAATGTAGTCATAGGTCTCGAACATCTTCGTGACGGCCGCGTGCCAGTCGTTGCGAGCCTCGGCAGCTTTGGTGAGGTCGACAGCTGTGAGATCGATCCCTTGCTCGATCTCCCAGAGCAGCTCGGGCTTCATCTGCTTGCGTGTTCGGGGGTCGTGGTACAGGTCAATGTCACCTAGTTGTCCCCACCAACGCCATTTCAGGAACAACTGCCAGATGTCCTCGGGCTTGTAGTCAGGCAGGGCGCGCTCCACGTGGCAACCGATCCTCCGAAATGCGTCGAATGATGACTCGCATAGATCTAGCACTCCGCGTTCGGTGGCCAAGTACCCGTCCCAGTCGCCCACCCATGCGATACGGGTTCCGCGGAAGTTGCGTTTTAGGCTCCGGGTGAAGACTTCGGGGTCCTCATCGATGCCAAGCGGGGCACTTACGTCTGGGCCTGCCATCGTGGACAGTAGTTGAGCGACATCGGCCACCGAGCGGCCCATCGGACCGACGACAGAGCCCTGAGCGATGAACCCGTCACCCGGCACACGGCCCCACGAGGGGCGAAACCCCACCACGTTGTTGAACGCCGGCGGGTTTCGTAGCGAGCCCATGTAGTCACTGCCGTCGGCGACCGGGACCATACGCAGTGCAAGGGCGGCCGCTGCGCCGCCACTGCTACCGCCGGAGGTGCGCGATGTGTCGTACGGCGTCGCCGTAGTGCCCCAGACAGGGTTGTAGGTTTGGGATCCGAGTCCGAACTCGGGTGTGTTGGTTTTGCCAATGATTATTGCGCCGGCTGCCTTGATACGCTTGACGAACAGATCGTCCGAGTCGGCGATCCTGTCGGCGAATATTGGTGACCCCGATGTGAACGGTAGTCCCTTTGCCGCTGCGAGGTCCTTGACCGCGTGCGGGAACCCGTGCATCCAGCCAAGGTATTGCCCGCTAGCCAACTGCCGGTCTCGAACGTGGGCCTCGGCCACTAACTCATCTCGGTCGCGCAGAGCAACGATGGCGTTGACGCTCCGATTGTGAAGTTCGATGTGGTCAAGATAGGTATTCATGACCTCGATGCACGAAACTTCGCGTCGCGTGATGAGGCGAGAAAGTTCCAGCGCGCCATACATCACCAGGTCGGCGAGGTCGTGAGGACGATTCTCGCGACCACTGAATCCCACATGCGCAGGTTCCGCTGCGGCCGCACCCGGTGGTCCGAGGACTGGGTCACTCATCACCGTGCCGCCTGCTGCTGCTGGTGGCGCTGCGGTCCAGTCCCGAAGTGGCCTGCGGGACAGTCCGGAGGGTACCTGTGTGGACTCGTATTCTTCTGAGTTGACGGGGTCGACGGCGTTTGGCATTTCTGATCCTCTCTACGGTTCCGTACCTCTCGCGACCACAGCATGGGATTTGAACCGCACCGGGTTCAGTGGAGGGCGAGTTCGGAACTGCCCCGGCTTTGGTGTTGGCTCTTGGGGTTGGTGGTTCTCAGGCCGAGGGGGCAACCTGTTGAATTGTCTCAAACTCGATCGGGGTGAGCCTGCCGAGGGCGCGTTGACGACGTTTGCGGTGATGGGCGCGTTCCATCCAGGTGACGATCGCCAAGCGCAGTTCCTCCCGGGAAGCCCAGCGCTGACGGTCAAGGACGTTCTGCCGCCCCTCCAGCCAGCAGCGGCCTGCCCAGCCGATGGGGAGACCCCGCCGCCCTCGTAACACTGCTCGAAGTGCGGGCTGGAGCTGACCACCACCTCCACCGTTTGGTTAATCAACCAGGCATTATTCAGGGCACGAGATTGCATCGTTCAGGACATCTGCATGCGCCTCGGGCTACGAGCAGCGCTGCTGCGTGTGCGAACGGTCGGATCCGAGGATTCCCGAACGACGAGCTGTGTGGGCAGCCGGTGGTGTCGCGGTGAGGCGATTGCCTCGCCCCGGAGGCGGGCGATGAGCATCTGGGCCGCCTCAGAGCCCATCTGGGCCAAGGGACTGCGAACCGTGCTAAGGGGTACGGGCAAGTCCCTCGCAATGGTGATGTCGTTGAAACCAACGATGGCCACATCTATCCCCACTGTGCATCCGAGATCCCTTAGCGCGCCCTCGCTCCGATCGCAGTGGTGTCGTTGACTGCGAAAAACGCCGTTGGCGGCGCGTCCTTACGCATGAGCCTGAGGGCGGCTCCTCGTCCACCTTCGGCATCGAAGGTGGAGTGCACCAAGAGGTTACGTGGCGTCGGGATTCCACGTTCTGCAAGCGCTTCTATGCATCCCCTGGATCGTTCCCGCCCCGTGCTGGCGTAGGGCTGGCCAGCGATGATGCCGACGCGACGGTGACCGAGGTCCGCCAGGTGTGTGCCGGCGAGTCGCCCGCCGGTGTAGTCATCACACGTGACGGAGTCGAAGTTCCCATGCGTTCGGCTCACCAGTACATCGCCACCAAGCTGCGCAACGGGGAATCAGTTCGGTCGATAAGGGACAGCGGTCGTTGTGCCAGATGGCGAACGAGGTACCAGATGCTCGCCACGATGAGCAGCGGGGCTCTCGGACAACCCGATGTGGTGATCTCGATGCTCAAGCTCACTTCCCTGGCACAGCCCGGGTCGGGCTGGCCGACAAGTCCGCGGCCTCCCTACCCAGCCCATCTCTCCGGTGGCCAGCAGCAGCGGGTCGCCATCGCGCGCGCGATGGCGATGGAACCGCGGCTCATGCTCTTCGACGAGCCCACCTCGGCGCTGGACCCCGAGCTCGTGGGCGAGGTGCTCGACGTCATCAAAGGGCTCGCCGCCGACGGCATGACGATGATCGTGGTCACTCACGAGATCGGCTTCGCCCGCGAGGTCTGCGACCGGGTCGTATTCATGGACGGCGGCGTCATCGTCGAACAGGGGACTGCCGCAGACGTTCTCACCAACCCGCAACACGCCCGTACCAAAACATTTTCTGGTTTCTGGTTTCTGGTTTCTCTCGAAGGTGCTCTGAACTGATGGCTGCCGACACGCCCCGCGGGCCCGTCGACGCGACCGTCATACCCCGCTATGGCGGCCCCGCCACTTTCGCTCGCCTGCCACGCCTCGACGAGGTCGAGCGCGCCGACGTCGCCGTCGTGGGCGTGCCGTTCGACTCCGGGGTCAGCTACCGCCCCGGTGCCCGCTTCGGGCCGGCCCACATTCGCGCGTCGTCCAAGCTCTTGCGAACCTACGATCCCGTGCAAGACGTCGAGCCCTTTGCCGTGCAGCAGGTCGTCGACGCCGGCGACATCGCCTGCAACCCGTTCGACATCAGCGAGGCGGTGCGTCAGATCGAACGAGGGGCGCGCTCGATTGCCCACTCCGGCGCCAGGCTGCTGACCATCGGTGGCGACCACACCATCGCGCTGCCGCTGTTGCGGGTCATGCACGAGATGCACGGGCCCGTCGCGGCCGTCCACTTCGACGCCCACCTCGACACGTGGGACACCTACTTCGGGGCGCCCGTGACGCACGGCACCCCATTTCGGCGTGCCAGCGAGGAGGGACTGATCGATAAGACGGGGAGCATCCACGTGGGCATCCGCGGCCCTCTGTATACCCGCGAGGACCTCACCGACGATCAGGTGCTCGGCTTCCAGGTCATCGCCTGCCACGACATGGACGACATGGGCTGGCGCGGAGCCGCCGAACGGATCAAGGCCCCCGCGTCGGCGACCGGCCCACCTACGTGTCCCTGGACATCGACGTGCTCGACCCGGCGTTCGCACCGGGCACCGGGACCCCGGAGGCCGGCGGGCTGACCAGCCGGGAACTCCTGAGCCTCCTGCGCGGGTTCGCCGACCTGAACCTCGTCGGCGCCGACATCGTGGAGGTGGCACCGGCGTACGACCACGCCGAGGTGACCGGTATCGCAGCCTCCCACGCGGCCTACGAGCTGATCAGCGCCATGGCCCCGCGGAAGAACTCCCCAGGTGGCTGAGCAGATCACCGGCGGCGCTGCCGTCATCGACGCCCTTGTGGCACAAGGGGTGCAAGATGTCTTTGGTATCCCCGGAACGCACAACCTCGAGCTGTACCGCTACTTGCCGCAATCCGGGATCCGGCACGTAGTCACCCGCCACGAGCAGGGCGCGGGCTACGCCGCTGACGGGTATGCCCGGATCAGTGGCCGACCCGGTGTGCTTATCACGACCTCCGGTCCAGGTATCACCAACGCGATTACTGCCCTGGCCACTTCCTACGCTGACTCGGTGCCCACGGTGGCGATCTCACCGGGCGTGCCCCGCGGCAAGGTCGGTGCCGACTTCGGCTGGCTGCACGAGGTGAAGAACCAACAGGGCGCCCTAGACGCCGTATGCGGTCGCAGCGTGCGGGTCGAGAGCGCCGACGAGATCCCCGAGGTCGTCGCCGCCATCTTCGAACAACTCGCAACAACCCGCCCGCGCCCGATCCACCTCGAGGTGCCCGTCG
>CABDZF010000241.1_pt1 | contig 14080 bp, 13 predicted proteins | sample 3421651 | NCBI WGS metagenome assembly CABDZF01 (sample SAMEA5534339, study PRJEB31848) | metagenome | biome: tundra; feature: field; material: soil | place: USA | collected 2013-05 | depth 0.45 m | reverse complement strand
CCCCCACGCAGAGGGCCTCAGCCATGCGGACGAGCTCGTCGCCCTGATCCGGTCGCTGGGCAACTTCACCGTCGGCGTCGCTGCGTTCCCCGACAGGCATCCTGAGTCCTCCAGTCTCGACCAGGACGCTGACGTGCTCGTGCGCAAGGCCGATGCCGGGGCGGAGTTCGCGGTCACCCAGTTCGTCTTTGACGCCGACAGCTATGTGCGGCTTCGCGACCGGGTCGTCGCCCGCGGACGCGACCTGCCGATCATCCCGGGGCTCATGCCGGTGACGAGCTTCTCGCAGGTAAGCCGGATGGCCAAGATGTCCGGGACGCCTCTGCCAACTGCTGTGGTCTCGCGGCTGCAGGCGGTGGGCGATGACCCCGGCGCGGTCCGCGAGGTGGGTGTGGAGATCGCCACGGAGCTCTCTCAGCGGCTGTTGGCCGAGGGCGCACCGGGCCTGCACTTCTACACGATGAACCGCTCGCCGGCCACGCTCAGGGTCTATGCCAACCTTGCTGGTGAGAACGTCCAGCACGTGTGATCGTTGCCTCAGGCGACCTCGGCAGGGTGGCCTCCGGTGAGCCTCAGTAACTCGTCGTAGGAGGTTGGGAAGACCGTGCGCGGGTGGCCGGCGGCGGCCCATACCTGGCTGTAGCGGCTGAGCGAGACGTCGACGACGGTCTCGATGGGATGGCTGGGGGCTATCGGCGCCACGCCTCCGATCGTGAATCCCGTGTGCTTACTGACGAACTCGGCGTCGGCGAGGGAGATCGCCCTGAACTCCAGCAGGTCTGCGACCCTGAGGGTGTCGACCCGGTGGGCTCCTGAGGCCAGGACCAGCAATGGCCAGATTGTTTCGTCGTCGCGATAGGCCCGAAAGACCAGGGAGTTGGCGATCTGGGCGATCTCGATCCCCAGCGCATCGGCGGCCTGCCGTGCAGTTTTCGCAGCGTCGTCCAAGACGGTGATCTGACCGCGGACACCGAAGGACGCCAGTGCGGCGGCCACGCGACGCACGCAGGGATTGTCGATAACGTTCCCGGGACTCGGATCGGTCATGTGCGCACGTTAGCCAGCCTGGGTCCTGTCCGGAAGAGCACAACCCACACATCGGGTATTGACGGGCTGTCGGAGTCGCGGTGTACCTTTGGATTAGTCGAACACACGTTCTAGAATTTCGCGTTCGACCGGTACGTCTGGTTCTGCGGCGGGCGCCTCGACCCCGTCCGTCGCAGGCCGGACGGAGCCGCTGATTTCAACCTCCCGTCTAGTCCGAAGGAGCCGACCATGGTGCGTCGCTATGAGGAATCCATCGAGGTCCGGGCCGGTGAAGGCGCCGTCGGCCTTAACGACAACACGGCGACTAGGTCGCGAGCGCCACGAGAAGGCTGTGCTGGCATCGACGTCCAGGAGCCGCCGCCCTCAGCCTTCCTGTGGCGCGGTCGGCTTTACATCGTCCGTGACGTGATCGGGCACTGGCAAGAGCGCAAGGCCTGGTGGCGTGAGGCCCTCGATCCCGATGAGGAGATCGCGGCCCGTGGGCTGGACTGCCTCGAACACGAGGTATGGCGGGTGGAAGCCAGCCCCGGTCGCCTCGCTGGCACCGGGGTCTATGACCTGGGTATGGACGGGCTCGCGCGCAGCTGGAGACTCCTGCGCGTGGCGGACTAGGTGGTGTGCTCATGACGACTCGAACCTCCAGCGCGCCGCGGGCGCCCTTGGCCAGCACGGCACTGGACCTGCTCGACCGATCCCGGGCCAGTCTGCTGTCGGCCTGCCACGCAGACACCATCGCCGGGCGCTACGTCGAGGCTCACCTGGCTGCGTTGCGCGCTGCAGCTGCGTTGTTGGCTGCTCGTAGCAAGCCCAGCCGGAGCTCACAGCTGCGCAGCGTGTGGGAGCTGCTGCCGCAGGTGGCTCCAGAGCTGACCGAGTGGGCGGTGTTCTTCGCCGCCTCGGCCAGACGTCGCGCGGCGTTCGAGCGAGGTTCGGCCGGGCCGGGTGCGCGCGAAGCCGATGACCTTCTACGGCAGTCCGAGACCTTCTTCGAACTGGTTCAGGGGGGACTCGGCCTTCCCATGAGCCGGCCGTTGCCCGAGTTCATGGCGGTGACCAAGGCGACATGAGTGATGCCTTCGCCCACCTGCACGTCGCGTCCGGTTTCTCGTTGCGTTACGGCGCGTCGACTCCGGCAGCGTTGGTGGAACGTGCCTCGGCGCTAGGCCAGCCCGCGCTGGCCCTGACCGACCGCGACGGACTCTATGGCGCGGTGCGTTTCGTTCAGGCCTGCGACGAGGCCGGCATTGCTCCGGTGCTTGGGGTGGACCTGGCAGTGGGGCACGGGGTGGACCCGACTGTGGGGCACCGGCCAGCCAATGCTGTTACAGGGCAAGGGATTCAGGTGGGTCGTGCCAATCCAGTCCGGGGCGGTGCCGATGTCGATCCCAGATACCCTCGGGTCACGGTGCTGGCACGCGGGCAGGGCGCGGGGGTCGACCCTGGCGTCGGCTGGGGAAGGTTGTGTCGTCTGGTGACCCAGACCCACCTCAGTGGTGAACGCGGAGCCCCGGTCAGCAGCGCAGAGCTCATTGCCGAACATGCCGTCGACCCGCGCAGCGGAGCGCTGGCTCTGGTGGTCCTGCTCGGGCCGGCCTCTGACGTGGGTCAGGCCTTGTTGGCGCGCCGTCCCGGCCGGGCGCGCATGCTGCTGCGCCAGTGGGTCGACCTGATGCCGCGCGGCGCGGTGGTCATCGAGGTGGTGTGTCACGGCGGGCCGGAGGGCACCCCGGCCAGCCTCGGGCATGCCGCCCGGCTGCTGGGTCTGGCCACGGAGGTCGGGTTGCCGACGGTGCTCACGGCAGCGGTCCGCCATGCCGATCCCGGCGGCGCCGTGACTGTCGACGTTCTTGATGCCGCCCGTCGCCTCGTGCCACTGGACACGCGTCATCTCGACCGGGTCACCACTGCGGGTCATCTCAGCTCATCGGCCCAGATGTACGCCGTGGCCTGCGACGTCGCCCGGGCCGCCGGTGCTGGGGTCAGCGGTGGCGGCAGCGGTGAACGTGGCCGGGCCCGTCAGCTGATGGCCGACACGGTGGCCCTGGCGCAGTCGTGTGCGCTGGACCTGCGCACCGACATCGGCATCGGCTCGGTGCACCTGCCCGAGCCGTCGGCGCTCGGGATTGCCGCCGGTGAGAGCCCCCAGGAGATTTTGGCTGCTCGCTGTCGGGGGGCCATCGCCACGAGATACGGGGGAGCAGGGGACGCCGAGCTGTCAGCGGTGGCATCGCGACTCGAGGACGAGCTTCGCGTCATCGCCGAGCTCGGCTATCCGACCTACTTCATGACGGTGGCTGCAGTGTGCGACCTGATCCGTGATCTCGGTGTGCGGGTGGCGGCACGAGGTTCGGGTGCCGGCAGCCTGGTGAACTACCTGCTTGGCATCAGCGGAGTGGAGCCGATGCGTCATGGCCTGCTCATGGAGCGGTTCTGCTCACCGCTGCGCGCCCAGCTTCCCGATATCGACGTCGACGTGGAGTCAGCCCGGCGGACCGAGATCTACGAGCACGTTCTGGAACGCTTCGGTGGGGACCGGGTCACCTGTGTATCGATGATGGACACCTACCGGGCGCGTCACGCGATCAGGGACGTGGGCGCCGCACTGGGGTTGCCGCCGGGCGAGATCGACGTCATCGCCAAGGCCTTCCCGCATATTCGGGCCCGCGATGTCCGGGGCGCCCTCGACGAGCTGCCCGAACTGCGCGCCAGCGGCCTGGCTGCCCCTCGCCTGCGTGTTCTCTTCGACCTCGTGGAGCGACTCGACGGTCTGCCCAGACACATCGCCGTGCATCCCTGCGGCGTGATCCTGTCCAACAAGGAGCTGCTCGATCGCACTCCGGTGGAAGCCAGCTGGCTGGGGTTCCCGATGAGCCAGTTCGACAAGGACGATGTCGAGACCCTGGGCCTGCTCAAGCTCGACATCCTGGGCATCCGCATGCAGTCCGCGATGGCACACGCTGTCGATGAGGTGGCCCGGGTCGACGGCATCAGCATCGACCTCGACGACCGGGCTCAGGTCACTCTTGAGGATGACCGGGCGTTCCGGCTGATCCGGTCCACGCACACGTTGGGATGCTTCCAGATCGAGAGTCCTGGTCAGCGTGAGCTGATCGGCAAGTTTGGGCCGGAGACCTTCGAGGACCTCATCATCGACATCTCGCTGTTTCGTCCCGGCCCGGTCAAGTCCGACATGATCACCCCGTTCCTGTTGGCCCGTCAGCACTGGCGTTCGCCGGAGTACCTTCACCCCAGCCTTGAACCAGCGCTGAAGGAAACCCAGGGTGTCGTGGTCTTCCACGAACAGGTGCTCAAGATCGTTGCCGAGACCACCGGCGTCACCCTGGCCCAGGCAGACGAGGTGCGCAGGGCACTCGGATCTCCTCAAGGTCAACTAGACGTTGAAGCCTGGTGGCGACCTGCGGCGGCGGCCAGGGGCTACGAGCCAGCCACGGTCGACCGGATCTGGGAGGTTCTCAAGGCGTTCGCATCCTTCGGCTTCTGCAAGGCTCACGCGGCAGCCTTCGCGTTGCCCACCTACCAGTCGGCGTGGCTCAAGGCTCATCATCCGGCCGCCTTCCTGTCCGGTGTGCTCACCCACGACCCGGGCATGTACCCCAAACGGCTGATCCTGGACGACGCACGCAACCTGGGCATCACGATCCTGGGGCTGGACGTCAACGCCTCGGGTGAGAGCTACCGGGTGGAACGGGTCACGCCGTGGGCTCAAGGAGGCTGCGGCAGCGGCGTGGCTGACACGGTCTCCGTTGAACAGCAGCCGTTCGCCGACCTTCCCGATGGGCGGGCTTATGGCATCCGGCTGTCCCTGGCCGACGTCAAGGGCATCAGCGACGCCGAGGTTCAGCGCATTGTGGCCGGCCAGCCGTACGTCACCCTCGCCGACTTCTGGCATCGAGCCCAGGTCAGTCGCCCGGTGGTCGAGCGGCTGGTCATGGCCGGGGGATTCGACTCGCTCTACGGGCTCAGCGCCACCATGGGGGCCTCCCGTGGAAGCGGTACGACTGGGCGGCGTGGCCGGGTGACCCGACGCGACCTCCTGCTGCATGTGGCCGAGCTCGACCGGTGGTCTCGTTCGGTGCGCCGATCCGGTCGCAGGGTGGCAGCTCGTACGTCCAGGTCCATGGCCGCCAGTGTTGCCGCGGCTACTCGCGAGGTAACACTGGCACGAGCAACTGGCCCAGAGGTGCGCGACGTGCGGCTTCTGGCGGCGGCTCAGTCCCAGGGGGGGCTGCCGGTCATGCCGTCCCGGGTGCAGCCCACCCAGCTCACTCTCGATCTAGGCGACACCCCCGAGCTCACCACGGCCACCGGTCTGCCCGAGATGACGGGGCCGGAGCGGGTTCGGGCCGAGCTGGACATCCTCGGTCTGGACGCCAGCGCCCACATCATGGACTTCTACGCCCCGATGTTGCAGGCGCTCGGAGTGACCCAGTCCGCCTCGCTGCTCGGACAACGAAGTCGATCCGAGCTGTGGGTCGCCGGGGTCAAGGTCGCCACACAGACGCCGCCGGTCCGCTCAGGTCGACGCGTGGTGTTCCTGACCCTTGACGACTCAACAGGCCCGGTTGACGCAACGTTCTTCGAGGATGTCCAAGGTCCTTATGCGGCAACAGTTTTCCACTCCTGGATGCTCCTGGTCCGCGGGATCCTGCGCCGCACCGGAGCCAAGGGGGTCTCCCTGCGCGCAACCGGGGCGTGGGAGCTGTCCGGGCTGTGGGATGCCTGGAGTCAAGGTGGTCTCGAGGCAGTGCACGCGGCGCTGTCTGAAGCCGATGGCCATGGTGTCGATAAGCATGGTGTCGATGAGCATGACGCTGACCGGGACGAGTCGGCTGACGGGATGGACAAACACCGCGCCCGGATGCTGGTGCACGCCTCAGGGTTCAAACAGTCGCCCTACGCGGACGTCAAACCTGCCGGCGGCGATGTCCGGGACTCCCACAAGCTGCCCAAGGAAGGCCGCGCAGTCCCACAGGAAGGCACCCCACCGCGCAAGCTGTGGCACGCTAGCCCGGGAAGCTCAGGGCGCTAGGGTGGAGATGACCCGAGAGTCACCGCAGTTGCCCCGTCAGGCCTGTCGCCCGTCGGCGGCCACCAGTAACAGAGGAGCCTTGCCGTGGCTGATGAAGGGCGACGAAGTGGTCGCGGCGGCGTCGAGACTTCCGTGCGGACCTCGGCTGTCTGGGAGTCCGTGCGGGCCGTCGTCCTCGAGCGCGAGCAACAGCTCGGTCGGCGTCTGCGTGTCGTCGATCTTGGCGGTGGCACCGGCGGTCTGGCCGTTCCACTGGCCCAGCTCGGTCATCACGTCACGGTCATCGACCCCAGCCTCGACGCGCTGGCCTCGTTGTACCGTCGCGCCGGCGACTCCGGGGTCGCCGAGCGGGTCGTGGCCGTGCAGGGCGACGCCGCAAACCTGCTTCAGGTCCACCCCGACGCCGACGCCGACCTCGTGTGCTGCCATGGCGCGCTGGAATTCGTCGATGACCCGGCCGCGACCCTACGATCCATCGCCGGTGTGCTCGCCGACGGCGGATACGTCTCTCTCGTGGTCGCCACCCGCATCGCCGCCGTACTGGCCCGAGCCCTTGCCGGCCAGTTCGCCCAGGCCCAGTGCGCGCTCACCAGTGACGACGGTCGATGGGGTCCGGCGGATCCCCTGCCGCGACGGTTTGACGCCGCTGGCATCACTGCTCTCGTCGAGGGCGCCGGACTGGCCGTCCAGGACATGCATGGAGTGCGCATCTTCAGTGATCTCGTACCTGCCGCCTATGTCGACTTCGACGCCGACCGGGCCGCACTGCTCAGGCTTGAGCAGACTGCTTCGCGTCATCCCGACTACGCGTTCCTGGGGCACATCGGTGCAGCCCTACACGTACTGGCGCGCCGCAGCTGACCTGGCGCCGGTGTGTCCCGGTGATGACAGGGCGGCGTACGTCTCTGTGAGTCTGTCCCATGACCTGCCGCCGGAGTCCACGCCATGAGCCGGCGCCAGTTCGTTGTGCCCGAACGTCAGGGCGAGCATGCCCCGGACGACGAGGGCTGTTCGATCCTGCACGTGGATATGGACGCCTTCTACGCATTGGCGTCCTTGCTCAGTCGGCCCGAGCTCAAGGGCACACCGGTCATCATTGCCGGCGGCGGTAACCGCGGGGTAGTCCTGTCCGCGACCTATGAGGCGCGCGCGTTCGGTGTGGCCGCCGCGATGCCGACCGCGCGAGCCCGCCGGTTGTGTCCACAGGCGACCGTCGTGGCTCCTGACTATGCCCGCTACGAACGTATCTCCCGAGCTGTCATGGCGGTGTTCGCCAGCGTGACGCCGATCGTCGAGCCGCTGTCATTGGACGAGGCGTTCCTGGACGTGTCTGGCGCCCGCCGCAGGTTGGGCACACCACGTCAGATTGCCCAGGGGATCCGCGACACGATCGCCGATGAGCAGGGCATCACCTGTTCGGTCGGTGTGGCTACTACCAAGTTCATCGCGAAGCTCGCGTCGGGTCTGGCCAAACCGGACGGGTTGCTCGTGGTGCCCGAGGCCGAGGTGGTCGGCTTCCTTCACCAGCTGCCGGTCGGCGCTCTGTGGGGTGTCGGTGAGCGCACGGAGGAGGTCTTGCAGCGTCTCGGGCTGCATACCGTGGCCGACATCGCCCACACACCGGTCGACACGTTGCGCCGGGCCCTTGGCGACAATGCGGGACCTGCCCTGCACGCGCTGGCCTGGGGTCGCGACTCGCGCCCGGTGATGCCCACCCGTCGTGAACGCAGCATCGGTGCCGATGAGACGTTCTCCTACGACGTGGACGACCCGGCATACATCCACCGAGAGCTGCTGAAGCTGAGCGACCGCACCGCCGCCCGGGTACGTGCAGCGGGGATGGTGGGACGAACGATCTCGATCAAGGTGCGCTTCTCCGACTTCACTACCATCACCCGCTCCAAGACCCTGCGTGACCCAACCGACGTCAGCCGCGATATCTACGCGACGGCACGGGCACTTTTTGACACGCTGGGCCTGCAGAGGGCCCGCTTGCGCCTGGTCGGCGTCCGGATGGAAGGTCTGATGGACTGCGATCAGGCACCGATACAGGGTCTTCTCGATGAGCCCGAACATGGCTGGCGTGACGCGGATCGTGCGGTTGACCGCGCCAGTGCGCGGTTCGGGGCCGGCGCGGTTCGTCCTGCCAGTTTGGTGGAAGGTGAGCGGTCCGCTACCGCTACGAAGCGTGGCGACATATCCTGAACTGGGTAGTCGGTGACAGGGTTGAGGTGAGCACCACGCAACGCCGGTTTCGGGCAACGAATCGGCACCGTGGAACGTTATTGTCATACAGTGGAGCCGCCCACGGGAGGTCGAAGGTGCCGCTTTCAGAGCACGAGCAACATCTGCTGGAGCAGATGGAACAAGCGTTGTATGCCGAGGATCCGAAGTTTGCCTCGCAGATGCAAGGCTCTGCTGCGCGTGCCCGCTTGCGCAGGGGCCTGGCTATTGGGGCCGCAGGCGTTATCGCCGGCCTCGGGCTCGTCGTGCTGGGCGTGGCCGCGGAGTCCATCTGGTGGGGTGCCATCGGCTTTGCGCTGATGGTCGGCGGCGTGGCGTACGCGATCAGCCCGCCCAAGGTGCCCAAGGTCAAGTTGGGTGCGGTCACCGAGGACGGGTCGGTACGCACACATGAGCCGGCGGGTCGCCTCGGCAAACTCCGCAAGAGCAAGAGCAAGAGCAAGGCCAACAAGCAGTCGCTCATGCGACGCCTTGAGTACCGATGGGATCGCCGTCGCGACGGGCAGTGAGCCGGCCCGTTACGCGATCGGCAGCACGGGCTGAGGATCCGGGGGCGGACGGTCAGGCGGTCGCAGCCACGCTGATCACCCACGTGGTGGCAATCGCGAGACCGGTGAACAATTCGATCACCATGGCCAGCCCGACGGCCTTGAGCGCGTGCTTGGTGGACGACCAAGCGCCGGCATGGGTCCCCAGCTTGAGCCGCTCCGCCAGATAGATCCCGAGCGGGAAGCCCACAAATGCGCCGACGACGGGGATCACGAAAAAACCCACGACCCCCACCGCTGCCCCTACCACGGTGCTGGATGTCGTGACGCCGGCTTGGGCCATGTGTCGACCCGCCAGGAGGTGCTGGAGCAGGACACCTGACAGTGCCAGGGTCGTGGCAACACCCAAGGCCACCCACCCGGCACGCGTCTGGGTCGCGCAGGCCCAGACCAAGACAGCCGCCCAGACCAACAGGAGTCCAGGTAGCACGGGGACGACGATACCGACGAGCCCGACAAGCATGATCAGGCCAACGACAACAGTGACCCCGTCCATTGCCAGATCAGAGGTTCGCCATGCTCCCGCGTGTCAGGACCTAGCGCGCGTCCGCCTCGGCTCCGACGGGCGCTGGGGTCAGGCTATCGGTCTCGTCCTGGATATTGGTGGCCATGTCCTGCAGCTTGGGCAAGTGCTCGCGGCCGTGGTGTGCGCAGAAGAGCAGCTCGCCACCTGAGCTGAGGCGGGCGCGCACGTAGGCTCGGGCGCCACAGCGGTCGCAGCGGTCGGCCGCGGTCAGAGTCGGTGCCAGTGCAGTTGTCACGTCAGCCATCCTTTTCGTCGTAGTGGGCGCCGTTGGCGGTCCTACCTGGTGTCGCGATCTCGTCTGTATCCGTTCTGGTACTTCATCACTTGCTGATACTCCGTAGCCGCTTGCCGAGTGGTTTGCGTTGTGGGCAGACCCATTCGCCGGTTGTAACAGTCAAACACGAAGATTGCTTCCCGATATCCATTCTGGCCGGATGTGGACAGAAACATACCGCGTTTCTCTCTGCGCGCAATGCTGTGCAGCCTGGTGTGCCGCGCGCTTCCGCGTGCCTGACGTGTGCTTGTCTGGGTGGGGGGATAACCTGCGAGAGAGTCGTAGGTCGGCCTCGGCCGGCGCTTCCGTCCCACCGAAAGGATGTCCGTGACCATCGCCACCCCAACGAGCAGGACCGCCAGGACTGGCGGCGCCTCTGGCGCTGGCGCACCAAACGCCAGAACATCTGGCACCGGGTCAGCTCACGCTGACTCACCCAACTACATGGCTCGCCACCTGCAGGTCCTGGAAGGCCTCGAGGCGGTCCGCAAGCGTCCGGCGATGTATATCGGGTCGACCGACGCTCGTGGCCTCATGCACTGTATGTGGGAGATCATCGACAACTCCGTTGATGAGGCCCTGGCGGGGGTGTGTGACCACATCGATGTGTCGCTGATGGCTGACGGGTCGGTCGAGGTCCGCGACAACGGGCGGGGCATTCCCGTTGACATGGAGCCGCGTACCGGTCTGTCGGGTGTCGAGGTGGTCTTCACCAAGCTGCACGCCGGTGGCAAGTTCGGTGGTGGCTCCTACACCGCCTCCGGTGGTCTGCACGGCGTGGGCGCCTCGGTCGTCAACGCGTTGTCCGCCCGTCTGGACGTCGAGGTTGACCGCGGGATGAAGACCCATGCGATGAGTTTTCGCCGGGGCGAACCAGGCGTCTTCCACGACGTCAAGGGCCTGAAGACACCCGATGCCAGCTTCACGGCATACGTGGACAACAGCGAGCTGCGCATCATCGCCAAGGTGGGTCGTGGCAGGACCGGCAGCCGGGTCCGCTACTGGCCCGATCACCAGATCTTCCTCAAGGACGCGGCGTTCAGCTACGACGAACTGGCATCCCGAGCCCGCCAGACGTCATACCTCATCCCTGGTCTGACCATCGTCATCCGTGATGAGCGCGGTGTGCCGGGCACCCCAGGGCAGGACGGTCCGCACGAGGAGACGTTCCTACACGAAGGCGGCATCAGCGAGTTCGCCGAGTTCCTGGCCATCGACCCGCCCTTGACCGACGTGTGGCGCCTGCAGGGATCGGGCACCTTCCACGAGAATGTGCCGGTGCTGGACGAACGGGGACGGATGACGCCGACCGACCTCGAGCGCGAGTGCCATGTTGACGTCGCGTTGAGGTGGGGCACCGGATACGAGACCAAGACGGTCTCGTTCGTCAACATCATCGCCACCCACAAGGGCGGCACCCACATGGCGGGCTTCGAGCAGGCGATGCTCAAGGTCTTCCGCAGGCAGCTGGAGGTCAACGCCCGCCGGCTCAAGGTCGGGTCGGACAAGGTCGAGAAGGAGGACATGCTGGCCGGCCTCACGGCAGTGGTCACGGTGCGACTGGCCGAGCCCCAGTTCGAGGGCCAGACCAAGGAGGTGCTGGGCACCTCCGCGGTCCGCGCCATTGTGGCCAAGGTCATCGAGAAAGAACTCACCGCGATGCTGACCTCGCCCAAGCGGGGCGGGAAAGCCCAGGCGGCAATGCTTCTGGAGAAGGTTGTCGCCGAGATGAAGTCTCGGATCAGTGCACGGCTGCACAAGGAGACCCAACGGCGCAAGAACGCCCTGGAGACCTCTTCCCTGCCGGCCAAACTGGCCGACTGCCGCAGCAGCGATGTCGAGCGGACCGAGCTGTTCATCGTTGAGGGTGACAGTGCGCTCGGTACGGCGAAGCTCGCTCGGTCCTCGGATCACCAGGCGCTTCTGCCCATCCGAGGCAAGATCCTCAACGTCCAGAAGGCCTCACTGGCCGACATGCTCAAGAACGCCGAGTGTGCGGCGATCCTGCAGGTCATCGGCGCTGGATCGGGACGTTCGTTCGACCTGAGTGCTGCGCGCTACGGCAAGGTCATCATCATGACCGACGCCGACGTCGACGGGGCCCACATTCGCACCCTGCTGCTGACGTTGTTCTTCCGCTACATGCGGCCCCTTGTCGAGTCCGGCCGGGTCTTTGCCGCGGTCCCTCCACTGCATCGCATCGAGGTGATCAACGCGGGCGCCAAGAAGAACGACCTCCTGTACACATACAGCGAGGCCGAGATGCGTCAGGTGATGTCCTCACTGGAGAAGAAGGGCCGTAAAGTCAAGCAGCCGCTGCAACGCTACAAGGGCCTGGGCGAGATGGATGCCGACCAGTTGGCCGAGACGACCATGGATCCCCGCCACCGGACGCTGCGCAGGGTCACACTGAAGGACGCTGAGAACGCCGAGAACGTGTTCGACCTGCTGATGGGTAACGACGTCTCGCCGCGTAAGGACTTCATCATCGAGTCCGCAGCCGAGCTAGATCGCCAGCGCATCGACGCCTGAGCGCTGCACACCGTGCGTGTCGCGTCCGTTGTGTGGGCGATGTGAGGCAAAGAGGAGGACACTTCACTCATGTGTTTTTCCAGTGACCAGCACCCGCCCGAACCGCCCAAGTCCAGTGAGGTGGGCGATCACGGGCCCCTGGTGCTGACAGCGGGGGACGGCAACCGTTTTTCGGCATTCGAGGCGGTGCCGGTGACCCCCCGTGGGGCGAGTCTGGTGCTGTTGCCGGACATCCGGGGGATGCACGCCTTCTACACCGACCTTGCTTCGTGTTGTGCACAGGCCGGGATCGACACGGTCGCCCTCGACCCCTACGGGCGCAGCGCCGGGCTCAGTGCCCGCGATGACGACTTCGAGTACATGCCACACGCTACGAAGCTGACGCCGCAGGAGGTGCTGGCCGATGCTCACGCAGCAGCAGCGCGCCTGCGTGAGCGCAGCGACGACCCGGTCTTCACTCTCGGCTTCTGTATGTTCGGAGGCCAGTCCTGGCGCCTGGCCGCGACCGACCTGCGCCCCGCCGGCTCGATCGGGTTCTATGGTCGACCCTCCACCGTCGAGGACGTCGTGGGCGACCTTGACGCGCCGTTGCTGATTCTCGCGGCCGGCGATGACAAGGCCACCTCCGCGCAGGAGAACGCCACGTTCGTCCACTCACTGGACGAGGCTGGCAAGGTGTACGAGTACACCCTCTACGAGGGTGCGCCCCACTCGTTCTTCGACCGTGGCTACGAGCAGTGGCGCACCGAGTGCGCGGATGCCTGGGCGCAGATGCTCGCTTTCATCGACCGGAACCGTTGACGACAGACCATTGCCAGGCCGGCACGGGCTCTGCGCCGCAGGACTGCGGTCGGTCATCTCCGCTGGGACTCCGCACAGCCTCCACGTCCCAATGGCGACCATCGATGTGATTGACCCGGCACTGCCAGGTGTTCTCCTGACCTGGCCGTGGTGTCGATGTCGTGGACAGGGCCAGCAGGCTGGCCTCATGAATCTGTTGTCGCACGATGGACTCGGCTGCCTGTCCCGGCGCGGCGAGGTGGCTGCGTCCCCGGTCGTACATCGCACCCAGTAGCTGGGTGGGGACCTCGGCCCGCATCGCAGCATCGAGCACGGCGACCGCTGAGGCAGCGGAGAGCCGGCCAAAGGTCTGGCCATGGGGAAGGAGCACCCCGGTCGGGGCGAATCTGTGGCCGCCGGTGTGCGAACACTCCCAGACCTGACCGGGGCGCTGCGATGCGGACTTGGCAGCCGCCGGCCGGCCGCGCACCGAGCAGCAGAGGTCCCGTCTGGAGTTGGTGCAGATCATCAGAATCGGACCGGGGGAGCGCTTCGCCTCGGGCAGGGCTTCCTGGACGGCGCCGGCGTCGCCGTTGGCGAGGGCGTCCATTGGCAGCCGAGCCAGGCGCGCGGGGTCATCGAGATCGGCCTCGAGCAGCCAGGGGCGTTCGGCCAGACCGCCGGCGAGGTACACCCTCTGGGTATGGACCTTTCGTGGGTCCGGGTTGCGCAGGTCTGAGTGACTGCCGGGGCGACGGATCAGGATGAAGCGCCCCGCGGCGTCCTGGCACATCCGGTCCACGGTTCTGCCGAGGTCCGGATCGAGGTGGGACTGTGTCGCGGCCTTGGCACCCCACGGACCGTTCTGCTCAAGGGCCACCCAGAACCTCGCCAAGGGTGCGGTGCCCAGCGCCGATGCCTGGGCGTCATCCCAGAGCACCGAGCAGGCATCGGGTCTGCTGCTGCCGTGGCGCGCGGCCGCAGCCCGGCTCACTCCTGGCCCGCGGGGAACTCGGGTGTCGTCTCCAGATCCAGCGACAGCACCAGGTCGTCCGTCGTGGAGTCGGGCAGGGTGGGCA
>CABDZF010000232.1_pt1 | contig 14233 bp, 7 predicted proteins | sample 3421651 | NCBI WGS metagenome assembly CABDZF01 (sample SAMEA5534339, study PRJEB31848) | metagenome | biome: tundra; feature: field; material: soil | place: USA | collected 2013-05 | depth 0.45 m | reverse complement strand
CGAAACGGTGCCCAATGTCGACCACCGACACGCACATAACCGCAGGCCAACAACGGTTTTCGGCCCACGCCCAGTCCACCTGACCCGCTCAAGAATCCGATAGCCAGGAAGGTCCCGCTAGGAGTCGTCCTGGGGGCAGTCTCGGTACGTCGTGGCCGCTGGATGGTGGTGCCTGCCGTTGTTCTGGCAGTGCGCATGTTGCTGGACCCAGGTGCCTACCCTTACTACACCGCCGGATTGGTCCTGGCGACTGTCATCCTGGATGTGGGCTGGTGCCGGACCCGATGGCCATGGGTCAGCATGGGGGTCGTCCTTGGCCTGTATTCCGTGCGGTCCATGGGGTCGCTCACCCCGACAAATGAGGTGCTCGGGTGGCTGCGCGCAACAACACTCCTGGGCGTGCTGGCGGTGGCCTTTGGCCCTGGCGGGCGCCACCACCCTGTTCAAGACCCGGGACTGAAACGCATGTCGGATGCCTGCCCGAGCATCCCACCGCTGGAGAACCCTGACAGTCTGGCCGCATGAGAAGGATCGTCTTCCCGCAGGTGGGGGCCGAACCCGAGGGCGCCCCACCTTCTTTGACCAGGTTCGCGTGGCTGTCGATCGCCGCGGCCGTGTTGACGATCGGGTTGAAGTCCGGGGCTTACCTTCTGACCGGATCAGTTGGCCTCCTGTCGGACGCCGCGGAGTCGGGAGTGAACCTGGTTGCGGCCGTGGTCGCACTGGTCGCCCTCCACGTTGCCGCGCGAGCCCCTGACGAGAACCACAACTTCGGCCACGGCAAGGCAGAGTACTTCTCGGCCGGGATCGAAGGTCTGATGATCTTTGTCGCGGCGGGGTTCATCCTGGTCACCTCGGTGGGGCGTTTTCTGCATCCGTCCGCGCTCGAGAGCGTCGGGCTGGGCCTGGCGATCTCGACCATGGCCACCGCAGTGAACGGAGCCGTGGGCTTCCTCCTGCTGCGGGCAGGCGCCACCCACCGCTCGGTCACGTTGACCGCGGACGGCAGGCATCTGCTCACCGATGTCTGGACGTCGTTCGGCGTCATTGTCGGAGTACTCCTGGTAGGGCTCACCGGTTGGGAGCGGCTGGACCCGATCGTCGCAGCGCTCGTAGGCGTGAACATCCTGGTGACCGGGTTCCGGCTGGTGTCCCAGTCGATCACCTCTCTGCTTGATGCCGCAATGCCGGCTGAGGACCTCGCCAGCGTGGCAGCCGTGCTCGACCGCATGCGGACAACAGACCTCGACTTCTCCGACCTTCGCACCCGCGAGTCAGGCCGTCACCGCTTCATCTCCCTCACCGTCCTCGTTCCTGCCGACTGGACGGTCGAGCGAGGCCACGCCCTGGCCGATGACGTCGAGGTGGCGATCGCGATGGATCTGCCTGACACCGAGATCCAGACGCACCTCGAACCACGACGAGAACCCTGACAGGGGACACGACTGCGTCCTCTGGTTCTCCAGGGACGTCCGGTGGTCAAGATCAACCCGTGCAGATCAGGCTGGTGGACTTCAGCGAAATGGTGCGGCCCGATTCCCCTGCGCTGCAGGCTCCACAACCCCGGGGGCAGGCTCCACAACCCCGGAGGCAGGCTCCACAACCCCGGGGGCAGGCTCCACAACCCCGGGGGCAGGCTCCACAACCCCGGGGGCAGGCTCCACGACCGTGGGGGCTGCCTCCCCTCCTTTGGATGCTGTCTCCGCGACGAGGGCCGCGACCAGCTCGCTCAAAAATGCGCGGACGGTGGCCTCCGCAAGCTGATGCAGGAGCAGCCGATCCAGCCGCCTGCCGACGGATCCCAGCGGGGGTTCGTAGCTACCAGAGAGCCTCAGCTGCGACTCGTATGTTCCCAGCGGTGCGATCTCCAGGTCGGCCTCCATCACTGGGAACAGCTCGGTGGGGCCGGTGGCCGACCAACGAAGCGGCATGACGAAACCCTCACCACGATCTCTGACCTTGCCCACGTACACGCTGACGGCCTTCGACAGCCCCGGAACGGGGCCGAACGGGCCCACCCGGCTGAGCAGCTCCTCGCCTTCGTCATAGGCGGCTTCGGCCACCTGCTGCCACAACCCGCTCACGGCAACGAGCAATCTGTGCCGGACCTGTGCGACCGGCAGGGGGACGTGGATGAAGTCATAGACGAGCATCCCCCAAGCCAAGGAAGGGTTGACCGTTCGCGCCAGAGTCAAAGGTCCCTAAGACCCTCAAAGTGGTCCGCCATTGCGGACGAGAGACAGCGCCCGCCGAAACGTCAACAGCGGCGTAACGCGCATCCAGGCGACCACTCGCGACGGGCGACGTCGGCACAGCATTCCTGATCGCACCAAACCTGGTGGCCACCGGGCCCAGGTGGTCAACGCATCAGCCGGCCAGCTCCCCCGCACCCAAGCGGTTGCCTCCGCACGACGAGTTCTCCGAGCCAAGATGTATGTAGCATCCGGACGTTGACCGGGACGCCTCTTGATGACCACCCAGATTCTGCCCAGATGGAGATCACATGGAGCCACTCACCGATTCCGACGTGCCGGGCTGGTGGCAACGACTCGGACTGCCAGGGGTGATCGACATCCACACCCACTTCCTGCCCGAACGGATGATGCGGCGGGTGTGGGCGCACTTTGACGAAGCGGGGCCACTGATTGGACGCCCCTGGCCGATCGAGTATCGCTGGGAGCAGGAGAGACGACTGGCCCACCTGCGGCAGATGGGGGTCCGCCGCTTCACCGCCCTGACCTACGCGCACAAGCCCGGCATGGCCGGCGACCTCACCGACTTCGCCCTGGATCTGTCGGCAAACGCACCGGACTGTGTCCCCAGCGCAACGTTCTTCCCCGAAGACGGGGTCCTGCCCCACGTGCGGTCAGCCATCGAGCGAGGCGCAAAGGTGTTCAAGATCCATGCTCAGGTGGGCGGATTCGACCTGCGGGAGCCCGTACTGGACGAGGTGTGGGGCCTCCTGGCAGACGCTGGGGTTCCGGTTGTCGTCCACGTGGGCAGTGGCCCGGTTCCGCGGGCGGGCTTCACCGGCCCTGACAAGCTCGAGGGAGTGTTGCGCCGGCATCCGCTGCTGACCGCGGTCGTGGCCCATATGGGTGCGCCGGAGTACGCCGAGTTCCTGACCTTGGCCGAGAGGTACCCGCGCGTGCACCTGGACACGACGATGGCGTTCACGGACTTCTTTGAGGAGGCCGCGCCCTTCCCTGCGAACCTCCTACTGCGGTTGGCGGCCCTGCCCGACCGGGTCGTTCTGGGGAGCGACTTCCCCAACATCCCCTACCCGTATATCCGTCAGCTCGAGGCGCTGGAGCACCTTCGCGAGCGGGAGCCGCGCCTGGACGACGACTGGCTACGCGCTGTCTGCTGGTTCAACGCTCAGAGGCTCATCGGGCATGGGGCGGAGGCCGGCGGACAACCGCCGGAATGACATGCGCGTTGCGAGCTGGTCTACTTTAGTGATGTCTGACCCAGCGCGTCGGGGGCCGCCTGGGCCCTGGCCAACGTGACGACGCGCCCTTGTCGCCTTGGCAGCTCCAACCGGACCGCCCTGCCCGATCCGAACCCTGAGCTCCAACGCCAGGGACCCGCCGAACTCTTGGGAGTGGCTGCACGTGATCAAGCGCATCGCCATCGTCAACCGCGGAGAGGCTGCAATGCGGCTGATCCACGCCGTCCGCGAGCTGAACGCCCAGGGTGAGGCACAGATCGAGACCGTCGCCCTATACACCGACGGCGAGCGGTCGGCCATGTTCGTGCGAGAGGCTGACTCGTCCTACGCCCTCGGCCCCGCCGAGAACCGCCCGTACCTCGACCTCGCCGTCCTTGAAGGGGCGCTCACCCAGACGGGCTCGGACGCCGCGTGGGTCGGCTGGGGATTTGTCGCCGAGGACCCGACCTTCGCCGAGATGTGCGAGCGGGTCGGCGTGACGTTCATTGGCCCGAGCGCAGGCGCCATGCGACGTCTGGGCGACAAGATCGGCGCGAAGCTGCTGGCCGAGGAGGTCGGCGTGCCGGTCGCCCCCTGGAGCCGGGGCGCGGTCGACGATGTCGAGGCAGCGCATGCTGCGGCAAACCAGATCGGCTACCCGTTGATGCTCAAAGCCACTGCGGGCGGCGGCGGGCGGGGTATCCGTGTGGTCACCTCGGACGACGAGCTGAACGATGCGTTCGAACGGACCCGCGACGAGGCCATGCGCGCTTTCGGCAACGGCGTGGTCTTTCTCGAGCGCCTGGTCACCGGTGCGCGACACGTTGAGGTGCAGATCATCGCCGATGGCCAGGGGACAGCGTGGGCGCTCGGGGTCCGCGACTGCTCGGTCCAGCGACGTAATCAGAAGGTCATCGAGGAGTCCGCCTCGCCCGTGCTGGACGAAGAGCAGGTCGACGACCTGAAGATGTCGGCCGAACGGCTTGCCCTGGCGGTTGACTACTGCGGCGCGGCGACTGTCGAGTTCCTCTACCACCCAGGTGAGCGGACGTTTGCGTTCCTCGAAGTGAACACCCGGCTACAGGTCGAGCACTCGATCACCGAGCTCACGACGGGCTTCGACCTGGTCAAGGGACAGTTGCATGTCGCCGCCGGAGGCCGGCTCAAGGGCAACCGCCCAAGCGAGATGGGGCACGCCGTCGAAGCCCGGCTGAACGCCGAGGACCCTGACCGGGACTTCGCCCCCTCCCCCGGGCGCATCGTGTTGCTCAACCTGCCGTCCGGCCCTGGCATCCGGGTGGACACCGGTGTCGGCCCCAGTGACCTGGTCCCGGCGGACTTCGACTCGATGATCGCCAAGGTCATTGCCTACGGGCGCACTCGCATTGAGGCTTGCTCCCGGCTGAGGCGCGCGCTTGCCGACACCACCGTCCTCATCGAGGGGGGCACGACGAACAAGAGCTTCCTGCTCGACCTGCTCGACCAGCCCGAGATCATCGACGGCAGCGCCGACACCGGGTGGATCGACCGGGTCCGCAGCCAGGGCCGGCTCCAACCGGAACGGTACGCAGGAGTGGCCCTGGTCGCTGCGGCGATCGAGGCGTACAAGGAGCAAGAACAGGCCGAGTGTTTGCACTTCCTCGCCACCTCCCACGGAGGCCGGCCCCAGGCCCAACACGAAGTCGGCCGGGTCATCGACCTGAAGCTACGTGGAACCGCGCACCGGGTCACTGTCGCGCAGGTCGGCCCCACCCGCTTCCGGGTGGGATTCGGTGCCAGACAACGGGATCGCCAGGTCGAGGCCGAGCTCGAGCAGTTCGACGAATACGTCGGCCGCCTGGCCATCGGGGACCGCAGGTTCCGGTTGGTGAGCGCAACCCACGGTCCTGTCCACCTGATCGAGGTCAACTCAACCACCCACAGGGTCACTCGCGACGAGGGCGGCGTCATCCGTTCGCCGGCACCGGCTCTCGTCATAGCCCTACCAGTGGCGGTCGGTGACCACGTCGAGACAGGCGCGCCAGTGCTGGTGCTGGAGTCGATGAAGATGGAGACCGTGCTACGTGCCCCATATGCCGCCCGAGTGCGCGAGCTGATGGTGGCCACCGGTGGTCAGGTCGAGACGGGCACACCTGTCGTCCGGTTGGAGCCGGTCACCAACAACGAGGTGGACACCCCCGGAGCACCTGCCGTTGCCGCCCCACTCCAGCTCTTGGACTTCCCGACCCTGCCGGAGGCGACCGCTACTACTCGTGCCGCGCGCAGCCTCGACGACCTTCGCAGCCTGCTCCTCGGGTTCGACCTCGCACCCATGGACGCCACACGCACCCTCGCGGACTACCAGCGCGCACGCGCCGAGCTGACCGCCACTGGCGAGCCGCCACTGCACCACGAGATCGGAGTTTTCAGCACGTTCGCCGACCTGGCCGAGCTCGCCCGTAACAGGCCCGCCGCCGAAGAAGAAGCCGACGAGCTGGTGCACAGCCCGCGTGAACACTTCCACGCCTACCTGCACAGCCTGGACGTCGATCGCGAGCATCTGCCGGAGGCGTTCCGTCGGCGCCTCACCCGAGCCCTGACGCACTACGACGTCACCGATCTGGAGCGAAGTCCCGCGCTCGAGGAGGCGGTGTTCCGGATCTTCCTGGCCCAGCGGAAGGCGTCCGATCTGGTCGTCATCCCCCTCCTGCAACACTGGATGGCTGAGCCGCCGCCCGGGGGCGATCTAGCAGACCGGGCTCGGGAGGTTCTGGACCGGCTCGTGCTCGCCACCCAGCTGCGCTACCCGATGGTCGGCGACCTTGCCCGCAGCGCCCGGTTCCGCTGGTTCGACCAGCCGGTGGTCGACGCTGAGCGAAGGGCCGTGCTGGCGACCGTCGGCGACGAGCTCACCTACCTGACAGACCACCCGGATGCTCACGACTACCGACCCCGGTTGGACGCCCTGGCTGCCATCCCGGAGCAGATCGTGGGGTTCCTGGCCGGTCGGATCGAGCACACCCTGCCCCAGCGAGAGCCGATGCTCGAGGTGCTGATCCGCCGTCACTACCGCGAGTACGAGCTCCATGGGCTCCGCCAGCTGAACGCTGCCGGAAGGCCCTTCCTTGTGGCGGACTATGCCCTGGACGAACGTCCGACCCGGCTGATCACGACGATCGCCCAGTCGTCCGAGCTGCTCGCCTCCTCCGCGCTGGTCGCCGCTATCAACACCCAGCTCGAGGAGGCGCCAGCCGGCCACGCGGCCGTGGTTGACCTGTACCTGTCCTGGCCCGGCGCCCCGGACTCGGTGACCGAGCTCCAGGCTGCGCTGCAACAGGTCCTGAGGGCGCTGCCCTTCACCCAGAGGGTTCGACGCGTCGTTGTCGCAGTCTGTCCTGGCGGCGGGCGCCTCGTGTCCTACTTCACCTTCCGACCCGGCCCCGAGGGGGTCGTCGAGGACGACCTGGTGCGCGGAGTCCACCCGATGGTCGGCCGCCGCCTCAACCTGTGGCGTTTGCGCGACTTCGAGATCACCCGGCTGGACGCCCCTGAGGATGTATTGCTGTATCACTGCATCGCACCGGATAACGCAGCCGACCAGCGGCTCGTTGCCCTGGCCCAGGTCCGCCAGATGGCCGTCGTGCGGGATGCCGACGGGCGCGTGACATCGTTGCCCCACGCCGAGCGCGCGGTCGCCAGCTGCCTCGAGGCGATCAGGCGCGAACGCGCCACCCGCGGCGCCGCAGGCCAACAACTCGATATGAACCACGTGTTCCTGCACATCTGGCCCGCCATCGACGCACCCCTGGATGAGCTCACCGCGTTACAGACCACGATGGCGCCGCTGACCCGTGGCGCCGGGGTCGAGGAAGTGCTCGTGCAGGGCCGGATCACGGCCCGCGACGGACGAGTGCACTCAGCTGCCGTCCGGTTCTCCTACCAGCCTGGCGCCGGGGTCGTCACCGCCGTGACCGGCCCACCCACCGAACGACTGCACCCTCTGGACGACTATGCGCAGAAGGTGATGCGCTCTCGGCGACGCGGGACGGTGTACCCGTACGAGCTGGTGGGCCTGATCACCAGGGAGTACGGCAGCTTCGTCGAGCACGACCTGGACGACGACGGAGCCCTGGTGCCCGTTCTGCGCGCGCCAGGAGGCAACCGCGCCGGACTGGTGATCGGGCTGGCCCGGACACTGACCGTGCATCACCCCGAAGGAGTCACACGGGTGGTTCTGTTGGGCGACCCCACCCGCGCGTTGGGTGCCGTGGCCGAGGCCGAGTGTGCCAGGGTCATCGCTGCGCTCGATCTGGCCGAGCATCTTGGCGTGCCTGTGGAGTGGTTCGCCTTGTCGGCCGGCGCGCGGATCTCGATGGACTCGGGCACCGAGAACATGGACTGGGTGGCACTGGCGCTGCGCCGCATCGTGACCTTCACCCAGGGCGGCGGCGAGATCAACATCGTGGTGGCCGGGATCAATGTCGGAGCCCAGCCGTACTGGAACGCTGAAGCCACGATGTTGATGCATACCAAGGGAATCCTGGTGATGACCCCAGACAGCGCGATGGTGCTGACCGGCAAGCATTCGCTCGACTTCTCAGGTGGGGTCTCAGCCGAGGACAACTTCGGCATCGGCGGCTACGACCGCGTGATGGGTCCCAACGGCCAGGCGCAGTACTGGGCACCCGACCTGGCCGGTGCCTGCGACGTGCTGCTCTCGCACTATGACCACACGTACGTCGTGCCAGGGGAAGACGCACCCCGGCGGGCCGCCACCGGTGACCCGGTGGATCGCGACGTGTGCAGCTATCCGCATGAGGTGGCTGACAACGACTTCCGCACCGTCGGGGACATCTTCTCGTCGTCGACCAACCCCGACCGCAAGAAGCCGTTCGACATCCGCACCTTGATGCGCGCCGTAGCCGACCAGGACCACAGGGTGCTCGAGCGCTGGGCCGGTATGGCCGGGGGTGAGACCTCCGTCGTCTTCGACGCCCACCTCGGCGGGTGGCCGGTGTCGCTGATCGGGATCGAGTCCCGGCCCCAGCCGCGGCCCGGGTTCCCCCCGAGCGACGGGCCCGACACGTGGACGGCGGGAACGCTCTTCCCTCGCTCGTCTAAGAAGACCGCCCGAGCCATCAACGCCGCGAGCGGGAACCGGCCGGTCGTCGTGCTGGCCAACCTGTCAGGTTTCGACGGTTCGCCCGACTCGATGCGGCACCTGCAGCTCGAGTATGGCGCCGAGATCGGCCGGGCGATCGTGAACTTCGAGGGGCCGATCGTGTTCTGCGTTGTATCCCGCTATCACGGCGGCGCGTTCGTGGTGTTCTCCAAAGCGCTCAACAGCGAGCTGACGGTGCTGGCGGTCGAAGGTTCTTTCGCGTCGGTCATCGGCGGAGCACCGGCAGCTGCTGTCGTCTTCGCAGGTGAGGTGGACTCACGCACCGCATCCGACCCGAGGATCGTGGATCTGGAGGTTGCGATGTCGAGCGCGCAGGGCGCACAGCGCACAGCTCTGGTCACAGACCTGGCCCAGCTGCGTACCAGCGTTCGCTCCCAGAAACTCGGCGAGGTCGCTGCCGAGTTCGACCACATCCACAGTATTGAGCGGGCCGTGCAGGTCGGGTCGGTTGACGCAGTGATCAGTGCGCGCGAGCTGCGTCCGCGACTGTTTGAGGCCGTCGAACGCGGTCTTACCCATCCACGCAGCCAAGACATGCCACTGGATGCAAGGACCACAAGTACCCCAAGAGCGGCTGGTCACGGCAGTATGAGGGAGTGAACCCGACCCCGCTCGCGTATGTCGACGAGAACAGGGTCGAAGTCATCGAGCCGCCAATCGGACGCGTCCGGCGTCCCATAGACCTGTTCGCCCTGCTGTTCGGCCTCGTGGTGTTGTTTGCCGCAGTGGGCCTCGGCACCCTCGCCGTGGGAACCGCCAGTGGCCTTGAGCAGGATCTCGTCGGCGTCACTGGCCTGTTGCCGAGAGTCCTGCTGCAGCTCATCAGCTGGGCCGGCGGAATCGGGCTGCTGGTCCTCTTGGTGCTCACGGGCGTCGACCTCGTGGTGCGCTCGCGGACCTGGCAGCTTTTCGAGGCAGTCACCGCAACCGGCGTCGGCGCCCTGCTGGCGTTGCTGTTTCAGCGGTTGGTACTGGATGGCCACCTCGGCGCCGTCCTGGCCGCGTTGACCAAAGGGCTCCCCAGCGACGGCCGAACCGAACCCCTCGACGGGTTAATCCTGGCCAGCGTCGCTTTCTTCACCGTGTCGGGGGTCGGCGGACGATCGATCCTGCGCAGGGCCGCTGTCATTGTCGTCGGATCGGCGATCTTGTCAGGGTTCCTCTCCGGCGCGATCACGGCATTGGCGCTCTTCGCGAGCGCCATCCTGGGGTGGATCTTGGGCCTGATAGCCCACGTCGCATGGGGCGTCGTCTCGAACCGCCCGCCGGGCACAGAAGTTGCCGCTGCCCTCATCGGTTGCGGGGTGCACATCACCCGGCTCGAGCTGGTCGAGTCGGCACCCAGCCCAGGACGGCGGTATACCGGATCGGGACCAACGGGACTCCTGGACATTCGCGTCCTGGACCGCGAGACCTTCGGTGCCGCCGCCAGCCGGCGCCTGCTGCGTCGGGTGCGGTTGCGTGGACCGTCGGCGCGTGGTCCATCCCTGACCGTCCGCGGCGCGGTCGAGCACCACGCCTTGATGGCGATGGCTGTGGCGAGGGCTGGTGTGAGGGCACCCAATCTCCTGGCAGCTGCCGAGGTGGGCCCGTTTGCGGCGGTCCTGGCTTACCGCCCGAGCGAAGGCACCCCGCTTGACCAGAGAGCGTCGAGGGATCTAAGCGACGCCGACCTGGCCGCTTTCTGGGAGTTGCTCAGCCTTCTGCAACGGGCCCAGATCGCCCATCGTGGACTGAGCCTGGAGAATCTCCTGCTCGACGAGCGTGGAGGTGCCGGCCTGAGCGAAACGGGACCCGGCGACATCGCAGCGGCGGATCTCTCACTGCGGATCGACGTGGCCCAGCTCCTGACAACGCTGGCACTGCTCGTGGGACCCCAACGAGCTGTGGCCAGCGGGGTGACAACCCTTGGCAGCCAGGCCATGGTCAGGGCCCTGCCACTGGTCCAGAGCGTCGCCATGGGCACCTCAACACGGTCGGCCCTGCGAGCCCACAAGGGCCTTTTGCGACGCATCCGCGAGCTGGTACTCCAGCTCGCCCCAGAGGGAGAGCCGAGCGAGCCGGTCGAGCTTCGACGCCTGACCCCCCGCACTCTGGTGACGGTGGTCGGTGGCGGCATCGCGGCCTATCTGCTTCTGGGGCTGCTGGCGCAGGGGAAGTTCGGGCAGGTCCTGGCCGACGCCCAGTGGGGCTGGGCTCTGGCAGTCCTCGGCTTCAGCGCGTTGACCATCACGGGGGCCTCGCTGGTGATCACGGGGGCGGTCACCACGCGACTCAGCTTCGTCCGGACCTATCTGACCCAGCTTGCAGTAGCTTTCAGCGGACTCGTGGCGCCATCGGCCATCGGCAATATCGCGCTCAACCTGCGTTATCTGCAGCGAGCAGGCGTCGACCCCGCCGTCGCCGGGGGCAGCGTCGGACTTGCCCAGTTGGCTCAGTTCTCGAGCTACTTCGTCCTGCTGCTGCTCTCCAGTGTCCTGGCCGGTACCGGGCCACGGGCTTCGTTCACGCCACCGCTGCCGGCCGTGATGGGGTTGATCGTCCTCGTGGCCCTGCTGCTCCTGGCGCTCGCCGTCCCCGCCGGTCGCAGGCTCTTAATGGGACGGTTCCTGCCCCTGGTGCGCCGCGTCGTCCCCCGGGTCGTGGCCATATTCCAGGACCCACGCAAGGTGGTGACCCTGTTCGCGGGGGCGCTGCTACTGGACATGTCGTTCGTGGCCGCGCTGACCTGTGCGACGCGTGCCTTCGGCGCTACCCCCTCCATCCCAGCCGTCGCGGTCGTCTACTTCGCGGGCGCCATCATCGGCTCCGCGGTGCCGACGCCCGGAGGGCTCGGCGGGGTCGAGGCAGCGCTCTCTGCCGGGCTCGTCGCGATGGGGCTGAACCCCGGCATCGCCGTCTCGTCGGTCCTGTTGTTCCGGTTGTGCACGTATTGGCTGCCCATCCCGTTCGGATGGGCTTCGCTGAACTACCTACAACGGGTCGCCGCAATCTGAGGTTGCCCAGATCTGCCCCGGCCCTTGGACGGCAGGTGGCGCCACCTGGCTCATCATGTGCCGGCATCCGGCTGATCACGGACGGGCTCCGCCACAGAGCCCAAGGCCCTTGTGGCGGGGTGTACCCGCTACCGGCCACACCCCGCCACAAGACTTACCCGCAGCAGGCCTACCCCACGTGGGCCCACTCGCCGCGGACCTACCCGAACGCGAGCTGGGTGTCGTCAGGGGACGGTTTGGGAACTGGTTGCCCACTGGACGAGGAGGGCGGTCGGCTCCCTGCCGGCACGTCGGTTGAGATTGCCACGACGGCCGGATCGATACGCATCACGGTGTACCCGGCCACCGCGCCGGCACCGAAGCCCGGAGCGAAGATCCGGGTGGGCTCCTTGATGACGCCGCCGCAGACCGCGTCGTGGATGGCCAGGGGGATGCTGGCCGAGGAGGCGTTGCCGACCGTCTCGACGTTGAAGTAGAGGCTGTCTTCGGTCAGCCCCGCCTTCAGGGCAAGGTCGGTCACCATGGTCTTGTTTGCCTGGTGCGGAACGATGAGGTCGATGCTCTCCAGCAGCGACGCCTTGACCCCGTCGGGGTCGGGGAGCACAGTGAGCTCGCCGATCATCTGCTGCAGGTAGCGGCCGGCCAGCGCCTTGACGTCCGGTCCGTACACGGTGATGTTGTTGTCGAACGCGGGGTTGGGCCAGATGATCGAGTTGACCTGGCTCGCCGGACCGCTGGCGTACGTCTGCATGAATTCGATATCCGGCGGCTCGCCGGCCGGGGCAACCCCGATGACGAAGGCAGCCGCCCCGTCGCCGAAGATCATCCGTGAAGGCCGGACGTTGCCGATCTTGTCCGAGAACTTCTCCACGCACACGACCAGCACGGGACGCTGTACCTCCTGCAGGATCCGCGTCGCGTCGGACAGGCCGTAAGCCATCCCGGCACACGCCGCGATGATGTCGCAGGACGCGTGGGTCTGGTAGATGCCCAGCTGACCGGAGATCCAGGTCGCTACCGAAGGGATTATCCGAGTGCTCGTGCAAGTGCAGACGAGCACGGCCCCGATCTCGTCGGGACCACGGCCCGAGTGGGCCAGTGCAGACTTGGCTGCTTGCAGCGCGATCTCCTCCAGGCTCCTGGCGGTATAGCGGCGTGACTCAATGCCAGTCTTCGCAAGGATCTCGTCGGCGGTCATCGGTGACCAGTTGTAGGCGGAGTTGCGGATCAGGTCCTCATTGCTGCAGACCAGCTCGCCGTGAACCACCGCCAACGCCTCGATCTTGGGCATCACCGAGAACTGGCTGCGCACGTTCACCGCCGGATAGGGTCGCACCGGCTGGACGGCCTCCGGGGCCTTCGATCCCGCCACCGGCGCCACGCCGGACCGCAGGCGCTGCAGGAAGTGACGAACCTCCTGGTCACGGGGGTGCATGACCACGACATAGTCGTCGTCACGCAGCTGGCCGACCTCGACAAGCTCTGCCTGGGAGCGCTCCCAGGGGTACTGGTTGTGTAGCACTTTGGCCCAGCGGCTCAGTGCCTCGAGCTCGGGGACCTCCTCGGAACAGTCGACGATGTCGGCCAAGTCGTACATCGGGAAGTCGGGGTCGTACCTCGGCAGCCGGAACGTCAGGTTCCTCGGATCGGACAGGATCTGCGCCACGGTGGGCTTGATCGGCTGCAGATCGGTGGCGTCGTGTCTGCGGTGCCCGAACACGTCGAAGAGAGTCGCGAAGATGGCGTCCTCCACGGCGCGGTTCCAGGTCGGCGGCAGCGCCTCGTAGGCACCCAGCACCGCGGCGACCTTGCGGTCACCGTCGGCCCAGGGGGTCACGATCGGCAAGAAGACATCGGACCGGCTGCGCGGAACATCAGCCCAGCGGGTGGGCCGCTTCTCATACAACGTCATCGAGAACCGGTTGGTCCAGAAGAGGTTCAGCGCAAGGTCGCGCATCAGGTCATAGCGACTGGAGTAGCCGCCCTCCTCCACCCGGTTCAGGATGTCGGTGCCCGACGGCGCCTTCACCTCGAAGTCGCGTCGGATCACTGCGTCAAGCTGCTCGAGACTACCCATGACAGACAGGTCCAGCTCGGGCACGAAGTTGGAGGGAAACACGATCCGGTCATGACGGTTCACAACGAATGGCTGCATGGCCACATCCTTTGAGGGGTCTTCCGCCCTGATGGGGCTGTTGCCCTACATCGCCTGTCTCCCGGGCTTGGGCGCGGTCACATGTCCGCGCTGGAGCAGGGGCGCCCACCCAGACTAACCGCGGCAGCCCTGGTGCGCGCGGTGGAAAGAGGGCCCCTAGCCAGGGCGCGACTATCAAGACATACTTCACGCATCAGCCACCAATCGATCTGGGCGATGTACGTCACAGCACCATGCGTGTGACCGTGCCCAGCATCATTGGGTGGCACGCGCTGGGCTCGGCGACCTGCCGGCGTTCTGCGGCAACAGCCTGGGAGGCGCCTCATGAACACGAGCTCAACGGTTATTGAACCAACCACGGGAGTGATCGGCGACAAGCTTGCCGGCCGGGTCGCACTCGTCACCGGAGGAACCCGGGGTATCGGGGCCGCCATCTGCAAGAGCCTGGCCAGCCAGGGTGCTTCAGTTGCTGCGGGATACAGCGGCAACCG
>CABDZF010000227.1_pt1 | contig 14375 bp, 13 predicted proteins | sample 3421651 | NCBI WGS metagenome assembly CABDZF01 (sample SAMEA5534339, study PRJEB31848) | metagenome | biome: tundra; feature: field; material: soil | place: USA | collected 2013-05 | depth 0.45 m | reverse complement strand
CCCACCGCCCCCTGCCCAGCCGCCGGCATACGGCCCACCGGCATACGGCCAGGCGCCGGCATACGGCCAACCGGCATACGGCCAGGCGCCGGTCTCCCCCAGTGACGCCCGCATGTGGGCGTTGATCGCCAACCTCGGCGGCTTTCTCTTCTACTTCATCGCGCCACTGGTGGTCTACCTGATCTACAAGGACCGCGACCCCTTCATCCGTCGCCACGCAGCACAGGCGCTGAACTTCCAGATCATGGTGGTGATCGGCGCCGTGATCTCGGGGCTATTGACTATCGTCATCATTGGCTTCGCGACTGGGCTGGCGGTATTTATCTGCTGGATCATCTTCCCGATCATGGGCGCAATCGCCGCGAACAAGGGCGAGCCGTACGACTACCCGCTCATCCCTCAGATGATCACCTGAGACCCAACACCTGCAAACCCGGCACCTAGAAACCCAGTAGCCGCCGCACGACAGTGTCCGCGAGCAGGCGGCCGCGCAGGGTCAGGACGATCCGGCGCGGCCGCAGTGCGCTCGGCCCGTCGACCAGCCCATCGGCGATCAGGCCAGTGACCGCCGAGGCGCCCTCGGTTCGCAGGTCGTCGATCGGCAGCCCGTCCACCAGACGGATCCCGAGCAGCACCCGCTCGTCGTAGCGCTGCGCGTCTGTGAGCAGTTCGCGACCGGCGGCCGGCGAGAGTCCGGCGTTGAGTCGGGTCGCATAGGCGTTGGGGTGCTTGACGTTCCACCACCTGACACCGCCCACGTGGCTGTGCGCGCCAGGTCCCACACCCCACCAGTGCCCGTTAGACCAGTAGCCCTCGTTGTGCCGGCACCTATCGGCCTCCGTTCGCGCCCAGTTGCTCACTTCGTACCAGCCGTATCCAGCGGTGCCCAGAACCTCGTCAGCCAGCTCGTACTTGGCAGCCTCGTCGTCGTCCTCCGGTGCCGGCACCTGACCCCGCCGCACCTGGGCGCCCAGCTTGGTGCCCTCTTCGACGACGAGGGCGTAGGCCGAGATGTGGTCGGGCTCGAGGTCGATCGCCGCATCCAGGCTCGTACGCCAGTCCATCAGCGACTCCCCCGGCGTGCCGTAGATCAGGTCGAGGCTGACCTTGAGACCAGCGGACTTGGCAGCCTGGATCGCTTTGGCCACGTTGACCGGGTCGTGGGTGCGTTCCAGCGTGGCCAGCACGTGAGGCACGGCCGACTGCATGCCGATGCTGACCCTGGTGAACCCGCCGTCAGCCAGAGTCTGCAACGAGACTGGCGTGACCGAGTCCGGGTTGGCCTCCGTGGTCACCTCAACTCGTTCGGCCAGACCAAATCGGGTCCGTATTCCGTCCAGCACCTTCACCAGGTCGCTGGCCGCCAGCATTGTGGGGGTGCCCCCACCGAAGAACACCGTCTCGACGACGGGAGCGGCGGGGCCCAGCACCCGGGTGGCCAGCTCGAGCTCGCGCAGGGCAACGTCGGCGTAGGTCCCGACGCTGGCGCCGTCAACGCCGAGCTCGGTCAACGTGTAGGTGTTGAAGTCGCAGTAGCCGCACCGCACCGTACAGAACGGCACGTGGATGTAGACACCAAACGGCCCCGACCCCAATGCGTTGCGCGCATACCGGGGAAGCTCCCCAGACGGCGGAGCAGGTTCGCCCTCGGGCAAGGCACTTGGCATGCACCCATCCTCGCAGGGATCCGTGCTGACCCGGCCACCGTTTCCTTCAGGGTCCCGGCCGGGTCAGCCTGTGTGGGTGAGCACTCCGTAGCGTTCGCGGCTGCGCAGGGCCCAGTCGGCGGCCGGCACCATCAGAACGCTGGCCAGGGCGATCACCGCACCCAGGACGAACCAGCCGGGTCGCCCCCATTCGATGCACAGCAACGTGATGAGTGTGGGTGCGATCATCTGCGGCAGCGAGAATCCCATGCCTGCGAAGCCTTGGTACTGTCCCTGACGCTCCCGCGGAGCCAGACCCAGCTGCACACCCCACTGCCCTCCGGAGCCGATCATCTCCCCGACCACGTGCACCAAGCTGCCGGCACACAGAAGGGCGATCGCCAGCCACGCCGGCTGAGCGCTGGCGAAGGCGATCAACGCGAATCCTCCGGCGATCCAGAACCCCGATCGCGCCATGGCTCGCGCCGACGGGCCGACCCTGTCGATGTTGCGGGTCAGGCGTACCTGCAGCAGGGCCACGCACACGGTGTTGATCATCAAGGTGATCGCCACCAGGGACTTTGGTGCCGACGTATACAGCGCGATCCATAGCGGCAACGCCAGCTCGATGACGACGAAGTGCATGGAAGCGACTCCGCTGAGCACCGTGACGACGACGAACGGCAGGTCGCGCAGCACCGCCATCCGAGGCTCACCGCGCTGGCGGGCCGGTGCAGGCGCGATGTGGGGCAGGCGGCCGAGCCAGATCGCGGTCACGATGCACGTTGCCGCGTCCAGGACGAACACAGCCAGGTAGGCCCAGCCCTGATCCACCCACAGCGCCAGCCCGCCGAGCATGGCCCCCAAGGAGATGCCGACGTTGGTCATCGCCCGCAGGTAGGCCTTGAACTGAACTCCCTGCCCTCCCTCAGCCAGACGGGCGACGTAACCGTTGCGAACGGCTCCCGCGCCGCGGTCGAAGACCTCGATGAGCGCCATGACGGCCACCAGCGCCCATACTGACCGGGCGAAGAGGAGACCGAGCATGGCGAAGCCAGCTCCAAAGGTGAGTATCTGAAACACTCTTCGGGGCCCGCGCACGTCCGCGACGTGTCCCGCAGGGACCTGGGCCAGCAGTCCGGCCAAAGCTCCCGCCGAAAGGGCCAGACCGACCTGGGTCGGCCTCAGGCCCACCACTCGGGTGAAGTAGAGCGCGAACGTCGTCATCAGCGCGCCATTGCCGAAGGTGTTGACCAGGGTGGACATGGCCATGATCCGCAGGTTCGGGTCGACGGGGATTCCCCTGGGCGTGCGCGGACCTTGGGCGTGGTCACGATGTTGGCTGAGATCACCACCTGTGGTCATTCATCATCCCCTCGCAAGGTATTTAGACGTCAAAATAGTTTGACTGGATCACCGAGTCAAAGGTCCTGAGTCATTGGTCGAGTTCGGAAGGCGGGAAGTGCCCAGGCAAGTACCTGAAACACCGCCACGTCGGCGTGTCGGCGCGACACGCCGACGCGAGAAAAGTTGTTGTGCCAGAACCCTTGCGGGCGGCCCCATGAACACGTAGAAATCTGTCTACGCCCCGGCAACGGGAGCGGGATCGGTTGGAGATCGAGGTTCTTGCCCAGCCAGGCTTTGCCTGCTGGACCGCCGGGTGATGCGTGCGGAGGGAACCAGCGGACCACTGTGAGATTGTCGGTCCTCACCGTCGACGATCAGCCGTAGGCCCCGGAACCTCATACGTTCCGGGGCCTACGCCATGCTCAGGAGTCCACCCGCAGGTCGGTGACAGCTGGGATGCTCGGCGCGCTGACCATCGTCGATATCGAGTGATACAGCCCCGCCCAGCCTTGGCTCGGTGTCATCGCACAGTCGGCGCCGCAGGTCCCTAGGCCCGACGCAACTCAAGGTCATAGATGGTGCGCCCCGACGCCAAGGCCTTCTGCTCGAACCGCGTCATGACCCGACCCTCGAACCGCGGGGCAAAACCCGTCTCAAGGTCAACCGAGACGGCGCCACCGGGCGAAGGTGGTGTCAGCTCGGCATAAGGATTGGACAGCGACCCACACGCCGCCAGCACGTCACGCATCTGCCTGGCATAGTCCGCCCAGTCGGTCGCCAGCCGCAGCGTTCCGCCGAGCGCGAGACGAGAGGCCGTCAGCTCGGCAAAGCCCGGATTGACCAGGCGCCGCTTGTGGTGACGGTTCTTGTGCCACGGGTCGGCGAAGAAGACCCAGACCTCTGCAGCGCTCCCCCACCCCAACATGTGCTCCAGGACTTGCAGGGCGTCGGCGTGTACCAGCCGGATGTTGGTCAGGTCGTGGCGGACGATCTTGGCCACGGTGAGCGCCAGACCCGGGCGATAGACCTCCACGGCAAGAAAGTTCGTGCCCGGTCTGGCCAGGGCCCCCTGGACGATGGCGTCGCCGGTGCCCGAACCGATCTCGACAACCAGAGGAGCCACCCGGCCGAAGTCACGCACCGGGTCAAGGAGATAGCCCGGAGCCACCGACATGGAGGCCTGCACTCTGGGCACGTCCAGCACCCACCTCTGGTGGTGTGCGTCCCAGGTCCGCTGCAGCCGGGGGCGCAGCCGGTTGTCACGCCGGACGAAGGAGACCGTCCCGCGCTGGAACCGCTCGGTGGGCTGGCCCTGCATGACGGGGGCTACTTCTTGGTCCGGTCCCCACCGGACGCGGCGTCGTTGGACAGCGCGGCGATGAAGGCCTCCTGGGGCACTTCGACCCGACCGACCATCTTCATCCGCTTCTTGCCCACCTTCTGCTTCTCCAACAGCTTGCGCTTGCGGGAGATGTCACCGCCGTAGCACTTGGCCAGGACGTCTTTACGCATGGCGCGGATGGTCTCGCGGGCGATGATGCGCGCACCGATGGCGGCCTGGATCGGCACCTCGAACTGCTGGCGCGGGATCAGCTCGCGCAACCTGGACGCCATCATGAGGCCGTAGGCGTACGCCTTGTCCTTGTGAACGATCGAGCTGAAGGCATCGACGGCCTCACCTTGCAGAAGGATGTCGACCTTGACCAGGTCTGCGATCTGGTCGCCGGCAGGCTCATAGTCCAGAGAGGCATACCCACGCGTCTTGGACTTCAGGGCGTCGAAGAAGTCGAACACGATCTCGGCCAGAGGCAGCGTGTAGCGCATCTCGACGCGTTCCTCGGAGAGGTAGTCCATGCCAAGCAAGGTGCCGCGCCGGGCCTGACAGAGCTCCATGACGGCGCCGATGAACTCGCTCGGCGCCAAAATCGTCGCGCGCACGACTGGCTCCTTGATGTCGCCGATCTTGCCGCTGGGGAACTCGCTGGGGTTGGTCACGGTGATGACCTTGCCGTCGTCCAGGTTGACCTCGTAGACGACGTTGGGCAGCGTCGAGATCAGGTCGAGGTCGAACTCACGCTCGAGCCGCTCCCGCACGATCTCCAGGTGCAGCATGCCCAGGAAGCCGACCCGGAAGCCGAAACCGAGTGCGACCGACGTCTCGGGCTCGTAGACCAGGGCGGCATCGTTGAGCTTGAGCCGGTCCAGGGCATCGCGCAGGTCCGGGTAGTCCGAACCGTCGATGGGATAGAGACCGGAGAACACCATCGGCTTGGGGTCGCTGTAACCGCCGAGGTCCTGGGTGGCCGGCTTGGACGCGTTGGTGACCGTGTCGCCGACGCGCGACTGCCGCACGTCCTTCACCCCGGTGATGAGGTAGCCCACCTCGCCGACGCCGAGCCCCTTGCAGACCACGGGCTCCGGAGAGATGACACCGATCTCGAGGAGCTCGTGGGTTGCCTTGGTCGACATCATCACGATCCTCTCGCGCGGGTTGAGGTTGCCGTCAACGACACGCACGTACGTCACGACGCCGCGGTAGGTGTCATAGACCGAGTCGAAGATCATCGCCCTCGCCGGAGCGTTCGGGTCGCCCTCCGGTGCCGGCAGGTCGCGGACGATCTGGTTCAGCAGCGGTTCGACGCCGAGCCCCGACTTGCCCGACACCCGCAGGCAGTCCTCGGGCCGGCAGCCGATCAGCTTGGCGAGCTCCTCGGCATACTTCTCCGGCTGGGCAGCGGGCAGGTCGATCTTGTTCAGGACGGGGATGATCGTGAGGTCGTTCTCCATCGCCAGATACAGGTTCGCCAACGTCTGGGCCTCGATGCCCTGGGCTGCGTCCACGAGCAGAACCGCCCCCTCGCAGGCAGCCAGGGAGCGCGATACCTCATAGGTGAAGTCCACGTGCCCAGGGGTGTCGATCATGTTCAGGCAGTATGTGATGTCGTCGACCTCCCACGGCATGCGCACCGCCTGGGACTTGATGGTGATGCCCCGCTCGCGCTCGATGTCCATCCGGTCGAGGTATTGCGCGCGCATCGCGCGGGGGTCCACGACCCCAGTGATCTGCAGCATCCGGTCAGCCAGGGTCGACTTGCCATGGTCGATGTGGGCGATGATGCAGAAGTTGCGGATGAGGTCAGGCGGCGTCGCATGCGGCTCAAGGGCGGTACGGGCCATGGGTGACACGGGCGAGCTACCTCAGGATTCTCGACAACACGGGGACGCCCCGGACGCGGGCCTTTCTATCCTCCCACGGCCATGCCACGGCCGCGGACGGGCCGCGCCCGCGGCTCAACGCGCTCTGCGTGCCCCGACAGCGGGCTCTGAGCGTGACAGCACGCGTGAGACAGCCACCAGGACCACGCTCAGAACCAGGGGGAAGGCCATGGCGTGGCGAATGCCCACCTGCCCGATCAGTGCTCCGATGATCGCCGGACCGATGAGGAAGGCGCCGTATCCAAACGTCACGACAACTGCGAGCATGCGCCCGCCACCCATGTGACCGGCGGCGGCGTAGACCTGTGGAGCGATCAGGCCGACCCCGAGACCGACCAGCGCCCAGCCCGCCAGCAGAACCGGCAGCGGCTGGCCCAGGATCGCCACGAGATAGCCGGCAGCGGCCACCAGCGCGCCGAAGCGCACGACATTGACCCGACCGAATATGGCGACGGCCCGATCACCGGACAACCTGATCAGGACCATGAACGAACTGACTGCCACCAGCCCCAGTGCCCCCGTCGACGGCGCGACCCGGGCCACGTCAGTGACGTGGACCGATGACCAGTCGATGGCAGTGCCCTCCGCCAGACCGAAGCAGAACGCCATGGCCCCGAGCCACAAGGCGCCCGCCGGCACGCGTGACCCGCCGGCGCGCCGTTGGACGACAGCGACAGGTTTCGTCTGCGGGATCGAAGCCAAGATCGCCACACCGGCAACCACGGCGACCAGGGCGAGCGTGACAAGCGCCGGAGTGACCACTCCTTGGCCATCACCGCCGATCCGGGCGATGAGGATCACGGTCGCGGCACCGGCCAGGTTGCCGATGCTGAAACAGGCGTGCAGCCTGCTCATGACGGGCTTGGCGCGAGCCTGCTCGACCCGGACACCGAGGGCGTTCATGGAGACATCCATGGCCCCGTTACCAAGCCCCGCCAACGCCATGGCGCAAGCGGCAAGCGGCAAGGTCGGGGCGAAGGCCAAGGCCGCGACGCCCGCGATCAGCAGGGCACAGGCCGGCAGTGCCACGTTCCTCGCGCCACGACTGTCGGCCAGTCGCCCCCCCATCTGCATGGACACCACAGCCGCGACGGCCAGCGAGACGAGCAGCACCGCGAGCCCGCCCGCATCGACACCCAGCCGCTGGCGCATGGCCGGCAGCGTGCCCCCGATGCCACCGATGAGAAGACCGTTCACCGCGAACAGGCCTGCGACCGCCAGCAATGACCGTGTGCCGCGAAGGTCTTTGGCGCCGGCGCCCTCGATGTCGGTCACCTCAGGCAGCCTCTGTCTGGCGTCGGTCACCTCAGGCAGCGCTCATCTGACGCCGGCCGACGAGCACCGAGATCGCGGCGATGCCCATGGAGGCAAGGGCGAGCACGACGCCAACCCGAGACGGCCACTCGTATCCGTATCCCGCTTCCAGCACAACGCTGCCCAGCCAGGCGCCCAGAGCATTGGCCATGTTGAGCGTGGAGTGGTTGAGCGCTGCGGCCAGTGACTGCCCCTCGTGGGCTACGTCCATGAGCCTGGTCTGCAGCATCGGTACAAGAATCGTCGGCACCATGCCCAGAAGGAACACCACAAGGACCGCCGTCACCTTGTTGTGGGCTGCGTAGCCGAACAGCGCCAGAATGACTGCGATCATTGCCAGGCACAAGAAGATCCCCCGCATGAGCCCGTGTGCCGCGACGCGCCCGGACAAGAACGCCCCGGTGGTCATCCCGATCCCGTAGATCGCCAGGATGACCGGGACCGCGGCCGAGGGATAGCCGGTGAGCTCGGTCATCGTCGGGGCTATGTAGGCATAGGTCGCGAACATCCCACCGAACCCGACGGTGCCGATGAGCAACGCGAGCCACACCTGGAGGCGTCTGAGCGAGCGCAACTCGGCTCGCATGGAGGCGTCGCCGGCAGCGGGTCGGTGCGGCACCCAGGCCCAGATCGCTGCCACCGTGGCCAGGGCGATGACCCCGACCAGCGCGTAGGGCCACTGCCAGCCGAAGTGCTGGCCGACCCACGTCGTCAAGGGCACGCCGATGATGTTGGCCACGGTCAACCCAGCCAACATCATCGAGACGGCCCAGGTCCGCCGGTGAATCGGAACCAGGGAGGCTGCGACCACGGCGCCGATGCCGAAGAACGCCCCATGCGGCATACCCGACAGGAACCGCGCGAGCATCAGCTGCGGATAGCTGGCCGCCATCGAGGAGGCGATATTGCCGGCCGCGAAGGCGACCATGAGCCAGACCAGGACCGACTTGCGTTGCATCCGTGCGGCCAGCGTCGCAATCAGGGGGGCGCCCACAACGACTCCGAGGGCGTACGCCGAGACGACGTGGCCCGCCGCAGGTATCGTGATGCCAACGCCGCTGGCGATCTGCGGGAGCAGGCCCATGGTGACGAACTCGGTTGTGCCGATGGCGAATCCACCGATCGCGAGCGCGAAGATCGCGAGGTTGACATGCTGGTTGGACGCCGGGACCTCGACGTCGACAAGATCGATGTCCTGCACGATGGAGGCTTCGGTCACTGCTGAGTCACTGGTCAATGCTTGCAGTCGGACCGGGAATGCCGAAATCGCATGAGATGCCATCTGAATCAGAAGTACGAACGGGCGGACGCACGATGGGGCAGAAGCCAATGCATCGGAAGCACTCAGGCAGGCTGAGGCCCCATGAACCCCGCTGACCCTGCGAAACCCGAGCCGACCTCCCGGCTCACCCGGGCGGCGGGATCCGCGTGACCCTCATCGTGTGGTGGGTTGCGAACGAGGGACGGTCGCCGGGACGTGTGGCATTCAGCGGCTCCGTGGGGCCGCTGACCCGGTGGCATCGCCCACGGTGGCGGCCACCGCGCTACGCCAGGGCCATCGCCCCCTATGTGCTCGCTCTGATCGCTCTGTGCATAGCGTGACAAGAGCTTGCTGGAGGCAAAGTACCGCTGCAACCACCCCGCGCCCAGGCACCGCGCGGCAGAGAATGCCACATGCCGGCGGCCCCGCCAGTGACCTGGAGTCATCAAGTGATGCCCGTCCACTCCAACTGGAGGGATCCTTCCTTCTGGCGGCCGGTGAGCGTGGCTGGACCATCGTTGCCGAGCGCGCCGACAACGACCTGTCCTCATTCACTGGGCGACGTCGACCCGGCTTCGAGGCGATGGTCAAAGCCATGGACGAGGAAGCCGAGATTGTCATTGCGTGGCCACTCGAGCGGTTGCAGCGAAACCGCCACGACGAGCTGAAGCTTCACGAGGTCTACAAAACATGGCGCGCGCACCGACTACGACTCCTTCCTGGCGGGAGTGCCGTCGGAAGTTTGTGCACATGTCAAACCCTTCCGTCGAACGGGTCAGCGGGGGTCTTCAGCCCAGTCAACACTCGTTACGCATCGAGGCGTCAGATCAACCCAGACAGAGAAGACTCATTTGATCAACCCAGCGCGAAAGTCCTTCTTTGGCGAGCCATCTCCTTGGTCTCCTCATCGAGGCCTTCGGCGGCCAGGATCGACGGGAGCAGAGCCGGCTCAAGGGTGACCGCCCGGAACACCCGGGCGACGGTGACCCCGTGTGCCGGACGGTGGAGCACGGTGACCGGATCGCCGGCACGGACCTGCCCAGAGCTGACCACGCTCAGGTAGGTGCCCGGCATGGCTGCTCGCGCGAAGGTGCGCAACCAGCCTTGCTCGGCTATCCAGCCGCGGAAGGTGCCACACGGTATTCGCGGGACCGTAACAGCCAGCTCGAGCTCGTCCCCGATCCGCCATCGCTCACCAATCACCGCTGCGTTGACGTCAACTCCCATCGTGGTGAGGTTCTCACCAAACACACCGCCGGGCAGGTTCCGGCCCAGGACGGACTCCCAGTGATCGAGATCCTCCCTGGCATACGCATACACCGCCTGCGTGTCGCCCCCATGGTGGCGCCGGTCACAGACGGCGAGGTGCCGCCCCACGATGACGGTCAGGAACATGGCCGGAAAAGTACCGACCAGCGGGGCGATCTCCGTACCCCCGGTGTGCCCGGGCACGTACGGCCACAACGGGAGGCTGGCGCCGAGCGCGCCCGCGTACAGGCCGCACCGCAGAACGGCGCGGCGGCCCGAACCGTACAGAGAGCGAAACCACAGCGCAGCGAACACCAATGGGAAGACGATGGTCGGCTCAGGGGAGGCCAGGGCGAAAGCCAACAGGGCCACCGCGTCCACCAGGTCCATCGCCAACGGTGCGCTCCGCCGTAGATACCCCGCGCCCCAGGACAGCCCGAGCACCACCGCACCGGCCACGGCAACCAGCCGCAGCGTGCCGTTGGCTGCAGTGAGGGGCGCAGGCAGCGTGAGCAGAAGGGACGCCAGGACCAGCACGACGAACAGCCAACGCGTCCCCTCGCCAATCCCCTCAGGCCGGCGAACCCGCATCCACACCCGAGCACGCAATGCGGACAGTCGCGCGGGGACCTCCAGCGGGTGTGTTCTGAACATGGACGTTCCCTCTCGTTCGGTAGCTCGGCTGGCCGCGTGGGTCCCGTGGCTTTGCGTCCCCGCCTTACGGCGGGTTTGCCCTTTCGTCGAATCCTCCGGCCTGCACGTCGCACTGGATGACATGTACATCGCGGCCGAGCATTCCTACAGATCCATAATCCCATCCACTCACGCATCAGTTCATGCAAATGCAGAGATTGGTGGGCACTGTCAGTCGAACATGGAGGCGGCCCAACACGGGCCCGTGGATGGAGGCTTTGAGCACGCTGAGATGCAGATAGGTCGCGCAGCCCGCCAGGACACCGACTTGTCATCTTGCCCGGGCAGTGGCCGCCGACTGCTCCGAAGGACCCCCTTACGAATTGTGGCTACGTCACCGCGGACCTGCAGGAACGCGAAGAAGCCCGAGATCACCGACAGCCGCCGAGCCACCGTGGTGGCCGACACCCCGACAGAGTCACCCTCGACCTCCAGGGACTGCACCACGGCGCCGGCGTTTGGTGTCACCTTTGATACCATGGGAACATGCCCATGACCCTTCGTCTGTCCGAAGCCGAAGCGGCCGCTCTCCGTGCCCGCGCTAAGCGCGAGGCTCGCTCGATGCAGGACGTCGCCAGGCAGGCTGTGCGCGAGTACATCGAGAACCACAGCAAAGCTGATCTGCTCGACCGGGTTCTCGACGAGGAGCTACCGCGTTACGCCGAGGCTCTGGAGCGGCTTGGTCAGTGATCTACCTGACTGTTCCCGAGCTGATCTATATCGCCGGCAGAGTCCTTGACGGTGATGTCACCGTCCGGGACCACGGTCTACTCGAGTCGGCAACGGCACGACCTCGGGCCACAGTGTTCGGAACAGACGCGTACGAGACCGTAGAGGAGAAAGCCGCCGCCCTATTGCATTCGCTGTTGCGCAACCACGCGCTGATCGACGGGAATAAGCGATTGGCTTTGGCAGCCACCATCGCCTTCCTCGGCGTCAACGGACACAGACTGACCTTGTCGAACGACCAGGCCTACGAACTCGTCATCGAAGTCGCGACAGGTGAGTTGGACGAGGTTGCCAGCATCGCCGACCGCATAAGACGCGGAAGCGAGGCCCGCCGCCGGTGAAGACCAAACGGTCCCGCACTCCGATCGCTCGCCGAACAAGGACGCACGCCCGTTGCGGCATAGAAGTTGCGACGACGCCGTGCAGAGCACGGGCAAGACGACCGATGGCGCCTGAGGACTGAGGGGACCGAGTTCAGCGCAGGCCAGACCCCGGACATGACAGGCGACGGCTTACTGCTCGCAAGCCGTCGTCTTGGGTGGAGCTGAGGGGACTCGAACCCCTGACCCCCTGCATGCCATGCAGGTGCGCTACCAGCTGCGCCACAGCCCCGCACGATCGCTCGTGTGGCGCCCCCGTGGAGGGGACCGGGTGAGTTTATCGGGCACCCCCCGCCATTCACCAAATCGGGGTACTCATACAGGGTTTGCCCCGACGTTCCATGCCACGATCCGCCACACTCTGGCATATTCGTGCACCTCGGCCCAATGGCAGTTGTGCAGTCCGGCGAAGGACTGCCAGGCCGTGTGCTGGTCCAGTCCGACCAGCCCCGCCACGACGGTACGACCGGCCACACCATGGGTGGCGATGACGGCACAGTCCCCCGGCCCCAGATCCGCCAGCAGCTCGTCGACCGCTGCCCGGGTGCGCCCGGCGACCTGCCCCATACTCTCCCCGTGCCCTCCGCGCTGGATGTCTTCACCTGCCATGAGCGCCGCCTGCTCCACGGGGAACTGCTCAGCCACGTCGCCAGCAGTCATCCCCTGCCACATGCCTGCGTGGATCTCGCGCAGCCGCTCGTCGAAGCGCACCTGCAGACCCACCCGTGAAGCCAGCGAGCGTGCGGTATCAGCAGCGCGCTGGAGGTCGCTGCTGAGGATCACTGACGGGCTGTATGACTCGAGCGCGGCTGCAGCCTTCAGTGCTTGCTCCCGGCCCTTGTCGGACAACGGGGTGTCGAGCTGGCCTTGCCAGATGCCGCTCGCGTTGTGGTCGGTCTCACCGTGACGCCAGACGATCAGCGTCCGGCCACCATCCCTGGCCGCCATATCAGAGGGCGAGGTCGATGGTGGGGCAGTCCTTCCAGAGGCGTTCAAGCTGGTAATAGGCCCGCTCCTCCTCGTGCTGGACGTGCACGACGATGTCCGAGAAGTCGATCAGGACCCATCGGCCGTCGCGCTCGCCCTCGCGGCGTATCGGCTTGACGCCGAGCTCGCGAAGCTTGTCCTCGACACCGTCGACGATCGCACTGACCTGACGGTCGTTGGGAGCCGACGCCAGAACGAAGATGTCAGTGAGCGCGAGCTGTTCACTGACGTCGATGGCGACGATCTTGCTGGCCAGCTTGTCCTCGGCAGCTGCGGCGACAGCCTTGGCGAGATCAATGGCACGTTGCGTGGCGGCCACGCGGTCCTCCTGGTGATAGTGCTGTTCAATGTGATACCGCTGCTAGCGGGACTGCGCTGCTCAATGAGACATGGGTCAGTGGGTGCGAGCAGGCTCTACGGCCGGATCTGGCCGATACAGCCTGTGCTTGGCGATGTACTGCACGACCCCGTCGGGCACGAGATACCAGACCGGTTCACCGGCGAAGACGCGGGCTCGGCAGTCGCTGGAGCTGATGGCCAGGGCCGGGACCACCTGCAGGGTCACCCTGTCCTCGGGTAGCCCATAGTCGCTCAGGACATGGCCTGGCCGGGTCACTCCGATGAAGTGGGCAAGGTCCCAGAGCTCATCGATGTCCTTCCACGACAGGATCTGGGCCAACGCATCGGCACCGGTGATGAAGAACAGCTCCGAGTCAGGGATCTGTGCACGCAGGTCCCGCAGGGTGTCGATGGTGTGGGTCGGGCCGGCGCGGTCGAGGTCGACGCGGCTGACGTTGAAGCCCGGGTTTGAGGCTGTGGCAATCACCGTCATCAGGTACCGGTGCTCGGCTGGGGACACCATGGCTGCGTCCTTCTGCCACGGCTGCCCAGTCGGCACGAACAGGACCTCATCAAGGTCGAAGAGCGCCTGGACCTCAGAGGCAGCCACAAGGTGACCGTGATGGATGGGATCGAAGGTCCCACCCATAACGCCGATACGCCTGGTCTTTGTGCTGGTCACAGCCTCGGAGCGCTCTGTCATTCGCCCAAAACACCTCCTGTGATACCGCCCTGATACTTCGAGCCCGATTCTCCGGATAGTAGGGCGCCGAACCTTGCCGCCGCCCCGGCCTGCATGCCCGGCATGACGTGCGCATACGTCCCGAGGGTGATCATCACGCTGGCGTGCCCGAGTCGCTCCGAGACAACCTTGACCGCCTCGCCGGCCTGCAACATCAGCGTTGCGTGCGTGTGCCTCAGGTCGTGCAGCCGGATCTTCGAGAGCTTGTCCTCGCCCAGCGCCTTGCGCGCTGTGTCGTTAGCGACGCCGAACCTGCGTGAGAACCGCTCCGCGTGCCATGCGCTGCCGTCAAGGTTGCCCAACACGTAGGCGTCATCCCTGGCCAGGGCGAGCGCGAGAGTCCCCCGTGCGGCCTTGTGTGCCTTGAGGGTGGCCAGGGTTGCCGAGTCGAGGTCGATGGTGCGGGCCTTCCCGGACTTCGGGGTGCCGACGACGATCACCTTTCCCGCGCCTTCGCGCTTGATGACCGACAC
>CABDZF010000220.1_pt1 | contig 14639 bp, 16 predicted proteins | sample 3421651 | NCBI WGS metagenome assembly CABDZF01 (sample SAMEA5534339, study PRJEB31848) | metagenome | biome: tundra; feature: field; material: soil | place: USA | collected 2013-05 | depth 0.45 m | reverse complement strand
GACCACAAGACCAGGCCGGTGCGGGTCACCAGCGGTTAGCTGAGGCCGCCAATACCCGTGCAGGACGTGAGAACACGGGGCCATCAGGTGGTTGCTGCAATCAGTCCTGCCGTTCATGTCGTCACGCTTCAGCCATCGTCGCGGCCGTCTTGTTGGGCACCCACCGGTCGTAGAGCCCGTGGTTGAGGACGTCGTGGCCGTTGTCCCAGCCGTGGTTGAGGTCCTGCAGGAAGGCCAGCCCGAGGTCCTTGGTGTCAGGGTGGAAGGGCAGCACCTTCCCCGGCGCCACTGGGCTGATGGAACACGCTATTGCCCGTGGGCAGCGTGACAGGGTGGGGGTCGCCGTAGCCACGCACCCCTGGCATCGTGCCGAAGTAGTGGTCGAAGGACCGGTTCTCCTGCATCAGCACGACGACATGCTCCACGTCGCGGATCGAGCGCGTCCGGTGGTTGGCCTCGATGGCCGAGGCCCGAGCGATGCGCGGCGAGAGCAGGGAGGCGGCTGTTGCTCCAGCCCCGAGCTGAAGGAATCGGCGGCGGCTGACAGACGACATATGGGCATTCCTCTCGTGGGCTGATGTTCCCCACCAGTCTCGGAGCGGGCACGTGACGTCAAATGGCCAACAACTAGCCGTCAGGCGAACACCAGGTGACATCGGATCTGGGGATCCCGGACTCGCTGGCGCACCACCGCCAAACCGGCAAGAGGGCGACGGCGACGGGCGGAGGTGGTGGCGCCGCGCTCCCCCCGGGCAGGCCCGCGCTCTATCCGTACAGCGTCACGCCCGATCCGAACACGCCCTGTTCACCGAGGTTTCTCCCCTGGTTCACCCAACTTCAGGCGAACGCTTCAGACTTCCGGTCCAGCCTGTGCATCGTCCCTCGTTAGTGTCACCTTTCTCAGGAGAAACCATGGTCAGCACATCCCGGTCCCGGCGATGGATGCGCGCCGGAGGCGCCGCCCTCGCCGCGCTCGGCATCGGCGCCGGCGTCGTGAACAGCCAGGCGTTCGCCTCCACCCCGGTGCCGGCCGCGAAGGGTGCCCCCGCGCACATCTTCGTCATCATGATGGAGAACCACGGCACCAACCAGGTCATCGGCAACACGGCCGACGCCCCTTATATCACCGCCCTCGCCCAGCGCTACAACGTCGCCAAGAACTACTTCGGCGTCACGCACCCCAGCCTGCCGAACTACCTTTCGGCGATCTCCGGCGACTTCCAGGGCATCTGGGACGACTGCAGGGCCGGCGCCTCCGTCACCTGTGCACCCGAGGAGTTCGTCCCTGGCTCCGGCGACGCCACCGCGGGCGCCTCCCTCACTCCTGCGCAGATCGCCAGCTCCTCCTCGACGCCCCACCTCTTCAGGGGAAAGAACATTGTCGACCAGCTCGAGGCAAACGGCCGTAGCTGGAAGGCCTACATGCAGTCCATGCCCAGTGCCGGTTTCGAGGGCGAGTACGCCCCGGTCATCAACGGCACGACCGTCAAGCTGTACGCGCAGAAGCACAACCCGTTCATGTACTTCTCGGACATCAACTCTCTCAAGAACCCTCGTCTGAACAACATCGTCCCGTACGAGAAGTCCTTCGGCCGCGACCTGGCATCAGGGACCGTGCCCGACTTCTCATGGATCAGCCCCGACCAGTGCCACGACATGCACGGCATGTCCCCCGCCGGTGCCGACCTCATCGGGCTCCCCGCGTGCGGCTACCCGGCGACGGGCCTGGACCACGGTGCCATCCACCTCGGCGACGACTTCGTCCGCACCAGTGTCAGCCAGATCATGGACTCCAAGACGTGGAAGACGACGCGATCGAGCATCGTGCTGGTCTGGGATGAGAACGACTACTCCGGCTACGCTGGCGGTCCCGGCAGCCCGGTCGGGGCTAAGTCCGTGGTGCTCGGAGGCGGCGACGCCCCGATGATCGTCATCAACTCCACAGGGAGCCGGCACAAGACCTCCGAAAAGCCGGCCGACCACTACACACTGCTGTCGACCATCGAGCACATGTGGCACCTCGGCTGCCTGGCAAACACCTGTTCACCGAGAACCTCGGGCACCTTCGAGCAGCTGTTCACCCGCTGAAGCCAAGGAAGCGATCTGCCAGTTCGGCCGTGGCGCGCCATGGTGAGCGCCTTCCCCACCGCTCGGAGCACTCCGAGCCGTGGGGAGCCTGGAGATAGCCAGCGTCCGGAGGTCCTCATCTGGCGAAGGAGAGCCGACCGGTTCTCGTTCGTCGTCGACATCACCAAAAATGGACGCTCTCAGCACAGATCAGGAGAGGCAAGCGTATCGGGGGGGCCGCCGGTGGTTGATGCCTCCTCAGGACGACACCAGTGCGGACCTCGCCAGCGTTCGACAGGCCCGGTGGCCCTTGGAGGCGGTACTGCCGGTGGTACCTCTGAGTGCGGGCCATGCTTGGCCGCACAAAGAGCGCAGGCCCTCTTGACATGAGAGATCGTGTGGCGGCGGCCGGGGAGCCTCCTGTTGGTCGTGGTGGGTGCGACCGCATCTGGGTTTCGATGCTTTCAGTGGATTGAGGGCATCAGGAGCTGCATGCCGGACCAGCCCCAGTAGATGCGATGGTGGGCTATCTGAGGGCTGCGAAGGTCCATAACCTCGGCAAGGTCGACCTGCTCGCCCGTCGGGGTCGCCCGGGGATACTCCCACATCAGAGTCTAGCCATCGAAGTGGTAGCGGCCGGTGCGCTGCCAGCGCACGAGCTCGTTGGGGCGGTTGTCGGTTCCGCGTTGGAAGAACGGCTGGATCTGTTGTCGGCCGGTGAGCACGCCGCTCGGCTGGTCCAGGATCCGCGGGATCAATGGCGACTCCAGGACCGCATCGGGCAGGTACAGCTCGAGCAATCCGTCGATGTCATGGGCTCGGGTCCGCCGGTCCCATTCGTGGTAGACGAACGCGGCGTCGTCGTCGCTGGCGGTCCTGGTGGTTAGGTTTGCGACCATGGCCCCGACATTACGATGATGACGTTACGTTCGCGGCCAAAACGTTCGTGCGCCATGCTGGTCAGATGGCCGGACAACAGTGTGACGTCGATCTGGCGGCGGCGGGCGTCTTGTTCGGCGATCCGGCCCGAGTCGCGATGCTCGCAGCGCTCTGTGACGGTCGAGCGTTGCCGGCGGGCGAGCTTGCCAGGCGGGCCTGCGTGTCGCCGGCAACAGCAACGGCACACCTGGGACGACTCGTTGATGGCGGCCTTGTCCGAGTCACGGTGCAGGGCCGACACCGATACCACGAGCTTGCCGGCCGCGGGTATCGGCAGTCCTGGAAGCCCTCGCCCAGGTCGCCCCAACGGTGCCAATCAGGTCATTGCGCCAACACCGCCAGGTGAGCGCCCTGGCTGAGGCTCGCACCTGTTACGACCACCTTGCCGGCCGTCGCGGCGTCGAGCTCCGGGAGCGGTTGCTGGCCACCGGAGCCCTGCAGCCCATTGATGAGCGAGACCACGGCCTCACGGCCCACGGCGAGAGACTGATCGCCGATCTGGACATCGATCTCGATCAGTTGCGCTCCGCTCGTCGTATCTTCGCTCGATCGTGCCTGGACTGGACCCAGCGCCAACCCCATGTCGCCGGTACCCTGCCCGCGGCAGTGACCAACACCTTCCTTGCCAGGGGATGGCTTGAACGCAGTTCGGGACGGGGACTGCGTCTAGCTCCTGGCTATGACCAGCACCTCGACCGATGGCTTGCCTCCAGCAACCGATGAGTCGGCCTTATATGACGCCCCGAGTCACCGTCGCGATGACCATCCTCAACTGACACAACTCCAACAGGTCGGACAAGTCTCCAGGCACGACCTGATTCATCTCGGGGCTGCCGCTCTTGCCCGGCTCTGGACGGGCCGCTCTTAGATGGCCTCGGCGCCGCGTTCCCCGGTGCGGACCCGGACGACCTCCTCGACGTCCTGTACCCAGACTTTCCCGTCGCCGATCTTTCCGGTCCGCGCCGCGCTGACTATCGTCTCGATGACGCGCGGGGCGTCGTCGTCATCTGCCAGAACCTCCATGCGAATCTTCGGCACGAAGTCGATCTTGTACTCCGCGCCCCGGTACACCTCGGTGTGGCCGCGCTGGCGTCCGTAGCCCTGAGCATCCGAGACGGTCAACCCGAGCGCGCCGATGTCCCGCAGGGCGTCGCGCACGTCGCTCACTTTGAACGGCTTGACGATCGCGGTGATGAGCTTCATCGGGAGGCCCTTCCCAGACCGGAGGTGGCGGTGAACTCGTACGCGCTCTCAGCGTGCTGGCTGGAGTCGAGACCCTCGACCTCATCGTCCGGCTCAACCCGCAGGCCGATCGTGGCCCGCAGAACCCACGCGATCACGTAGGTGGCGGTGAACGCGAAGGCTGTCGCCGCAAGCACTCCGAGGCCCTGACGCGCGAGCTGGGTGAGACCGCCGCCGAGCAGTAGCCCCTGGTGTCTGACCGCGGGGTTGACGGCCGCCGCGGCGAACAAGCCGACGAAGAGAGTGCCGACCACGCCACCGACGTAGTGGACGGCGACGACGTCCAACGAGTCGTCGTACTTGAATCGGAACTTCAGCCGTATCGCGAACAGGCTGACCACCCCGGCCGTGGCTCCGATCAGGAGCGCCGGCAGGGGCGACACGAAGCCTGCCGCGGGTGTGATCGCGACGAGGCCGGCAACCGCCCCCGAGGCTGCGCCGAGCGTCGTGGCCTTCCCGGCCAGCCGTTTCTCCAGAACGAGCCAGCCGATCATCCCGCCGACGCCGGACAGGTGCGTCGCAAGGGCGGCGCTTGCCGCGAGGTACCCCGCGCTGAGCGCCGAGCCCGCGTTGAACCCGATCCAGCCGAACCAGAGCAGGCCTGCGCCAAGCAGGGTGAGCGGCAGGTTGTGGGGCGCCATCATCTCGCGCGGCCACCCGCGGCGCGGACCGATCACGAAGGCGAGCGCGAGGGCGGACGCACCGGAGCAAATCTCGACCACGGTGCCGCCGGCGAAGTCCAGCAAACCGGCCTGGTGGAGCCATCCCTGCGGTGACCAGGCCCAGTGCGCGAGCGGCGCGTAGACGACCACGGACCAGATCGCGATGAACGTGACGAACGCGCCGAAGCGCATCCGGTCTGCGGACGCGCCGCTGAGCAGGGCGGCGGTGAGGATGGCGAACATCATCTGAAAGGCCACGAAGGCCAGCGGAGGCACGCTCAGGTGCATCCCTGGCACAGCGACCTCGGCGTGGGTCAGTCCGGCCATACCGAGGCCGCCGACCAGGCCGCCGCCCGCGTCGTGGTCGAAGGCCAGGGAGTAGCCCACCAGTACCCACGTCACCGAGACGACGGCGATCGTCACGAAGCTCTGCATGATCATGGCGAGCGCATGCTTGGACCGGACCATGCCTGCATAGAAGAACGCCAGACCAGGGGTCATCAACAGCACCAGCGCAGTGCACACAACGATCCAGGCGGTGTCTCCGGCGTTGACCTGCGTGGCTTCAGCCAACAGGAGGTGCATCGTGGCCATTTCTCTCGCGTGGTGGCCCGAACATCCTGATCTGCGGCCTTGGCGGGGGTCAGACTACTGGTTGCCGGCATCGCTGTGTTTTGACGTTCCACGGGGTGAACTGGCGAGGACCGGCGTCGCCATCAGAAACGTGGAGCCGGACGCGTCGAGCAGGCGAGCATCACGGGCCCCGCGCGCGGGGCTGGCTTGTCTTTGGCGGGGTCCTGGGGCTCGGCGCCGTTCTGAGGCTCTGTCGGGCTTGGCCGCGGCGACACTTGGGCAGGCAGGACCACCAGTGGGCCGGCAACGCTGCAGGAGAGGACTTCATGGTGGCCGGCGGAGCGCGGCTACGTATCCGAGAGGCACCGACCGGCGATGCTGGGGTTCTTGCCGACATGGACGCCTACGTCCGCCAGTCCCACCCAACCCTGTGCCCGACAGGAGCGCCCCTGCGCCCCTGTCGCGCCGGCCCAGTACTTCGCGGGCGCGGTCGAGCGCGACAGCCTTCCGAGAGGGACCGCGGAGGTGTACGACTCCCTGCTCGCCCATCTGGAGGTGGGGTTCGCGAGCGTCCCTACAACCCCTTACCACCCAAATTCGGGTGCTCCACGTGCAACAGGTTGGGGTAGCCGCACCGCTCCCACGGCTGGGTACCGGCCGGGCCCCGGGCTGGTCTCCGTCGCATAACAGGGTCGGTCACCGGACACTGCTCGAACCGCGCCATGGGGGTGCGGTCGAGCTCAGCCGAAGCGACGAGTCCCGGGCGTTTCGGCGTTTGAGGGTGCGCCGTTCATCCTCGGAGAGTCCTCCCCAGACCCCGGTCTCCTGGCGGGACTCGATGGCCCATCTCAAGCAGGTGTCAATGACCTCACAGCGACGGCAGACAGCTTTGGCTTCTTCTATCTGGCGCAGCGCGGGGCCGGTGTTCCCGTTAGCGAAGAACAGCTCGGGGTCCTCGTCCAGGCAGGCACCGTTGTCGCGCCACGTCATCAGATCGCGCTCCTCGAATATGCGGTATCGGGGGTTCGCCATCATGGGAGTCAGTTCGGCGTATCGACCGGACTCACTGTGGCCTGCAGGAGTCGAAGTCGACACACGAAAACCGTACTCAGTAGCCGCCGAGCGTGCGTCAAGAACCGCTCAGGCGAGTGTTAAGAACCCCCTAAGCCCAAACGCGCACGAACCTGATGAGACCTTGATAAGACCTGCCCAGTCGCCATCCCTCTCCGGGCGCCAGCGCGGTTGCAGAGTGAGGCGCGGCGCCCGAGTAGGTTCACGGTCGTGGACAGCACATCGAACAGGGAACTCATCAACACGGCGCAAGGCATGCTCAAACCTCACACGGTCGGTGGGCGCCTCTTCGGAAATGTGGCGTCAGTACTCATCACAGCAACAGGAAACCGTTTCTTGGGCGTTTGCATCGACACGGGTTCGGGGACCGGTTTTTGTGCTGAGCACAGCGCCATCGCTGCCATGGTGACAGCTGGCGAGTACCAGGTCGCCAAGATCGTCGCCGTCTGGCGAGACGGTGACGGCTTGCTCTACGTGTTACCGCCGTGCGGACGCTGCCGCGAGTTCATCAGACAAGTCGACCCAGCCAACCTCGACACCGAGGTCATCCTTGGCTCAGATCGATCCGCATTGCTGCGAGCACTGCTGCCAGCGTATGACTGGCCAGAGCCGCTGGCTTCCGACTGAGGCACACCGATGAGCGATCGTGTTCTGGGACGCGAGGCCGTTGATCGGCATCATCATTGGCCAGGTGCTGATCGCTCTCGCGATCGCCCGCCCCAAGTCGATAGAGCCGATCGGCCCCTGATCTGGTTCGGGCGGGTCGGGTGATTGATCATGTGGAGCATGGAGAACGTGCCTCGGTGGGCAGCTCTGACTACGTGGGTCGTGGTGAACCTCGTGAACCTCGCTCAATCGGTGGGGTTCGCATCCCGCCGTAGCCACGCCATGGTCGTCAACCACCTCTTGGGCGCCGTGATCGCGATGCTGGCCGTCCCGGCCACGGTGGCCTTGGTGGGCTACGCCCGCGCGGGCAGCCCCTGGTGGCTCGGACCGGCCGTGTTCGACCTCTTCGTCGCCCTCATGCTCGTCGTGGACTACCTGTGGCCGGTGGAGTTCCGGCGCCCGGCCAAGCCCGCCATCCTCGTCCCGTACCTGCTGCTCTTCTTCGGCAGCATTCTGGTGATGGGGATCTCGATGTTCGAGCTCAACCGCGGCCTGTGGCTGGTCACCGTCGCGACTTCCGTGACGCTGCTGGGCACCATGGTGCGGGCCCTCCGCCAGGGGACCGCATGAGCACCTGGCCCCAGGGAGGTGGCCGGTTGGCACCGCGTCCGTGACGGGTCACGGCGTGCCATTAGGACCAGGCAGCAGCGTCGGCGCGTGCACCGCCGGGGGCCATCGGTTTCGGTGACCGTAGGCCCGGCCGCTGAGGCTGGCGCTGATCCCCGGTTGCCGTTCCACCGACGGGACTGCTGAGACGAGTCCCGTCAGTTACCGTTCGGGCACGCTCACGTGGGGGCGGTTTCGAGCCGCCTGCGCCCATGACCGGAGACGCTTCTTGCGGGCCGGTAACGGGGCGCGTTCGGGGGTGACCACCCCACCCAGGAGAAACCCGAGAGAGGCGAGAAGGATTATCAACGCCAGCAACGGTGTTGCCCACGTTGTAATGGTTTGCCCCGTCCCCTGAAGTGACCCGAAGTGACTCGCATGATGCAGATTCCCCTGACCTTGATTCAAGGAGCCCGACGATGGTGACCTGGCGCAACCGCGCTGCCTGCCTGGGCGAGAACCCCGAACTGTTCTTCCCTGACGGAAACACCGGCCCCGCGCTTCTCCAGACAGAAGAAGCAAAGGCCGTTTGCCATCGCTGTGAGGTCGCTGCGACCTGCCTGAAATGGGCTATCGAATCCGGCCAGGACTACGGAGTGTGGGGTGGAATGTCCGAGTACGAACGCCGCGCCCTCAAAAGTCGCAACGCCCCAATCCGGCGTGCCAGCTGAACTGGGCGGCCGACCCACTCGGTGGGTGTCCTTGTCCTTGAGCTCAGGCAGGTGCTCCACCGATTGGTAGGTGGATCCGCTAGGGGGATAAGCGTGGGCCCGGCCGAACGCGGCCGGGCCCTCGACCATCAGGGGTTGTCGTTCGACCCGTTCTTGCCGTCAGCATCCAAATCTTCGGTCCTGCCGCGACTCGCGCCCGAGCTAGCCTGTCGCCGACTGCCGACCATGCTCAGTCCGAAGCGCCTGTAGTGGTGAAACGGCGCATCGAGGATCAGCAGCAGGACAAGGGCGACTCCGGCCGCACTGAGGATGTACCACGGCCAGGGGCCGAGCACCGACAGTAGCGAGCCGTGCCTCGGGACCGCGACAAGGAACATGTAGTTGGAGCCGGTGAGCCAGTCGAACCAGCCGACGAACGCCGTGTAGGCCGCCGTGATCGCGAACACGCGCAGCACCGAGCCAGGCCGTGGCCGCAGCCGGAGTCCCACCACGAGGAACATGGCTGCGATCACGACCCCGAGGTGGCCGGCGACGAACATGAAGAACTCGAGTTGGGGGAAACCGGCGGACAGATCCGGCGTCGCTACCGCCTGCAGCGTGCCGGCGAGTCCCCAGAAGTAGGTGAGCTCGACGGCCAGCAACCACCGAGGCCACCAGCAGGCGATGGCGGCAACGATCAGCGCCACGTCGCAAAGCGCCAGCGGCAGCGAGGCCTGCACCGACCAGCGGCCGTCGACCAGCGGGACCATGACGAATGTGACGGCGTCCGCGGCCAGAACGAGCGAGATCGCGCGCCCGGCGTATCCGACCCAGCGTCCCGGCCGCCGCCGGCAGGCGGTGCACAGGCTCACGCAGATCAGGGTGCCGATCGCGACGGCGATCCAGTAGGCGACTGGAGTGCTCACCCGCTCATCATCCGCCGAAAGACCGTGGTTGCCTCCGACCGGAGCGTGCGGTGGGTGTCACATGCCGATGGTGGGACACCCGGGCGTCCCACCCCGCGTCCACGAAACGCGCCGCATGCCGTGAGCGGACGTTCGGTACGGGCTCGCCGTGAGCGGAGAATCCGCTCAGGTGAGCGATAGTCCCCGGCATGGATCTGCGGGTTCGGCGCGCTGGGCCGCAGGACGCGCCAGCCGTTGCGCGGGTTCACATCGCCTCTTGGCGTCAGACCAACAGGGGGCTGCTGCCGCCAGGAGTAGCTGGACTCCCTCTGCGTCGAGACTCGAACCACGACCTGGGCGAAGCCTTCAGCCAGTTGCCCGGCAAGAGCATCAGCCCGGCACCCCTGCGCGCGACGACATGCCACCTGAACGCAAAACCGGAGGCGGCGCTGTCACCCGTCACCGGAGTCGAACAACGGCTCGGCGGTGAGGCGTTTGGGTAATGTGCCCCGCCGCTGACTTCGCCGGCGACGGGGCGGCAGTCAGGCGGGCGTGCGGGCTCCGGCCGCTCCCCCTCCACCACGCCTGACGAGGTACGACCGATAGGCGGCCACGCGCCGCTCGGCGACACCAAACACCCGTTCGCCGAACGGGCCGCGAAGTGGTGAGAGATGTCACGATCCCTCCGCTACCTTCGGCGGGTTATCCACCCGAACGTGGTTCCCCCCGGAAACCGTTCGTGTCCACAAAGAGGGCCTCCAGTTATCGACGGTTTCGGCTCTTATCAGGTGTGTTCGTGCAGGTCAGATCGTTCTTGCGATTGATGCAACGTAGTGGCAGCTGTCGTTGCGTGGCTGCGGTGAAAGTCGCCGCGCCGGTTGAGCTCTCGTCGTAGGTCGAGGTTTTCTCCATGGGCTTCTTCGAGGGCGGCCCTGAGCACTTGGACCTCGTGTCGGTGCTGCTTCTTCAGCTGGTTGATCTGAGTGGTCAAGGTGAGCACGAGTGTGTTCTCGCAGTCCTCAGCGGTGGGCTGGGCCGAGATGGGACGGGACTTCGCGCGGAGATGTTCGATACGTCCGCGTAGTTCAGGGTTCCCGTAGAGGAAGGCGTGGGAGACGCCGGCCTCACGTTGGACGCTTTGGAAGTTGACTGGTTCACCGCGCTTGACCAGTGCGCGGATGCCTTGGTCAGCGGCCTTGGTCTTGGCTTTAGATTTTGCTTTCGCGGCCGCAGCCAGGACGGCGGTGCGCTGTTCGCGGATGTCGGTCATGGCTGGGTCCTCCGGTGTCGGTTGAGGTCGAGGGGCAGGTGAACCGGCCCGGTGGGGGTACTGCCGCAGCCGGCGCCTTTGACCGCGCAGCCGGGGCCGTCCTGCATGGCACCTATCAACGCCCTCAGCGCTGCGTGTTCGGCTCGACGGTGGCTGAGCCACACGTTGTCCTCGGGCATCGGCTGGTTGTGACGTTCTTGGAAGGCTGTGGTGTTCCGGTTGATGAGCTCTTCGGTTTCCTGTAGTTGCCGGGCCAGGGCGGAATGGTGGCTCTGGTCGGTGACGAACACCGAGCAGGTCAGGCAGGCGTTGCCCTTGTCGCAGGTCTGCAACGGAGGCAGCAGGCACCATCCGTTGGGCAGGAACCGGTCGGCACGCTCGAACAGTTGCAAGCTGTCGTGGTCGTCGCGAGAGAACGTCACTGACGTGCCGTCCGCTTTGAGTTTCGCTGTGGCCAGGAACGCCTGTTCGGCGTGTTCTTCCCGGTGGGCGACGTAGTGCATCGACATGGTCGGGGTGGCGTGTCCGGCATAGCGTTGCAGGACGTGGATGGGCAGGCCGAGCTCGGCCAGTCGGGTCAGTTTGGTGTGCCGGAACCGGTGTGTGTGGCTCAGCTGCAGCAACCTGCCCTTGCTGTCGGTGATCTGGGCGATGTTGCTGAACTCCCGCAGGGTCCCGGTGTAGGTGCCTGAGGGGTAAGGCTTGTCGGCACGACGGTTTGCGGTGCGCTGCATGAACAGGAAACGTGGCGTGATGTCGGGGAACTGTTCGCGGATCCACCGCTGCTGTTCCTCGATCACCGCGGTGACTTCACGATCGACAAGGATGGTGTCCGGCGCTGCGTCGATCTTGCTTTGGGCGTACTGGAAGCGGGCGACCTCGCCGCCGGCGGCGACATCAATGGTCGAGCCCGACGCAGGGGACACGCAGTCGAACGCGCAGGTGCGGATCTCGCTGGAGCGGCGGCCAGTGAGGACCTGCAGGAGGATCATGCGCATCGCCTGCGGGTCGTCGAAACCGGCAGCAATCACCTGCGTTCCGTCACCGCGGGTGATCTGCAGCTGTTGGTCACGCCCAAGACCAAGAAGAGGTAGAGCGGCGGGGATCTGCCCCATGGCGTGGTCGTCGACGTAGTGGCGGTCGTTCAACGTTGGCTGGCGCGGGATGCGGGAGACCTGACGGAACCAGCTGGCCGCATGGGCCTCGGTGACCTGCTGCCACGGTGAGGGCCCAACGATGTTGCGAGCCTCGACGGGGTTGGCCGCGATAAAGGCGAACAACTCGCCAACCGCTCGCAAGTCGTCGTTGATCAGGCGGGGATGCACCGTCGCTCGGTGCCGACCGTCGCACACTCGCTCGGCGCGCTTGGCCGAGTCAGCGTCCCACCTGCGGAACGCGGCGGCCTGTCCTGGCGCAGCCGCGGGGTCGCCGAGGACAGATTTCGGATCGTCGAACGTGGTCGACAGCCACCGATCGAAACGGAACAGGCACCTCATCCTCTCCTGGCTGACAGTCCACCAGCGCAGGATGCCTGCCTCCAACATCGTGCCCAGATGCCACTTGACGGCTTCCCGCAGCCACGGCTGGGTGATCAGGCTCGGTGAGCATCCATAGTTCGCCTGTGGCTCACACTTCGACAGCGGGATCCGCGGGTCGCAGCGTGGGTGCCAGTCGTCCAACGCCCACCAGGGCCCGTCCTGGCAGCGCGCGATCAGCGCCAGGCGCGCGAAGCTGAACACCACGCGCAGCCTGCTGATGCTTCTCTTGTTCGGCAACCGACCCCAGCGGTTGGCGTAGAACCAGCGCTGAAGAGCCGACGCTGCCTCCCAGTCCAGGGCGAGTGTCGAGGCCGGAAAGGGGTGGTTCTCCCGCTGAGCCCTACGCAAGATGTTGGCCAGCTGGTTGGTCGCCAAAACCGAGGATCTCGTGCCGTCCTGGGCCTGCCAATACGCCATCCAGGCCAGCTCGGCGGGGAACGGGTCAGGCAGCCCCCTCAGGTCGATGTTGCGATCGCCGTTCTGGGTAATGGACTCCCAGTCCCCGATGCCGGGACCAATCACCGGACCCCGCCAAAGCGGTGGGAGCGCTGCCCAAAGATGCTGGACGGGATCGAGGGCCCCTGCCGGACGAAGAGACCTGGGTCGATCACTGCTCATCGCCCACCCCGCAGGCAGCCGCATAGGACTTCCAGTTCGCGGCAGCACGCAACGCTTCGTCCTCGCGCACCCAGCCATAAAGATCCAACGTGGTCTGTACATGGGCGTGGCCCAACCGGCGAGAGACCACCCACTCGGGGGTTCCCGCCAGCAGCAGTGCGGTCGCGTGGGTGTGTCTGAACCAGTGGGGCGTCCAACCCGGCGGGCCGATTCCCTTTCTTCGCAGCGCGGTGGTCTTGTCACGGACCGTCCCCTCACGCAGTGCCGCGAACAGCGGTGGCCGCTGTAGGTTCACCAGCAGCGGTGAGTCTGCCGTGATCGCGATCCCGAACTCAGCGGCGCGACAAGCCATATGGGTCAGGTAGTCGGCGTACAACTGCTCGACGTCGTTTCCGACGTAAACCCGTCGGGGACGCATCATCTTCACCCGTGCACCATTCGGGTTGTCCAGGCGGGGCACGACCTCGACATAGGCCGTGCCACCTCGCCCCATCACGAAATCGTTGACTCGCATACCCAGCAGCTCACCAAGCCGCATGCCGCTCTCAGCCAACAAGGCGAACAACAATCGATCACGCAGGTTGCCTGCCCACTCACCCGAATCAGGCTCAACGGCAGCACATCCGTCCAAGATGGCCTGGATCTCGTGTGGCAAAAGCAACGGTGGCCGTCCCCGGCGGCGGGTCCCGCGCACTCGTACCAACGAAGACGGCCCCGGTGCAGATCGTGCGTCCAGATGAGCTAGCAAGCCCCGCGCCTGCATCCGATGCGCTCTCCCACGCATCAGCCGGTCCGCGACGGGAACCCCGAACACGGCTCCCTGCCAACGGTAGAAAGAGAGCAACGCCGCCAGCCGCGCCTCCAACGTCTCCGCCGACGGCGTCTCCCGCGACGCGACCAGCGAATGCTCAAGCACGCGGCCGTTACGCAGCCATCCCAAGAAACCTGACACTGCCGGCACGCCGACTTCCTGCCACCGGTCTTCATCGCCGCGCTGTTCCAGGAAGGTCCACCACTGCGCCAAAGAGGTGGAATAGCCGCGCACGGTGTTCGGAGACCACAGATGTCGGTGAGCCTCCAGCCACTCCTCGACCGGACCCACCGTCCGATAATCCGCGTCGATCACGGTCCATGTGCGCGCTCCACAAGGAGGTCGTATAGCCAGGCTGTCCGCCACTGAAGTCATTCCATCTCGTCGAAGTAGCCCCGTAGATAACAGAGCAACGACGATGACAGGGCTCCCCAAACGAGAACGTCAAAGAGGTAGATGCGGGCGGTTCAACTCCCGTTGATAACTCCAGGCATGAATGTGGGTCGATTTTAGGGATCAGGTCCTCGTTCGTGTGGGAGGACGTGGTTGATGGGTCCGAGGGTGACCATGATCAGGGCGAGGGCGGCGCCGGCGGAGTGGAACCCATAGGCCCGGTTGATGATCAGGCGGACGCGCCGGTTGAGTCCCTCGTGGCGGGCGTTGTTGATGCCGAGCCGAACCGCTGCCAGGATGCCGGCTCGTCGTTTGCGGATGGTGCTGGCGAGGGTGACGAAGGGTTTCAGGCCGCTGCGTTGTGCTTTGGAGCAGAACCGGTCCAGGAGGAACGCGACGTCGGCTTCGTCCAGGTCGGCGTCGAACACCGCGCGTAGCGCCTCTTTGAGGGCGTAGGCCCGCCACAGCTCGCCTCCCTTGCGTTTGAGCTTGCGCAAGGTGACGGCCTGCTGGTCGGTGAGGTCGCCGGGGTTCTTCAACAGCGCCCAGCGGGCGCCTTTGAACCGGCGGGCCGCGTCCTTGTCGGGCAGGTGGCGTAGCTCCTGCCAGACCTGGCGGCGGACCTTCT
>CABDZF010000183.1_pt1 | contig 15963 bp, 11 predicted proteins | sample 3421651 | NCBI WGS metagenome assembly CABDZF01 (sample SAMEA5534339, study PRJEB31848) | metagenome | biome: tundra; feature: field; material: soil | place: USA | collected 2013-05 | depth 0.45 m | reverse complement strand
CCCGTTGCCATTCCCAGCGCGGCGTCCAGCACTGCCGTCACACCAGGGGTCCTGCTCGACCATCACGTGCTGGCATGGATCCAAGGCCCGGGGGTCCCGGCCCGCTACCTGCCGATCGACGCCCAGATGAGCGACGCGTCGCCGTTCCAGATGATCCGGGTGCGGTTCAAGATTCACAACGCCGGCACCGTCGCGATCACGGCCAGCCCGCAGCTTGAGTACCGCCCCGACGGGAGCACTGGCTTCACCGTCGTACCGAAGGAGACCCACAAGGGAGTCCCCTTGCACATTGCCCGCGAATGGGTCCCAAGCCCTGGCCCTGGCGGTGGCACGGTGCAGGGTCCGCTGGGTGAAGACATACCAGTGGCCAAGTTCCTGACCGGCGACGAAGGGGGCGGCCTGGCGATGACCGGCCATCACTCGATGGGCGCCAACCCCGACCAGCCGGTCACCTTACCCCCAGCCTCTTACACAGAGCAGGAGTTCACCGTCCGGCTGACGATGGACGCGAAGTACCTCACCGGCTACCAGCTCAGGATCACAGACGGCCATGCCACGCTCGCGGGCGCTCAGGTGGCAGAGATTCGCCTCGGCCAGCCGCCCGCAATGCAGCTCTCGCCTGGCCAGCACCCCGGTGTCGCCGTAGACGGCCCGAAACCGTCGACCCTTGCCCGCACCAGGTCGGGCGCTGCGGCCTCATCCTCCGCGGGCTCCGCGTTCCCCACAGTCTTTGCGGCCTCGTCCTCTGCGGACTCCGCGCTTCCTGCGGCTTCCTCAGCCTCCCCCGCGACCGGGATGCGCTATCCCCTGGTTGCCAGCACTCTGAGTACCACGGCCCTTGCGTCCTCTGACATCCACGGCCCCTACTCCATGACGGCGGACCAGTGCGGGATCTGTCACCGCGGACACTCGGCACAGACACCCAACCTCCTGGTCAAGAGCTCGCAGAGCACCTTGTGCCTGACCTGCCACGACGGCACGGGCGCCAGCGCGAACGTCCAGGCCCAGTACGCCCTTACTCGGCCTGCTAACAACTCTGCGGCGCGCGAGTACTACTCCCACGACGCCATGGCTCCGAGCACGCACACCCGATCAGATCTGGACGAGTTCGGTGGCGTGAGCAACCGACACAGCGAGTGCGCCGACTGCCACAACTCGCACAAGGCCAGAAGCACCGACAGCACTCAGAGCGCGGACGGATGGGACGCCTCAGGGCGGCTCGCCGGCGTCTCAGGGGTTTCGGTCGTGAACGGCGCAGCCGGCGCGGCCCCCACTTACACATTCCTGGATGGCGTCAACAAACCCATCACCACCGAATATCAGCTGTGCTTCAAGTGCCACTCGGGGTTCACGACGCTCACGTCCAACACCGGGCTCAAGCCATCGCAGTACGCGCTGGACAAGGGCGTGGAGTTCAACCCGAACAACGCCTCGTTCCACCCGGTCGAGGCGGCCGGGACCAACCAGACCGCGAAGATGGCTGAGAACCTTGCCGGGACATCCCCGTACAAGCTGTGGAACTTCACGCCGGCAAGCACGATCCGATGCCTGAACTGCCATGCCAGCAGCACAACCCCCGACCCAACCGCGACCCCGCCGCCTGCTGCCGGCGGGGCGCTCCCGCCGCACACGTCAAGCAACCGCGGGATCTTGCTGAGGAACTACCAGGACCGGGTGCTCAAGTCGACCAACGCGGCCTACTCGGCAGGTGACTTCGCACTCTGCTACGTATGCCACGGCGAAGAGCCATTCAAGAATGACACCGCCAACGCCACGAACTTCTCACTTCATGGGCTGCATCTGACCGGGCTGGCAGGCAAAGGCGCGGGAGGCACGGACATCGACATACCCGGCGACGGGCAGGGCAATGCCATCTGCGCGGAGTGCCACTTCCGACTCCACTCGACGACGAACAAGGTCGGCGGGCAGGTCGTTCCCGGATCCCGTTTGGTGAACTTCGCCCCGAACGTCCTGCCGAACGGCGCCGGGACACTCTCATGGACGCCCTCTACCAGTGGCGGCGGTTCGTGCACGCTCACCTGCCACGGCTACGAGCACAAAGCCAGCAACTACTGAGCCCGCTCGCAGCTTGTTCGCACGGAGGGCACAGACCCATCTATACCTTGAGCCGCTCTGTGGGCAGGAGCTGCCGTGGACAGTCTTGGACCGTCTCTATCCGATATGTGCCGCCCGACGGATAGTTCTACAAATCGCTCAAATAGAGACTAGTTGCAAGACCAAAAGCACTGCGGTTACGTCCGGGTACATACAGATAGACGGGAAGAAAGCATGAGTCATCATCCAGTATCCGTGAGAGGTCGTTCAGACGCCGCCGAGCTCAAGGCCGAACTGCTCGATCGTCTGGGCCTTCGGGCCGACGCAAGCGACCAGGACGTCGAAGCGGCCCACAACGCGTTGGTGGAGTTCCTTGAGCTGGCGCCGAACGAGGTCAAGTCGTGGGCCGGCGCCGCAACGGCGGACGTGGGCGAAGCCTTCGCGCTGCTGTCCGGCCCGGAGCGGGACCTGGTCGCGGCGACGGCCCCGGAGAGTCTGGACGAGGCACCCCCGGCTCCTGCACCCACCGCACCCGCTGCACCCACCGCACCCGCTGCACCCACCGCACCCGCTGCACCCGCCGCACTCACCGCAACCAAGCCACTGCGCAAGAAGCTCGTGTGGGCGGCCGTGCCCCTGCTCGTCGTCGCCGTCGTCATCGGCGTCTACTTCAACGGCAAGAGCTCCGCAGTGCCCGGCATCTCAGGCACGCCGACGGGCCAGCAGACCACCGCATCCGGGGGGGCCACCACGACCCCGGTCGACCCGGCGAAGGTCGCCGCACTCATGAAGAAGATCAGCACGAGCCCCAAGGACACTGCCTCACTCCAGGCGCTGGGCGACATCTACTTCGCCGCCGCCGACTACAAGAACGCATCGGGGTGGGAGCAGAAGATCCTGCGCGTCAGCCCGAAGAACCAGGTGGCGCTCCTGGCGCTGGGCGCGGCCCAGTTCAACCTTGGCAATTCGGCCGAGGCCAAGAAGCAGTGGCTCGTCGCCGCGGGGCTCTACCCCAACGCGGCCGAGGTCCACTACGACCTTGGCTTCCTCTACATGAGCCAGACCCCGCCTGACTCGGCCAACATGCAGGCCGAGTGGAAGAAGGTCGTGGCCATCGACCCCAACTCCAGTCTTGCCAAGACGGTCGCCACCCACCTGCAGAGCGCGACTTCCTCCCCCAGCGCCTCGGCTACCCCCAGCGCCAAGTAACGCCATGACCATCGTCAGCATCGCCGTCGCGATCCTCGCGGGAGTCGTCTCCTTCGCGTCGCCGTGCTGCCTTCCGCTGGTCCCCGTCTACGTCACCTACATGGTCGGGACGACCCCTGTCGGGTCACCCACCGCGCGGCGGGTCGCGTTCCAACAGGCGCTCGCCTTTGTTCTCGGCTTCACCGTGGTGTTCGTCGCATTGTGGGCCTCGGTGGGTCTGGTCGGCTACCTCCTGCGGGACTACGTCGGGATCCTGCGACAGGTGGGGGGCGCCGTCCTCATCGTCATGGGTCTGCACGTCGCGGGGGTCATCCGCATCTCTGCCCTGTACCGACAGGTCACGGTCCCCACCGGGCGCCTTGTCGGAAGGTCGGCCACAGGGGATGGCACCGTGCAGGTCCTCGCACCGAGCTACACCCGCTCAGGCCTTCTCGGCGTCGCTTTCGCCGCTGGCTGGACCCCATGCGTGGGACCCATCCTCGGCGGCATCATCGGTTTGGCCTCGCTGAACTCGAGCGTCGGTCAGGGCACGGTCCTGCTCATCGCCTACGCGATGGGGCTTGGGATCCCGTTCGTCCTTGTCGCCGTGGGCGCAACCGCGGCGAACCAACGGCTCGTCTGGTTCCGCAAACACGAGGCCGGCGTCTCGCTGGTCACCGGCGCAATGCTCATCCTGGTCGGCTTCCTGATGATCACCAACCTGTTCGTGCGGCTGTCCGGTGCCCTACCCAACTTCGGTATCTGAGAAAGAGTTCACCATGAGCCAAGACGTTCGCACACGCCCCACCGGGCCCGGCGCCCGCGAGCCGCTCGACGCACTCGACGGTCCTGGCGGCGCCAGCTCGGTGGCCGCCTCGGACGTCCTGGACCGGCTATGGCGGTTCTTCATTTCCATGCGCACCGGGCTTTGGCTGATCCTCGCGCTGGGGCTGCTGTCACTGGTGGGCACACTGCTGGTGCAGGTGCCGGCAGGGATGGCCGGCGACGCACAGACCCACACGGCCTGGCTCGCCTCGATCCACTCCAAGTACGGCGGTTGGACGCCCATCCTGGACAGGCTCGGCCTCTTCTCCGTCTTCTCGTCGATCTGGTTCAAGGCGATCACCGTGCTGCTGGCGACGAGCGTCCTTGCCTGCTCGGTCAACCGGGCGCCACGCCTGTGGAAGCTCGCCTTTCACCCACGCACTCGGATGGGCGAGACATTCTTCACACATGCCCCTTTGAGGACGAGCATTCCCATGTCGGCCGGGCCCGACACCGCGGCCGACAACGTACGAAAGGTCCTGGCGTCCCATCACTTCCGGACCACCACCGACGCAGACGACGAGGGGATAAACCTGTATGCCGACCGCTTCCGCTGGGGTCCCTTCGGCACCGTCATAGCCCACCTCAGCTTCGTGGTCATTCTCGTGGGTTTCTTCCTCAGTGCGACCACCGGCTTCAAGAACACCCAGTTCATCGCACCCGTGGGCTCCACCGAACAGGTCGGCCACGGCAGCGGACTCTCGATCAAGGCGATGTCGTTCAACGACTCCTACTACCCGGACGGTTCTCCGAAGGACTACGTCAGTGACCTCGTCCTGTACAAGAACGGGGTCATGGTCGACCGGCAGATGGTGCGGGTCAACCATCCACTGAGCCGGGACGGCATCTCGTTCTACCAGTCGTTCTTCGGCGAGGCCGCGGCGATGCAGGTCAAGGACGGCGCCGGCACCATTTTCTATGGGCAGGCCGTCCCGCTGTCGTGGCAATCCGATGACGGCACGCACAGCATCGGCCAGTTCGACATGCCGAGCAAAGGCCTCAGCGTCTATGTCATCGGTGCGGCCTCGGGCAAGCCAGACCCGAACATCAAGGCGGGTCAGATGCAGCTCGAGGTCCACCAGGCCGGGAAGACGGACCCCATCGCGACCCAGGTCGTGGACCAGGGCAAGCCAGCGACCATAGGTGGTCTCAGCTACACGTTCCAGCGCACCCGTCAGTTCACTGGCCTGATCGTGGCCCATGACCCGGGAGCCAACTTCGTCTGGGTGGGCTCGGTGTTGTTGATACTCGGGCTCTTCCTCGTCTTCTTCTTCCCGCACCGTCGCGTATGGGTGCGCATCCGAAAGACATCTGGCGGCAGCGAGATCCTGTGCGCTTCCACCATGAAGCGTGACGTGGCGTTCAAACCGCAGTTCCACCAGCTGGTCACCGACATGCAGCTCGCCGGCACCCCGTCGAGCACCTCCCAGGAAGTAGGGCAGAGCGATGCTTAAGTTGTCCCAATACAGCCTGATGGCCGGCCTCATGCTGGTTGTCCTGGCCTTGGTCTGCTACATCCTGGTTCTGACGATGGGGCGGTCCGTGCGCCGGGCGCCGGTCATGGCCAGCGTGGGAGGTGGAGCTGGGGGCGGGTCTGGCGAGGGCGCTGACGAGGCCGGGACAGCGCCGCCGCTGGTCAGCGGGCAGCCGCGTGCTCTCGCGCTCTATGGCACGTCCCTCACCCGGCTCGCCCTGGTGTTCCTCACCGCGTGTCTTGTGTTCCGGGCCATAGGGACCGGGCATGGGCCTTTCACCAACCAGTACGAGTTCTCTGTTGCCTTCGGCTGGGGCATGGTCGCGGCCTACATCTACTTCGAGCACCGCTACCACGTGCGCACCATCGCCTTGCTGATCCTTCCGATCACCGCAGCGCTCCTGCTCTACGCCATGTCGGTCGGGGCTACCGCCAATCCACTGGTTCCGGCCCTGCAGAACAACCTGCTGTTGACGATCCACGTGGCTGTGGCAATCATCGCCTACGGGGCGTTCTCGATCTCTTTTGCGGCGGCCGCGCTCTACCTCATCCAACCTGAAGAGGGCAGGGCAGGACTTCCCAAGCCCGCACTGCTGGACGAGATCGGCTACCGCGCGGTCATCATCGGATTCCCTCTGCTCACCATGACCGTCGTCCTGGGCGCCGTCTGGGCGGAAATCGCGTGGGGCAGCTACTGGAGCTGGGACCCCAAGGAGACGGCCTCGCTGCTCACCTGGCTCGTCTACGGCGCCTACCTGCACGCCAGGGTGGCCCGCGGCTGGGTAGGACCTCGCGCGGCATGGCTGCTCATAGCAGCGTTCGCCTGTGTGCTGCTCACCTTCTTCGGCAACCTCTTCTTCGGCGGCTTGCACAGCTACGCGAAGTAGTGGCACCACAAGACGCCAGGAAGCAACGAGAGGAAGACTCGCCATGAGTCCAGTGAGAACACCCAGCGCGCCGAGAAGTTGGCAGCAGCGCATCCGCGAGAGCCGCCTCGGCACAGTGCTGGTCCTCGGGGTGACCGCAGCCATCGTCATGGGGGGGGCCTATCTGGTGGACCGCCCTGCGGCCGCGCAGGCAGGCACCACGACTGTCAAGCTGTCGGGGACCGGCGACGGTCCGGAGCCGAAGGTGGGCAGCCTCACCCAGGACTTCAGGGCCACAACGGTGGACGGCAAGCAGGTCTCGCTGGGCTCCTACAAGGGACAACCGGTGTGGCTGACGTTCGGCGCCAGCTGGTGCGCCGCCTGCGTGGCAGAGGCGCCGGACGTCCAGGCTGCCTACCAGAAGTTCAAGGCTAAGGGCGTTGTCGTCCTGGCAGTCTTCATCTCCGAGGACTCCGGCACGGTGCGAGACTATGCCGGCCGCGTCGGACTAACATTCCCGAAGATTGCTGACCCGAACACGCGCATCGCATCGGTGTACAGGGTCTACGGGATCCCGGCCCACTTCTTCCTCGACCGCAGCGGTGTCCTGCGTTCGGTGAAGACCGGCGGCCTGAGCCCTGAGCAGATGGCCAGCGCCCTGACGGAGATCAGCCGATGAGCGAACCGGCAACGCCGACGCAAACCCCCGATGCTGGCGATGGGCCTCACTCCGACGGGGCCGCTCCAAAGCGGCGGCGGCGGCGCGTCCGAGGCTTCTTCGCCCCTTTGGGCCACGTGCTCGCCAAGATCCCCCACCCACCGCTGCGAAGCAAACGTGGGCTGTTCCTGCTCTTCCTGCTCGTTGCGGGGTTCGGTTCGATCGCCACGATGGGTGGCGTCACGGCCGTCGGCTTCTCGGAGACCCCCGCCTTCTGCGGCATCTGCCACACCATGGACCCGGAGCTGAAGGCGTACGCCATGTCGCCCCACAAGGAGGTCGCCTGCGCCGAATGCCATGTCGACTCCGGCGTGGCCGGCTTCGTCAAGGCGAAGGTGAATGGCACCAAACAGCTCTTGGACGTCATCCGCGGCAAGTTCCCGACGCCCATCGAACCTCCGGACCACGCCGACCTGCCTCCCGTCCAGCACACCTGTCTCAAATGCCACTCACTCGACGAGCTCACCGCAAACGGAGGGCCGGTGAAGCTGGTTCTGAGGCCCCGGTACCGCTCGGACCAAACCAACACCCAGGAGACGGTCGCAGTCATGCTCCGCCCCGGCGGCTTGGGAGACGCCAGCGGCGTCCTCGGCGTCCACTGGCACGTCCAGCAGACGGTGACCTACACCACCAGCGACATCAGATCACGCAAGATCGACCTGGTGGAGATCAAGGCCAAGGACGGGACGACCAAGCAGTACATCTCCGGGTCGAAGGTCGACGTCTCGACGGATGCCAAGGCCGCCGTCGACCGGCTCAAGTCGAGCGAGACGACGCGGCGGATGGACTGCATCGACTGCCACAACCGCGTCGGGCACGGGATCCCCAGCCCAGACGAGACAGTTGACGCTGCAATTGCTTCCGGAAAGATCAGCGCGACCCTGCCCTACATCAAGCGCGAGGGCGTCGCGCTTCTGAACGGGAACTACCCGTCGCTGCAGGCTGCGGACACGGCTATCGCCGGCCTGCGGTCGACCTACGCGGCCAAGTACCCGCTGGTCGCCCGTGCCCAGGGCGGGCAGGTCACCGCGGCGATCGACGAGCTGAAGACCGAGTACGCACTCATTGCGACCCCGGCCATGAAGGTTCAGGCGAGGACCTACCCGGACAACCTGGGCCACCAGACGTCTCTGGGCTGCTTCCGCTGCCACGACGGTGCCCACTACCTCGTGGTCAAGGGACAGGTCACCAACAAGACGATCCCGTCCGCGTGTTCCACCTGCCATACGTTCCCCCAGGTCAGTGCGAGCGCTTCCAGGTTCCCGCTGGCGGACAAACCTGCCGGGTCCTCTCTGGCGTCTGCGATCGCCAACATCCCACTGGGCGCCAAGCCGGCCGACCACAAGGACACGCTCTACGTGTTCAGCCACAAGAACGCGGTCAGGAACGTCGAACCGGCCGGGACGTCCTGCGCCGCCTGTCATACGCCCAGCTACTGCGAGAACTGCCACAACAGTGGTGCCATCAAGATCAAGCACGACTCGATGCTCTACAACCACGCCGACGCCGCCGCAGCGGCCGGTGGTACGCAGTCTTGCACGTACTGCCACCAGCCGGTCTCGTGCGCACAGTGCCACAAGGGCCCTGTCCTGGACAACAAGGCGCCGGTGGCCGCCATCAAGGCAAGGCAGACTCCATGACAGCGTCCCAGGCACCAGATGCGGAAGCCGTTGAGCAGTGGCTGACCGTCCACGAAGCGTGCGCGTTGATCGGGGTGTCCTCTGCCACACTGCGCCGTTGGAGTGCAGCCGGGGACGTACAGGCGTTCACGACCCCCGGCGGACACCGCAGGTTCGCGCGCTCGACGATTCTGGGTCTGCTGCCTACCGCACGCAGACGGCGGCCCACCCTGGAGCGCCTCGGCGAGACCCCCGAGCACATGACACGTGTCTACCGTCGTCACGTGGCGCAGGCCTGCCACGGAGTGAGCTGGCTCGTCGGACTCAGTGAGGACGAGCTAGAGCCGCTGCGCGATCATGGCCGTCGGATCGCAGGGGCACTGCTGGTCTTCATCGATGCGGAGACGCCAGAGGAGCGCCGGCCTGCCATGCTGAAGGCAGTGAGCGCCGCCACTGAATACGGTCGGATTGCAGCCCGAGGATCCGGGATGATCCGGGAGACGGTTGAGGCGTTTCTGCGCCTCCGCATGCTCTTCCTCAGCGAGCTCGCCCAGGTGGCCCGACGCCGCGGGCTCGACACGGTCGAGGCCACCACCTTGCTCGTGACGGCGACCCAGGCCATCGACGAGCTGTTGGTCGCGCTGATGAGCGGTCATGAAACCGAGCTGGCGCAGAATGCACTCGTAAGGGGTGGCTCGTGATCACCAGGCCCTCAGCCGTGCTGTCGCACACCTCGAACCAGGCATCGGAAAGCGCCTCGGACATGGCATCGACACCCACGGTGGACGAGGCACCATCAACCACCCTGTGCGAGGCGCCGACAACCACCTTGCTGGCCCTCATCGCTCACGCCCGGGGTGTGCCCAGTGCTGCCCGCGAGGCGTTCGCCGCCAAGTGCGAGGCCCTGGCGTCCCATGAATCGATCATCCTCGTGCACACCTGCCACCGGGTCGAGCTTTACGTCGCCCTCCGCGGGTTCGACGTCAGCGAGCTCCCCCAGTTGCCAACCGGAGGGCTCCGCCTCGAAGACGCCGCCGCGGCGCGTCACCTCATCAACGTCGCCTGCGGACTCCAGAGCGCCGTCCTGGGCGAAGACCAGATCCTTCACCAGGTGCGCGAGACCTACTCCCTACGCCATGCCGCGCAGCCATTGGATCCGGTGCTGGACCGGCTGTTCCAGGTTGCGCTGAATGCCGGACGGCGCGCCCACGGGTGGTTTGCCGGATCACCGCGCTCACTGGGAGACGTCGCGCTCGACGAGATTGAGCGCATGGCCGGATCACTCGTCGACCAGCCCATCCTGATCGTCGGGGCCGGCAGCATGAGCCGGCTGACCGCCCAGGCAGCAGCCCGACGTGGGGCCCGGGTGACCATCAGCAACCGAACCGCCGAGCGTGCCCTGGCCCTGGCCCGCAACATTGGGGGCAAGGCGGTCGAAGGGGCCTCCGATGGCACCCTTGGGCCGTTCGTGGGCGCGGTCGTCGCGGTGTCCGGAACCTGGGTGATCCACCCGCAGGACGCTGCGCGTCTGATCGAAAGCGGCGCGATGGTTGTGGACCTGTCCTCGCCGCCCGCGGTCTCGGACACGCTGCAGACCCAGTTGGCGGATCATTTCGTTTCCATCGACGACTTGGCATGGGGACCACAGGTCGAGCTGGCCGGCGGGCTACGAGGCCGACTCGAGAGACTGGTGGCCGAGTCCGGCGGGGAGTACTGCCGGTGGTTGCGGGCCCGCGACTTCCTGCCGGCGATCCAGGCGATGACAAACGCGGCCGAGGAGCGCCGGCTCAGCGAGCTGGCGTGGCTGGCGCGCCGGCTCCCGAACCTGTCCGAGCAGGACCGGGCTCTTGTCGACCAGATGAGCCACCGCCTCGTGGCCGGGATCTTGCACAAACCCAAGTCCGCGCTCCGGCTCGATGAGAGCGGGGAACTCGGTCGCGCTGCCTGGGAGCTGTTCGGGCTATGACGAGCGCCGCTAGGCTCCCGAAGGAACTCATCACCGTTTCCGTCGCGGGGATGACCTGTTCGGCATGTGAGCGTCGCATTTCGAGGGCCCTGTCAGCGCTGCCCGGAGTCATCTCTGCCACGGCATCCACCCGAAAGGGCACCGCGAGCCTCATCACGACCAGCCAGGCCAGCCGGGCTTCCATCGATAAGACCATCACGGCCCTCGGATACAGGCTCGGGCGCTCTCCGTGGCTCAACCGAGACCCCCAGGTCTGGCGCAGTGCAGGGGTGGCCGCAGTCTTCGTTGCCATACTCGTCTGGGCGGTGGGTGCCGGCGACCTCACCGGACGGCTCGGCGATCTCGGCACGGGCGGTCTGCTGCTTGTCCTCGCGCTCGGCCTCGCCGCCGGGATGTCCACGTGCATGGCGATTGTCGGTGGAATTGTCCTTGCGATCTCGGCGAGCGCAGCCGGGCGGGCCGCCGCGAAAGGCGCTGAAACCCGAACCTCGGTGTGGCGGACAAACCTCATCTTCCAGGGTGGTCGCATCGTCGGGTTCGGCCTGCTCGGCGTGGCGCTGGGTGCCCTTGGGCGAAGCGCAACGATGCCGCAGCCGGTGGTCATAGCCCTGATGGTCGCTGTCGCCGTCGCCATGCTGCTTGTGGGCCTACGGCTTGCGGAGCTGTCGCCGCGCGTAGCCGGATGGTCGCCGACGATTCCTGCCGCTTTGGGCGATCAGCTGGGGCTCACCGGAGACGTCCCGGCCCGAAGAACCGCAGGTACCTTGCTCGCCGGTGCCGCAACGTTTTTCCTGCCGTGCGGCTTCACCCAAGCCGTGCAGCTCTACGCGTTCTCCACAGGATCGCCAAGCAGTGCGGGAGCCATTATGGCCACCTTCGCCATCGGTACGGCGCCGGCCCTGTTCGCCGTTGCAGGCGTGCCGACGCTGCTCAAGGGAACGAAGAAAGTCGCCATGCTGCGTGCCCTGGGCGTCGTCGTCGTCGGCTTTGCAGTCATCAATGCGACGTCGGCAATGCGCCTGGCCGGCGTGGACTTCACCACCGGAGCCAGTGGAGCACAGACGGTGAGTGCCAACGTCAGCCTCACCCCCACCGGCCAGACGATCAACACCACTCAGGACGGCGACGGCTACCACCCTGGCGACGCCGTGATCTACGCCGGGCGGCCCACGCACTGGGTCATGACGTCCACCGCGCCATTCACCTGCGCATCCACCGTGATCTCCAAGGAGCTGGGGGTGCAGACGACGCTGGCCGGGGGCCGCAACGTCGTCGAGCTGCCCAAGCTATCGGCGGGCACCTACGGATATACCTGCGGGATGGGCATGTACAGCGGTCGCATCGTTGTTATCCAGCCACCGTCGGCGGCGAAGTGAGCCGCCTGCCAACCTCCCAGTGGTGGCCGGCGGCTCGACAACCCGCCCAACTCGCCATCGGTGGTCTTCGTAGACCGATCCGATCGGGGTGTCACTCGCAGCCGCGGCTTGTGCGATGACGGAGTCGGTGGTCGTCTCGCGCCCTCCAGGTGTTCAAGTTCCTCCTTGCTTGTACCGATACCGCTGCGCCGTCCCCCATGCGTTGGCATCCCCCACATCGGGTGGACCGCCGAACCGAGTCGCAACACACACTCCGGTCGTGCGAGTGGCCGCTCACAGCGTGGAGGGCTTCGACCCCAACCAGAGCAGCCAGGCCAGCTCGACAAGGAGCGTCAGTCGTTCGCCGGAACCGAAGTGCAGGACCGCCCGGGTGGCGGATGAGGCGACCATCACCACAGACCAGAGAATCCAGAACCTGGCCGAAGACACGAGAGCGGCGACCGGGTGACGGCCCGGCCACGAGGGCGCTCAGAGAATGAACGACCGAGTCCGGGTGGGTGAGACCGGCCAGCAGACACCGATACCCCGTCTCAGCCGCCCGAGCCCAGCGCCCGAGCTGGCTGAATCACCCGATCTGGATGAGTCCGGTCGGTGCGCGGGGGGTGAAGGTTGGGAAGAGGACATCGACGATGGGACGAACCGCATGGCGATGACACCCCGAACAGTGACCGCGCGCACGGTAACCGTGCGGCAACGCGTGCTCGCAATTCTCGCCCTCGGGGCATACCTGCTTCTACTGGTCGCCGTCCTCGTGTTTCTGCTGAACAACGCCGTCGAGCTCGTGATGGCGCTGGTAGGCCTGGCCGTCGCTGTTGGTGGGCGCTGGTGGATGGTGACCGAGGAGGTGCCAAGGCGAGGCTTCGGCATCGCCGGGCTGATCGCGGGCTTCGTGATCATTGTGCTCGCCATCCTGCGGGCGGCCACGACCACCGACCAGGGGCTCCCCCGGATCGCCGTGCTGGCGGCCTTGCTCGCCGTCGCCGGGGCGGCAGACCGGGCCGCACTCGTGCCGGACCTGCATGCGCTGGACGCACAGCTCGCTGGCGAGAGGTGGCGGCCGAAGCATCCCGTACTCATCTACAACCCGTGGTCAGGCGGCGGCAAGGTGGAGGAGTTCGGGCTGCTCGGCAGGGCCCAGGAGCTCGGCGTCGAGACGGTACTGCTCGACCATGGCCTCGACCTCGAGCAGCTCGCGCGTGATGCCATCGCCGGCGGCGCCGACTGCCTTGGCATGGCCGGTGGCGACGGCTCGCAGGCGCTGGTGGCGTCCATCTCCATCGAGCACGACATCCCGTTCGTCTGTGTCGCCGCCGGCACCCGCAATCACTTCGCGCTCGACCTGGGGCTGGATCGCGAGGACCCGCGAGGCAGCATGGACGCCTTCCACGATGCCGTCGAGCGGCGCATCGACTACGCGACGGTGGGAGATCGGTTGTTCGTCAACAACGTCTCCCTTGGTGTGTACGCGACGATCGTGCAGCAGGACAGCTACCGCGACGCCAAGCGTGAGACCTCCAGGGCGCTGCTGCCGGAGATGCTCGGAAGCACGGCTGAGCCCTTCGACCTGCAGTTCACCACGCCCGACGGCATCGAAATCAACGGCGCCTTCCTCATCATGGTGTCCAACAGCCCATACGTGCTGGGTCCGTCGGTCGATGTCTCCCAACGCCGCAGTATGGAGACCGGCACCCTCGGCGTCTTCGCAGTCAATGCGGCCTCAGGGTCGGAGGCGGCCCGGCTCATGGCAGCGTCGGCGGTGGGGTTGCGCGGACGGGACCCCGGCTGGCACGAGTTCACCTGCGAGTCCTTCGAGATGAGGTCGCGCGCCGGCTCGGCTTTCGCCGGGGTCGATGGCGAAGCGCTGGACATGCCCACGCCAATGAGGTTCCTCATCCACCCCCGCGGCATGCGCGTGCTGGTGCCCAAGTGGAATCTCGAGGTTACCGCACGTCGTCGCGCGCGGAACGTGAGTGCAGGAGCCCTCCTCGCGGTCGCGCGAGGCAAGTCGTCGTCGGCCAACGTAACGGTGGAGGTCAGTGGCCGTAGTGGATTCATCGAGAGTCTTGCTTCTCGGACACGGCGTCCGGCTACCTCATCTCCTTCGCAATCCCCTGGCCCACTCCTGGATCTCATCCCAGTCCCGGAAGTCACCTTCGGGCAGAATCGCGCGAGCAGCCGGCAGCTTCCGCATCGACCGCTCTGCGAAACTCAGGCTTCCCGGATCAAGGACGCCGAAGAATACGCGGTGGCCTCGCGGATGGATGGCCTCCTGGAACTCGGGGAGCTCCCTTGGCTCGGCGGCCGTGCGCAGATCAACTCCCTTGGCGTCAGTGGCTTCGGTGCCAAGAGGACCATTGCTGAACAACCACACCGGCTTCTGCGCCAGGAGGTCCTTGTTGCTCCTGACGAACGCTACCCCGTCCTTCAACCAGCGCCCCAAGTAGGCGGCGCTACCGACGACGAACCCCTCGTAGCTGCCGAGATCGCCCGCCTCCTGCACAGGTCGTGCATCGGCGTTCTGTCCACTGGCCCTGAGACTCTCCCCGATCCGCTCCGCAATCTCTCCGGTGGCACCATGTTTGCTGGCATACGCAACAAGAATCGACATCCCCATCGCCTCCAGTTCCACCGTGGCTCATCCGCGCCACTGCACCATAGGGCCAAAGGTCCTCCCGGGGCTCGCCCAGCCTCAGACCTCCTCAAGTAGGGACGAGGTGGTTGTTGAAACTTATGCCTGTGCGAGTTGGTAGGTCAGTGGCCGGGGGTCGGTGGGCATGACCGTTGGTGTGGCGTTGAGTTCTTCGGTGAGGAGCTGAAGGGCGCGGGTCACTCGTGGGCGCTCGGGCCGGTCGAGGGTGATGGTGATCGCGTTGGTCGTGTAGTCGACGTGGCCGCCGAGGTGGAGCAGGTTGCGCAGGATCGCGCGGTACTGGTTGGGGTCGGCGAGGTAGGCGTTGAAGTGCTCGGCCCGCCATGCTTCGGCGTTGAACGCGAGTAGCCGCAGCACCATTTGTAGGCCGCGGCGCCCCAGGTGGGGGCGGGCTAGTTGCGCGTCGGGGTCCAGGTCGGTGGCCAGGACCTTCGCACGGATGGGCCGTGGCGCGGTCTTGGCGTCTTCGGCTGCGGGCAGGGCGGTGTCGATGCGTCGGTGGATTCCCGGTAGCGCGGCGTTCTTCTGTTTGGGGGTCCCCTGCCCGTTCAGGAGCTGGGGCAGGGCGCGTTCGGCGGTGGCGAGCTCGTCGTGGGCGGCCACCAGGGTTTTGCGGGCCGCGCTCCGGGCCGGGTTGGTGACGTTGCGGGTGTCGGGGCCGATGTCCATGCCGTAGTCGGCCAACGCGTCGATACCGCCCCGTTCGGGGGCGCAAGAGAACATGTTCTCGATCCGCCACCGTGCCCGGAGCCAGTACAGCAGCCCTACCCCGGTGGCGGTCGTGTCGCTGGTCAACACCTGGAGCACGGGCGGGTCGTGTTCGAACAGGGTGAGCTGGCGGGCGGGGCCATAGTCCTTGATCTGCACGGTCTCGTCGGCGAGCATCACCTGCACCTGCACGCCGGACCGGGTGATGGCCCCTGGGTCGGGTTGGCGGTCGCGGCGGCCAGTGGTGCCCGCCGGTAGCTGACCCAGTCCGCGCCGGCGTCCCGGCAGGTGGTGAACACCGGCGGGTAGGACCCACCCCGGTCGAAGCCGAGCAGGATCGGGGCATCCGGGCCGAGGACCTCGCGTAGCTGGGCCAGTACCCCGGGCAGGTTGGACGCCAGCGATGTCGGCTCACCGGATCCGAAGACCACGGCCCGGCCGCGGGCGTCCACCACCAGGGTGTCGTCGCGGCCGGGCTGGGCGTGGCGGCGTTTGGTGTTCCACCCCTTGGCGACCGG
>CABDZF010000182.1_pt1 | contig 15972 bp, 19 predicted proteins | sample 3421651 | NCBI WGS metagenome assembly CABDZF01 (sample SAMEA5534339, study PRJEB31848) | metagenome | biome: tundra; feature: field; material: soil | place: USA | collected 2013-05 | depth 0.45 m | reverse complement strand
AGATCTTGGCCACCGAGCTGGACCCGAACGCGAAACGAGCCCGCCCACGCCTTGCCCGCCGCGGCCTGCAGATGGTGCTGCGACTGCTCGCCTTCAACGCCGAGGCGTGGCTGGCCGAACACTTCAACGCCTACCTGGCCGACCCGAACGAATACCGGGCCATCGCGCGCAACCTGCTACACCTCGGCGGGCACGTCGACTACTCCACCCAGACAATCACCGTCACCCTGGACCCGCCAGACAGCCCACGGGTGGCCCGCGCCCTGCAGCTACTGACGCAGGAACTCAACGCCACACCGGCGCGCCTGCCAGGCGACCGCCGCCCCCTGACCTACCAAGTCGCAGGGACGTGAATCTCAACAGTGATCTTGTCCCTATTTGCGGAGGTCTGAGTCCTGGACGTACAGACCAAGCTCATCACCCACGCGATTCGCATCGCCGCGTTCAACACCGCCACCACCCTCGCCCGGGCCGTCCGCGTCCACACCGGGTGCGCCCGCGCCAACCGCGAAGCACTCACCCTGGCCCGTCAAGCGTTGACCGGCAGCGGCGACATCGACCCCCGCAACGGTGTCCTGACCGTCCGCTTGGACCCCCTGCCGACCGGGCGCGCCACCGCCGCTATCGCACAGCTGTGCGAGCACCTCACCGCCACCCGAACTCGTTACCCCGGCACCGACCTCATCCTGCGCTACGAGGTCAAAACCCGCCCCTGACCCCATACGAAAAATATCGCCATGTCCGGAGCCCTGGGGTCGGGCGGGTCGAGTCGGACGCCTCCGGCGGCCGGGTGGTGCCTGCGGATCACAAGGTTCGGTGCGCGAATCCCAGGATGTGACCACCGAGGTCGTTCGACAGGTTTTGGTCCCATGGGTCCGACAAGCTCTAGGCTCCGTGGATGAGCCTGAACGACGAACGATGGGAGTGTCGATGACGCAGGACCACCCGGGCACGCGACCGGCTGATGCCTTCGTCGCATTCGGCATCAGCGGAGACCTGGCGCGCAAGATGACCTTCGTGTCGCTTTATCAGCTTGAGCGGCGCGGGCTGCTGGACTGTCCGATCATTGGCGTCGCGGCGGAGGACTGGTCCGATGAGGACCTTCGACAGCGCGCTGACGAGTCGGTGACCGCTGTCCTTGGCGAAGCAGACGTCGACAGGGCTGCCCTTCGACGTCTGCAGCAGCGGATGAGCTACGTCGGCGGCGACTTCGCTGACCCCGCCACCTTTGCCAGCGTGGCGAAAGCTCTGGGGGGCGCGACCCTGCCGGTGTTCTACCTGGAGATCCCGCCCTCGTTGTTCGGCGCCGTTGTCCAGGCTCTTGCCACGGCTGGTCTTACCCAGCATGCCCGGGTGGTGGTGGAGAAGCCCTTCGGTCATGACCTTCAGTCTGCGCAGGAGCTCAATGCGAGCTTGCGGTCGATCCTGGAGGAGTCACAACTCTATCGGATCGACCATTTCCTTGGGAAGCTGTCCGTGCAGGACATCCTGCATCTGCGGTTTGCCAACACGGTGCTGGAGCCGCTGTGGAACCGTAACTACGTCAGCAGCGTGCAGATCACCATGGCCGAGAACTTCGGCGTCGAGGGTCGGGGCCGGTTCTACGACCGGGTGGGCTGCCTGCGTGACGTTGTGCAGAACCACCTGATGCAAGTGCTGGCCATGGTTGCCTTGGAGCCGCCGGCGCGCAGCGACCTCGACTCGTTGTCCAACCGTAAGCGCGACGTGTTCGCAGCGATGCCAGCAGCCAACCCCGACCATTTCGTGCGAGGGCAGTATGACGGCTACCAGAGCACCGCCGGAGTGGCAGCAGGCTCGACGACCGAGACCTTTGCCGCACTGCGCCTGGAGATCGACAACTGGCGATGGTCCGGCGTGCCGTTCTTCATCCGCGCTGGTAAGTCACTGCCGCTGAGCCAGACGGAGGTGCGCCTGATCTTCCGGTCCGCCCCCTCTCTCGGTTTCTCCGCGAGTGACGACATCGTCGATCCCAACGAGATCGTCCTGCTCATCGACCCCCGGGCCGGCGCGCGCTGGGTGCTCCATGCCAAGAGGACCGACGGGCCCGGACTTCGGCAGATCGATCTGGACGTGGATTTCGGAAGCGACGGTGAGCGCGTCCCGGCGCCATACGAGGAGCTGCTGCATGCGGCGATGCAGGGAGACAAAAGCCACTTCAGCCGCGAGGACTCGGTCGAGGAGACTTGGCGGATCTTGGATCCATTGCTGGACCTGCCCGATCAACCCAGCCCGTATGCCCCCGGGTCCTGGGGGCCCGCGTCGGCCGAACACCTGACCGCTGACCTCGGGGCTGGCATGATCCCTGGCTACTGCCGGAGCATCCTGACGCTTGAGCCCACCCTTTCACGTGCTGCCGGATGGGTCCCTGCGCCTCGCACTGTCAGGCCGCGAAGTACCGGAAGCCTCTGCTGTTATCTCATGAGCTGGATAGCCGCGAACATGTACCCCATGGTCGCGGCCGTGCGAGATTGCTCATTGCTCAGTCTCCATTTGCCGATCGTGCCGATTTGCCCTTCTTGGAGTTGGGTGGTTCGGGTTCTTACGACTCGAGGTCCCGCTCGTCGTGGGGTGTGGTGCGGGGTGTGCGGGTGACGATGAACCCGACCAGCAGCACTAGCGCCACAACTCCTCCCGCCACGACCCACCACAGGGTGGAGGAGTGCCCGCCGGTGCTGGCCGAGGTCCCGGTGTGGGCCGGGGTCGTGTCTGTGGCGGTTGCCTGCTGCCCCGGCGACGAGGACATCGCGGTGAAGGAGAACTGGCCGCTGACCGGGTGGCCATCGTTTGAGGACACTCGCCAGGTAACGGTGTACCGACCTGCCGGTGAGCCCGGCCGCAGGTGTTCGGTGACGGTGGTGTCGACCAGTACGGCGTCGCCGGTCTGAACCTGACCGGTGGGCCCGGTGACGACAATGATGGTTCCGATGGCGAGGGCGGGTTCGTTGAAGGTCAAGGTGACCTGGGTCGGAACGATCGCAGTCATGGACCCGTTCGCTGGGGAGGTCCCGACAAGGATGTTGTGCGCCGCGGCCGTGGTGGTGGCCGAGACAAGGAGAGCTGTCGCCGCAACGACAACCGCGAGTGCCCGGGGGACCCAGCGGGTGGGAAACCGGTTTGGGTGGTTGGTCACTTGATGCCTGCTGGCGGGCGCCGACCTAGCAGAACCAGTCCGGCAGCGATGACTCCCACGAGCAGGGCGGCGGCGCCGAGCACACGGGCCGTGCCATCGGTAGTCGTCGCGGCGGGTGGCGTCGTGCCTGAGGCCTGGACGCCAGCAGCCGGGGTGCTGGTGGAGTTGACGCCGGTGGCGGGGGGCGCGGTGACCGTGAACGCCGGAACGGGGTGCTCGGGCTCGGCCTTGGCGGGCAGGGCCAGTTCTGTCCAATGGGTGACCGTGCCGTCGGAGTAGAACTGGGCCGCCGGCAGAAGCATCACACCGGCGGCTGGCAGCGCGTCGGTGGCGAAGGCGAACTCCTGATACTCCCCTGGCGCGATTTTGTTACCGGACTGGGCGGTCCAGGTCACGGTGCGCGGGGCCTTGGTGATCGTGGCGCCCCCGACAGTGACTGGCTTGGGCAGCCGCGCGTCGGTGACAGTAGTGGTCCAACCCGGCATGGGCTTGGTGGAGATGTCGGTGAACAGTCGATCTTGGGGGAGGGTGACGACCAGTCTGATGGTGCTGGCTGTCTGGGACTCGTCCGGGACCCGGAACGTCAGCTGGGCCCCTTGCCCGGCAGTTGTGGAGTCGGGGAAGACACCTACGTGCGCGACGGCGCTGGTCGCCGTGCCGATCACGGCGGCGGCGACCAAGGTTCCGACTGCGGCGGCTCGACCCCCGCGGGAGGAAGTGACCGGCGGCGGTCGCATGAGCAGGAAGCGGGAGATGACAGTCATGATGATGGAATCCTTTGAGGCAGGCCTCAGCGCGCATGCCGCTCAGTACGTGAGAGCGTGATGGAGCCGGGACAAGGAAGCTGTGGTGTTTGTGGCAGCGCATTGGGTCGCTGCGGGCGGGCAGGCTAACGCCGACTGACCGATCAAGGGTTCAGAGGCAGGCGAACAGCCCCCGAGACGGCGGACCGCGCCGCCCCACCCCGCCATCGGCGAACTGCGCCGGCAACATCCGTGGCGTTCCGGAAGGGATATCGCGCACTGCCGGCAGCTCTGGCAGGCCCGCTCGCAACCACCGGGGCGGCCGCATGCACCCAGCCAGGAACCACAGGACCTTCTCGCCGTAGGCCAGCAGCGCAACCATGACTGCCGTCGCTATGACGTGTGCGCCGATCATGGCCGTGGCCGTGTACGTGGATCTTTGACCCATTCCTGCGTCGGCCATGCCGGTCGTGCCCAGCCGCATGAAGACCTCGTGCAGGATCACCTGCATGGCGGTCAAAGACACACCAATCTCGACCGAGCTCAGTTGGACTCTGGTGAGCAGCAGCGCAACCAGACCGATCAGTCCAGCGAGAAGAAGCAGCGCAACCCGTCCCGGTGCTTCACCCCCAGCCGCCAGGTGAGCCACCAGCGCCAGTACGAAGCCCACCGAGCCCAGCGAGGCAGCACGAAGCGCGCGCGGCAACCCTCTGGTCGGCGACATAGCCATCACTCTAGGTCGACAGACACGGCAGGGGATCTGTAAGTGCCGACCCGTCTGCAGAGCCCGTGAGCGGGTCGCGTTGGCCGTCCTCATGACCAGATCGTCTGGCTGATGGCCACGCCGAGGAAGGCTGCACCGACTCCGGCGACCATGCTGGCCACGATGTTGGCGGCGGCGAAAAGCCGGGCGTCGCCCTCGAGTAGGCGCAGAGTCTCGTACGAGAAGGTGGAGTACGTGGTCAGCGCACCGCAGAATCCGGTGCCAACCGCCAGCTGGACCTGCGGGGAGGCGCCGCCAGCGCTAACGGCTCCAGTGATGAGGCCTAGGATCAGCGACCCGAGCACGTTGACAGCGAAAGTGCCCCACGGGAATACCGTGTCGTGGCGCGACTGAACAGCCCGGTCGGTGAGGTATCGCAGCGGCGCCCCGACAGCCGCGCCGGTGATGACCAGGAACAGGCTCACCGGTCCGGCCCAGGGGTGTCCGGGGGATTGGCGTCGGGGGGATTGACGTCGATCGGGGAGTGGCCGCCACCGACTCCGTCGGGGTTCGTCCCGACGTAGCGGATCACTTCGCAGTCGTCGAGGATGACGAGTCCCTCGCTCACCAGCTCGTCGAGCTGAGGCAGGAACTCCCGGATGCGGTCGTGGCTGTCGACAATGATGATGACCACTGGCAGGTCCTCGGACAGGCTGAGGATCCGTGACGTGTGAATCCGGCTGGTGGCGCCGAATCCTTCCACGCCATGCAAGACTGTTGCTCCCGCCAGGCCGGCTTCGTGGGCGCGATGGACGATCTCGGTGAACAGCGGCTTGTGGTGCCAATGGCCGGAGTCCCCGACGATGATGGTGAGCCGTTGGGCGGTGCCGGTGAGTCTCAATGGATCCTCCAGTTGACCAGGCGTCGGGTTGCGGACGCGGTCACCCAAACGGCCAGGAGTGCGCCGATCGGGGTGGCCGCCAGGTAGAGAAGCGCGGCGCCCATATGTGCACCGGCAACGAGTCGTTGGATGTCGACCGCGTAGGTGGAAAAGGTCGTGAACCCGCCGAGGACCCCGGTGCCCAGGAATGGGCGGATCAGGCGTTGTCTGCTCCACGCGTCGGTGATCAGGACCATCAGGACTCCGATCAGGGCGCAGCCGAGGAGGTTGATCGCCAGCGTGCTCAACGGGAAGGCGCCCGCAGGTGTTGGCCACGCTAGTCCGATCAGATACCGCCCCGCCGCGCCGATCGCGCCGCCGGCGGCAATGGCCGCCAGCACAGCTCGGTGTTGGGAGTGTCCGCGTTGGGGGTCTCTGCGTCGTGGAAGTGGCACTCGCGCGACCTCCATACCTGTGCGGGCAGCCGGGTGGTTCTCGATCTGGGCCATGTGGATCCTGCCATGTGAGCAAGGGTGACCTGAGTTAATCTTCATCGCATCTTCATAGAACCACTACAGTCAGGCACGGGTGTGGGCAGGAGGCTGAGCATCGCCTCCTTGCAGTTGGTCGGGTGGGACCGTTGGCAAGCGTCATCTCTGGATCCCGAGATCAGCTGATGGAGTAACTCATGTTCGTGGCAATCGCCCGGTTCCCTGAGGTCTCCTTTGAGCGTGAGGCGGAGTTCCAGGCCTGGTTCGCCTGGTCAAACGGTCAGCTTCGCGGGATCGACGGGCTGCGGGGCCGACGATTGCTGCGCGCCGAGGATGGCAGCTACGCCGCACTCGTGGAGCACGAGAACGGCGATACGTTTGCCGCCATGCACGCCACCGAGGTGACTTCCCGTGTGCACGCTCGACTCGGAGAAGTTCTCGACGACGAGCCTGCGGCCACGACATACGACGTCGTGGTGGATCTCGCGAAGTCTGGGGCCTGCTCCGGGGGTCATGGAGGTCAAGGCACGCGCGACGAGGTGACTTTCGGCGTAAGTGACGGGGCGCCGGTCGCGCTTCAAACCCCGACAGCCTTGACCTAGGATTCGACCCCTCCTGTCCGGTGGGTGAATCAGGGCTGCGGAGTGCCGGTACCTCCGGTGCACTCCCCACCGGATTCGGGTGCCTGGCTGCCTGATTTGTACGTGTTGATGAAGACCTTCAAGCGGGGGTCGCTGGCAGAGTTGAGCTTCAGCTGCTTGCCCCATACGGAAGCGACGACGGGGGATGGGAGCCCGGGGTAGGGACTGACCAGTCCGTATGGCTGCCCGGACACGTCGTCGCGGATCGTGGCGATCTCGGAGGCCGGCAGACCCGGACGGTAGGTGATCCACATGGCGCCGTGTTCAAGAGAGTGAACGGCATTCTCGTTGTGCAACGGTGCGGTGTACACGCCGCAGTTCTGCCAGATGGCCGAGTGCTTGCCCCCGACGGGGGGCGTCTGGGGGTAGACCACGGTGCCGGTGACATGGTCACGGGCCAGCCCGGGGTAGGTCTGCAGACCAGTCAGGGCGACCTGGGTCTTGGTGGGCGACCCGGAGCCGCTGGCGGCGATCAACGCCCACGATCCACCGCCGACCAGGGCGACCGCGGCAACCGACGCGGCCACGATGACCCCAGTACGCCGCCGTGCCTTACGCCGTTGCTGGATCCGCACCGCTTCAAGTCGGGCGGCCCGCGCGCTGTCGCGCTGTTCTTTTCTGCTCATTTCCTCGCTCCGGTGCGGATGGCCTGGTTGCTTGTCTGCTTGCGCCACTCTCGCCAAGTCAACCAGACGATGAATGCATCGAAGACAGTGAGCGCGCTCAGTCCGAATGTGGGTGAAAGGACGAGGCGGTACAGCTGGTATCCCATGAAGACCAGCAGGAAGCCGATCATCCAGGGGTAGGCCCATATCTGGTTGCGCAGCAGGGCGGCTACGAGCACGATCTTGGTGATCCCGTGGAGAAGGAGGTACGCGGCGGCGAGGGTGACTGCCGAGCCGGTCAGACCGTGGGCATAGCGCAGCACGTGGCTGGCGATGAGGTCGTTGGGGTCTTCGGACAGCTCGTGCTGGGTCACCCTCGCTGCCAGGTTGTTGATCGTCGCCGGGGTGACGGTGAGCAGGAGTAGGCCGCCGACGGTTTCGAGAATCCCGTCGAGCCCCTTGAAGATGACCCCGATCTCGAATAACCGGTCAAGTGGGTCTCCGGGCTTGAATCGGCTCACGATACCGAAACTGAAGGAGAGTCCACCGCGCCAAGATAGCCCCGCACCTGAGGTTTCCGAAGGTCCGAACATGACGTTTCTTGAGGAAATCTCTCAGGCGTAGTGCTTGAATCGCTAGGAGCGCTCATGAACGTGGGCGCAAGGACTTTGGCGACGTCAGGGCGCCGCCCGATCTTGGAGTCAACCATGAGCAGCAGAATCGTGGCACGGATGAGCCGGGGGGCAGACGTCCCCCCTGTGTGGACGTCGGTGCTGGCGGTGATAGCCCATCCCGATCACGCGTTGTTTGGTCTCGGCGCGATCCTTGACGCGTTCTTCTACGGGGGGACCAGGGTCGACGTGCTCTGTCTGACCCACAGCCAAGCCTGGACGCTGGACGAAGCCCCGGGAGACCTTGCCACGCTGCGCGGGGCTGAGCTGGCCTCGGCGGCCGACTTGCTCGGCCCGGTCCGGGTGAAGATGCACCACCGCCCGGATGGGACCCTCGGCGAGCTGTGTCAGGCGCATCTGGCCGACGAAGTCGTCGCCGCTGCCGATTCCTGTCACCCTGACGGGCTCTTGGTCTTCGACACCTCTGCGGTGTCCGGTCACCTCGACCATCTGGCCGCGACCTCGGCAGGGCTGCTAGCGGCGGAGATTCTTGACCTGCCGGTCCTGGGCTGGACTCTTTCGGAAACGGTCGCGGCACTGCTGAGCCGGGAGTTTAGCGTCAGCTCCACAGGTCACCAGGGCGAACAAGTCGACCTGCGGGTGACCTTGGACCGCGCCCGTCAGCGCTTGGCCAGCCACGCAAACCCAGGGCAGGCCCTTCCTGGCAGTGCCCAGCGGCGCCGGCTGGAGCTGCTTGCCGAAACAGGTAGTCTGCGCTGGCTCCGGCCTTAGGTGATCTGAGGGCACCCGTGGACGGGACGCGGCGCGGCTGGGATCCGAGCCCATTTCATGTCGGCATCTCCGGATGGCGCTACCCACCCTGGCGCGGGGTCTTCTACCCGCCTGGACTGGCCAAACGACGCGAGCTGGAGTACGCCTCGCGCTCGCTCGCGTCGGTCGAGGTCAACGGCTCGTTCTACCAGCTTCAGCGACCGAGCTCCTACCAGCAGTGGCGCAGGCAGACAGCGGCCGGCTTCGTCTTCTCAGTTAAGGGCCCCCGGTTCGTCACGCACATGAAGAAGCTCGCCGACGTTGAGGTGCCGCTGGCCAACTTCTTTGCCTCGGGCGTGCTGGCCCTCGGTGACCAGCTGGGGCCGGTGCTGTGGCAGCTGCCGCCTACGCTGGGCTTTGACGCAGATCGCCTTGCCGCGTTCTTCGCGCTGCTGCCGCGGACGACTCGTGACGCTGCGCAGCTGGCCACTCATCACGATCAGCGACTTGACGGGCGCGCCGTCACCACCACGGACGCGGACCGTCCGGTGCGGCACGCCCTGGAGGTGCGGCACGCGTCGTTCGCGACCATCGAGTTCGTCCAGCTGTTGCGTGACAACGACATCGCGCTGGTTTGTGCCGACTCGGCAGGCAAGTGGCCGGTACTGGACGACGTGACCTCCGACTTCGTGTACGCGCGGCTGCACGGCGACCAGGAGCTGTACGTCAGTGGCTACGGGGACGCGGCACTCGACCGTTGGGCCGCGCGCGTGCGCACCTGGCAGATGGGGGGCACGCCGACCGACGGCCGCACGCTCGGCCGGCCGGCACCCGTGTGCGAGCGCGAGGTGTTCGTGTACTTCGACAACGACGCAAAGGTTCATGCTCCGTTCGACGCCATCGCGCTCGCACACCGGCTCGGTATCAAGGATCTGCATCCACCCACCTGAGGCCGGCTCATCTTGTCGACCCTGATCCTCTTTGGCCCGCCGGGTGGCTCATCCGGTCAGGATCAGGACTGCCGCGCCGCGTACGCGCCCCTCGGCCAGGTCGAGCAGGGCCTTGTCTGCGTGCTCGAAGGGGACGGGCGTCGTCGTGACCTGTACCCCAAGTCGCTGTGCCAGGATCAGGAACTCCTCGCCGTCACGCCTGGTGTTGCTCGTGACGCTGCAGACGGTGCGCTCTTGAAACAGGTGACGCTGGTAGTCCAGAGCCGGAATGTCGCTCATGTGGATGCCCGCCAGGGCAAGCGTTCCACCTGGGCCCAGGGACTCCAGTGCCAGCGGTACCAGCTCCCCGGCCGGCGCGAAGATTATGGCGGCGTCGAGAGGCACCGGTGCATGGTCGAACGGCCCGCCCACCGAGGCCGCACCGAGCTGCTGGGCGAGCTCGCGGGCCTGGTGACCACGCGTCATGACGTGCACCTCAGCGCCCTGGGCTATGGCCACCTGCGCGGTGAGGTGTGCGCTGCCCCCGAACCCGTAGATCCCGAGCCGACCTCCTGGAGGTAGCTGTGCGCGCCGCAGGGAACGGTATCCGATGATCCCGGCGCACAGCAGCGGCGCGGCCTGCTCGTCGGTGAATGCGGTTGGTATCCGGTAGACGAAAGCCTCTGGCACCACGCCAAACTCGGCATACCCCCCATCCGCGTCCCATCCTGTATAACGCGACTGCGGGCACAGGTTCTCGCGGCCGCTGCGGCACCACCGACATGCTCCGCAGGTGTGCCTTAACCACGCGATGCCGACGCGGTCACCTGTCCGGAAACGGTCGGCACCCTCACCGAGCCTGACGACCTCGCCGACGACCTCATGCCCGGGGACCACCCTGCTGTGCCGGGGCGCCAGATCACCCTCAGCCAGATGCAGGTCGGTACGGCATACGCCACACGCGCGCACCCGGACCAGCACCTCGCCACGCTCCGGGATCGGCACAGGGCGCTCAACCACGGCCAGCGGGGACTGGATGATCGGCCGCGGGCTGGTGACCACCCAGGCACGCATCAGGTCCGTCACCATATGCCTCCACATCGTCCCTGGGTCGATGACACCGCAACTTGTACAGTATCCGGCGAGATTGTGAACATACGAGCGTCAGTCGTTGCCTGGGGCAACCAATCTGCTTAGGCTCCGCTCATGAGGAATCTGGCCCGAGCCAGAGAAGGGCTCGCCACCCACAAAGGACATGACCAGGCTCGCGAGCGTCTGCTGCGCCAGTACGCCGCGATCCCCCCCGGGTCCCCCATACGGCTCACTAAGCGCACGTCCAACCTCTTCCGAAACCGTGAACCGAGCAGGGGCCCGGGTCTGGACGCATCGGGGCTCGATCAGGTCCTCGCCGTCGACCCGGTGTCGCGGACGGCAGACGTCCAGGCCCTGACCACCTACGAGCGGCTCGTGGACGCGACGCTGGCCCACGATCTGATGCCTCTGGTCGTGCCGCAGCTGAAGACCATCACGATCGGTGGCGCAGTAACCGGACTGGGTATTGAGTCCAGCTCCTTCCGAAGCGGGCTTCCGCACGAGTCCGTGCGTGAGATGGAGATCCTGACCGGTGCGGGGGAGATCGTGGTGGCTGGCCCTGTTGGCAAGCACAGCGAACTGTTCCATGCCTTCCCCAACTCCTATGGGACACTCGGATATGCATTGCGCCTGGTCATCGACCTGGAGCCGGTCCATCCGTTCGTCCGGCTGCGCCATGTCTACTTCGCCGACCTGCAGGCGCTGACCGACGCCGTCGCCGGCATCGTGGACGCGTTGGCTTTCGACGGTGAGGCGGTCGACTTCCTGGATGGCACGGTCTTCGGCGCTGACGAGGCCTACCTGACGCTGGGCTCGTGGTCCGACACGGCGCCATACACCTCGGACTACACCGGCCGGCAGATCTACTACCAGTCGATACGCAGCCGCGACACCGACTACCTGACGGTGCGCGACTACCTGTGGCGCTGGGACACCGACTGGTTCTGGTGCTCGCGCGCCTTCGGAGCTCAGAATCGGCTGGTGCGGGCGCTGTGGCCGAAACGGTGGCTGCGCAGCGACGTCTACGCCAAGCTCGTCGGGTGGGAGTCACGACACCAGTTCGTCGCACGGCTGGACCGCTGGCGTGGCAAGCCGCGACGTGAGCGCGTGGTGCAGGACGTGGAGATTCCCCTTAGCCGCACGGCTGAGTTCCTGCACTGGTTCCTGCGCGAGGTGTCAATAGCCCCGGTGTGGTTGTGCCCGCTGCGTCTGCGGCCGACCGGTGCCACGGCGGCCACGGCGGCCCAGAGTGACGGGGGGCCGTGGCCGTTGTACCCGCTGCAGCCGGACCAGATCTACGTCAACGTCGGCTTCTGGTCCACGGTGCCCATCCGGCCGGGGAGCCGTGAAGGAGAGGTCAACCGTCGCGTCGAGAGGGCGGTCGCCGAACATGACGGACACAAGTCGTTGTACTCCGATTCCTACTACCGGCCCGAAGAGTTCTGGGCTCTCTATGGGGGGACGACCTACGCCGAGGTGAAGGCGCGCTACGACCCAGGATCCAGGTTGCTCGACCTCTATGCGAAGGCGGTGAGCAGGCGATGACACAGTGGTTGGAACCCGGCCGTTCAGGTGCCACGCACGTTGAGCTGGGCGAGATCTTCGCCGGGCTATTCGGCTCCCGCGCGCCGGTTCGCTTCACGGCATACGACGGTAGCGTGGCAGGTCAGGTGGACGCCCAGCTGGGCCTCCGCCTGATCCGGCCTCGCGCGGCATCCTACTTGGCCACCGCACCGGGCTCGCTGGGCTTGGTCCGCGCTTACCTGAAGGACGATATCGAGATCGAGGGGGTGCATCCGGGCAACCCCTATCCGCTGATGCGCCTTTTCGAGGACGACATGCGGATTCAGGCCCCGTCCCCGCGGCAGGCGCTGCGTTGGCTACGTGGCCTGGGCCTGCGCACCCTGGTCCCGCCGACCCTCCCCCCTCAAGAAGTGCGGCCTCGCCCGTTCGACCCTCGACATGGCAAGCGCCGCGACGCCGCCGCCATCAGTCACCACTACGACGTTTCGAACCGTTTTTACGAAATGGTCCTGGGTCCGTCGATGGCCTACACCTGCGCTTGCTACCCCGCTGACGACGCGACCCTGGAGCAGGCTCAGGAGCACAAGCACGACCTTGTCGCCCGCAAGCTCGGCCTGCAACCCGGTATGCGGCTGCTCGACGTCGGCTGCGGGTGGGGTGGCATGGTGCGCCACGCCGCCAAGAACTACGGGGTATCAGTTCTTGGCGTCACCCTTTCTGCCGAACAGGCTCATTGGGCCAAGGAACGCAACACCTCGGAGGGGCTGGACCACCTTGTCGAGGTCCGTCACCTCGACTACCGCGACGTCCGGGAGACCGGGTTTGACGCCGTCAGCTCCATCGGGCTGATCGAGCACATCGGCGTGAATAACTACCCGGCCTACTTCCGCTTCCTGCGCTCCCGGCTGCGTCCCGGTGGCCAGCTGCTCAACCACGGCATCACCCGTCCGGACAACCGCCACCCCGGGTTGCGCCGGCGCGGCTTCATCGGCAGGTATGTCTTCCCTGACGGAGAGCTCACCGGCTCTGGCGACATCGTGTGCGCGATGGAGGACGCGGGCCTCGAGGTGCAGCACCAGGAGAACCTGCGGGTGCACTACGCCCGTACCTTGCAGCGCTGGTGTGAAAACCTCGAGGAAAACTGGGACGAATGCGTCGCCGAAGCCGACCTGGCGACGGCGAAGATCTGGGGGCTGTATATGGCCGGCTCCCGGCTGGCGTTCGAACGCAACGGCATCCAGCTGCACCAGGTCCTCGCCGCCCGAACAAGCGACCACGGCGAGAACTCTTACCCGCTGCGGCCCCACTTCGAACCCTGAGTTCAGCGTGGCGAACCCTGAGTTCAGCGTGGCCCAGCGCAACTCTCACGGGTACTACCGTGTCGAGCACGAGGTTGCCATCCTGCTTCGCCGTGTCCACTCCAATACCGGCGACCTCTCCCGTGAGGTCCATCCCGACCTGCAGGCCACCGCCTACGCACTTCTGGCCAGTTGCACGACCTGGGCAGTGCCAGGGCTGCGGACCTCAGCGAGTACTTCGGCATCGACAAAGGCGCCCTGAGTCGACAGCTCAGCCTGCTCGAGGACCTCCGGCTCATCACCCGCGAGACCGACACCGCCGACCGTCGCTCCCACCGGCTGACCCTCACAGCAGGCGGTCGGCGACGACTCACCCAGGCTCGCGGGCTCGCCAAGGCCTCATCCGCCAGGAGATACCGTGCTGGCCAACCGATGACGTGGAAGCCTTCGGCGACCTGCTCACGCGTTTCAACTCCCCGGCCGCGGACGAGATGTAGGCAGCACGACCACCCATCTGGCTCTGGTGGTGACGGCGGGTCAGTGCAGAATGTTTCTGTGATCACTGGCATCAAGAACGGCGTCCGCACTCGGCGGTGGCGTGACGGCCGGCTCGAGATCGAGGACTTCCCCATTGAGGAGATCTCCGACCATCTGCAGGAGCAAGGGGCTCTTGTATGGCTCGACCTGTGTGAGCCCGACCATGACCTCCTCCGCAAGCTTGCGGAGGAGTTGACCCTCGACTCACACGCTGTCGAAGATGCCATCGCCAGCGGCGAGCGACCGAAGGCCACGCGCCATGCCACCCACACCTTCGTGACCGTGTACGGGACGCGCCTGGATGTTGGTGCAGACCAGCAGTATGGGCCCCTGGACTCCCGCCTCCAGACCAGCCGCGTGTCAGCGTTCGTCATGCCCAACGGCATCGTCAGAATACGCTCCGACGATGACTTCAACATGGACCAGGTGGTGGAACGCTGGGAGGATGACCCCGAGCTGCTGAAGCTAGGTTCCGGGTCAGCTGCTTCATCGCTTGCTCGACGTCGTCGTGGATGGCCACTTCGAGACCGTCCAGCTCATGGACGACGCGATCGAGTCTCTTGAGGATGGCTTGTTCGACGAGAAGGCCGTGACCCGCGAGATCCAGCAGCGGACCTATCGGGTGCGCAAGGAGCTTGTGGAGATGCGTCGGGTCGTCCTGCCCATGCGTGAGGTCGTCAATGCGGTTCAGCGACACCGCAGCGAAGGCAACGGGCACCGCAGCGAGCTTGACGGCTCGTATGCCGATCTGTGCGACCACGTCCTGCGCGCCTCGGAGTGGACCGAGTCGCTGAGGGACATGGTCACCACGGTCTTCGAGACCAACCTCTCCCTGCAGGAGGCCCGTTTGAACACGGTCATGAAGAAGCTGACCGGCTGGGCCGCGATCATTGCCGTGCCCACCGCCGTGACTGGCTGGTTCGGCCAGAACGTGCCCTATCCAGGGTTCGCCAGGTCTTCGGGTCTGTACGCCAGCGCCGTCGCGATCGTCGTACTGGCGGGCACGCTCTACATCATGTTCCGTCGACGCAACTGGCTCTGACTCGGCCAGCCGGGGCCTTACGCTCCGGCTGCGGTGACGATGGCGTCGGTTAGGAAGCCTGCTAGCAGTCCCAGGAGCAGCCCGTAGGCGAGCAGGTCCGCACGTCGGGCCTTGTTTGCGACGGCGATCAGCCTGGTACCACATAGAGGATCGATCCGGCGGCCAAGGTCAGGAACACGACGCTGACGGCCTCGCTCGTGAACTGGTGGCCCACCGGGGTCCGAAGGAAGGTGGGGCCGCCCCCGATGGCGCCCATCGCCAGCAGGAAGCCCCAACTCGGCACAAGCCGGTTGCCCTCGGCGTCGATATCGTTGGTGAGGGGGAACGATGCCGAAGCTCTCGGTGGCGTTGTGCAGGCCGAAGCCAATGACCAGTGGCAGAGCCAGGGCGAGCTTCCCGCTGGCTGCCGACTGGCCGATGGCCAGGCCCTCGGCGAAGTTGTGCAGACCGATACCCATGGCAATCAGCAGCGAGAGCCGGCGGGCAGCGGACCAGTTGGCCAGCCTGTTGTGGCGTCGAGCCTTGACCTCGCTGACACCCATCGCTCCCGGGCCGTGACCACCCGGGCTTGCCCCGGGCGCCCCCACGTGCAGGAGCTGACGCGCCATCCAGCTCTCGTAATACACAAGCGCCAACAGGCCGACGGCGAGCCCTCCACCGAAGAGCAAGCCGTATCCCGCGGCCGCCCCCAGCCCGCCTTTGCCTTCGTGGGCCGAGGTCAGGGCGTCATCGATGGGAGCCCAGGCAACGGAGAGCACGTCCCAGAAGAGAAACAGCAGCACGCCGACGGCTGTCGCGTTCAACAATGCGCTCAGCGTTGGTGTTGAGAACTGACGTTCCGCACATCTCGCGTGGGTTATCTGGGCAATTACCGATGCTGCGTGTAGGCGGTGGGCGCGAGGCCGAGTAGGTCGAGGATTTGCTGTTGCTGGGTGGTGAGTTCGGGTTCGAAGG
>CABDZF010000140.1_pt1 | contig 17858 bp, 15 predicted proteins | sample 3421651 | NCBI WGS metagenome assembly CABDZF01 (sample SAMEA5534339, study PRJEB31848) | metagenome | biome: tundra; feature: field; material: soil | place: USA | collected 2013-05 | depth 0.45 m | reverse complement strand
GCTGACCACGCAACGCTGCCAGGCCCTGGGGCTCACCGACATCGTCTGCGCCAAGAAGAAACGCAAGGGCGAAGCGAAGATCAAGAAACCGCTCACCCTCGGACTGCGCTGGCCCGTTGAACCCGTCAACTCCTGGTTCTCAAACTTTGGTCAGCTGCGCCGCAACACCGACCGGTTCAGCAGGCAACGACTCGGACAGGTCGCACTCGCCGTGGCCCTCATCCTCACCGTGAAACTCGTCAAATGGGCCAAGCGATGGACCGACTAGACCCACCTATCCGCGCGCGCTCTTGTAGGCATTGTGTCGCCATAGACAAGCCACCGCTGCAGAGAACGTCGACTTTGGAGGAGTTCGCCCGGCTGCGGGACCCGGAAACAGTCGTGTTGCTGAGTCTCGACCCCAAGGGGCAGGTGGTCAACGCGGAGAACGACCCCGCCTGCTGAGCGGTTGGCCCCTCGTTGGCCAGTCGGCGCACATGACAGACTGCCGACATGAGCACGTCGCAAGAACTCAGTGTCGGGATGCAAGAGCTCACAGTCGGGTTAGGCGCCAGCGCGCTCGAAACGACCGACATGGTGCTCAACATCGGACCCCAGCACCCTGCCACTCACGGTGTGCTTCGGCTGCGGCTGGTCGTTGACGGAGAGCGCATCGTCACCGCCGAGCCGATCGTGGGCTACATGCACCGCGGTGCCGAGAAGTTGTTCGAGGTGCGCGACTACCGGCAAATCATGGCTCTGGCCAACCGCCACGACTGGCTGTCAGGGTTCGCCAACGAGCTCGGTGTCGTCCTGGGTGTCGAGGCTATGCTCGGCATGGAAGTGCCTCAACGCGCCACCTGGACCCGCACGCTGCTGGCAGAACTCACCCGTGTTCTGAGCCACCTGATGTTCCTCGGCTCGTACCCCCTTGAGCTGGGTGCCATCACTCCCATCTTCTACTCGTTCCGCGAGCGCGAGGAGCTTCAGGCGTGTCTGGAGGAGGCCACGGGCGGGCGGATGCACCTCATGTTCTGCCAGGTCGGCGGCATCAAAGAGGACCTACCGGCTGGCTGGCTGGGGCGGGTCGACACGGCGATCCAAGTTGTGAGGAGCCGCCTGCCTGACCTGGAGAGCCTCCTGGTCGGCAACGAGATCATCCATGCCCGAGCCCGCGGGGTGGGTATCGTCACCCCCAAAATGATTGCGGCATATGGTGTTTCAGGTCCCATTGCCCGCGCCTCGGGTGTCGATATGGATCTGCGACGCGATGAGCCATACCTGGCCTACGGCGAGCTGTTCGCAGAAGGTGGTCCTGGCCGGGTTGTCACGCGAACCGCCGGCGACGCCCTCGCGCGACTCGAATGCCTGTTGGAACAGGTCCACGTCAGCCTCGATCTGGCCGAACACTGTCTGGGCGTCCTCGGGTCACTCCCCCAGGGACCGGTCAACGTCAAGCTGCCCAAGATAGTGAAGGTGCCCGAAGGCCATCGGTACACCCAGACGGAGAACCCGCTGGGCTTCAACGGCTACTACCTGGTGTCGCGCGGGGAGAAGACCCCGTGGAGGATGAAGCTGCGCTCCGCATCCTTCAACAACGTATCGGTGCTGTCCGCAGTATTGCCGGGCAACCTCATCTCCGACATGGTCTCCATCCTCGGCTCGATGTTCTTCGTCGTGGGTGACGTCGACAAGTAGCCGCCGTGGCCTGGCCCGCGCCCGGGCGACTCGTGACTGTTCAGCGTGGCGCGGACCTGATTGCTCAGCGCACCTGACTGCTCAACGCTCGTGCGAGGCGTTGGGCTCTTGGTCGCCGTCAAGGTCGCGGCCACCGTCGGAGTCGTGGTGGTCCTTGTCCACGCGGCACATCCCCTGGACCACCAACCCCGCAACCACCATCAGGACTCCGCCGGCGGCCAGCGCCGCCAGCCTCCACACGAGAGAGCGACGCGAGGCGATATCAAAATCTGGCAACAGCACCAGGATCTCAGCGAGGTACCAGCCCGTGACCAGTGCCCCGGTCAGGGCCGATGCCTGAGCCAGGACCACGGTGCGCATTGCGCGAATCGGGTTGAGCGGCTTTGAGGCCTGACCACGTAGGAAGCGACGGACCGGGAGCCCGGCAAAAAAGACGCCACACGCCATGAACACCAGGACGATGAGTGCGCCCCAGGATGCCGGGGGCACACCCCCACCGTGCGCGGTCCAGATGCGAAGCGCCAGATATGCGAAGGCGGTGACCACCAACCCGACAAGCAGCACGAGTCGGATGGTGACGCCCTTGCCGGCGGTCACCATGAGGGACACCACTGCGGGCCGGGCCGGATGCCTGCCAGGCCGTCACCGTCGGCACTGTCGGCTCGCTCGAGCAGCTCGCTGATCGGAACGAGCTCCTCGCCAACCCGAAGCACCGCCTGGGCATCGACGGCGGACCACGGGGCAAGGACGAACGCCCGTTCATGAGCGCGGGGATGGGGCAGCATCAGCTCAGGGTCCTTGCTGACTAAATCCGAGTCCGACTCAGGATCGCCATACTGGATGAGGTCAAGGTCGAGACTTCTCGCACCCCAACGAGTTTCGCGAACGCGGCCGTGATCAGCCTCGATCCCATGAAGCTCGGTGAGCAAGGCGTACGCCGCCAGCCGGGTCCGCCCCAGGACGACCGCGTTCAGGTAGGCAGGCTGTTCGGGACCACCTACCGGGTCGGTCTCGAACAGGTCGGAGACCGCAGTGATACGCAGTCCGTCGACATCGGCCAACTGCCGAACAGCGGCCGAGAGCGTGGTCTGCACGGGCCCGAGGTTGGCGCCCAGGGCGATGACGACCGGCTCGTCACGCCGGCGCTCGACCACCACCTGGACATCACCGAATGGCACTCCGACCGGGGCCTGGGGCTTGTGAACCCTGACCTCGACGGCCTGGACCAGCTCGCGTCCCAGGGCAGCCGCTGCGATCTGGTCGGCCAGCGTCTCGATCAGATCCAACGACGGCCCGGTGATCAGCTCGACGATGTCGGCAGCAACCTCGGCGTAGTTGACAGTGTGCGCCAGCAGATCGCTGCGACCGGGGCGACGCAGGTCGACCTCGAGCGTCACATCTACCACGAAATCCTGTCCGTCTCTCTTCTCAACGTCCAGCACCCCGTGGAAGCCGCGAGCCGCGATTCCTTGCAGGACTATGCGATCGGTCATGGGGCAGCCTCTACGGCGGCGACCACGCGCAGGGCGTCAATACTTGACGCCACGTCGTGGACGCGCACCCCCCAGACTCCCGCCAGTCCTGCGATCACCGTCGTCGCGGCGGTCCTCGCGTCACGCTGGACAGGAGGTCGGGGCATGCCACCTTCGGAGACGCCGACAGAGCCCAGGAATGTCTTGCGCGAGGTACCGACGAGCACCGGGAACCCGAGCGCCTGCAACGCGTCCAGATGGGCAAGCAACGACCAGTTGTGCTCGGGGAGCTTGGCGAAGCCGAAGCCAGGGTCCAGGATCAGCTGGTCCCGGCCCACTCCCCGGGCGCACAGGTCGGACACCCGTTCGCTCAGCTCGCGGCACACATCGGCAACGACGTCGTTATACAAGGCCCGGTCCTGCATCCTGTCGCTGTGGCCACGCCAGTGCATGACCACGAACAGCACCCCGGCCTCGGCGACCACCCGTGCCATATCTGGGTCCGCCAGACCCCCGCTGACGTCATTCACGATGGAGGCACCCGCCTCAACGGCCTTGCCTGCAACCGAGGCTCTCATGGTGTCCACCGAGACCCTCGCCCCAGCCCGGGACAGCTCGCGGATCACCGGGATGACCCGGTGCAGCTCCTCTTCCCTGATCGGCCGGTCGGCGCCCGGGCGGGTGGACTCACCACCCACATCCAGGATGTCGGCACCCTGCTCCAGCAGGTCAAGTCCGTGGGCCACTGCGGCACCTTTGGTGAACCACTTGCCACCGTCGCTGAATGAGTCAGGAGTCACGTTGACGACCCCCATCACCAGGGTGCCCATGATCACGCCCCGCTCAGCCACCGCAGGTGCGGCCAGGTGAGGAACGCCTCTGCCTCCAGTGCCGCCACCGCGATGCGGGGCAGGTCGCGGGTGGCCGGATAGACGACGAAACGTGGCACCCAGGTCGGCTGGAACTTGGCGTTGAACCGGTACAGGCTCTCGATCTGGAACCAGCGCGAGGCAAACAGGAGCACTTTGCGCCAGGCTCGCAGGAACGGTCCGGCACCCAGCCGCTCTCCGCGTTCCAGGGTTGACCGGAACACCGCAAAGTTGAGCGAGACGCGGTTGACCCCCAGCTCGGGACAGAACCTCAACGCGTCAACGATGAGTAGCTCGTTGACGCCCGCATCGGCGGTCCGGTCCCGCCGCATGAGATCCAGGGACATCCCGTCAGGACCCCAGGGAACGAACTGCAGGAACGCTCTCATGACACCATCCTGACGTGCCACTGCGAAGACGCAGTCCGGGTCGACAGGGTCGACCAGCCGGCCCAGGGCCATCGAGAAACCACGCTCGGTCTCGGTGCCCCGCCAGGCGTGCGCATCGACCAGGGCGCGCCGGCGCTCCCGCTCCGAGATTGCGCCGGCCCGCAGCACCTCAGTGGTGTATCCGGCTCTTTCGATCCGTTTCACCATCTGCCGGACATTACGCATCGGCCGACCCTCGAGAGAGAAGCCGGCCACATCAACCACGGCCTCGTCGCCGATCTCCAGAGCGCTGAAACCGCTCTCCCGGCACCAGGTGACGCCACCCCGCTCCGAACAACCAATCACAGCGGGTGTCCAGGCGTGCAGCTCGGCCTCGGCCAGGAAGCTGGCGACCGCGCCGGGCCACGCTTCGGGGTCACCGAGAGGGTCACCACTGGCCAGCATCACCCCGGAGACCACCCGGTAGGCGATGGCAGCCTTGCCGGACTCGGACCAGACCACGCTCTTGTCGCGACGAAGGTTGAAGTAGCCCAGGGAGTCCGGGCTGCGCTGCAGCAGGGTGCGCATGGATGCTTCGTCGGCATCGGTCAGCTCCGGGCGCGGCTCAGGGGCACGTAGAGCGAGATAGATGGTCAACAGGGCCGTCATCAGGCCCAGCGCAGACAGTACGAAGTCATTCAGGTCATTGAAGCGGTCCGGCCGGAAGTCCAGCGGGCCGTTGAAACCCACCAACCCGAAGACGACCTCCTGGAGGATGCTCACGAAGCTCGGCGGCCCCCCCACCACATGATGACGCAGCAGGATCACCATGAGGACACCCACGACGACGCTCGCGGCTGCCAGAACGAAGAACACCCGCACCGCCCGCCACCGCGTCCTCGGGTCACCCAAAGCCCGGAACTCTCCCCGGTAGACGATCAGCGCGACCAGCACCGCCAGCGACAGGACGAGTGGGACGAGCTCGAACTTGACCGTGTGAGCAACGACGCTGAAAGCCAGCAGCGCCACCGTCGCCCGCCACGCCCGACGCTTGCGGCGTCCCAGCGCGTGAGCCAGTAGCAGCAGCAGTATTCCGGATACGACCGTCGTTGCAGATGCTGCGGCGGCGGCACCCGGCATGAGATCTGTCAGTGGCAGCAGCCGATGCCGCCAGCCAGGTCGCAGACCAGTGACGATATCGGCGAAACCAACCAGGTAGGCGAGTGCCCCGATGACCCTCGGGGCACGCGAGCGGCGACTGGTGGACCCAGCCCGAGGAGAGGAGACGTGTGAGGATGTGCGGGGTGGAGCGCTATCGCTCACCGGGTACCGCCCAGCACCAGTCCCATCGCCTCGGCGCGAGTGGCAGGATCACGCAGCTGGCCTCGCACAGCCGAGGTGATGGTCCTGGAACCCGGCCTGCGCACTCCGCGCATGGACATGCACAGGTGCTCGCACTCGATGACCACAAGGACTCCCAAAGGCTTGAGGTGCTCGGACAACGCATCGGCAATCTGTGAGGTCATCCGCTCCTGGACCTGAGGGCGTCGCGCATAGACGTCCACCAGCCGTGCCAGCTTGGACAACCCGGTCACCCGCCCGTCGCGGCCCGGGATGTAACCGACGTGAGCGACCCCGTGAAATGGCACCAGATGGTGCTCGCAGGTGCTGTAGACCTCGATGTCCTTCACAAGGATGAGCTCGTCATGACCGATCTCGAAGGTGGTCGTCAGTACGTCCCCAGGCTCCTGCCCCATACCGGCGAAGATCTCGGCGTAGGACCTCGCCACGCGGGCCGGAGTCTGCGTCAGCCCGTCCCGGTCGGGATCCTCGCCGATCGCCAGCAGGAGCTCACGTACTGCGCGCTCAATGCGCTCCTGGTCAATCGGAGCTGGGGTCAGCATGACCGACCTCGGGACGCTCGATCACAACCGTTGGCGGGTTGTGATCGAGCTCGATGACTGCCGTTGCCGGGTGTTGCTCATCATGAACCGTGTCCTGGAGCTTGGGCCCGTCGGACATCGCGGCATGCTCGGCAGGGGTCATCACCGGCGGCATGTCACTGACGTGGCGTCGCTCGCTGGAGAGCCACACGGGGCGTGCCGGGCGCTTGACCACGTTCTCGAAGATGTCGGTGAGCTGGCCCTTGGCCAGGGTCTCCTTCTCGAGCAGCTCGAGCACCAGGTTGTCGAGGATGGCGCGGTTGTCGTTCAGCGCATGCCAGGCCTCGTCGTGGGCAGCCTCGATCAGTCGACGGATCTCCTCGTCGACCACCCCGGCCACAGCCTCTGAGTAGTCGCGCTGATGGCCCATGTCCCGACCGAGGAAGACCTCACCGCTGCCATCCTGGCCGAGCTTGATCGCACCGATGCGCTCACTCATACCGAACTGGGTGACCATGCGCCTGGCCAAGGTGGTGGCCTTCTCGATGTCGTTCCCGGCACCGGTCGTCGGGTCGTGGAAGACCATCTCCTCCGCGACCCTGCCGCCGAGCGCAAAGGCGAGCTGGTCGAGCATCTCGTTGCGCGTGGTGGAGTACTTGTCATCCAGCGGCATCACCATGGTGTAACCCAGTGACCGGCCTCGGGGCAGGATCGTGATCTTGGTGACCGGATCGGTGTTGAGCATCGCCGAGGCGACGAGTGCGTGTCCACCCTCGTGGTACGCGGTGATCTTCTTCTCCTTGGCGCTCATGATCCGGGTGCGCTTCTGCGGGCCGGCGACGACCCGGTCGATGGCCTCGTCCAGGGCCAGGTCGTCGATCAGCTTGCCGTTACCACGGGCCGTCAGCAGCGCAGCCTCGTTCAGGACGTTGGCCAGGTCGGCGCCGGTGAAACCGGGGGTGCGACGGGCCACCGCGAGCAGGTCCACCCCGGTAGCCAGCGGCTTGCCCTTGCCATGCACCTGCAGGATGTTGTGCCGGCCGATCATGTCCGGTGCATCGACCGCGATCTGGCGGTCGAAGCGCCCCGGGCGCAGCAGCGCCGGGTCAAGGATGTCGGGACGGTTGGTTGCCGCGATCAGGATGACGTTGGTCTTGACGTCGAAGCCGTCCATCTCGACCAGAAGCTGGTTGAGCGTCTGCTCACGCTCGTCGTGACCACCGCCGAGGCCGGCGCCACGGTGGCGGCCGACGGCGTCGATCTCATCGACGAACACGATTGCGGGGGCGTTGGCCTTGGCCTGTTCGAACAGATCGCGCACCCGCGAGGCACCGACACCGACGAACATCTCGACGAAGTCCGAACCCGAGATGGAGTAGAAGGGCACGCCGGCCTCGCCCGCGACCGCCCGCGCCAGCAGGGTCTTGCCGGTGCCGGGAGGTCCATAGAGAAGCACGCCCTTGGGGATCTTGGCCCCGACCGCGAGGAACTTGGCGGGCTCGGCGAGGAACTCCTTGATCTCCAGCAGCTCCTCGACGGCCTCATCCACCCCGGCGACATCAGCGAAGGTGACCTTGGGGGTGTCCTTGTTGGCCAGCTTGGCTTTGCTCTTGCCGAACTGCATCACCTTGGACCCGCCGCCCTGCATCTGACTCATCAGGAACCAGAACAAGCCGAGGATGATGACCAAGGGGATGATCGTGGCCAGCAGGCCGTAGAACCAGTTCTGCTGGGGTGGCTCGTCGGTGTAGCCCTTGGGTGGCTGATGAGTCGTGAGTGCCTGCACCAGGCTCGGACCGCGTGAAACGACGTAGTAGGACATCACCTTGGTGGCGCTCTTGACGTTGGCGCCGTCGGAGTACGTCCGACCGGCCTTAAGGGTGAGGTCGATCTGGTCGTCTCCGACGAACTTGGCCGATTGCACTGACCCCGAGCTGATCAGCTTCTGCGCGGCTGAGGTGTCGATGCGGACGAAGCCGTCGGAGCTGGCAAGAGTGAGCACCAACAGGCCGATGCCGAAGATGAGCACCACCCAGATGATCGGGGTGCGAATGATGCGTTTGAAGTCCATTTATATCTTGCGGGGCTTGGCGCCCCGTCCCTCCTGCTCGTTCGGCCCTGTCAGTGCAGCCACGTCAGTTCAATGATGTCAAACGCGTTCCTGGCGAGCGCGATAAGTAGACATAATGACCGTACACCGCGCAGGGTGCCCGCATTCTCGCCTGGTCAAACGCCCGACATTGTGCCAAACGCCTGACCAGTTGCCGACGTTCCAGCCTAGGTGTAAACGTGAGGCGCCAGGGTCCCGACGTCGCGCAGGTTCCGGTACTTCTCGGCGTAGTCCAGACCGTAGCCAACGACGAACTCGTTGGGGATGTCAAAGCCCACGTATTTCACATCAACCTCGACCTTGGCGGCTTCGGGCTTGCGCAAGAGTGTGACGATCTCCACCGAGGCGGCTGAGCGGGACTCGAGGTTGGCACGGATCCAGCTCAGGGTCAGACCGGAGTCGACGATGTCCTCCACGATCAGCACGTGCTTGTCGGTGATGTCGGTGTCGAGGTCCTTGAGGATCCGTACCACCCCGGAGCTCTTGGTGCCCGAGCCGTAGGATGAGATGGCCATCCAGTCCATCGGAGCGGTCCCGGGCAGGGCCCGCATGAGATCGGACATCACCATCACGGCACCCTTCAGGACGCCCACCAGCAAGAGGTCCTTGCCCTCGTAGTCACCCCAGATGTCGACGGCCAGCTCAGCAATCCGGAGCCGGATCTCCTCCTCCGTGACGAGCACGCGTTCGAGGTCGGCTCCCATATCGGCGGCATCCACAGCATCTCCTTGACTTTCTGTACAGGTGGCGAGCGGGTCTGCCCCGTTGCATGCCTGCCTATTCAACCTGACGGGGCGCTGCGACCAGCACTCGCCCATCGGTGCGGCTGCCCTGGACATGGCCCGGCAGATCGATCGGGCCCTGCCCGCGCCAGCACGTGACGAGGGTGTCGAGCGAGTCGATGTGGCTGGAAATCAGCCCGCCCGGCGAACACCCAGCCTCCAGTGCAAGGAGACGCCAGACGCGGGTGCGGATGGCCTTCGGCAGCCTCAACAGCGCCGCCGCCTCGATCCACCCCGGACCGAGCTCGCCCCGGGCCTCGGTTGCCAGGTCGTCGAGCGCATCGGCGTCCTCACGGAGCAGATCGGCCGAACGTGCCAGTGCCGCAACCGCTCCCGGGCCGAGCTCGGTCTCCAGGACCGGGAGCAAGGCGCGAGCGCGCACCCGACCGTATGCCGGGTCGCTGTTGTGTGGATCCACCCACGCCGTGAGGCCGGCCGCTTCACAAGCAGCCACCGTGGTAGCCCTGGCCACCCCCAGCAGGGGGCGGACATAGGGTCCGCGACGAGCCGGCATACCGGACAGGGATCGTGCCCCCGAGCCTCGGGCCAGGCCGAGCAGGACTTGCTCGGCCTGGTCGTCACGAGTGTGACCGAGCAGGACAGCCACCGCACCAACCCGCTCGGCAACATCCTCAAAGGCGCTGTATCGCGCGTCCCTCGCCCGCGCCTCCGGTCCGGACGCAACCCCATCGCCATTGCCATGGCCCCCGCCGGACGACCAGACCTGGACCGTAACAATCTCAACGGGCTCCAGACCCAGGCCTCGACACTGGTCGGCCGCTCGTTCGGCAACCGCCAAAGACCCTTCCTGCAGGTCGTGGTCCACAATCACGGCGCCCGGAGACAAGCCTGCGCGCGGGGCCTCGAAAGCCACGGCCGCCGCGAGCGCCAGGGAGTCCGCGCCACCGCTACACGCCACGAGCACCAGTGCGCCTGGATGGACCTGTTCGATCTCCCCGAGAGTTTTTCGCACGGCGAGGCGGGTGGCGGCGATGGCACGATGAGGTCCGGTCACGGGTCGCTGCCGATCAGCCGTGCACGCGCTGGACCCAGGCCAGCGGGTTCTCGATCTCTTCGGGCAGCGGCAGGGTCTCCGGAGAGGTCCACACCGCGTTGAAGCCGTCAGTGCCAACCTTGGCTGTGACTGCGCGCACGAACACGGCCCCGTCGCGATACTGACGCATCTTTGCCTCGAGCCCCAGAAGTCGCCGTAGGATCTTGTCGACGCCGGTGACGTCCTGGCGTCGTTGCTGGAACTTGGCCCGGATGTGCTCGACGCTGGGCACGATTGCCGGCCCCACGTCGTCCATGACCACGTCGGCGTGTCCCTCCAGCAGCGACATGATCGCCGTGACCTTGGCGATCTCGGCACGCTGCTGGGTCGTGGCGAAGATGTCGGTCAGGCCATTGCCGCCGCTCCGCAGGGCGTCGGGCAGGTTGTGCGCGATCTGACGGATCTGTTCGCCGAGCTGCTCGGGGTCGGGCGCAAGGTCCAGGGAGAGCCGACGGGCTGAGTCGATGACATGCTGGCGCAGCCATGGCACTGCCGTGAACTGCACCCGGTGGGTTTCCTCGTGCAAGCAGATCCATAGCCGGAAGTCCGCGGAATCGACGCCAAGGTCGCCTTCGGTGTGCAGCACGTTCGGCGCCACCAGCAGGAGGCGGGGTACTCCATCGGGGGCGAGATCGTACTGGCCCAGGATCCTGCTCGAGAGGAAAGCGGTGAGCGTGCCGACTTCGGCACCGGTGACCTTGCCGCCGACACCCAGCATCAGCGGCGAACCTGGGGCAGGGTTCTTGCGCATGGCGAGCATGGCCTTGATGACGGGCTCGAGCATGGACTGCAACGAGTCGACGTTGGCGTCGATCCAGCCCGGGCGGTCCACGATCAGGGCAGGGCTGCCGCTCTCGGAGTGCATCCGAGCTGTCTCGGCGACCGGGCCACGGGATCGTTCTGCTGCCGAGCGCAAGGAGGCCACGACCTCGGCGGCTTGGCGGGGCAAGACCTTGGGACCAGGCTGGACCAGAAGCCGCCCGGTGGCCTTTGCGAACGCCCAGTCAACAAAGCCGCTGGTCCCGATCGTGTTCAATGCCTGCGAGGCCATTTCCGTTGACGTCATGCCCACATCTTCCTCGCCAGAGTCCCAGCGCTCAACCCGCGAGTTACCAAACAGGCGCGAATACGGGAGACTGACGAACGAGCTTCAGCCAATCGCGATCGAAGGGCACCGCCGTGGAGTACGACATCACGATCGAGATTCCCAAGGGACACCGCAACAAGTACGAGGTGGACCATGCGACGGGTCGCATCCGGCTCGACCGACTCCTGTTCACCTCCACGCGTTACCCAGCTGACTACGGCTACGTCGAGAACACGTTGGGTGAGGACGGGGACCCTCTGGACGCGCTGGTCCTTCTCGAGGAGCCAACATTCCCCGGATGCCTGGTCGGTGCGCGCCCGATCGGCCTGTTTCACATGACCGACGAGGCAGGCGGAGACGACAAGATCCTGATGGTGCCCGCACACGACCCCCGGGTTGCCCACATCGTCGACCTCGAGGACGTCAGCGCTTTCGACCGGCTCGAGATACAGCACTTCTTCGAGACGTACAAGGACCTCGAGCCGGGCAAATCGGTGGAAGGCGCCCACTGGGGTGGCCGGGAAGAGGCGGAGAAGGTCATCCAGGAGGCCATCGACCGCGCAGCCACAGCCGGTATGACGACCGCTCGCTGGACTACCCCGGGCCATTGACACCCAGCACAGACGGGACGCAGCGCCGTCGGGAGGGCTACGTGTTGACCTCCCACCCCGGTCGGGTCGACGTCGGTCGGGTTCATGCCTGGCTCTCGGATGAGTCCTACTGGGCCAAGGGACGCGAACGCGCTGCTGTCGAACGTTCAATCGCCGGATCGCGTCCCTACTCCGTGTACGCCAAGAAAGAGCAGGCGGCCTTCGCGCGCGTTGTCACCGACGCGGCCACGTTTGCCTGGATCTGTGACGTTTTCGTCGCTGAGCCACACCGCGGACGAGGGCTGGGTACTTGGTTGGTACAGAGCATCGTTGAGGATCTTGCGGCCGACGGTGTAACACGTTTCCTTCTCGCCACCAGGGATGCGCACGAGGTCTACCGGCGCTGCGGCTTCACCGCCATGGAGGGCGCAGATCGCTGGATGGAGATGGATCTGCGACCTCGGATGACCGACATGGCGCCTCCCTTGTAGGGTGGTTCGCCATGCGTTGGCGACCGCTCCACCTTGCACGAAGGAGAGAATCACATCGAGATCAACGGCATCATCAGCGCCATCGTCATCGGCGCCATCATCGGCGCTCTTGGCCGCTTGGCAATCCGCGGCAAACAAGACATCTCTGTGCTGATGACCCTCGTCATCGGCATCGTCGCGGCCTTGATCGGCACGTTCATCGCAGTCAGGCTGGGCGTAAGCAGCTTCTGGATCGAGCTCTTCATCCAGGTGGGTCTTGCCGCCATCGGTGTGACCCTGTACACCGGAGACGGGCGCAGCCAGGGACGCTCGCGACGCAGGTAACCAAGACGCAGGTAACCGAGAGGCGGACAGTGCCCAGCGCCACATACAGGCTCCAGGTCACTTCGGAGTTCAACCTTCTTGACGCTGCCGCGGTGACCGGCTACCTGTCCGAGCTCGGGGTTGGCGCTGTCTACGTCTCCCCCCTGCTGCGATCGACCACCGGCTCCAGCCATGGGTATGACGTGGTCGATCACCGACTCGTCGATCCTGGCCGCGGCGGCGACGCCGGGCTGGCCGCGCTGTCCCAGGCATGCCGCGCGGCCGGTCTGGGCCTGGTGGTCGACATCGTGCCCAATCACATGGGTGTCGCCGTTCCGGCCGAGAACCACGCCTGGTGGGACGTGCTGCGACTGGGCCAGAAGTCAGCGTTCGCCCGTTGGTTCGACATCGACTGGCAGATCAACGACGGCAGGATCTTGATCCCGGTGCTCGGCGACGACGCCAACCCGGCCACCGATCTCACGGTCGGGGGCGGTGAGCTTCACTACTTCGAGCACCGTTATCCGATCGCGCCCGGGACCGGCGACGGCAGCACCGCTGCCGTTCACGACCGGCAGCACTACCAGCTGGTCAGCTTCCGCTATGCGGACACTTCGCAGAACTACCGCCGGTTCTTCGCGGAGACCGAGCTGGCCAGTCTGCGGGTCGAGGACCCAGCCGTGTTCGCGGCAACCCATGCCGAGATCCTGCGCTGGGTTTCCGACTACGGGGTGACCGGCCTACGCATCGATCACCCGGACGGCCTGGTCGACCCGGGCGGATACCTCGAACGGTTGGCAGCCGCCGTTCCGGGCTGCTGGATCATCGTGGAGAAGATCACCGAACCGGGCGAGCGACTGCCCTCAGTCTGGCCGGTGGCCGGGATGACCGGCTACGACGCGCTGAGCGAGGTCAACGCGCTATTGCTGGATCCGGCCGCAGAAGGCGCGATGACCCAGCTGTACGTCGAGCTGACCGGCGACGACCGCGACTTCGAGCAGCAGATCGCCGACGGCAAACGGATGGTGGTCACCACCATCATGCAAGCCGAGGTAACGCGGCTGGCCCGGCTCGTACCAGAGATCGACGACGCGGTGGCTGCACTTGCCGAGCTCGCGGTCGCGTTTCCGGTGTACCGCTCCTACCTGCCTCTCGGTGCGCAATACCTCGCCGAGGCCGTCCGGCGGGCCACGGTTCGCCAGCCGCAGCTGGTCGCGGCCATCGAGGCGCTACTCCCCCGGCTGGCCAGCCCGTCTGACGAGCTGTGCGTCCGGTTCCAGCAACTAACCGGCGCGATCATGGCAAAAGGTGTCGAGGACACCGCGTACTACCGCTACAGCCGGTTCATCGGGCTGAACGAGGTCGGCGGGTACCCGGGCACTTTTGGCTCCGGGATCGCCGAGTTCCACGCTGCCCAGAAACGCCGGGCGGACGTGGCGCCGTCGGGCATGACCACCCTGTCCACCCACGACACCAAACGGGGTGAGGACATCCGCGCCCGACTGGCCGTGTTGGCCGAGCTGCCCGATGAGTGGGGGGATACGGCACGGCGGCTGATGACTCTGGCGCCGGTACCGAACGCCGCGTTCGGGTATCTGCTCTGGCAGACGGCCGTGGCACTGCCGGCGCTCGCGAAGAGGGCCCAGCGGGCACCCGCACTCGCGGCCGCCGGGGGGGCGAAGGACCCGAGGCGAGCCCGGCTCCACGCGTATGCCGAGAAGGCCATGCGGGAGGCAGCAGACGGCACAGGTTGGGTCGACCGGGACGAGGAGTTCGAGGCAGTCGTGCACGCCGCGGTTGAGGCCGCCTATGACAACCCCGAGATCTACGAGCTCATCGCATCCCTGTCAGCCCGGATCGAGGCGCACGGCTGGGTGAACTCGCTCTCGCAGAAGGTCATCCAGCTGACCATGCCCGGGGTGTCGGACGTCTACCAGGGCAGCGAGCTGTGGGACGACTCACTGGTCGACCCGGACAACCGGCGGCCGGTGGACTTCGTCTTCCGGCACGCGGCCCTGACCGCCCTGACCGAGCCGCCAGTCGTGGATGACACCGGGTTGGCCAAGCTCTGGGTGGTCAGCCGGGCGCTGCGAGCCCGCCGGGACCACCCTGAGCTGTTCGCCGGCTACGCGCCGTTGACGGTCGACGGGCCGAGGCGTAAACACCTAGTCGCCTTCGATCGTGGTGGGGCGATCACCCTCGCGACTCGGCTGCCGGCCGGCCTGTCCGCCTCTGGTGGCTGGGGCGATACCACTCTGCCTCTGCCCCCTGGTCATTTCCGCGACGTGTTCACCGGCTCCAGCTATTTCGGGGAGCTTTTGGTGGCAGATGCGCTCAATGAGTACCCGGTGGCCCTGTTGATCACTGAGAAGTCCTGATGCCAGAAGTGAGTGTCTGGGCACCCAACGCAACTCGAGTGCGGATCGCGATCACCGAACCGGATGAACCCAACGAAGGTCCGACGCTGACGATGGACCTCGAGCCGGCTGGTGAGGGCTGGTGGCGGGCGGACGTCGCCCAGGCAGTGCCGGGCCGCGACTACGGATTCCTGCTGGGCGAGGACGAACAGGTACTGCCCGACCCGCGATCCCGGCGGCAACCGCACGGTGTCCATCGCATGAGCCGCTTCTACGCTGACGACTTCGCCTGGACCGACGCCGACTGGCCCGGCCACGCTCTGCCCGACTCGGTGATCTACGAGCTGCACATCGGCACGTTCAGCCAGGCTGGCACTTTCGATGCAGCAATCGAACGACTCGACCACCTGGTCGAACTAGGCGTGACCCACGTGCAGATCCTCCCGGTCAACGACTTCAACGGTGAATGGAATTGGGGCTATGACGGTGTGCTCTGGTATGCCGTGCACGAGGCCTACGGCGGTCCAGACGGGTTGAAACGGCTTGTCGATGCCTGCCATGGCGCAGGCCTGGCCGTGGTGCTCGACGTCGTCTACAACCACCTCGGCGCGTCCGGCAACTATCTGCAGCGCTTTGGTCCGTATCTCAAGATCGGTCACAACACGTGGGGCGACCTGGTCAACCTGGACGGCCAGTCAGCGGGACCGGTGCGCGAATATATCCTCGACAACGCCGTGATGTGGCTGTCAGAGTTCCACATCGACGCGCTCCGCCTGGACGCAGTGCACGCGCTGCGAGACGCCTCGGACATCCACCTGCTGGCCAAGATGTCCACCCGGGTCAAGACCCTGTCGGCTGAGCTGGGCCGACCGCTGGTCCTCATTGCCGAGTCCGACCTGAACGACCCGATCATGTTCACCGACCGCGGCGATGGTGGGTACGGACTGGACGGTCAATGGGACGACGACGTACATCATGCGCTGCATGCGCTCTTGTCCGGGGAGAGGCAGGGCTACTACGCCGACTTCGGGTCCCTGTCGGTGCTGGCCAAAGTGCTCACTCGCGCGTTCTTCCATGACGGGACCTACTCCAGCTTCCGAGGCCGCAATCACGGCAAGCCGGTGGACGTCGAACGCACCCCGGGGTACCGGTTCGTCGTGTGCCTTCAGAACCATGACCAGGTCGGTAACCGGGCCGCCGGCGACCGGCTGGCCCGGATCGCCCCGACAGGCATGTTGAAGGTGGGCGCAACGCTCATGCTGACCTCGCCGTTCACGCCGCTGCTCTTCATGGGTGAGGAGTGGGCCGCCAGCACGCCGTGGCCCTTCTTCACCTCGCACCCGGAGCCGGAGCTGGCCGAAATCACCGCCACCGGACGGATCGCGGAGTTCGCCGGCCACGGCTGGGATATCAACGACGTGGTCAACCCACAGGATCCGGCCGCCTTCACCGGCGCCAAGCTGCACTGGTCAGAGCGTGACGAGCCCGGGCACTCAGACACCCTTGCGCTCTACCGCCAGCTGCTGCGGCTACGTCGCGAGCATCCGGATCTGGCCGATCCCCGCCTCGACCGGATGAGAGTCGACTTCGACGAGGACGCACAGTGGCTCATCGTGCACCGGGGCGCGTTCGACGTGCTAGCGAACCTGGCCGACCACGCTCAGCTGCTGCCGTCTACATCAGGGGACGTCGTCTTGAGCACCGAGCGTGGTCAGTATGCCGAAAACCGCCAGATCACGCTGCCGGCTCAGTCGGCCTGCATCATCCGAAGGTAGCTTTCGAGGTCGCCCGGCTCCACGTCAGGCACGCCGGAGGCGAGATCCCCCTTGCGAGGGTGATGTCGGCCGCAGGCAAGGGTGAATGTCGCTAGATCTCCTGGGCAAATAGCGCCACGTGGACAGTCTGCAGATCCAAGGTGCCCACATTCCGCAAGATCACGTCGTAGAGAACGGGCGCAATCACCGGAACGCTCATAGTGAACCCGGTGGAACCGAATCCCGCCGGTGTTGTGTGTTCGAAGGTCACTTCGCTCGCGCCTTGCTCGTACCAGATCGTGCTTCCTGTCAAGATCCCGCCGCAGTGCAGTCCGGGTATGGGCGTGCTGAACAGAATCCGGACGTTCAGGGAAGGAACAGCACGGGCATCTGCACCGATGGTGAAGTGTAGGCGGTCCCATTTGCTGACGTCGAGGCCCCGCGTTGACTCATCAAGAATGCGCGCGTAGGTGGGTTCGTTGACTCATCAAGGAATGCGCGCGTGGAGCGTGCCTGTCGTCACGGAGCAGCGACTACGGGTGAGTCTGGGACGTCGTGGTTGGGCTGCGGTGCTGTTGGGCGGTGCTGTTGGGCGGTGCTGGGGGCGCCGACAGGTATGCGGCTCGCGCCGGTGATGGGCGAGCTGGTAGCGACGTTGCGGCGTTTCGGTGAGCTCGACGTCAGCAGCGACGTGGCCGCCGCGCTGACCATAGTGTCGCCGGCCACGATGGACCGGCGCCTGGCGGTGGACAAAGCTGGGCTGACGTTGCGTGGCCGCAGCCACACCAAGCCGGGTTCGCTGCTCAAGGACGCCATCGCGATCCGTACCTGGGCGCAGTGGGATGACGTGGCGCCCGGTTTCGTGGAGATCGACCTAGTCGGTCATGAGGGCGGCAACGCGATCGGGGAGCACGCCTACACCCTGACCGATACCGATCAGACCTCAGCGTCCGGGAGCTACTGGCCAACCTGGCCGGCATCCAAGAAACCGTCCTGCTCTACCCCACCGGGAACAAAGGCCGGCCCCGCGCCCAACGCATCCTCACCGACACCGACCCCAC
>CABDZF010000129.1_pt1 | contig 18233 bp, 14 predicted proteins | sample 3421651 | NCBI WGS metagenome assembly CABDZF01 (sample SAMEA5534339, study PRJEB31848) | metagenome | biome: tundra; feature: field; material: soil | place: USA | collected 2013-05 | depth 0.45 m | reverse complement strand
GCCAAGGCCGACATCCTTGGCATCACCCCCGCCGGCGACCTCTACCTCTACCGCGGCAACGGCCTGGGCGGGTTTACCGGAGGCGGGACCAAGATCGCCACCGGATGGAACAGCTTCGTCTAGGTTGCTCCATCGGGTGACTCCTGCTGCGGTCACGGTCGCCCAGCCAGGCGCCAAGCGGGCGGCAGACCAGTGTGGCCAGCGGCTGGACATGGGTCGATCGTCAACCGGATATCGCGTTGATACCTACTCGTGTACGGGCCAGCCCAGAGAGCTCAAGGCCGCGATCAGGGGCTGCACTGCGGCAGGCAGCACGGAGAGCTCGGCAAGGCCGAATGGTTGGCCGACCGCGTGATCCAGGTGCAGGTCTTCCATGTTGACCCCAGCCTCGCCGACGTCGCGCAACAGCCGACCCACCGCACCAGGCTCATCCGGGACGACGACGATGACCGTGGCATACATTGTCGGAGCCGCACCATGCTTGCCCGGGATGAGTGCGTGCCCGGCGTTGCCATCTGAGACGGTTCGGGCCAGGACCGCCCGGGCACCCACGCTGCCCTCGTTCGGGTCCGACTCCAGGTGACGTAAGGCCACTAGCACTGCGTCAAGCTCCTCGGCGAGCGACTCGAGAACGCTGCGGACGGCCGGTGCATTTCCGGCCAGGATCTGGGTCCACATGCCCGGATCACTGGCCGCGATGCGTGTGACGTCACGGATTCCCTGCCCTGACAGAGCAATGGCGTCCGACGGCAGACCTCGCAGCCGGCTAGCCACCAGACTCGCGGCTATCTGCGGCACGTGTGAGACGGCGGCGACGGCAGCGTCGTGCTCATCTGGGTTCATCACGAGCACGACTGACCCGGCGGCTTCCGCGATCTCGCGCACCTTGTCGACAGCGTCGGCCGATGCTTGTGGCCCTGGTGCCACGACCCAGGAGCGGCCCTCGAACAGATCCCCCTGTGCCGCCATCGCCCCTGACTTCTCCCGGCCTGCCATCGGGTGCGACCCGACATAACGTGAAAGGTCGGCTCCCCTGTCCTGCAACGAGCTCAGCACCGCACCCTTGACGCTGGCCGCGTCGGTCACCACGGCGTCCGGCCACCGTGTCAGCTCTACCGCGACGACTTCGGCCACGACGTCAGGAGGCGCGGCGACCACGACCACTTCCGGTGCGGCTGTGGAGTCCTCCGCGAGAACACCGGCGCCGAGGTCCCGTGCAAGCGCGGCGGCCGTAGGCGACGGGTCAGCCAGCGACACCTGAAAGCCCGCTCGCGACAGGGCTATTCCGAGGCTAGTTCCGATCAGACCGGTTCCGACGATCCTGACCCGCCGTCCGTTCGGGGCGGCGGCACTCATTGGGCGAGGTCTCGACGCAACGCGGTGGCCCCCCGCAGGTAGACGTGCGTGATCTGGTCACGGGGCAGCGTGGTGTTGACGTGAGCCATCAACCGGATCACCATCGGCATCGCGCCGACAACGTCGAGCTCTTGCGCGCACATCAAGGGGACGCCACCGAGGCCCAGCTCGCGCGCCGCAACTGCGGGGAACTCGCTGTGCACGTCGTGTGTAGCCGTGAACATGATGGAGATGACGTCATCCTTGCTCAGCGAGTTGACCTCGAGAACCGACGAGACGAGCTCGCGCGTCGAGGACAGCACGTGTTCGCGCTCGTCCACATCAAGCTGGATCGCACCTCTGATGGCACGAACCGCACTGACAGGTATACCCGTATCCCTCACCTGGGTAACCGTAGCGACGAAGCGAACCTAGCGCATCAGAGTCCAGCAGCTGAGTAAAGCTGACCGATCTCGGGTCGGTTGAGCGAGCGCATCCGGCCTGATCGCAGGTCGCCGAGCCGGATGGGCCCGACATCGGTTCTGACCAGTGTGATCACCGGGTGTCCCACTGCCTCGAGTAGCCGTCGCACGATGTGTTTGCGGCCTTCGTGCAGCTGGACCTCGACCAGCGCCTTGCCTGGGGCGGAGTCCACGAGCTTGAAGGAGTCGATCTTGACCGGCCCGTCATCGAGGTCGATGCCGGCACGTAACCGCTTGCCCAGATCGCGAGGAACCGGCCCGGGGATCTGGGCCAGATAGGTCTTCAGGACGCCGTATGACGGGTGCTGCAGCCGATGGGCGAGCTCGCCGTCGTTGGTCAGCAGTAGCAGGCCCTCGGTATCGGCGTCCAGTCGTCCGACATGGAAGAGCCGCTCCTTGCGGTTGCTGACGAAGTCTCCGACGCAGGGGCGACCGAGGTCGTCGCTCATCGTCGAAACCACGCCCAGCGGCTTGTTGAAGGCAAGGTAGATGCGGGACTCGTCCAGCTGGACCCTGGACCCGTCAACGTGGACAGTCTGGGTGTTGGGATCGATCCGCACACCCAGCTCGGTGACCAAGTGTCCGTCGACCGCGACTCTGCCTGCGGTGATCAGGTTCTCGCATGTTCGCCGGCTGCCCACGCCGGCCGCCGCCAGGAGCTTCTGCAGGCGCACGCCATCGGGATCATGAACATCGACCTCGACCGATGGCTTCTCAGGCTGTGGAGGTAGACGGGTGGGCTGACTGGGTTTGGTGGTGCCACTGCTGCCGCGCTGTGGCACGGCGCCACGCGGGGCAGCATTGCCACGTCGAGCGGCGCTTCCGCGCTGAGGGGCGCTCGACGTGGAGCGTTTGCGGGTTCCGTCGAAACCGCTGCGGGCCGGGGTTCGGTCGCTCACGCCCGGCCACGTTCTGCTAGTTCGTCGAGCACATCAACCTCGGGTAAGTAGGGGGCGAGGGCCGGGAGCTCATCCAGTGAACCGAGGCCAAGTCGTTGCAGGAAGTAGGACGTCGTGCCATACAGGGTCGCACCACTTTCGCCTTCTTCCCTCATTTCCTCGATGAGACCGCGGGTGAGCAGAGTCCGAACGACGCCGTCGACGTTGACGCCGCGAACGGAACTGACCCGTGAGCGGGAGACCGGCTGTCGATAGGCGATAACCGCCAGGGTCTCCAAAGCCGCTTGCGTGAGCTTGGCCTGTGCTCCATCCAGCAGGAACTTCTCGACGACGGGTGCGTACTCTGAGCGGCTGTAGACCCGCCATCCCCCGGCGATCCCCTTGATGGCGAATCCACGGTTGCTTTCGTCGTACTCGGCTGCGAGGGCGTGTAGGTGTCCGAGGACATCTTCGACCGGCAGCTCCAGTGCGGAGGCCAGCGACATCTCGGTGACCGGTTCGTCGATGACCATCAGGACAGCCTCTATCGCAGCGCGAGCGCCTCCGGCAAAGTCGTTGATGTCGAAGGCGACCTGCTCCTGCTCGAAGGCGACCTGCTCCTGCGGGATCTCGGGCGGCATGTCACTCAACTGGTTCCACCATCTCCTGGTCGACTCCGTCATCCTGGCTGACGCCGTCGTTCTCCTTGACCCCTTCATCTTCGTCGAACTCGTCACTGACCCCGATTTCTCCGTCGTCCCGACCGGTCCACTGAACCGTTAGCTCTCCGAGCGCCTCGGTCTGGTCGAAGATGATGACGGACTCATGGAACAGCTCCAGCAGGGCAAGGAATCGGGCGACAATCACCAAGGTGCTGTCGGCGTCGGCAACCAGAGACCGGAAGGAGCAGCTGCGGGAGGCTCGCAGCCGCGCCACGAGCACGGCGGCCTGCTCGCGGACGTTTACCGCCGGCGCATGCAGGTGCTCCAAACCCACGGTGGGCACCGGCTTGGGCGTGATCGCCCGGGCGGCAATCATGGCCAGCTGCTCGGGCGTGATGCCCATCACCAGCTCGGGTAACAGAGCAGCGAAATGAGGGTCCAGACCTGCTTGGCGGGCCGTCATACGGCCTGCCGTAGCGATCCGCTCCGCGAACGCACTGGCGACCTGCTTGAACGCGCGATACTGCAGCAACCGGGCGAACAACAGGTCCCGAGCTTCGATCAGCGCCAGATCTTCCTCGTCCTGTGGGTGCAGCTGGGGCAGCAGGTGGGCCGACTTGATGTCGAGCAGGGTGGCGGCAACCAGCAGGAACTCGGAGGCCTGACTCAGGTCCCATTCGGTGTCAGAGGCCTGATGGGCCCTGATGTGGGCCATGAACTCGAACGTAACCTTGGCAAGGGCTATCTCCGTGATGTCCAGCTTGTGTTTGGAAATCAGGCCCAGGAGAAGCTCAAAGGGGCCCTGGAAGACGTCGAGATGCACCTCGAAGGCTTGGCCTTCTGTTCTGCGCAGTACGCCGCCCGGCGTCAGGTCGGAGCCAGCGACAGGCATCGCCGCGGCAGCGTTAGATGGTTCAGTCGGCTCGGTCAATGACTTGCTGGGCCCGGTGGACTCAGCGGGCACGGTGAAGACACTGGCGGTGACCTCGGTGGTTGAGGTCTCAACCATGGTGCTCAGGCCGCCCCACCCCGGGCGATAAGCTCGCGCGCCATCTGCCGGTAGGCCTCGGCTGCTGAGTGGGTCGAGGCATAGGTGGTGATGGGCTCGGCAGCCAGCGATGAGTCAGGGAACTTCACCGTACGGCTGATGACAGTGTGGAAGACCAGATCGCCGAAGTGGTCGACCACGCTTCGCACGACCTCCCTGCTGTGGAGCGTGCGGCTGTCGTACATGGTGGCCAGAATTCCATCAACCTGTAGTCGAGGGTTAAGGCGGTCACAGATCTTGTCGATGGTCTCCACCAGCAGTGCGACACCACGCATCGCGAAGAACTCGCACTCCAGCGGGATGATCACGCCGTGGGCAGCCGTGAGCGCATTGACGGTGAGCAAACCCAGCGAGGGCTGACAGTCGATGAGAATGACGTCGTAGTCGTCCACAATCGGACGCAGGACGCGCGCCAGCACCATCTCTCGGGCCACCTCGCCCACCAGTTGCACCTCAGCCGCCGAGAGGTCGATGTTGGCCGGGATGATGTCGAGGTTCTCCATGCTGGTGTGCTGGACCACGTCATGGATGTCGTGTCCGCGTTCGACCAGGAGGTTGTAGATTGTGACCTCGAGCTCATAGGTCGGGACGCCCAGACCGACGGAGAGGGCGCCTTGCGGGTCGAAGTCGATCAACAGGACCTTGCGGCCACACTCGGCCAGGGCGGCGCCGAGGTTGATCGTGCTCGTTGTCTTGCCAACGCCGCCCTTCTGGTTGCACATTGCAATGATCCGCGCGGGACCATGGCTGCGCAGCACTGACGGGTCAAGGAAATCGGGCATGATCCGCCCGGTCGGACCCATCTGGCCGGCCCCGACGTTCTGGGTGCCAGGTAGCTGGGCCGGATTTCGCTCTGGCGTCTCCACCACAGCAGTGGCCAGCAAGCCATTCGCTGTCGCCACCCCGGTGGTCGGACCATCGGCGGTCGGACTATCGGTGGCCGTTGTCACCACGTAAGTCACAGGTGTTCCCTCCCAGCGCGGTCGATAGGTCATCGGTCAGTCTCTCGCTGATCGCGTCGACCCTAGTCGCGCGGGGGGTGCGGATTCAAGACAGAGCCCGGCCTGTCGCGGACTGATCGTAATCAACGCGCGCGCGGATGGGCCTCTGCATAGACCTCGCGCAGGTGCTGGACGGTGACCATAGTGTAGATCTGCGTCGTGGTCACCGAGGCGTGACCGAGCAGTTCCTGAACCACCCGTACGTCGGCTCCGCCCTCCAGCATGTGTGTGGCAAAGGAATGCCTCAGAGTGTGCGGGCTCACAGTGTCCCCAAGGCCAGCGCGTTCGGCTGCTGCGTGGATCGCGGCCCACGCACCCTGGCGAGAGAGTCGTCCTCCACGTAGATTCAAGAACAGTGCCGGTGTCCCCTTTCCTCGCAGCGCGATGGATGCACGTGCTCGGACCGTGTATGCCGTGACCGCGTCCCGCGCGTAGCTCCCGAGAGGAACGACGCGTTCCTTGCTGCCCTTGCCGAGCAGACGCACCGACCCTGGCCCGCGGTCGATGTCATCCAGACTCATGTCACCAAACTCGATGTCGTCGAGGTCGAGGCCGACGACTTCACTGATTCGCGCGCCGGCACCATAGAGAACCTCCAGCATCGCGCGATCGCGCAAGGCTGCCGGAGTATCCCCCAGACTCGCCGCTGACAGCAGGTTCTCGACGTCCGTGATCGAGATGGCTTTTGGCAGCCGTTTGGGCACCTTTGGTGGCGCCACCCCTTCAGCGGGGTCAGTTGCTGTGGCCCCCTCAAGGGCCATGAACCTGTGGAAGCCGCGCACCGCGATGAGAGTCCGTGCCGCCGAGGATGCTGACAGCGGTGGACGTTCGGGTGTCCCCTCTCGAAGTGAGGCGAGGAACTCGGTGACGTCGGACTCGCGCACCACTGCGGGATCGCTGATCCCCCGACCGCTCAGGAACTGGCCATATCGTGCCAGGTCCCGCCGGTAGGAGGTCAGCGTGTTGTCGGCGGCCCCGCGTTCGACCCGCAGATGGTCCAGCCATCCACGGGTCGCCCGCGTCAGCGGTGAGTTGGCTTCGGTACCAACGTCTTTGGTGTTTTCATCTGTGATGGCCTCGCACCTCATCGGATGAGGGTGCCGGATGTCAGCGCAGCACGTCGTCGAGGCTTAGCGAAGGCAGTCCGTGCGCTTCGGCGACGGGGCCGTAGGTGATCTGGCCGTCGCAGGTGTTCAGGCCGAGCGCCAGTGCGGGGTCGGCCTGAAGTGCCGTGCGCCAGCCGTGGTTGGCGAGCTCCACGGCATAGGGCAAGGTCACGTTGGTCAGCGCGTAGGTCGAGGTGTGGGGCACCGCGCCTGGCATGTTCGCCACGCAGTAGAACACCGAGTTGTGGACCTTGTATGTCGGGTCGGCGTGCGTGGTGGCGTGGGAGTCCTGGAAGCAACCACCCTGGTCGATGGAGATGTCCACCAGGACCGAGCCCGGTTTCATCCGCGAGACCTGCTCGTTGGTGACCAGCGTCGGAGCCTTGGCGCCGGGAACAAGGACTGCTCCGATGACCAGGTCAGCGTCGGCGATGGCCCGTTCCACCTCGTAGGCGTTGGAGGTGATCGTCTGGCAGTGGCCCTGGTAGATGGCATCGGCGACCCGCAGCTTGGCCACGTTGCGGTCCAGCAGCAGGACCTCGGCCTGCATGCCCAACGCGATAGCGGCGGCATTCATACCGGACACACCCGCGCCGATGACCACGACCTTGGCGGCATAGACACCGGAGACGCCGCCCATCAGGACACCGCGGCCACCCTGGGCTGCCATGAGCGTGTGCGCACCGACCTGTGGTGCCAACCGGCCGGCCACCTCGCTCATCGGGGCCAGCAACGGCAGCGAGCGGTCGGACAGCTCGACTGTCTCGTAGGCGATTCCGGTCACCTTGCGCTTGACCAGCTCCTGGGTCAACACCCGGTCGGCAGCCAGGTGAAGGTAGGTGAAGAGGGTCTGTCCCTCACGCATCAGGGGGTACTCGGAGGCGACAGGCTCCTTGACCTTCAGGATCAGCTCACCGGTGGCCCACACGTCAGCGGCGGTGTCCAGGATCTTCGCCCCGGCAGCGACATAGTCCGCGTTGATGATCGAGGAACCGACGCCGGCATCGGTCTCGACAAAGACCTCGTGGCCGTTGCGCACCAGCTCGTGCACACCAGAGGGCGTGATGGCCACCCGGTACTCGTTGTTCTTGACTTCGCGTGGAATTCCGACCTTCACGTTTATCAACATCCTTTGCCGATGCACCACCGCCGAGGCAACCTCATTGTCACGTCGATCGGCCGCCCTAGGGCTGCGAATCCGAGTCTAATCCCGCCGGATCACCCACTCCGGATCAGGCCGTCACGCGGGGCCGTAGGTCCTCGGCCGGGGGCATCCACGACGCAGCATTCGCCTCGGCCTGGTCGCCACTGCGGATGTCCTTGACCGAGTCAGCGCTCTGCTCACCCGAGGCCGGAAACCACACGAACGGTATGCCGCGCCGCTGCGCGAACATGATCTGCTTGCCGAACTTGGCGGCAGCCGGCGCCACCTCACATGCGATCCCGCGTTGGCGCAATGCAGCGGCAACCCCCATCCCGCGGTCGCGGTCGCTCTCGTCGGCCAGGGCCACCAACACGCACGAGGGGGTGGACCGACTGGCCGACAGGGTGGGCATGATCTTGGCCAGCAGTCGCGAGAGCCCGATGGAGATGCCGACTCCGGGATAGGTCGTCCGCCCGTCCGAGGCCAGCGCGTCGTAGCGACCACCCGAACAGATCGATCCGTAGGACTCGGCCCCGATCAGCTGGGTCTCGTAGACCGTGCCGGTGTAGTAGTCCAGCCCGCGGGCGACCTTCAGGTCGGCGACCATCAGCCCGGAGGCATGTTCTGCTCCGATGCGGATCACCGCTGCCAGCTCGGCCAGCCCTTGTGCGAGGGTCTCGTGCTGAACGCCAAGGGCATGCACCTGTTCGACGAAGCTTTCGTCAGGGGCGTTGATCTGGGCCAGGGCCAGGGCCGCTCTGGCCTGCGCGGCCGTCGCGCCTGCGGCGACCATGAGGTCGAAGACCGCATCAGGGCCGATCTTGTCGAGCTTGTCAACGATTCGCAGCATCGTCTGGACGTCGGTGAGCCCGATACCCAGATAGAACCCCTGCGGGATCTTGCGGTTGTTGACCTGGATCCGGAATGGTCCGATCGGTAGTTTGCTGAACGCGTCGGCGATCACCAATGGCAGCTCGGCCTCGTATTGCGGGGCAAGCTCGTCGACGTCGACGATGTCGATGTCGCACTGGGTGAACTCCCGAAAGCGACCCTCCTGTGGGCGCTCTCCACGCCATACCGGCTGGATCTGATAACGGCGGAAGGGGAAAGTCAGCTTGCCGGCGTTCTCCAGGACATAGCGTGCGAAGGGGACTGTCAGGTCGAAGTGGAGGCCAAGCTTGGGGTCACGGGCCGAGGCGTCGGCGCCGGCGGCAAGACGGCTGATCGCGTAGATCTCCTTGTCGGTGTCCTCACCCTGGCTCGAAAGGCGTTCGATCGGTTCTACCGACCGGGTCTGGATCGAGGCGAACCCATGCAGCTCGAACGTCTCGCGGATCACGTCCAGGAAGTGCTGCTCGATGATGCGTTCGTTGGGCGACCACTCCGGGAAGCCGCTGATCGGGCGGACTTTGCTCACGAGGCCAATCCTTGCAGGTACGGGTTGGTGGCGCGTTCACGTTCCATCGTGGTGGCTGGACCGTGTCCGGGCAGTATGAGCACGTCATCGGCAAGTGGTAGGACCACGTCGCGCAGGCTGCGGTTCATGACAGCCCCATCACCGCCCTCGAGGTCCGTCCGTCCGATGGAGCCGGCGAACAGGACATCGCCGGACAGCACCGTCGACCTGGCGCCAACGTCGGCAGCAATGCCCTCTGGCACCTCCGGCAAGGCAAACATCACTGAGCCCTGCGTGTGGCCGGGCGCGTGCAACACGCGCAGGTCGAGGCCGGCGATCGTCAGCTTCTGGCCGTGGGCCAGGTTGACAACGTCGGTGGGTTCCTGCCACTCGGCCTGCTTGCCAAACTGCTGCTCGAACATGGCGATCAGCTCTGGTCCTACCGCAGAGAGGGGGTCCTTGAGTCGGTAGCGATCCTCGCCGTGGATGTAGGCGGCAACGCCGGCGGAACCGCATACCGGCGTCACCGAGTACACGTGGTCGAAGTGCCCGTGGGTGAGCAACACGGCTGCCGGCCTGAGCCGGTGCTCGTGCAAGAGCTCGGCCAACTGGCCGATGACACCCACGCCAGGGTCGACGATCAGACAGTCCTGACCTGCGGCGGGAGCGAGGATGTAACAGTTGGTGCCGGCGACAGCGGCCGGGAATCCGATGGTCAACACGCTTGTGAGCCTAACAATCAAGGACTCGTGACCCTGCCCCCGCGCTTCTCCGTGTGGCCCGCCTAGACTGAGCCACTGCCCCATGCGCCTAAAGCCAGCGTCTTCCTCAACTGTCCCAAGGAGTGCCCAGGTGTCGCCCCAAGCACGCGACCGAGCTCGCGAGAAGCGCCGCAACAAGAAGCGTCAGTCGGTGCTGGATCGGCGTGCGATGGAGTCCAAGCGAAACAAGCAGGTCCTCGGCATCGTCCTGGTCATGGCTGTTCTCATCGGTGGATTCGTGGCACTGACCTTTGCCTTGAACAACGGCAAGAACACCGCGGCAAGCGCCTCGGCATCGGCTCCCGCGACCCTCGCCAAGCCGGTCGCTGGCTGTGTTGCCCCTCCGGCAGTCCCTACCGACAAACGAAGTGGCACCCTGCCCGACAAGAAGACCGCAGCCGGAAAGACGTTCATCGCGACAGTCATCACCAACTGTGGCCGAATCACGGTGGAGCTCTATGGGACCAAGGCTCCCCAGACCGTGGCCTCTTTCCTCAGCCTGGCCAAGAGTGGCTACTGGGCCGACAGCCCGTGTCACCGGCTGACTACCGCCGCACCGCTCTTCGTCCTGCAGTGTGGCGACCCGACGGGCACCGGCACCGGCACTCCCGGATACGGCTACGGCGTCGAGAATGCGCCGGCCAACTTCACCTATCCGGCTGGCACGCTAGCCATGGCGCGCACCAGCGACCCCAAGAGCAACGGTGGCCAGTTCTTCGTCGTCTACAAGCAGACCAGGCTGAATGACCCCACCGGATACTCAATCTTCGGCAAGATCACCTCCGGTTTGGATATCGTCGAGAGGGTCGCCGCAGCGGGAGCCACTCCTGTGGATGCCCATCAGAACACCGCGCCGTTGCAGCCCATCAGCATCATTGCGGTGAATGTCACCGAGAAGAAGGCCTGACAGTGACCGAGCAGACGCCCGAGAACCACCCCGCCACGGACACGTCCGAGGGGGTGGAGACAGTGGAGGACGCACCAACCGTGCCAACTGGAGACGCGCCGGCGCAGGAGTCGCCCCCTGTCCCGGAGCCCGACCCTGCGGTCCCGACCTCGGCTTCGGAGGCTGAGGCTGCGGTCCCGGCCTCGGCTGAGGCTGAGGCTGCGGTCCCGGCCTCGGCTTCGGAGCCTGAGGCTGAGGCTGCGGTCCCGACCCCTGCAACCATTCACGTTCCCAGTCCCGCGTCTCTGGCTGGAAGGCTTCACGGCAATGCGACGCCGAAGCCCTCTCAGTACGGTCGGGTGGACGAGTCGGGCACGGTATTTGTCCGCACTGCTGACGGTGAGCGAGAGGTCGGTTCGTACCCCGGCGCCACTCATGCAGAGGCCTTGGGATACTTCACCCGGAAGTACGACGAGCTGCTGGCCTCCGCTGATCTGCTTCTGCAACGGGTGACTCACACCGACCTGCCGGCGCGGGAAGGGTCGGAAGGGCTCGCCAAGCTGCGTGAGCAGACTGCCGACGCGCGTGTCGTCGGCGACCTTGTCGCCCTTGACGCCCGGGTCGCTGAGATTGCCGCGGCGGTCGAGGCCAAGAAGGCCACCGAGAGAGTCGAACGCAGCGTGGCCCGTGAGGCAGGCAAGGCCAAGCGCGAAGAGCTGGTCCGGGAGGCCGAGACGATCGCGGGTCAGCCGGAAGCGAAGATCCAGTGGAAGACCAGTGGCACGCGTATGCGGGCTCTGCTGGACGAGTGGAAGTCCTTGCAACGGAACGGTCCTAAGCTTGACAGGGAGGCTGAGACCGCCCTCTGGCAGCGCTTCAGCGCCGCTCGCAACTCCTTTGACAAGGCCCGACGGGTCTACTTTGCCCAGCTCGAGGACACCCAGTCAGAAGCCAGGTCAATGAAGGAACAGCTGGTCAAGGAGGCCGAGGCGCTCGCAGCGAGCAAGGACTGGTCCGCGACCGCGACGGCGTTCAAACGATTGATGGACCGCTGGCGGGAGGCCGGTCGCACCTCGCGCGCCGACGACGACGCTCTTTGGGCTCGTTTCAAGACGGCGCAAGATAGCTTCTTCAATGCCAAGGACGAGATCGTCGCGGCTGAGAACGAGGAGTTCAAAGCCAACCTGGTGGTCAAGGAGGCTCTCCTCGCCGAGGCGGAGTCGCTGCTGCCCGTGACGGATATCGAAGCTGCAAAGGCGAAGTTGCGGGTCATCCAGGAGAAGTGGGAGCGCGCCGGCAAGGTCCCCCGCCCGGATGTGGAACGTCTCGAGAAGCCCATGCGCCGCATCGAGCAGACCGTGCGAGAAAATGACGAGAAGCGTTGGGCCAGTGTCAATCCAGAGGCTGCAGCCCGCGCACAGAGCTTGGTGGACCAGCTTGAGACGGCGGTTGCCGGCTTGCGCAAGGACCTCGAGAAAGCAGAGGCCTCCGGCAATACCAAGAAGGTTGCCGACGCGCGATCAGCTCTGCAGGCTCGCGAGCGGTGGCTGGCACAGGCGCGTGCTGGCGTCCAGGAGTTCGGCGGCTAGTCAGACTGCTCCGTCTTTTCGGGTGACTTGCCACCGGTGATTCGATACACGTCGAACACACCGTCGATCTTGCGTACGGCTTGAATCACGTGGTCGAGGTGTCCCGGGTCGCCCATCTCGAAGGTGAACCGGGACAGAGCCACGCGGTCACGCGAGGTGTGCACGGTGGCCGACAGGATGTTTACGTGCTGATCCGACAGGACGCGCGTGACGTCCGACAGCAGCGCGTTGCGGTCCAGCGCCTCGACCTGTAGCTGAACCAGGAACACGCTCGCGGCTGACGGGGCCCATTCGACCTCGATCAGCCGATCGGGTTGTGAAAGCAGCGACTCGGCGTTGGTGCAGTCCGAGCGGTGCACCGAGACGCCTCTGCCCCGCGTGACGAAACCCATGATGGGGTCCCCCGGAACAGGTGTACAGCAGCGTGCCAGCTTGACCCAGACGTCATCAGCTCCGACAACGACGACTCCGGGGTCACCGTTGCGCGGGCGTGGTAGCCCGGACGAGGGCATAGTGGCGTCAGCGAGGTCATCGGTGGCCCCTTCCTGCCCGCCCAGGTGCGCCACCAGGCGGCTCACAACGTGTTGGGCGGACACATGACCGTCGCCCACTGCGGCATACAGGCTGGAGATGTCGGGGTAGCGCAGCTCACCGGCGAGGTCGGTGAGCGAGTCATGGGTCATCAGTCGCTGCAACGGCAGGCCTTGCTTGCGCATGGCCTTGGCGATGGCGTCCTTGCCGACGTCAATGGCCTCTTCGCGGCGCTCCTTGGAGAACCACTGACGGATCTTGTTGCGGGCTCGCGGGCTCCGAACGAAGGTCAGCCAGTCGCGTGAAGGCCCGGCTCCCTCGGCCTTGGAGGTCAGGATCTCGACGACGTCGCCGTTCTCCAACGGACTCTCGAGCGGGACGAGTCGACCGTTGACCCTGCCGCCGATGCAGTGATGACCGACCTCGGTGTGCACGGCGTAGGCGAAGTCGACGGCCGTCGAACCGGCTGGCAGAGCGACCACAGACCCTTTGGGGGTGAAGACGTAGACCTCTTGGGCGCTGATCTCGAAGCGCAGGGAGTCCAGGAACTCGCCTGGGTCGGAGATCTCGCTCTGCCAGTCGAGCAGTTGACGCAGCCACGCCATGTCGTTGACTGGACCGGCATCAACCTTGCGCCCCGAGGCCGCCGAGTCAGCTACTCGGCCGGGGGCGTCCTCTTTGTACTTCCAGTGTGCCGCCACGCCGTACTCGGCCCGGCGGTGCATGGTGTGCGTCCGGATCTGGATCTCGACTGGCTTGCCCTGCGGACCGATGACCGTAGTGTGCAGGGACTGATACATGTTGAACTTGGGCATCGCGATGTAGTCCTTGAAACGCCCCGGCACGGGGTTCCAGCGAGCGTGCAAGGCACCCAGCACGGCGTAGCAGTCGCGCACCGACTCCACCAGGACCCGTACTGCGACGAGGTCGTAGATCTCCTCGAACTCGCGGCCTCGCACGATCATCTTCTGGTAGACGGAGTAGTAGTGCTTCGGCCGGCCGGTCACGACAGCCTTGATTCTGGTTGCTGCCAGATCCTTGGTGATGCTATCGCGAACGCTTGCGAGATACTCCTCCCGTGCTGGGGCGCGTTCGGCTACCAACCGCACGATCTCGTCGTAGACCTTGGGATAGAGGGTCGCAAAGGACAGGTCCTCAAGCTCCCACTTGATCGTGTTCATCCCCAGCCTGTGGGCCAGTGGCGCATAGATCTCGAGCGTCTCGCGAGCCTTGCGCTGTGCGGACTCCTCCGAGACGTAGCGCCAGGTGCGGGCGTTGTGCAAGCGGTCGGCCAGCTTGATGACCAGGACGCGGATATCCCGGGCCATGGCGACGACCATCTTGCGGACGGTCTCGGCCTGAGCTGCCTCCCCGTAGGTAACCTTGTCCAGCTTGGTCACGCCATCGACGAGCATCGCGATCTCGTCACCGAAGTCGCTGGTCAGGGATTCCAGGCTGTATGGCGTGTCCTCCACCGTGTCGTGCAGCAGAGCTGCGGCCAACGTGTCGGGGGTCATACCGAGCTCGGCCAGGATCGACGTCACGGCCAGTGGGTGGGTGATGTATGGGTCACCACTCTTGCGCAGCTGTCCCTGGTGAGCCTTCTCAGCCACGGCGTAGGCCCGCTCGATGATCGACAGGTCAGCCTTGGGATGTGCGGATCGAACAGTGCTCAGCAAAGGCTCCAGCACGGGGTTCGTGTCGGTGCGTGGCCCGCCGAAGCGCGCGAACCTGGCTCTGACCCGCGATGACGTGGGGACAGAGCTGGTCGGCGGGTCAGCCGTCGGAGGCCTCTGAGGCGGTTTGGGCGTCGGAGGCTTCGGAGGCGTCGCCGTGCCGGGGAACTCCGGCACGCTCTCCTGGCTCATGGGTGCAGTCTATTGGCCCTACAGCGAGAGCATGGCGTGTACCGGGCGACCGGCCAGCTTGCTACGACCCTGCAGGAAGGACAGCTCCAGAACCACCTCGACCGCTTCCACGCTGGCTCCGGCGCGCTCAACCAGCTCGCAGGCGGCTCGCGCCGTGCCGCCGGTGGCCAGGACGTCATCCATGATCAGGGCCCTCTTGCCGCCCGTGAAGGCGTCGGTGTGAACCTCGATGACGGCGCTGCCGTACTCCAGGTCGTACCCAGCACTGTGCGTCTTACCGGGCAGCTTGCCAGCCTTGCGGACCGGGACGAACCCGATGCCCAGCTCGTAGGCCACGGCCGCACCCAGGATGAGGCCGCGCGCCTCAACGCCCACAATGACGTCGACATGACCGGCGTACCGGCCCGCGATGTCCTTCACGACGGCCCGCAGTGCAGGGCCATCGCTCAGCAGGGGTGTGAAGTCCTTGAAGGTGACCCCTGGAACCGGAAAGTCCGGGATGTCGCGCAGGCGAGTGGCAACGATCTCACCGATCGGAGCGGTGAGCGGGGACGCTTTGGTTGGGATTGAGGCCGCCAATACTGGGTTCGAATGCGCGGGTCCCGTCATCGCTTCGACTTCGGCGGGCGTTTGGGTTGGTTGCGCGGTCCGCTCTGCACGTTACGGTGCACGGGCCGTCCGGTGGACGCGGTGCCGCCGCGTCGGCTGGACGCGTGCACCACGTCCCTCGTGCCTGCATCGTCTGTGCCGCCCTGGTCACTCTCAGATGGGTCGGTGCCTGCCTTGCGAGCCTGGGTCGCCTGGTAGCGAGTGGCCCGCTTCTTGAGCTCCTGCATTGCCGGCTCGCGCTCGCGTAGATCCGCGAGCACCGGGGTGGCGATGAAGATGGAAGAGTAGGTACCGACCGCGATGCCCACGAACAACGCGAGGCTGAGGTCCAGCAACGTCCCTGGCCCGAGCAGGAAGTAGCCAATGCCCAGGATGGAGGCGACCGGAAGCAGGGCCACCACTGAGGTGTTGATCGAGCGGACCAGCGTCTGGTTGACCGCCTGGTTGGCGGCCTGCGAGAACGACAGCCGACCGTTGCCCTCCGCTTCCTGCGTGTTCTCGCGCACCTTGTCGAACACGACGACGGTGTCGTAGAGCGAGTACCCCAGGATCGTCAGGAAGCCGATCACCGATGCCGGGGTGACCTCGAAGCCTGCCAGCGCGTAGATACCAATGGTGATCACGAGGTCGTGCGCAAGGGCAATAAGTGCCGCGATCGACATCTTCCAGGTTCGGAAGTAGGCGGCCAGGACGAGCGAGACCAGGATGAGGAACCAGATGAGTGCAGTGATGGCCTGCTGACTCACCGAGGCGCCCCAGGACGGTCCGATGGTGTTCGCGCTGATGCTGTTCACACCGACGTTGAACTCGCGGGCCAGCGAGGACTTGACCTTGTCGGTCTGGAGGGTGCTCTGGAACTTTTCAGTCTGGACCCGGACCGTGTCGGTGGTCTTGGTGACCACGACGTTGGAACCGGGGTTCACGGTGCCGAGAGCTGTCTTGGCGCGGGCTTCGAAGCTGTTGAAGTTGGTGACCGATGAGATCCGGAACTCAGAGCCGCCGCGAAACTCCAGCCCGATGTTCAGGCCGCGCCCGAACAGACCGATGGTCGCCAGAACCAGAAGGATCGCCGACACCGCGTACCAGGTCTTCTGACGACCCACGAAGTCGTTGGAGCGCTTGCCGGTGTAGAGGTCGTTACCGAAGTCGGAGAAGCTCCTCATGACTTGTTCCCCTCGGCCGCGGCCCGCCGGGCGGCAATCGTGACCCGGCCGCGCCCGGTATAGGTGACGGTTCTGGCCCCCAGACGATTCGGATCCAGACCGGACCACTTGTGTCCCTGACCGAAGAACTTGGTGTTGGCCAGAATCGAGAGCAGGGGGTGGGTGAACAGGAACACGACGACGATGTCGATGATCGTGGTCAGCATCAGCGTAAAAGCGAACCCGCGAACGTTGCTCGCTGCCAGGGCATACAGGACGACCGCAGCCAGGAAGTTCACTGCGTCGGAGATCAGAATCGTGCGCCGGGCGCGACCCCAGCCCGTCTCGACCGCTGCCCGGAGCGCCCGTCCGTCGCGAACCTCATCACGAACGCGTTCGAAGTACAGGATGAACGAGTCGGCGACAATACCGATGGAGACGATCAGGCCTGTCACCCCGGCCATCGTCAGTCGGAAGCCCTGGGACCAGCCGAAGAGTGTCACCGCCGCGTAGGTCATCGACCCGGCGATGATCAAGGAGCTGACGGTGACCAGACCCAGAGCACGGTACTGGAACAGGGAGTAGGCAACCACGAGCAGCAGGCCGATGCCTCCGGCGATCAGACCGCGAGCGAGTTGGTCCCCGCCGAGCGTGGGACTGATCTGGTCGCTGGTCTGCAGCGCGAAGGACAGGGGCAGAGCGCCGAACTTGAGCTGGTCGGCCAGCGCTTTGGCGGACACACCGGTGAAGTGGCCCGTGATGCTCGCGGTGCCCGCGCACAGAGACGCCTGGGCGGATGGAGCCGAGATCACCTGGTTATCCAGCACGATACCGAACCGGTTGCGCGGGTTCGGCAGCGATACGATGCGCGAGGTCACGTTACAGAATGCCGTTGTGCCGGCTCCGTTGAAGTCGAGTCGCACCTCCCATTGGCCGTTGCTCACGCCACCCTGGCCAGTCTGCTGATCAGAGGTGGCGTTAGAGATCTGGTCACCGTTCACCTCTGCCGGACCAAGGATGTATTTCTCCGGTTGGGTGGGGTCACTCGAGCAGGTCACCATCGGTTGGGACGCGATGTCCTGGATGGCCTCGACTTGTTTGGGGTTGGTGCAGTCAAGTCCGGCAAGCTGTTTCTCCAGAGCCGGGGTGACCCACGCCAGGTCGCTCGCATTCACGGGCTGGCCAGCAGTCATGGGCGTGGCAGCAGGCGCCGGCTTCGTCGCTGCAGCCAGCGCGGGTGGAAAGCCAGACTTGGAAGCGGTCGTCGCCTGGCCGGTCGTGCTTGGCTTGCTGGTGGCCGTACCGGTTGACGTGGGAACCGGTATCGGCTGGGTTGAGGCCGCGACGAGGACAACGCGAAACCTCATCACCCCCCGCTTGCGCACCAGGTCGAGTGTCGCCTGGTCGGGCTTCCCGGGGACGACCACGACGATGTTGCTCCCGCCCTGGCTTGTGATCTCCGCCCCGGAGACGCCCGATGAGTCCAGCCGCGCGCGGATGATCCTCATCGCCTCCGCGATCGTCGCGGTGGTGATCTGCTCGTTCCCTGACACGACGGGAGTGAGTATCAGCTGAGTCCGCATCTCGGGTCGCGCGGGGCTGCGCGTGTCACCTGTCAACAGTCGGTACCCCACGAACCCGCCACCGGCCAGCACCAGCACCCCCACCAGCATCACAGCGATCAGCACACCACGACGACGCTGATGGCCCACAGCCACCGGCGCCACCGACGCAGACAAAGACCCCAACGACACAGGCGGTGCCGGCGGCGATGGAACCGCCGACGGTTCAGCTG
>CABDZF010000128.1_pt1 | contig 18249 bp, 19 predicted proteins | sample 3421651 | NCBI WGS metagenome assembly CABDZF01 (sample SAMEA5534339, study PRJEB31848) | metagenome | biome: tundra; feature: field; material: soil | place: USA | collected 2013-05 | depth 0.45 m | reverse complement strand
CTGATGGAGAACTCCCGGCGACTACGCGAACTCACCACCGAACTCGCGACCCTCGCGCTCCAGCAGGTCAGAGACGACCCGACCCAGCCCGACCCCTGACCGGCCTATCCGCGCGCGCTCTAAGTGTTGAGATCTGTCATCCGAGATCTGGCGGTCACCGGATCTGTCGGGCTGCGGGGTGCACTGGGGCGGTCCCGCCGCGCCAGCTGGCGCGGTTCGGTGGCCAGGGGCCTTCAGCGGCTCCCGGCGATCCCGGCGATCCCGGTCACCGCGCCGAGTGGTTCGTTCCGGGTCAAGGTCTCAGCCAGGCGAGGCTGTGGCCATGTGGTCCTGTCACGGCAACCGGCACCTGGTCGTGAGCGAGTACGAACCGGCCCCGAGGTGTTGGATCGAGGTCGGTTCCACCAATGACGCCGGGTGCCTCGTTCGAGACCCAGTGCACGCCGCGGGTTCTCTGCAACGTGTGCATGACATCGGTTCTCTGCAACGTGTGCATGACATCGGTGAATCGACTGCGCTGTCCCTCATCCAGGTAGGCCAGGACAGCGGAGTGGAAGACAACCACCGTGGCGCCTGAGGGTGCGTCGGCGAGCAGCCCAGGCAGGTCGATGAGTAAGTCACCGGTGTCGATTCGAGGGGGGTCGGCGGCGACCAGATCCAACGCTCGGTCCAGGCGTTGGGCACGGTCGATCTGCTCCGGCCAGATCAACGAGGCCAGCCACCGGCGGTCGTCGCCGCTGTTGGCCTGCAGCGGGTTCAGGTCGAGCCCGGCCCGCCAGACCACCTCAGGTAGGCGCTCGGGCAGCGGGGCCGGCCCGGTCACGGCGCAGGCCATCGCGATCTGGCTGTCACCGAGCCGATGCTCGCCCAGGCTCGTTGTGTAGCGGTAGCTGTACCGGTCGGGATACAGGCACAGGCCGGCGCTGGCTCCGACTTCGACCAGAGCCAGCGGCTGGGGTAGTGAGGCCAGCAGGGGTAGCAGAGTCGCGCAACGGCCCGGTTCGTTGGTCTGGGTCCGGTGGCTCATCATCGTGTCCGCGACGGCGTCCCAGTGGGCGGTGACGAAGTCCAGGAACCTGGCCGGATCGTTCACCTTGCCGCCCAAGAACCGCACCGCACCCAGCAACAGGTTCGGCTGCCGCTTGCCCAGTGGCAGCCGGTCGAGCAAGACGTATACCGCTTCGCTGCCCGCAACGGCCTGACACAATGCCTCATACAACGGCGACACCCCGGCCAGTTCATGCGCGGCCATCCCCAGATACAGCTCAGGGGTACTCTGCCCCGTGCCAGTCCAATCAGCCACGAGATCACGATAGGCAGTCCTGCAAACACCGATGACATGCCCCCGGTGACGGTCAGGAAAGCACGCGGCGCCGGAAGTTGCGTAGCCCGATTGTCAGGAACAGGACGGCGAAACCGAACACCACGGGATAGATGACGTACAGATGCATGTGGGCAGCGTTGGTGAATACCGCGCGCATGCCCTCGTTGATGTAGATGAGCGGGTTGATCAGCACGAGGGTCTGCAGCCAGTGCCACCCGTTGATCGTCACCGGCGCCAGCCGGGTCCACCCGTAGTAGGTGCCGCCGAGGAATGTGATCGGCAAGATGATGAAGCCGAACATCAATCCGATGTTTCGAGGCTCGAAGCTGGTGCCAAGAACGAGGCCCAGGCTGGCCATCGCGATGCAGGCCAACGGCACGAACGTGACGATGAGCCACCAGTGCAACGACAGGTCGGCATGCACACCGGGGGCGTGCACAACAGAGGCCATCGGCAACACGATCATCGCTGACAGCACGCCCTGAGTCGCCCCTGACAGCACCTTGGCGATCGCGACAAGCCAGATCGGGCAGGGCGCCTGCACCCGATCCTCGATCTCGCGGGTGAAACCGAACTCCTGCGCCATGGCCAGCGCGATCGACTGCACGCCCTGGAACATCACGGAGATCCCGACGACGCCTGGCACCAGGATCGTGGCGAACGCTGATTCTGCACCGGTTCCCCTCCCGCCGATACCTTGGCCGATCTCGGGGAAGACGTAGAGGAAGACGAAACACAGCAGGAACGGCTGGATGAGGGTGCGCAGCACGAACTCCCACTTGTGCTTGCCCAGCACGACAAGATCACGTTGCAACAGCGCGCCCAGTGCCGCCGCGCTCGCTGCGGCGACTGAACGCGACGGGCCACCGCCTATGTGAGCAGCGGGCACGGGCGTGGTTATTGGCGTCGTCATGAGTCCCGCAGCTCCTTGCCGGTCAGGTTGATGAACACCGTTTCCAGGCTTGGCTCGGCGATCGACAGGTCGAGGATGTCGAACCCGGCACGTTCGGCGGACAGGACGATCCGCGGTACGAGTCGCTCACTGGCTTGCATGTGCAACTGAATCGCTCCGTCCACGGACCTGCTGCGCGTGACCCCCTTGATCTCGCGAGTGAGCAGCTCGCCGAGCTGCCCCTGATCGCCCCTGGTCTTGATCGTGACGACCGTGTCGGCGCCGACGCTCTGCTTGAGCTCGGCGGGCGTGCCCAGGGCCAGGATCCGACCATGGTCCATGATTGCGACCCGGCCGCAGAGCTTGTCGGCTTCCTCCATGTAGTGGGTTGTCAGCAGGATCGTCTGGCCTTCGCCGTTGAGCCTGCCCAACATCTCCCACAGCGCGAGGCGGCTTTGCGGATCCAGGCCGGCGGTTGGTTCGTCGAGAAACAGTACTGCCGGGCGGTGGAAGATCGCCCGCGCCACCATGAGCCTTTGCGCCATGCCGCCCGAGAGCGCGTACACCGAAGCCCGTGCCCACTTCGTCAGCTGGAACTGGCCCAGCAACTCGTCGGCGATCAGCCTTGACTGCTTCGAGCCGATCCCGAACAACCGACCGTGGAAATACAGGTTCTCCCACACCGTCAGCTGACGATCGAGCGTGTTCTGTTGCGACACGATCCCGCTCAGCTGCTTGACCAGCGCAGGATGCGTCGCGACGTTCACCCCGCCGACGAAGCCACGCCCTGACGTCGGCACCACCCGGGTGGTCAACATCCCTGCCGTGGTCGTCTTCCCGGCCCCGTTGGGCCCCAACAGGCCGAAGATCTCCCCGGCCCGGACGTCGAGGTTGAGCCGATCGACCGCCGCGAAATCCGCCCCGGGGTAGACCTTGGAGAGCTCCTCGGTGTGGATCGCCAGAGCATGCTCGGACCCGGCGAAGACCGAAGTGCCTCTCGAGTCCTCGGGGCTGGTCATCCCTGCCGATCGTAGCGACAGCATCAATCCGAATCTGGGATGTCCTGTCGAGTGCTGTGGATGTGGCGGACGGTCTCCCTGACGTCAAAATGACTTGGAGAAGGACACGAGGCGCTCTGCGGTCCCCGCCCCCGTCAGTGGCCGGCCATGGCCACACGCCAGGACGTTGGGCTGGAGTCTGGCCAGGACGGCGACCGACTTCTTTGCCATCGACCAGTTCCAGGTCGAGATCCGCGGCGGGCCGGACACCCGGTGCCTGTTCACCAGAAGGTCACCCAGGGAGTTGACCTTCACCGTCAGGACGGCATCGCCCGTGATCAGCACCCGGTCGCGACCGCGGAAGAATGCGACGTGACCAGGGGTGTGGCCCGGCGTGGGGACGCACTCCCAGTCCGGAAGGCCGGGGACACCGGCAACTGGGTCGAACGCTACCGCCGTATGTTCCAGACTGTCTTCCGCGAGCATCGCCTCGACCTTTCGCCGTGGCAGGAGCCGGAGCATGGGGCCGATAAGCCAACGGTCGAGAAGCCAACGGTCGAGCGGGTTGGCGTAGGCAGGCAGGATCCCGCCGGGCGCCAGTGGCAACTTGTCGGGGTGCACGTGGACCGGTAGCTCCCACATCCGGGTCAACTCGAGCGACGAGCCGGAGTGGTCGGGGTGGATGTGTGTCAACAGGATCGCGGCAGGACGGGCACCCGGCCCGAGCAGCGACTCCGCGGCCGCCTGGATGATCTGTCTGCGATGCGGCCACGCGGTGTCGATCAACACCCAGGCCGGCCCCGACCGCACGAGGTAGACGTTGGCCTCGGTGATCACGCGCCCAGTCTCGACGCGGTAGACGCCCGGGGCGACCTCCTCCGCGCGAGGCTCCGCCGGCACATGCGCAGCACGAATCGACATGTTGATCGCCTCCGGTTCCAACGTGACGCACCCTGCCGCGGGACCATAGGGCCGGAGGTCCTCCCGGGCTCACCCAGCGTGCGTTCTCACCGGGCCGCGACCAAGAAACCACAGTAGTGGTCGCCCGTGCTGCCAAGGGTTAACGCGGGTTAACGCCGGGCATTCACGCTCCCAGGCGGGGGAAGCGGTTCGCCGACGCTAGAGCCCAACCCCACCCAGCACGACGCGATCGCTAGTTCTCACCCGGCCTGGCACGGTCACCACAGCGTCGACTCCGAAGCTGACTTCTCCCTGGCTCTGACGATACTTCGAAAGCTCCCGCAGCAAGGGCGCATCATTTCGACCGGTCACCGGATCGAGATCAATCACGGCGCACCGTGGCACGACATCTGCCACCCGCACGGTGGCCTCGCCGACCCTCAGCTCGCGGCCGACCCAGGAGTCCTCGACGTGCGACGTGGACTCGCCGGTGTCGACAAGGAAGGTCGAGCGGAACCGTGCGCTGTCAACCTTGCGGCCAAGACGCTGGGTGAGCTGACGTACGGAGGCGGTCGTCACCACCGTCACAGAGGCGCCGTACACCACCTCACCTGCAGTCGCGCAGCGGCAGAGCGTGACGTCGTAGCCGAGGTACTCGGAGTAAGGGCTTGTGACGAAGTAACTCAGTTGGTGTCGGGCGTGTCGGGTCCGGGGGTCAGACTGTAGTTCCACTCTCCGTGCCATTCGTGGCGGTGCAGGGGCAGGGCTTGCATGTCGGCGTCGCTGATCCTGATCCCGGTGGGGTAGTTATGGTCGTCGAGTTCGGCGTGAACCTTGAGTCCGGTGGTGGTGGTGACCGCTCCGATGAGGTTGACGACGGTTTGGTGGCTGGTCAGGGGTGCGCCGCGCCAGTTCATGGTGATGTGGGCGAACAGTCGGTGCTCAATTTTGTTCCACTTGCTGGTGCCCGGTGGAAGGTGGCAGACGGTGACGCGTAGCCCGGTGGCGGCTGCGAAGGCGGCGAGCTCACTTTTCCAGGCCCGCAGTCGGGCGCCGTTGGAGCCGCCGCCATCGGCGGTGATCAGCAGCCGGTCGGCATTGGGGTAGGCGCCGTGGCCTTCGTGATCCCACCAGTTGCGCAGCGTGGCTACGGCGAACGCGGCGGTGTCGTGGTCGGAGCCCACCGAAACCCATCCGGTGTTCGCGCCGATGTCATACACGCCGTAGGGGATGGCCTTGCCCAGGGCCGGGTCGAGGAAGTCATGGACGTTGACCGGTACTGGGGAACCGGCGGGCCGGTAATCACGCCCGGCGTTCTTGAACTCTCCGATGAGCTCCTTCTTTTTGGAGTCGACGCTGACCACGGGCTGGCCGTCGGCCAGGTGCGCTTCGGCCTGGTCTGCCAGGTAACGGAACTGGGCGTCACGGTCGGGATGCTGGCGGCCTTGCAGGGTCTTGGAGTTGGCTTGGAGGCTGTAGCCCGCCTCCCGTAGCAGCCGGCGCACGATCTGCTCACTGACCTGATGGCCCTGCTCCTGCAACGCTTTTGCCAGGGTCCGCAGCGACTTGGAGGTCCACCGCAACGGCGACATCGGATCCCCACGGGTCACCGGGTCCACTAGCTTGTCCAAGGCCTCCACCAGGGCCGGGTCACCCGCCTCGGCACGTTTACGTCCACCACCGGGCCTGCGCGAGCGAGGGTAGGACAAAGTCAACGGCTCCTGGAGCTCGGTGCGCCCACGCCGCACGGTGTCGCCTGCCACGCCCACCGCCCGCGCCACGATTCCCACCCCACCCGGGCCCAGCTCGCGGGCTTCGGCGCCCAGCCACAACCGGCGCTGCCGCTCGCTCAGATGCGGCCACAGAATCTCGAACCGGCTGGCCAGCGACTCCACCGAATCGGACATAGCACAACCATAGCCGTCTCGCAGCGAAAAACGAGGTTATTTCGTCACACGCCCTAAGCCTCGGCCCAGGGGCCTGTGCAGGCTTGGACCGCTGCGGTCCGGCCCCAGTAGTCGACCTTGAGTGTCTCGCCGCTCGGAGAGGGCACGCCCTCGACGATGTGGCCTTGGAGGTCCACCGAGAGGACGCCGGCCTCCCATCGGGCGGATGACCGCAGCAAGGCGGGGTTCTCCGCCGTTCGCAGCACCCGTGCGTGGGACCGGTCGACCAGGCAGAACACCCGGTCGCCCACCGGCCCTTCCGCCGTCAGGTCTACGTAGTCGTGGGTCATGTGGCGACCGCCCTTGACGGGAGTAGAACCGATCCTTTCGATGTGCACCCGACCAACCCTGTCAAGAGGGCCCCGGTGACGGCATGCTTGATTGTGGCGGGGGCAGTGTTGTCAGCAGGCGCCCCGCTGCGGGAAGTGGAGCCGCTCTGGACCTGCGGTACGGTATGGGAAACGGGCAGGCGCGGTCTTAGGCTGGGTAGCCGTGAGGCGGCGCAGAACGCAGATCCGTAGAACGCAGGTGACAGGGACTGTCGTCCTGGTAGGTGCATCCCTGCTCAGCGCTACCTGTGCAGACGCCCCCGAACGCGCCGCCCTTCACGCAAGATCGTCTTCTACACCCGCAACGCAGTACCTGCGGATTGCGCAAGCAGCCAATCGCCGACTTGAGATCGACTTTGACCGTCTCGCGGGCCCCGACCGCGATCGTCTCGCCGGGGCCGTGGCCGACCTAAGAGAAGCTGCGTCCACAGAGCGCATGTTCGATCGGGACCTGCTCGGGCTTTCCCTTCCGCCCGTGGTCAGAGTGAGCGCCCGGGACTTGGTGTGGGTCAACGAATCCCGCGCCAAGCTCACCTTGACGTTGAGTGCCTACCGCTCGATCGGGCAACTGAGGACCGACGAGAAGAGGCTGGCGACTGCGAATCGGGCGGTGGAGGAGGAAGTACGTTCCGTGCGACACCAGCTCGGCCCGCCTCCCCCGGATACAAGTGACCCCAACTCCGTGGCTGGCGAAGGGACGGGATCGAGTCCGCATCGGCGACAACGGTTGATCGGAACGTCAGTTCGGCCGCGCCAGGAGTGTCCCAGAGCTCAGCCTGAGCTGAGAAGCCTCGCGAAGACGTGCCTATAGGGTGAGCGTTGGCCTCACCACGCTTCGAACGAAGGATCCTGTCGTGTCCGTAGAGACCGTGCTTGCCGTCGTCGCCTCGTCGTTCGGTGTGGTCATGGGGGCAGCACCCGTGTTACAGATCCGCCGGATGCTCACGGAACGGTCCAGCCGTGACGTCTCGATCGCATATTTCGCGATCATCGCCCTCGGCTCCGTGCTGTGGGGGTCCTATGGTGTGTCGATCGCCAATCTCGCAATCTTCATTCCCAATGTTGTCGCCTTCCTTGCCGCAATCGCCACAATTCTGGTGGCTCATCGGTTGCGCCGCCAGGAACGACTCACCACGGCGGGGTTCGGTGATGGTGAACTGGCGCCGCCGCCTGACCGCCAGGTTGACCGGGAACCGCGAAGTCGGACGCCCGTCCTATCTTTGGCGTTGAGCGCAGCAGACGTTGAGCGCAATACTTTGGCCCATGGACCTGAAACTGACCACCAAGGCTGAAGAAGCTCTCTCTGCGGCCGTTCGCGACGCTGCCGCGGCGGGCCACCCTCATGTCGAGCCGGCGCACATCCTGCTCGCGCTCACCCGCCAGAGTGAGACCACCACGGGCCCGCTGCTCGAGGCCGCCGGCTCGTCGGCGGCCGCAGCAGGCCAGGTGGCGACCGGCCTCCTCGCGCGCACGCCCAAGGTCAGCGGCTCCTCGGTCAGCGCCCCGGGTCTGTCCCGCGCGAGTCTTGCCGTGCTCGAACAGGCCCACAAGATCATGGAGTCGATGGGTGACGGATTCGTGTCGACCGACCACCTCCTGCTTGCGCTCGCCCGCACCGGGGACTTCGGGATCGACGGCGCGGCCATCGCCGGTGAGATACCCACGCTTCGCGGCGGCGCCAAGGTCACCACCGCTGACCCCGAGGCCACGTATGACGCGCTGGCCAAATACAGCACCGACCTGACCGCAGCCGCCCGAGAGGGCAAGCTCGACCCGGTCATCGGCCGCGACGCAGAGATCCGCCGGGTCGTGCAGGTGCTGTCCCGACGTACCAAGAACAACCCCGTCCTAATCGGGGACCCCGGCGTCGGCAAGACCGCCGTGGTCGAAGGCCTCGCCCAACGGATCGTCAATGACGACGTCCCGGAGTCCCTGAAGGGCAAGCGTCTGGTCAGCCTCGACCTGGCCTCGATGGTGGCCGGCGCGAAGTACCGCGGCGAGTTCGAGGAGCGGCTCAAGGCCGTGCTGGAGGAGATCCGCTCGACAGGCGGGCAGGTCATCACCTTCATCGACGAGCTGCACACCGTCGTTGGCGCCGGGGCGGCCGAAGGCTCGATGGATGCCGCCAACATGCTCAAGCCGCTGCTGGCCCGAGGCGAGCTGCGGATGGTCGGGGCCACGACTTTGGACGAGTACCGCAAGCACATCGAGAAGGATGCCGCCCTCGAGCGCCGCTTCCAGCAGGTGTTCGTCGGCGAGCCCAGCGTCGAGGACACCATCGGCATCCTGCGCGGGCTCAAGGAGCGCTACGAGGCCCACCACAAGGTGACCATTGCCGACAGTGCGCTGGTGGCGGCAGCCTCGCTGTCGGACCGTTTCATCAGTGGGCGCCAGCTGCCGGACAAGGCGATCGACCTCATTGACGAGGCCGCCTCGCGGTTGCGGATGGAGATCGACTCCTCACCTGTGGAGATCGACGAGCTCCAGCGCGCCGTTGACCGGCTCAAGATGGAGGAACTCGCCCTGGGGCACGAGTCCGACGATGCGTCCAGACAGCGGCTCGAGCGACTGCGCCGCGACCTAGCCGACCGCTCCGAGCAGCTGGCCGCACTGACCGCGCGCTGGAACCAGGAGAAGGCCGGGCTCAACCGGGTCGGAGATCTCAAGGCCGAGATCGACGAGCTGCGCGGGCAGGCCGAACGACTACAGCGAGATGGCGACCTGGCCGGCGCTTCCCGCCTGCTGTACGGCCAGATCCCCTCTCTCGAAAAGGATCTGGCGCAGGCGCAGGCTGTCGAGGCGACGCCATCGACGGCCGGCGGAGAGGCGCCGATGGTCAAGGATGAGGTCGGTCCCGACGACATCGCCGACGTCATCAGCGCCTGGACCGGCATCCCTGCGGGACGGCTCCTGGAGGCCGAGACCGACAAGCTACTGCGGATGGAGGACTTCCTCGGACAGCGCCTGGTCGGTCAGACCAACGCAGTGCGGGCAGTCTCGGATGCGGTCCGTCGCAGCCGTGCCGGCATCGCCGACCCCGACCGTCCCACCGGTTCGTTTCTGTTCCTGGGCCCCACTGGTGTCGGCAAGACCGAGCTGGCCAAGTCGCTGGCCGATTTCCTGTTCGACGACGAACGCGCGATCGTCCGCATCGATATGAGCGAATACTCCGAGCGGCACGCGGTCGCCCGCCTGATCGGTGCGCCTCCGGGCTATGTCGGGTACGAGGAGGGCGGCCAGCTCACCGAGGCGGTGCGTCGTCGTCCATACTCCGTGGTGCTGCTCGACGAGGTGGAGAAGGCTCATGAGCAGACCTTTGACGTCCTGCTCCAGCTCCTTGACGACGGGCGCCTCACCGACGGCCAGGGCCGCACGGTCGACTTCCGCAACGTCATCTTGGTCATGACCTCCAACCTCGGCTCTGACTTCCTGATCGACCCGACGATGGCTGAGGAGGCAAAGCACGACGCGGTCATGGCCGCGGTGCACGTGACGTTCAAGCCGGAGTTCCTGAACCGCCTGGACGAGGTGGTCATCTTCGATCCGCTGTCCACCGAGGACCTGGCGCGCATCGTCGAGCTGCAGGTCACCATGCTGACCAAGCGGCTCGAGGAACGCCGGATCAGCCTCGAGGTGACTGCGGCGGCGCGTGAGTGGCTGGCTATCACCGGCTACGACCCGGCATATGGCGCGCGGCCCTTGCGACGTCTGGTGCAACGTGAGATCGGCGACCGCCTGGCACGCTCGCTGCTGGAGGGTGCGGTTCGCGACGGCGGCACGGTGGTCGTGGACAGGGACCCAGACGGCGACGCCCTGGTCCTGCGCTGAGCCAGGTTCCTTCGCCAGGTAGCGTGCAGCCCATGAGAGCGTCGCGAACTCGAACGACAGCCCAGATGGCCCGGTTGGTCCTGATGGCTTTTGCCTTGCTGACCGTTGCGGCGCTGGCGGCGTGCGGAGGCTCGAACAAGGCTCCGGGCACAACGCCGGCCCAGCAACTGAGCGCGGCCAGGGCCAAGGTCGACGCCGCGACGTCCATGCACTTGACGCTGAGTTCCAGCGGCATCCCCGCGCCAGTGAACGGTGTGTTGGGCGCAGAGGGCACAGGCACACACGCCCCGGCATTCAAAGGGACCCTGAACGCGCGAATCAGTGGGTTCGAGGCCAAGGTCGACGTGGTCGCGATCGACAAGCTGCTCTATGTGAAGCTGCCGTTCACAACCCAGTTCGTCCAGGCCGATCCGAAGACGTACAACGCGCCTGATCCCGCCCACCTGTTCGCCACCCAGGGAGGCATCACCTCGTTGCTGACGGACACGAAGAATCCGGTCGAAGGCCCGAGCACCCGGGTGGGGCCCGACGTCCTCAAGACCATCACCGGGACGTTGTCCGGAACCAGTGTGGCAAAGCTGCTCAACATTGGAGACGCCACCAGGACCTTCAACGTCACCTACGGCATCACCGACCCTGGCGGGGAGCTGCGCACCGTGACCATGACCGGCCCGTTCTACAAGGGTGCGACATCGACATACACGCTCACGCTGGACACGTACGGCGCGCCGGTTGAGATCAGTAAGCCCTAAGGCGCAGCTGGCGACCGCGTCGCTCGCGGTGGCGCTCGCCTCGGCTGACACGTACGTCGTCGTGGTGGCGCTGCCGGACATGATGGCCGGGGTCGGCCTCAGCATCGACGAGCTGCACCGGGCAACCCCGATCATCTCGGGCTTCCTGCTCGGATACATAGCGGTCCTGCCGCTGATCGGCAGGCTCTCAGATCTCGTGGCACGGCAGAGGATCCTGCTCTTCTGCCTGTCCCTCTTCGTCGTCGGTTCGGCCATCACGGCGGTCTCCGTCGAGCTGCCGGTGCTCGTGTTCGGCAGGGTGTTGCAGGGCATCGGCGGCGGCGGGCTGGTGCCGGCAACACTGGCGCTCGTGGCTGACCTGTGGCCCGCGAATCGTCGGGGGACGCCGCTGGGTGTGGTCGGCGCCGTCCAGGAGCTCGGCAGTGTCCTCGGCCCGTTGCTGGGGGCGGCCGTGCTCGCAGTGGCCGACTGGCGCGCGATCTTCTGGCTCAACGTCTGGCTCGGCATCGTGATTGCAGCCGTGCTGGCGCTTACTGCCGGTCGCTCGGTGCGGCCTCACCTGCGTCCACTGCCAACAGTTCTGGGGTTGCTGACATTCGGTGCGTGCCTGCTCACGCTGATCGCCCCGGCGGCACTGGCCAATGACGTCACCCTCGGTATTCCGTTCGTCCCCTTTGCGGGGACGAGCCGCCTTGCCACGCCCATGGGTGTGGTCACCCTCGTGCTGCTTGTGGCAGCAGCAACGGTCGCTTCCGGTTCTTTCCTTGCGATGATGAGACGAGTCGACGCGCTCGGAGCTTTCTGTATCGCCGTTGCGCTGGGTTCGCTGGTTCTCACCTTCGCCTCAGCCGATCCCTCGCGTGAGGTGGTGGGGCCATGGGGCTGGGCTCTGGTGCCGCTGGGCGTGGCGGCCGTGGCGGCATACATCTGGAGGCACCAGACCGCGCGTGACCCGCTCGTGCCCCGGGGGCTGATGGCTGCCGGGGGTCGTTCCAGCCTTATCCCCGCTCTGCTTGTCAGCGTCCTTGTCGGGGTTTCCCTCGTGGCCGTCGTGGTCGACGTTCCGTTTCTGGCCCGCCTCACCGTGACCGGGTCGCAGACCACGGCCGCGTTGCTGCTGGTCCGGTTCCTGGTCGCTGTCCCGGTCGGTGCCCTTGCCGGTGGCTGGCTGCTGAACCGACTCGGTCCGGCAGTCGTGGCCGCAGCCGGCCTCGTCCTGGCCGGGACCGGGCTCGCTCTCATGTCCGGGTGGGGACACGGTTCACTTCAGTCCTGGTCCACGACTCCGGTCCTGGCCCTGGCGGGCCTTGGCCTTGGGCTCGCCATCGCGCCGGTCAACGCCGCGGCGCTCGCGGACGCGCCGGGCGACGCACACGGTGTTGTCAGCTCGCTGGTCGTTCTCGCCCGGATGGTCGGGATGGTCGTCGGGCTCGCTCTGCTGACCGCCGTCGGGCTGCACCGCTACTACGCCGCGGTCGCTGCGCTCCCGGACCAGGGCAACACGGCAGCCCTGGCTGCTGCGGGGGTTGTTCAGGTGCAGACGGTGTTCCTGGGTGGGGCCATAGCCGCCTTCAGTGCTGCCGGCATCGCTGTGGTCCTCAGCGGTCCCAGATCTCGTGGAAGTGGTGGACGGGTCCGTGGCCCTTGCCTGGGTCTTGGCCGATCTGCAGACCGTCCGCAGCCGCCAGCGCTGCCGTGAGCCAGCTCTTGGCGTCCAGAGCTGCCTGCAGCCAGGACTCTCGTTGCGGGCGCAGGGCCGCCAGGGCCGAGGACAGGGTGCAACCGGTGCCATGGGTGTTGCCCGTGTTGACCCTTGGTGCGCGCAGCACCGCCTCTCCCTCGACGTGCAGCAGCAGGTCCACCGCCTCGGGGCCGTCGCCCAGGTGGCCGCCCTTGACGAGCACCCGTTGAGCGCCCATCTCCCTCAGGGCCAATGCCTGGACTCGCAGGTCGGGCACGGTCGCGGCGGGCCGGGTGCCGAGCAGGGTTGCGGCTTCGGCGAGGTTGGGTGTGATCAGTGATACCAGCGGTATCAGGTCACGCACGGCCCGGAGCGCATCGTCCCCGAGCAACCGGTCACCACTGGTGGCGACCATCACCGGGTCGAGGACGACGTGTTCATGGGGGTGGCGGAGCAAGAACTCCCCGACGGCACCGACGATCTCAGCGTTGGCAAGCATGCCGATCTTGATCGAGTCGAGGCGAACGTCGGCCACCAGCGTCTCGAGCTGCTGGATGACGAACTCGGTTGGTATGACGTGGACTCCGGACACGCCCAGGGTGCTCTGAGCGGTGAGAGCGGTGATCACGGACGTCCCGTAGACGCCCAGAGCCGAGAACGTCTTGAGGTCGGCCTGGATACCGGCCCCGCCGGATGGGTCGCTGCCCGCGATGGTCAGGGCGACGGGCGGCCGGCTCATCTCGAAGCTCCTTCCCAGGCGTTGCGCAGCTCGCGGGTGGCAGCTGCCACGTCCGGCTGGCCGCAGATGGCGCTGACCACTGCTGCGCCGGCGGCTCCCGCCCGGCGGACCTGGGCTAAGCGTTCGAGGTTGATGCCGCCGATCGCCACACATGGCCACGGGCTCGCTGACGTGATCTGGCGAAGCCGTTCGACACCTCCCGGCGCGGCTGCGTCGAGCTTGGTCGCCGTCCCCCAGACCGGTCCCACGCCGAGGTAGTCCAATGCTTCGTCAGTGTGTGCCCTGGCGGCCACGACGTGTTCCATCGTCTGCACCGACAGCCCCAGGTATGCCGCGGGGCCAAGTAGTGCGCGGGCCTGCCCGATCCCGAGGTCGGACTGTCCGACGTGCGCGCCCTCGGCACCGATGGCGCCAACCAGGTGGACACGGTCGTCCACGATCAGGGGTACGTCGGTGCCGCGCAGCACCGCCATGACCTCACGGCCCGAGACCCACCAGCTCGTCGTCGCTCGCATCGACATCTCGCAGCTGGACGACGCTCACTCCGGCGCCGATTGCCGCCGAAACCGTCGCAGCGAGACCGAACTGGTGACACATGGCCGCGTCGGTCACCAGGTAGAGCGACAGATCCAGGGGCCGTCGGCCACCCATCTCAGCTGATCCTTACCCGTTCGGCCAGGTCTGCCGGCTGGAGCAGTGCCAGCTCGTCGAGCAAAGTGACCGCAAAGCTGCCCGGCCCGCGGGTCTCCTTGGCTGCGGAGTCGGCGGCCACTGTCAACGTCGCAGTCGCTGCTGCAGCTGCGACCATCGCATCCGGCACCACGGCCGCAAACGCGGCCATCAGTGCACCGAGAGCACAACCGACACCGGTCACCCGGGTCAGCCACGGATGACCGTTAGAGAGGCGGACGACGTGAATGCCGTCGGTGATGTGGTCGGTCGGACCGCTGACCGCGATCACCGACTCTTGCTGGGCCGCCAGGTCTTTGGCGACCGCAAGGGCGGCCTCGGGAGAGTCAACCGACTCGACCCCCCGGCCGCCTTCGCCACCAGCCATCGCCAGTATCTCCGAGGCGTTGCCGCGAATGATGGCTGGTCGTCCTTCGCGGAGCAGCTGATGTGCCACGCTGGTGCGCCACCCAAGAACTCCCGCGGCGACAGGGTCGAGCACCCATGGGGTTCCCGACCGACTGGCCCCGGCGATGGCGAGGTGCATGGCGCGGGCGGTGTCGTCATATGGAGTGCCGAGGTTGATCAGCAGGCCCCCCGCGATGGCAGCGAACTCGCGCGCCTCGCGGGGGTTGTCGACCATGGCGGGTGCTGCTCCCACGGCAAGCAGCACATTGGCCGTCCATCCCGCCGCGACGGTGTTGGTCAGGCACTGGACCAGCGGGGGCTTGTCGCGCAGCTTTTTAAGTGCGTCGGCCAGATCTTGCGGGGTCATGCTCGAGGTCGTGCTCACGGTGTGGAGGGCCCTTCGTTGGGAAAACAGGTACCTGTTTGGAAAACGTCTCCCAACCAGTCTCAGGCATCCAGGAGGTCGACAATGACAGGCGCATGGTCACTGGCGCCTTTGCCCTTGCGTTCTTCGCGATCTATGGACGCGCCCTCCACCCTGGGGCTCAGGGCGGGGGAGCCCAGCACGAAGTCGATCCGCATCCCGTGACGCTTGGGGAAGCTCAGCTGCTTGTAGTCCCAGTACGTGTAGACCCCTGGGCCCGGAGTGTGGTCCCGGGTGACGTCTGTGAAGCCCGTATCGACGATGGCCTGGAACGCGGCGCGCTCCGGCGCTGAGACATGGGTGCTCTCGGCGAATACCTCCATGTCCCAGACGTCTTCGTCCTGCGGGGCGATGTTCCAGTCACCCATCAGGGCGATCTGGGCGCCGGGATCCGTTGACAGCCAGCCGCTGGCCGCTTGGCGCAGGCGCTCGAGCCAGTCCAGCTTGTAGTCCAGGTGCGGGTCGCCCAGTGACCGTCCGTTGGGCACGTACAGCGACCAGATGCGTACGCCACCGCAGGTCGCACCGATGGCGCGGGGCTCGGTAGCCGGCGGGTCGCCAAAAGAGGGCATGTCCGGGAAGCCGACTTCGACGTCAGCCAGGCCGACCCGCGAGAGAATTGCGACGCCGTTCCACTGGTTCAGCCCGTAGTGGGCCACCTCGTAGCCGAGGGCGTTCAGCCCCAACATCGGAAACTGCGACTCGTTGGCCTTGGTCTCCTGTATCGCGAGCACGTCGCAGTCGCTGCGTTCGAGCCACGCCTCGACTCGGTCGACCCGTGAGCGGATGGAGTTGACGTTCCAGGTAGCAATGCGCACGTCGATGATCTTAGGAGAGTCAGTGATTTGAGGAGAGCGGCATAGAGTGCCGGTCATGACAACCGCACTGGTCACGGGGGCGACCTCCGGAATCGGACACGCATTCTGCCGCGAGCTGGCCGAGCGAGGCAACAATCTGGTCCTCGTGGCGCGCCACCGGGCCAGGCTGGAGAACGTCTCCGACGAGCTGCGTGCCCGGCACTCCATCAATGTCGAGATCCTGGCCGCGGACCTGTCCAAACGGGCTCAGCTGCGGCGCGTCGCCGACCGTGTCGCCGATCGAGACCGCCCCATCGACCTGCTGGTCAACAATGCCGGCTTCGGCATGAGCAAGAGTTTTCTGAAGGGGGACCTCGCCGACGAGGAAGCCATGCTGGACGTTCTCTGCCGCGCGGTGCTGGTGTTGTCGCATGCGGGGGCACGGTCGATGAAGGAACGGGGGCGCGGCCGCATCATCAACGTGTCGTCGGTGGCCGGTTTCGTGCCGATGGGCACGTACTCGGCCGCGAAGGCTTGGTGCACCTTCTTCACCGAGGCCCTGGCGCAGGAGTTGGCCGGGTCTGGCGTTTCCGCGACGGCGCTCTGCCCGGGTTTCACCCGCACCGAGCTGCACGAGCGCGCGAACCTCGATATGTCCAGGCTGCCCGAGGCGATGTGGCTCGATGCCGACAGATTGGTCCATGACTGCCTTGATGACGTCCGGGCCGGCAAGGTTATCTCCGTGCCGGGAGTGCAGTACAAGGTGATTGCCGGCATCGCTCAGGTAGTGCCGCACGGCCTCGTGCGCACTGTCTCCGGCCTCGTTGACTCCATGCGCCGGCCCAAGAGGTAGCTGCCCTCAGATACGCGCGGATAGGCTCAGGTCTCGTGACTGACGCCACCGACCCCACCGACATCACTTCCGCCACCATTGCGCCCAACGTGTCGCCACGCGACCGTCTGCTCGAGCTGATCAAGGCCAAAGCCATCGTCCGCGGCCGGGTCACCTTGTCCTCCGGCAGGGAAGCCGACTACTACGTCGACCTGAGACGGATCACCCTGGATGGGGAGGCCGCGCCCCTGGTGGGCCAGGTGATGAACAAGCTGACCAAAGACCTTGACTTCGACGCGGTGGGCGGACTCACTCTCGGCGCAGACCCGGTGGCGACGGCGATGTTGCACGCGTCGGCCGCGGACGGCCGGCTGCTGGATGCCTTCGTCGTGCGCAAGTCCGACAAGGCTCACGGCCTCCAGCAGCGTATCGAGGGGCCGTCGATCAGGGGGCGTCGGGTGCTCATCGTCGAGGACACGACGACCACCGGAGCCTCACCGATGGATGCTGTGGCCGCGGCCCGCGAGGAGGGCGCAGAGGTAGTCGCCGTGGCGACCATCGCCGACCGAGCGACCGGGGCGAAGGAGAAGCTGGAGGCGCTGGGCCTGACCTACGTCACGGCATACAGCCTGCAGGACCTCGGCCTGGCCTGAGGACCCTGTGACGCTGGTCGGTGGGTCGCGGATCCTCAGGTTGAGAGCCCGGCGATCGTCACCAAGATCCAATAGAGCACGACCAGCGCGCCGATGACGGCCGGGACGAGTCCGCGGGCCAGACCCCCGCGCCTGGCCCGCATCCCGTAAAGGAGCGCCATCGCGCCGGGTGAGAGCCCGATCAGGGTCGCCGGCACGCCGACCAGCGCGCGGATCCCGAGGGGCGCGACCTCGATACTCCCGGTGGTGTATCCCAGCAGACTGAACGCCATCTCCGAGCAGCATGGCGACCGCGAAGCCGATCGGAACGAGCACGATCCCCATCCAGGCCCGTCGCAGGTCCCGCCTTGCCGGGCCCGGCACCGATGCGTGCGGTCGTTTCCCGTTCCTTCGTGGGGCGTCCATCGTGGACCCTTCTACCCCCGGCTGCAGGGTCGGCGGCGGCTCAGTTGGGGCCCGGCGCACCGGCCGAGGGCGCGGCCCCTGCAGAATCCTTCAGCTCGACGTGGATGACACGCGTGGGGGTATCGCCGCTGTTGTGGTCGCCGTGCTGCTGGGCGGGCAGCCGGCTTGTCGTCCCTGCGCTGATCTCGACGTCCCGCTCCAGTCCCCTGAGCAGAGCCGCCTGCGGAACGAGCTCAACGTGTACATGACGCTGTTTCGGGTGCTCGTGGGGAGTCGTGCGGTCCCCGGGTTGGTCGGTGTACCCCAGGACTGGAACGTGGTCGTCTACGAAGATCACTCTGTGGTGATTCGGATTGGTGGCGACCGGGTCGAGTGTCATGGATCCACTGTCCTACGGGCGTCAGGTCCCGGTCCAGACCCGGCGACAGGTCCCCTGTCCAGAGACTGGGTCTAGGTCGCTGGTGTTTTTCGCGTGTCGCCGACAGGGCTGACGTGAGCGCTTTGGGACAATAGTGGCAACGGATTTCGTTGTCTGTCTTGGGAGTTCGCGTTGACGTTGGGGTTGGCGCCGAAACAGGGTGATCTGCTGCGCTCGACGGTCGGCTACTGCGAGGGCCGGGTCGCGGCGGACTCGATCTACGGGGTGCTGCACCGGGAGTGCTTCACGTTGTT
>CABDZF010000124.1_pt1 | contig 18459 bp, 19 predicted proteins | sample 3421651 | NCBI WGS metagenome assembly CABDZF01 (sample SAMEA5534339, study PRJEB31848) | metagenome | biome: tundra; feature: field; material: soil | place: USA | collected 2013-05 | depth 0.45 m | reverse complement strand
GTAGGTCAACCGACCCAGAGCGACAAGCCGTCCCGAGCTGCTGACAGGCACTCACGGCCCGAACATCCCTTGAGAACACATGAGCAGCCCCGATGCGGTGATCACCGCGCTGCGCACCGGGCACGAAAGCCTCGCGTCAACCCGAACGCCCGCAGTGTCCGCTTCTCGACCGGACGTCACTCCATCGACGGACACATTGTCTGCTACCGCGACGCCAGGGCTTCTGCCAACCCCGAGGCTGCAGCACGAGACGGACAACGTCCACTACTGAGTCGTCGCAGACCATACGCTCGCCGGACGGCAGTTGTCCCAGTAGCCGAACGGTGACCGGTCACCGATCGCTTTCGGTGGACGCATATCCGGCGGCCGGGGCTATCGCTGATCACCGGTTGCCGTTGGACTTGCAGGACGCCCGGCGGCCGACTCCGCCTTGCTTCGAGGCTGATGGACCCTCTCCGGCGCCGATCGGCCCATCCTGGAGAGTCACCTGACCTGGGAGCGCACCATGCTGCTCAACATCTGTGCCGGCCTGAGGAGCGAGCAACCGGCCGCACGGCCGCTGGCCTTCTCGAGTCTGTCCCTGCTCGGGCTGATCCGGCAACGCCGTCCGCTCTGAGGTTCAGAGTGCGACATGGCCGCTGAGGGTTTCAGCGGCTCGGTCGGCGTCGTCGGTTTTGTTGTTGATGTGGAAAGCCAGGCGGAGCCGACCGGAACGGACGCTGGCGACGATGCCAGCTCGCTCCAGGACCGCACTGATGTCCGGTCCGGTCGCGAGGCTGACGATCGCCGAGTCACCAGGGGGTAGACCGACGCCCGCACGGAAGCGGTTGGCCAGGCCAACGGCATGGGCGTGCAGGGCCGCGGGGCCGATCTCGCTGAGCAGATCCAGAGCTGGGGCCTGCGCGACCCAGGAGTGCCAAGCGGGGGAGACGTCGAAGCGCCGGGCGTCGGCGGCCAGCCGCAGCGGGCTGCCGTAGAGGCTGTCCCAGGGTTGGGCCCCGGCGTACCAGCCGGCGTTGTGTGGGATGAGTTCCCCTGTCAGTTCAGGCTGGACGGTAAAGAAGCAGGTGCCGCGGGGCGCGAGGAGCCACTTGTAGCCAGCGTCGACGGTGTAGGCGAAGCGGCTGGCATCCACTGGCAGCCATCCCACGGCCTGCGTGGTGTCCAGCAGGATCCGTGCGCCTGACGCGTCGGCTGCCTGGGCGAGGGCGTCGAGATCGGCCAGGCGGCCGTCGGCGGATTGCACAGCCGACACGCAGACCAGCGTCGTGTCCGCGGTCACTGACTCAGCCAAGCGTTCCAAGGGCACTTCCCGTACTTTGACGCCGCGCCCTGCCTGTGCCAGGAACGGGAAGGTGACGCTGGTGAACTCCCCGGGCACTGTCAGCACTTCGCTGCCGTCAGGTAAAGAGGCTGCGACTAGGCCGACGAAGACACTGACCTGGCTGCCAACCGCCACCGTGGAGGGTTCCACCCCCACCAGGGCGGCATACGACGACCGAGCCGCGTTCAGGGGCGCGTCGTAGTCCGGCGCCTTCGCCCGGCCCACCCGCCACTGCGTGAGTGTCTTCTGCAGCGCATCCAGGGAGCGTCGCGGCGGCAGGCCCGACGACGCCGTATTGAGGTAGACGCCCTCGGCGTCGAACTCCAACCGCGCCGCAGTCGCAGCCGACGTCGCCTCGGCTGTCTCCAGCCCGACCATGGCTTTCTGCGTCATAGCGCCACCCTGACACAACCACCCGGCAGCCCCAGCACGGGCACGGAGCCACAAAAGGATCCCTGGGGTCCACGCGGTCATAATCAGACGCTGCCCTTGGCCACGTGACCGGCGCAATAGGCGAGGAACGCGGGGCGCATCCCTCCAGTCTGTCTTGAGGGCGGCTGCTATCTCTTCCCGGAGTAGGTCGACGCAGTGCTTCGCCCGGGCTGCCGGTGATGTCGCTGTCCGGTGGCTGTCAGTACAGCACGCCCGCGTCGTCGCCAGGAGGCTCCGCGACGAGTGCTTGATGACCTCGACGTGCGAACGATCTTCGGCTCGCAAGCCGCAGTGTCAGTGCCGTATTCGACCTGAGGAGCTCCCTGGTGTCGCCGAGGCCTACGTCCTTGCCCGGCGGTACGACACGCGGCTGCTGCTCGATGAGTCCGGGGTGATCGACGCAGGGGCCGACCCACAGGTTCTCGCCCAGATGATGGCCGACCAAATCTGTTGATCGACAGCTGCCTGCCACACCAGCCCGCGGAGGTCGTCCCGTTGCGCGAGTTCTTCCCAGAGCAGCGGACCGCTCATAGGATCACAGTCGCCTCCTGGACGTGGACACCGAAGTCACAACCGACGGCAGTGGCCCCAACGTTTCCGCACTTCGCAGGCTTGAACCTCGGCGACTAGGCTCGGTTTGCACCGACAGCCGCGGGCTCGGTTGGGCCTGCGACTGTCAGTGGGCGAGACCATCGGCGCTTACGTCGCTCACCATGGCACACTCCGCTGCGTGTCTGCGCTTTCGCCACTGGACCTCTCGCTCCTTGCCCTCGCGGCGTCGCTGGTGGGGGTGAGCAAGACCGCCCTGCCCGGCGCCGGCACCATCACCGTCGCCGTCTTCGCAGCCGTGCTTCCCGCGAGGCAGTCCACAGGGGTACTGCTAGTTCTGCTAATCCTTGGGGACCTCTTCGCTGTGTGGACCTACCACGCACACGCCGACTGGGCGGCGCTTCGCCGGCTGGTGCCTGCGGTGCTCGCGGGAGTCGTGGTCGGCACGTTCTTCCTGGCGACCGCCGACGACGCTGCCGTGCGCCGCGTCATCGGAGTGATCGTCCTCGCGCTCGTCGCGGTAACGCTCGTACGCCGGGCCGCGGCGACGACGGGTCGAAACCGGACCCAGATGAACGCAGCCGGCGTGGCTACCGCAGCCGACGTCGCCGGACGGACAGACCGCGCGACCGAGCGTGGTTGGCGACGCCGGCTCGAGACCGGCAGCTACGGCGTCCTCGCGGGGTTCACAACGATGGTCGCCAACGCGGGCGGTCCGGTGATGTCCATGTACTTCCTCGCGGCCCGGTTCCCGATCAACCGGTTCCTTGGCACGGCGGCGTGGTTCTTCTTCGCCGTCAACCTCGCCAAGACACCGTTCTCGGTGTCCCTCGGCCTTATCAATCTCGATTCGCTGCGGTTCGACCTGCTCCTGGCGCCGGCGGTCATCGTCGGGGCACAGGTCGGTCGCCGCCTCGCCCGGCAGATCAACCAAACACTCTTTGACCGGCTCGTCCTCGCCCTGTCGATCGTCTCCGCCACCTACCTGGTGGTGCAGTAGCGTCCTGGTCGCGAGCGGGGTGCCCGTGTGTGCGCGTTGCAGCTCGCCGCAGCTGGTCAGAATCGTCACACTTCTCCAGACGGCCATCGGTACAGACATGTTGATCGCCAAGGCCAGCACTGACAGCTCGGGGTGCTGCTGGAACGGGTCGGTATAGCCCAGCCGACCAGCCGCGCCGAAGACTGGCACGCTCAGGGTGACCGTGCCCGGGCACATGACCGCGCACATCTCGGCGAGGTGGAGGGCGAAGCGGCCAAAGGGTTGCAGCCGACTGGTGTCCTGCCGGTCTAAGGCGGTGGTACTCACCATTGATCTGTTTCTGATGGGTAGGACGTTCATCACTGCCTCCCTCGGTTGATGGCAAGGCTCCTCGCGGAGCCGGGCGCGGCTCGCCGAGCGTGGACTATGTGGACCCAACGAGATGGCCAAGCAGGAGCCCCGTAGATAGGCGAGTGTGCGCGCGCGCGAATGTGCACCATCCGGGACTGAAGATCCCTATTTCGGTCGAGCGACCCCACGGGGGACCTCCAGGGATTCCCGAACCGCCCGGTCTTGCGCAACACGGAGCCGACGCGGGCCTTCGGGGCACTCATCACAGGTCCGGCCTTTTGGTCCCCTCCCGCCCCGGCGCACGCATCTGGCTCCAACGCCGTTGGCGGCGACCCGTGGGATGTCCTTTACCATGGCGTGGCCCCCCGCCTGCCTTCAAGCTTCGGGACGATCACTGTCCTCGTCGGGGGCAGGCCTTCTGCTGCTGTGGATACCTCTTCGCCAGAAGCCGGGACTCGGCGACGAGGCGAACGTCGTTGTGGACCGGACTCGCGGCCGAGGACGCCTTCGTGGTGTTCACGACGCCGACACCGATTGCGCACCGGATCGAGGTGACTGCCCTCGCAGTGAGCCGCGGGATGGGCGGTGAGGTGGGCATGGGAACCGTTGCCTGCGCCCTGGCCATCGGACCGATCGTGCAGGTGTTGTCGCCAAAGCCGACCATCCGGCTCGAACCGGTGGGCACCCGCGAGCCCACAGTCGGGGCGAGCCTGGCGCAGGTTGATCTTCGGCCCGGTAACAATAGGGTGTGGCCGTGCAGATCTCACCCAGCATCCTCGCCAGCGACTTCGCCAACCTTGAGCACGAGCTCAAGCGGATTGCCAATGCCGACTGGGCCCATGTCGATGTGATGGATGCCCACTTCGTGCCCAACCTGACCCTTGGCCTTCCAGTCGTCGAGGCCCTGGCCCGGATCAGTCCCATCCCGCTGGACTGCCACCTGATGATTGACGACCCCGACCGCTGGGCGCCGATGTACGCGGAGGCGGGTGCTTCGAGCGTCACCTTCCACGTCGAGGCTGCTCGCGACCCCACGGCGCTGGCACGCAACCTGCGTACCCTCGGCGCGCGCGCCGGCATGGCACTCAAGCCGGGTACGCCGTTCGCTCCCTATGTCGATCTGCTGCCCGAGCTGGACATGGTTCTGCTCATGACTGTCGAGCCGGGATTTGGCGGACAGTCGTTCATGCCCAACCAGATGTCCAAGGTGCGTGAGGTGCGTGAAGCCGTGGCCAGGTGCGGCGGCGAGGTCTGGGTGCAGGTCGACGGGGGAGTCTCGACCACGACCATCCAGGCGTGCGCCGAGGCGGGCGCGGACGTCTTCGTTGCAGGGTCGGCCGTCTTTGGCGCGGAGACTGCTGCGGCGGCGGTGGACCAGTTGCGCGACCTGGCCGCGAGGCATTCTTCATTAGGCGGGAGGGGCCGACAGCGAGGGTGAGGTGCCGCAGGAAGACGCCGGTCACCGACCTGATGCCCTGACGAAGGCCCTTACCGGCGCCACCGGCTCAGTTGTCCAAAGGGATGATCTGCAGGCGTGGGCCGCTGCGGCACGACCGGTAGGTAGGCCGCGTCGTTCTGCTCGTAAGGCCGTCTCGGTGAACTTGATGATGTGCTCGTCCCCATTCTCGAGGGCCCTGAGCCCGGCTGCCTCCGCTGACTCGGCGGATTTGGCCACTGGGCCGGGCCAGGTCTGGGCCGGGCTGAATCGGGCGGTGATCGCGGCACACACATGCCAGAGCGCGGTATGGGTAGGCAGCCATAAATGCTTGGGCAAGACGTCCAGGACGAGCATCGCGGCGCTCGGCGCTGTTGCCGCGTGGACCAGCAGGATCGCGGAGCCGTGACCGTGGCAGAGATAGCGCGTTACCCCGGCGTCGGTGAGTGCGGCCAGCGCCAACGGGACCTCTTCGGCGCTGGACGGCGACCGAAGTGCTGTGGTGGCCGTGGTCCACCCGGGCGTGTGCGCCAGCTGGGTAACTCGAGCCGAGACCCCACCGCTCTGATCAGGCACTCGAGGAACCGCGTCGAGTGCCTGGGTAGCCGTGTGTCGACCGGTCGGGTGAGCGGCGCCGGCCAGGGGCTGGTAGCGGGCCGCCCAATACCCCAGGGCCTGGCCGAGCTCGGCAACCCTTGGTGGAGTCTGCGCGGCGTTCAAGGCGCGGACCGCGTGTCCCATCCGGATGAGGCTGTGGGTGGCGCTGGCCAGCGAGCCGGGCAGCAGACGTGGCCACCCTTCGGCCAGCACGAGGCGCCAGTTATGGTCGGCGACCTGGATCTCGAAGTAGTCCAGCCAGTCGCCGAGGCGCCGAGGATCGCCCAGGGCATTTGCGAGCTCAGCCGGCGTGATCCGGTCAGAACCGGTGGGCCGTTCTTCCAACCTGCCGGTGTAGCCGTGCAACCAGCGATGGACATGCTCGCCCAGGCCCAGTTGCACCAGCGCCTCGGAGGCCATCGGCCCGTGGTTCGAAAGGTATCCATCGAATTCGGGGCCGGTGCGGTGCAGCCGTTCATACGCCTCGTCGAGCACTCCGGTCCCGTCGAGATCGGTTGTCTGCATATCGGCACGCCTCCAGCTGTCGAGCGATTCATCCACCTTGTGTTGATCAACAAAACATCCTCATGTCCACTTGAGGTCAAATCGCGACGTTGACGTCGAAACCGGGAAACGTCGGCAGGCTCACGAACGTGACCGTCCTCCCCAAACAGCTGAGCATCGGTCAGTTGGCCGATCGGGCGGACATCTCCGTCCCGACCGCCCGGTACTACGAGTCGCTCGGCCTGATCCGCTCCGCGCGCACTTCGTCAAACCAGCGTCGCTACGAGCGCGGCACGCTCCGCCGGGTGGCTTTCATCGCTGCCGCGCAACGTCTCGGACTGACCCTTGCCGAAATCGGAGAGACGCTCGCCCTCCTGCCGGACGGTCGCGATCCGACACGAGCTGACTGGACCCGATTGAGCCGGCCGTGGCGTGCACTTCTCGACGCGCGCATCACCGAGCTGCTGCGCCTGCGCGACCAGCTCGACAGCTGCATCGGCTGCGGCTGTTTGTCGCTGCGCCGCTGTCATCTGTACAACCGTGGCGACGAAGCCTCCCAAGACGGAGGCGGCGCCCGCTGGCTACGCGAACCCTGAGATGTCACGGCAGGGAGCTCGGTCTCAGAGAGCGTTCGTAGGAACGATGCAGGGGATTCACATCCGCGATGGCATAATGGGTGCAAGTGCTCCGTGATCGGTGTAATTCCGAACCGGCGGTTAGAGTCCGCGACCCGACCGCATCCAGCGGCCGGTGAACTAGGTGAAATTCCTGGGCCGACGGTGAAAGTCCGGATGAGAGGTAGCAACAGCGACACCCGCTTTTTTGCCCTTTAGGTCGGCGGTGGGTAGTCGTGGTGACTTTGGTCATTGGTGCTGTCCGGACCAGTTTTCTTGACCGGCAGAGTGCGGATCCGTTGGGTTCGCTTCAACACGCCATGACCCGTACTCGCCGTTCGCGCCCCGGAGCTCGCCTGACACAGGAGACGAGTACGAGGGGCAGGACATGACCGACCGTGAAGTCATCACGTCAGAGCGAGAGCGCGACGTCGCGCTGATGCGTCGTGCGCTCCAGCTTGCTGCGTGCGGACCCCTCGGCAATCCCAACCCACGTGTGGGCGCCGTCATCGTCGATCCCGACGGCCTGGTCGTCGGCGAAGGTTTCCATGAGGGCGCCGGTACCCCTCATGCCGAGGTCGTGGCGCTGCGCCAGGCTGGGGCGGCGGCCCGCCAGGGCACGGCTGTGGTCACCCTCGAACCGTGCGCGCACACAGGGCGGACCGGCCCCTGCACTCAGGCACTGATCGAGGCGGGCGTGGCCAGGGTCGTCTTCGCCCAGTCCGATCCGACCCCCTCGGCACGTGGTGGCAGGACCCTGCTGGAGGCCGCTGGTGTGCGGATGACTCCGGGCTTACTAGCAGACGAGTCCACCGTCCTGAACGACGCGTGGACCTTCTCCTTCGTGCATGGCCGACCCAAGGTGACGTGGAAGTTCGCGGCAACCCTGGATGGACGCTCGGCCGCAGCTGACGGCAGAAGCCGGTGGATCACTGGCCCCCTGGCCCGAGGTGACGTCCACCAGCTCCGGGCACAGTGCGACGCGATCCTGGTGGGCACCGGAACCGTGATCGCCGACGACCCCGCGCTGACCGTGCGCAGGCCGGACGGGTCGCCGACCGGTCGTCAGCCGCTGCGCGTGGTCATGGGTCTGCGGCCGATTCCGGAGACGGCACGGGTGCGCGATGCTGCGGCACCGACGCTACAGCTGGCGACCCACGACCCCGTCGAGGCACTGAAGGCGTTGGCCGAACAAGAGATTCACCACGTCTGGCTCGAGGGTGGGCCCACGGTGGCCGCTGCGTTCCTTGGTGCCGGTCTCGTGGACGAGGTCATCGCATATCTCGCCCCGGCTCTGCTCGGCGCCGGCTCGCCGGCGTTGGGGGACCTCGGCATACGGACCATGGACCAGGCCATTCGACTCACGCCCCACGAAGTCACCACTGTCGGCCCCGATATCAGAATCCGTGCCAGTATCGCCACTCGAGAGGGACACTGATGTTCACCGGAATTATCGAGGAGCTGGGCGAGATCGTCGCCGTCGATCACGGTACCGAGTCGGCGGTGGTCAGGGTCCGCGGACCGGTCGTGACCAGCGACACCACACCAGGTGCCTCGATCGCGGTCAACGGCGTCTGCTTGACCGTCGTGGACCATGACGGCGAGACCTTCTCGGTTGACGTGATGGCCGAGACGCTGAACCGCAGCAGCCTGGGCAGCCTGCAGGCGGGGGCCGTGGTCAACCTCGAACGCGCCATGGCGGCAGGCAGCCGGTTCGGTGGCCACATCGTCCAGGGTCACGTCGATGGGACGGGCCAGATCCTGGCACGGGCGCCCGGCGACCGCTGGGAGATCGTGCAGTTCACGCTGCCGCCGGAGGTATCCCGCTACGTCGTCGAGAAGGGCTCGATCACCGTCGATGGCGTGTCCCTGACCGTCTCGGCCGTTACCGACGACACCTTCTCGGTCTCTCTGATTCCCACCACCTTGGGGCTGACCACGCTGGGACACAAGAGGGTCGGCGATCTCGTCAACCTCGAGGTCGACGTGATCGCCAAGTACGTCGAACGACTGCTCACACACTCCACGACGAACACGGAGTCCACTGTATGAGCATCATCGAGCGTGTTTTTGACGCCCAGTTGAGCATCTTCGGCCAGCCGATCCTGTGGCGCGAGATCGTCGGGAACGGCTTCGGGTTCGCCTCGGCGATTGGGGGGCTCAAGCGGCGGGTCTGGGCGTGGCCGGTCGGGATCATCGGCAACGTGTTGTTGTTCACCGTTTTCTTCGGAGTAGCTTTCGTGACTCCCCAGCACCAGACGCTCTATGGCCAGGCCGGGCGCCAGGTCTTCTTCGTCATCACCAGTGTGTATGGCTGGTGGCGATGGAGCCGGATCCGTCAGCGGAACTTGCCCAATGCCCCGGCGATCACTCCCCGTTGGGCCACGACCACCGAAAGGCTGCAGTACGTCGCGGTCTGGGTTGGTGGCGTTGCCGTCACACAGTGGGTCTTCGCCCAGATCGGCGCCGGGTTTCCAGCCCCTCGCTGGTACTACTGGTGCGACGCCTGGATCTTCATCGGCTCGATGATCGCGACGTATGCGATGGCCCGTGGCTGGAACGACTTCTGGCTGGCATGGATCGCCGTTGACCTGGTTGGCGTTCCGCTGCTGATCCACTCGCACTTCTACCCAACCGCTGTCCTGTTTGCCATCTACGGCGGGCTCGTCATCTATGGCTTCTTCGTCTGGCTCAAGGCCTCCCGGCTCGAGTCCCCCGACCGCGAACTGAGTGAGGTACCGGCATGAACAAACAGCTTTCCACGATGGAGGAGGCGTTTGAGGCGCTCAGAGCCGGTCTCCCGGTCCTGGTGGCCGATGACGAGGACCGAGAGAACGAAGGCGACGTCATCCTGGCGGCGGCGACGGCCACGACGCAGTGGATGGCCTGGACCATCCGCCACACCTCGGGTTACATCTGCGCGCCGATGTCTGAGTCCCGTGCGGATCGCCTGGGACTGCCGCTGATGGTGGCGGACAACCGCGACCCCCGTCTCACTGCCTACACCGTGACCGTGGACGCCGCCGAGGGTGTCACCACCGGCATCAGTGCTGCGGATCGCGCACACACGATTCGCACTCTGGCCCAAGAGGATTCGATCCCGTCCGACTTCAACCGCCCGGGGCACGTGGTCCCGCTGCGGGCCAGGCAGGGCGGGGTCCTGGTTCGCGGAGGGCACACCGAAGCGGCGGTGGACCTGTGCCGCCTGGCCGGCCTTGCACCGGTGGGTGCGATCGGCGAGCTCGTCCACGACGACGGCTCGATGATGCGGCTGCCGGCAGTCCTCGAGCTGGGCAGGGAACACAACCTTCCGGTCATCACGATCGCGGCGCTTATCGCCTGGCGTCAGCTCAACGACCGTGTCGAGCGCCTTGCTGAGACCAGGCTGCCGACCGAGCATGGGGTATTCCGGGTGCTTGGCTATCGTGACCGGCTGACCGGCGACGAGCACCTTGCCCTGATCAGCCCCCGGGGACTACTGGGGCGAGCACCGTTGGCACGTCTGCATTCTGAGTGCCTCACCGGAGATGTGTTCGGCTCCCAGCGTTGCGACTGCGGCGGGCAGCTGGACCGCTCGTTGGAGCGGGTTGCCGCGGAGGGCGGCGTGGTGGTCTATCTGCGTGGTCACGAGGGACGTGGGGTCGGACTGCTCAGTAAGCTGCAGGCCTATGCGTTGCAGGACAACGGTTTCGACACCGTCGATGCCCAGACCGAACTGGGCCTGCCGATCGACTCCCGTGAGTACGCAGCGGGTGCGGCGATCTTGGCTGATCTCGACGTCGCGTCGGTGCGGCTGTTGACGAACAACCCGATGAAGGTCAACGCCATGCGTGACTGTGGCATCAAAGTGGTGGCCGTCGAACGACTCAGCATGGTGCCGGGCGAGCACAACGCGGCATACCTGCGCACCAAGCGTGATCGAATGGGTCACGACCTGATTCTCGACGAGCAGGACAAGGGAGCATCCGCGTGAAGCAGGGTTCGCCCGACCTTCAGGTCGACGGCAGCGGTCTGAGAGTCGCCATCGTGGCGGCCTGCTGGCACACGACCGTGATGGATGGGCTGATCGACGGCGCCCGAAGGGGTCTGTCCGATGCGGGCGTTTCGTGCGTCGACCTTGTCCGGGTGCCCGGAGCCTTCGAGCTGTCTGTGGCCTGCTCCCGCCTGGCGGCTTCCTACGACGCCGTGGTGGCTCTCGGCGTGGTGATCCGTGGCGGCACACCGCATTTCGACTACATTTGCCAGTCGGCCACCATGGGCCTGACCGACGTCAGCGTCCGTACCGGCGTGCCGGTCGGTTTCGGCCTGCTCACCTGCGACGACGACCAGCAGGCGCTCGACCGCGCGGGGCTCGAGGGGTCCAGCGAGGACAAGGGCCACGAGGCCGCCACCGCAGCGGTGGCGACTGTGATCACCCTGCGCGACCTGTGAAGGTATGGACAGGCAACCACAGGCCGGCAGGCATGGAAGCGAACGCATCTACGCGCTGAGTGCGCCCAACGGCACCCGTACGGGCCGGGCGGGATCACAGCCACGTAGCCTGCACGGGTGACTGACAACGCGATGCGTCGCAGCTTGGCTCGTGCCCATGACGGTAAGGCCCTCGACGAGGCCGAGGCGCTGGTCCTTCTCGGGGCTCGCGGCGCCGATCTCGAGCGGTTGTTCGTGTCCGCCACTCGTGTGCGTGACGCGGCGATGGTCGTGGCCGGCCGCCCTGGGGTCGTGACCTACTCGCGCAAGGTCTTCATCCCGTTGACCCGTCTGTGCCGGGATCGTTGCCACTACTGCACGTTCGCAACCGTCCCGCAGCGTGTCCCCGCGCCATACCTCTCGCCTGACGAGGTCCTGGACATCGCTCGCGCAGGCGCGGCCCAGGGCTGCAAGGAAGCTCTGTTCACCCTCGGCGACCGCCCCGAAGACCGCTGGCCGCAGGCCCGCGAGTGGCTGGATGCACACGGGTATGACGACACGCTGGCCTACGTTCGGGCGATGTCGATCCGGGTCCTGGAGGAGACCGGCCTGTTGCCACATCTCAACCCCGGGGTGATGTCGTGGTCTGATCTGCAGAGGCTCAAGCCGGTCGCCCCCTCGATGGGCATGATGCTCGAGACGACGTCTAGGCGGCTCTTCGAAGTGCCGGGGGAGGCGCACTTCGGTTCTCCGGACAAGGATCCAGCGGTTCGGCTGCGGGTGCTTGAAGACGCGGGCCGGGTGGGTGTCCCGTTCACCACCGGCATCCTTGTCGGCATCGGCGAGACGGTGCGGGAGAGACTGGATACCATCCTGGCGATACGGAGGGTCGCACGTGAGTACGGCTCGATCCAGGAGTGCATCGTCCAGAACTTCCGGTCCAAGGACGACACCTCGATGCGCTCGGTGCCGGATCTGGGTGAGGAGGAGTACCTCGCCACGATTGCTGTGACCAGGCTCCTGCTTGGGCCCTCGGTCAGTGTGCAGGCGCCTCCGAACCTGTCCGAACCGGGACAGATCCCATGTCTGCTTGCTGCAGGCGTCGATGACTGGGGCGGTATATCACCGCTCACCCCGGACCATGTCAACCCAGAGCGGCCCTGGCCCGAGATCGACGACCTGCGTGCCTGGACCGATGAGTCGGGGCTGAGGCTTGCCGAACGGCTCACGACCGGTGCGCGATACATCCTTGGTGCACTGCAGCGGGACGAGTCCTGGATCGATCCCCGCCTGCATCCACACGTGCGGGCCTTGGCAGACCTGGAGACCGGTCTGGCCAACCAGGATGCCCGGCCGCAGGGCCTGCCGTGGCAGGAGCCAGACGGCGGTATGGAGGCTGGTGGGACTGGAAGCGGCCGGGTGGACCTCCATCGCTCCATCGACCAGGAGGGCCGGAGCGCTGATCGTCGCAGTGACTTCAACGAGGTCTATGGCAACTGGGCGGAGGTGGCCAGTCGCGCGCCGGACTCGCTGGCGGTCGCGCCTCGCCTCGACGGCGACATCCGCCAGGCTCTGCTTCGCGCTCAGGATGATCCGGCCGGCTTGTCCGACGACGACTATCTGGCCCTGCTCACTTGCGATGGCGCCGATCTCGACGTGGTCGCCTCGCTGGCGGACGACGTGCGTCATGACGTCGTCGGCGACGACGTCACCTACGTGGTCAACCGCAATATCAACTTCACCAACGTCTGTTACGTCGGTTGCCGGTTCTGCGCATTCGCTCAGCGCAAGACCGACGCGGACGCATATACGTTGTCTCTGGAGCAGGTCGGGCAGCGAGCCGCCGAGGCCCAGACCCTCGGCGCCACAGAGGTCTGCCTCCAAGGTGGCATCGACCCGGCGCTGGGGCGGACGGCATACGCGGATATCGTCCGGTCGGTGAAGTCCGCTGCGCCCGGCATCCATGTGCATGCCTTCTCCCCGATGGAGATCGCGACAGCCTCAGCCAAGTCGGGAATCTCCGCCCGTGCTTGGCTCGAGGAGCTCAAGGACGCCGGACTTGACTCGATCCCGGGCACGGCGGCAGAGATCCTCGACGACGAAATCAGGTGGGTACTGACCAAGGGCAAGCTGCCTGCGGCGCAATGGGTCGAGATTGTCGCGACGGCTCATGAGCTGGGGATACCGTCGAGCAGCACGATGATGTACGGCCATGTCGACCACCCGCGACACTGGGTCGCCCACCTGCGCACCCTCGCGACGTTGCAGGACCGCACCGGTGGGTTCACCGAGTTCGTCCCGTTGCCGTTCATCCACACGAACGCTCCGGTATATCTGGCCGGACTCGCTCGTCCGGGGCCGACGATGAGGGACAACCGCGCTGTGCACGCCGTGGCACGGCTGATGCTGCACGGGCGCATCCATAATGTGCAGACCTCGTGGGTCAAGCTCGGCGTCAATGGTACCCGGGTGATGCTGCAGGGCGGTGCCAACGACGTCGGTGGCACCCTGATGGAGGAGACGATCAGCCGGATGGCCGGGTCAGAGCATGGGTCCGCCAAGACCGTTGAGGAACTCACCCACATTGCCAAGGGCATCGGCCGTTCTGCGCGCGAACGCACCACGACCTACGCGATTCCGCACACCTAGGGACGGCTCGGTTGATCGGCAGTAGCATCCGGCCGCCGGTGCGCAGCACGCGTACAGCCCTCGTTCACGGCATTGCTACATGACCATATGGCTAAGTTCGTACCATCTTGTGAGATACCGGGGTTGATGCGTTTCTGATCACGCCCGTGTGGGCGATCTCGAACATTGATACGTGGCGCCTCAACTGTGGGTGCCCACACCAAGGAAGTGAGACGCATGGCGTCGCCGTTCGACGCCCCGTCACCGGACACACCTCCGGTCGGCCTATACGGACACGGCCCCCCCGCGGCACCACCGCTGACTGTCGGTTTTCGCGGTCGGGTGCACGGATGTCCGAGGTCGTCTGCACGCGATCGGCTTACGAACACGGACGGTGTGCTCCCTGTGCCGCAGGACACGCCCCCGTGGGCCGCCATCCCGCGATGGCACCATGCCACTCACCGTGGCCGCATCTTGTTGGCCTGCGTGCAATGGCCAACTTGCTCGCTCCCGCTGTCAGGGGCCCGCCCGGCGGCTGAATTGCCAGCGCCACGGACGCCGGCCAGGTCGCGCACCTGCCGGGGTTTCGTGACCTGTGTCGCTCTTCGTCGTTTTCCATTCAAGGAGCCGCTATCTGAAGCGTGATGTCACCGAGGGAGAACGGCATGTCGAACCGTGGAATCCACCGCCCGAGCCGACCGACTGGCTTATGGGCTGTGGAAGCTGCGTTGCACATTTTGCGGAGGAAGAACAGGGTTGCGGGCGCCGGCCTGCTGGCCCCGCTGGTGCTCGGTGCGGTCATCTTGCCCGGGATACCTGGCGAGACGACGACAGCGGCCGCGTCGACCAGCGGCCAGCCTGCGAGCGGCCATCCCGCGTTTGACAATGCGGATGGGATCCACGTCCTCGCTACCCGGAAGATCGACGACCGGCAGTACAACGTGCAGGTGCTCTCGTCGGCGCTGGGCCGGGTAGTCGACGTCCGGGTACTCTTGCCGACCGGCTACACCCAGCATCCAAACGTCCGCTACCCGGTTCTCTACCTGTTCCACGGAACCAGCGGCCGGGTGTCAGACTGGGTCGACCAGGGCAACGCGGAAGCGACGACAGCGAACAGGCCACTGATCGTGGTGATGCCCGACGCGGGCTTCAACGGCGACGGCGGCGGCTGGTTCACAGACTGGTTCGACACGAGCACGGCCCTTGGCCCGTCGAAGTGGGAGACGTTCCACATCGGCCGGCTCGTGCCGTGGGTAGACGCCTCGCTCCGCACGGTGGCGAAGCGCGACGGCCGGGCGATCGCCGGGCTCTCGCAGGGCGGGTTCGGCTCGATGAGCTACGCCGCCCGGCACCCGGACATGTTCGAGGCCGCCGCCGCCTTCTCCGGCGCCCCGGACATCGACCGCGACCCGGCACTGATCCCGCCCGCCACCGCGGTGATCGAGTCGACGGCGACCGGCTTGGACGGGGTGGAGCCCGACGCCATGTTCGGGCCGCGCGCTACCAACGAGATCAACTGGCAGGGCCATGATCCGGCCACCCTGAGCACCAACCTGCGGGGGATGGGCCTGTCACTGTTCACTGGCGAGGGCAAACCCGGACCGTTCGACCCGCCGACGCCGAGCCCAGCCGCGATCGCGATCGAGAAGCTGACGTACGCCTCGACATCGGCCTTCCACAGCCACCTGGTCGCAGACCTTCCACAGCCACCTGGTCGCAGACCTTCCACAGCCACCTGGTCGCAGAGCAGATCCCGAGCTACTACAACGACTACGTCGACGGAACGCACACTTTCCCGTACTGGGCGCGAGACCTCCGCGAGTACATCGCCCCGCTGATGGAGAGCTTCGCCCACCCGACGGCTCCGAAGTCGATCTCATTTACATCGATTGACCCGAGTTGGAGTCAGTGGGGCTGGTCGGTGTCGTTGCATCGGCCTGCCCGAGCGTTCAGCACACTAACGAACGCCGGCCAGCGCGGCTTTGGCCTCCGGGGCACCGGGACCGCGGCTATCACGACGCCGGCCGCCTACAAGCCTTCCTCGCCGGCCACGGTGAGTGTTGTCGGAGTTTCGGGGACCAAGACCCTGCGCCTCAGAGCTGACCGCTCTGGCCGGTTACATGTGAGCGTTCCGCTCAGCGCGAGCCTCATCGCCGGGAGCGTGGCGGTCACCATCCGCGGAGTGTCTCCCGGTTAGGGGACTGGCGCCGAGCTCCCGCGGCACCGACTGCGAAGGCATGTCGGGCGAGCTCGGCGAAGGGGATGTAGCAGCGAAATCGCAATCCCTGTCTCGGTGGCAATGACCCTCGCCCTCACCTACAGCTGGCGCCAGACGGCGCACGGAGGACATACCCATGAACGTTGACAATCGTCGCCGCAAACGCATAGGTCTGGCGCTGCTGAGTCTGACAGCTCTTGCCGGTACCCCACTGGCCCTGTCCGCGACCCCCACCGCGGCCGCGGCCAGCGTGTCTTAGATGCTAGAAAGGGATCGGGAGCGTGGGTAGGGGCGGTGTCGGGCTCGGCTGCGGTGAGCTAGGCGCTGTTGTCGCCGGTGCATTTGAGGTGACCCTGGGCCCTTGCCCGGTCGGGGAAGTGGAGCGTGGGGCCGGTTGTTGGTTCGCCGTTTTGGCTGTCTTTGTTGTCGGATTTGCGGCACCAGTCTTCGACGACTCTCGTTGGGGCGCCCTCTGAGTGCCCGCAGTGAACGGATCCGGCGGGACGTGGGCCAGGGTCAATGCGGCGCCGGGCACGACAACCGCCGGCGAGTCCTTCGAGACGGTGACACCCTTGACCTCGTCTGCGGGGGCGACCAGGGCAATGCCGACAGCGGTCAGCGCGACGGCCGGCAGGGCAACATAGGCCTTGCGCCAAGACAATGCGATCGTGCGGACTCCACGGTGTGCGGCACGGTGGACTCCGCGGTTCGGCATGCCGTTCTCCTTCGGTGACATCAAGATTTCAGATGGGACTGCTTGTATGGCAACGAGGAAGAGCGACACAGGTCACGAAACCTTGGCGGGACAGATTGGCGCCGCCGGTGACGTGGTTCACTTCAGTGCGTCAGAGGGGCTGGATTGATGGTGGGGGCATGCCGTGGTCGGTTTGACGAACCACGAACCGCTGGCTCGACTGGTCCCAGGCGGCGGAGGCGACCTGCACACAAGCCAGGGCTACAGAGCCACTCTCTAGCTCCTGACCCGACCTGACCCGCGACGTTGTGCGTGATTGCGAGATTGTCTGACCAAGTTCCTGACCCAGGCGTGGTTAGGCGGGAAGCCGCGTCGCTTCGAAGGAGAAACGCACCCTTGTTGCCCAGCGTGCGGAGTGCGTCTCCTGCTCCGGTGGCGCGAAGATACGGGCGTAGGCGTCGAACTTCCCCTACCACCGGGGAAGAAGGTCGGGGACATCGTCCCCCCTCGCGGACTCAACCGGGCGGACGCGATGTCGCCGTCGAGTTGGGACAGAACGCCTCACGCGGGGAGCCAGTGTGTACCTCTTCTGGCAAGAGGACGTGCACCACGGCGTCGAGCACGCCGACGCGCGACGTCCGAAGGTTGGCCTCCGTCGCGAAGCTGCCGGCGCGCGGAGAGCGTCTCGCAGGACTGCATTCTCATGCTCAGCCGAACAGGGGTGTCCTTCCCTGCGCCCACCGTGAACCGCTTGTGCCCCTGGGCGTCAGTGATACCGAGGTAGTGGAACAACTGAGGTTGGTTCTCCAGCGGCGCGAGGCCAGTCACGCTGAGCGGGAGCTGCCCGTCGTTCCTGAGCGTGAACGAGTAGACCAGCGTGGCTGTGTCGCGATACCGCACCTGCCGGATGGTCCGGCCGCCGATCTGGAAGACCGCGGTCTTTTCAGTTCCGGACACGGAGGTGGGCCCAAGCGCGCTGAGTCGCGGCGGCGCCTTGGCAACTGCCACACCCGCTCCGGCCGCGAGCATCATGAACGCGGCCAAAGCGGCGAGCAGGTGTCGACGCACGAAGAATCACCTGCCCCAAGAGGTCAACAGGCGTCTGGACAGCACCAGGGCGCCGAGGCCAACGGTGGCCGTGGCCAGGGCCAGGCCACCGCCCGAGGGTCCGGGCCCGTTCGAACCGGTCGCGGACCGCGGCAGCGGCAGCGGTGACGGTTTCGAGGCGTCGGTCGGTTTCGACGGGCTGTCGAACCAGGTGCACTTGGGCGGATGGCGCCACGTGGGGTTGTTGCGGTCATACTGGCTGCAGGACAGAAACCCGGGGGTGTGCGTCAGATTTGTAGGTAGCGAGGTCAGGCCGCGCTGGTCTGGTTGTCGAGCCGGTTCCAGATTTCTTCCCAGCGGCCGCTGGCTTCTTGGCAGCGCAGGGTGGCGATGCCGGCGGCGCCGCGCATGCTCCAACGCATCCCGGAGAGTTTGAGGCGCTGGCCGACTACGGCCTTGCAACCGGCCTCGACCGCGCCGGAGCCGACGAAGTGACCGAGTTCGCGGAAGTGGGCGTAGCGCATCCGCACGGCGTTGGTCTTGAAGTAGCCCAGCGCCTTGTCGAGTGCCTCGGGTGTCCCCTCCGGAAGGTCAAGTTTGCGAGCGGCGGTGACGAGGGCGCCGACATCGCCGCGGTCGAGGTCGGCGAGTCGTTCGGCCAGCCAGCCCGAGCCGTC
>CABDZF010000119.1_pt1 | contig 18574 bp, 17 predicted proteins | sample 3421651 | NCBI WGS metagenome assembly CABDZF01 (sample SAMEA5534339, study PRJEB31848) | metagenome | biome: tundra; feature: field; material: soil | place: USA | collected 2013-05 | depth 0.45 m | reverse complement strand
CTGCGCGAGCGTATGCCGAGACGGGCGTCGATTTCCTGAGCGTTGGGGGACTGACCCATTCCTCCCCCATCCTGGACGTCGCCCTGGACCTTGTCGACGACGAGACCTGAGAGAGGCATTGCCGAGATATCACCGAGCAGATGTGTGGAACGTCAGTCAGGGTAGCGACCGAGCAGTGCTGGCCCCGCATCTTCCCCTTGTACGAGGCCATCGTGGCGGATGGACGGACATACGCGCTCCCGCAAGGACAGACACTGGACGAGGCGCGCCCGTGGTGGATGGAGAAGGCGCCAGGGCAGACGGTGGTCGCCTACGAAGACGACCTCATCCTCGGCTCAGCGAAGATGGGCGCGAATCGACCAGGCAGAGGCGCGCACGTGGCGACCGCCTCGTTCATCGGTGACCGGGGGCGGAAACCCTGTCCTTCAGGGCAGGGAGGAAGCCTTGCCTAGTCGGGTCGCTTCCCACCTGGGTGTCGGAGGCCACCGCTACGTTGCGTGCTATGAGGTTCCGCCTGTATCCGAGCGCCGCACAGAAAGTGCTCCTGTTGGAGCAGTGCGGCCACGCCCGGTACGTGTGGAACCTCGGACTCGAACAGCGCCTGATGTGGCGGCGCTGGCAAGGTCCCACCCCGGGCTTCAACGCCCAGTCCGCGCAACTGACCGAGGCCCGGCGAGCGGAGCCGTGGCTTGCCTGCGGTTCGCAGACTGTCCAGCAGCAGGCGTTGCGTGACCTCGACCAGGCGTGGCAAAGATTCTTCGCAGGAACCCACAAGCGCCCGAAGTGGCGTAAAGCCGGCGAGGATGAGGGTTTGCGGATCGTCGGACCTGCGGGGTTGCGGGTCAGGCAGGACAACCGGGCACGGTCCAGTGTGCTGGTCCCCAAGATCGGCTGGCTGCAGTTCAAACGCAGCCGCGCCCTGGTCGACTGGAAGTCGTACCGCATCACCCGCGACAGGGCGGGCCGTTGGCATATCGCGTTCGCCGTGATTCCCCCACCGATTCCGGCCCCCGGCACCGGCGGCGTCGTCGGCGTGGACCGGGGCGTCACTGTCACAGTGGCACTGTCCACTGGTGAGATGACCAGCCCTGCGGGTTTGCGGGCGAAGGAAGCTGAGCGGCTCCTGCGGCTCCAACGCAGACTCGCCCGCGCCCGGCGCGGGTCGAACCGCCGCCGCAAGGTCAGGACCCTGATCGGCCAGTTGAAAGCCACCGATGGCGACCGGCGCAAAGACTGGGTCGAGAAAACCACCACAGGCCTTGCCCGTCGCTTCGACGTGATCCGAGTCGAGAACCTCAACGTCAAAGGTATGACCCGCTCTGCGCGAGGGACCATGGAGAACCCGGGCAGGAACGTCGCACAGAAGGCCGGGCTCAACCGGGGCATCCTCAAATCCGGGTGGGGTCTGCTCGTGACCCGGTTGGAGCAGAAGGCTTCCGGCCGGGTCGAGAAAGTGAAAGCTGCGTACACGTCGCAGACCTGTAACGCCTGCAAGCACATCGCATCGGAGAGTCGCAAGAGCCAAGCGACCTTCGTGTGCGTGGCTTGCGGGCACAGGGCGAACGCCGACGTGAACGCGGCCAGAAACATCGCGGCAGGGCATGCCGTGACAGCACGTGGAGACCGCAGAGTTTTGGCTCGGTCCGTGAAGCGTGAACCTCAACATGCACGGCCTTCCAAGGTCGCATAGCAGTTGGAATCCTGGCCATTCATGGCCAGGAGGATGTCAAGGTTGACCCAGCCCGCCAGGGCCGCGGCGCGGGGCGCGCACTCGGGCGGTACGTCCTGGACTGGGCTCGTTCATCGGGGTTCACGGGCATCCAGTTCAAGGCCGTGGTCGAGACCAACAGTGCGGCCGTGCACCTCTGGCACTCGCTCGGGTACGACATTCTCGGCACTGCGCCTGAGTCCTTTGACCACCCTGAACACGGCTTGGTGGGACTGCACATGATGTTCCAGCGCCTCTGACGAATCTGACCAGGCCACAGAAGAGGTTCGAAATGGGTCGGGGCATGTGGGAGCACGCAAGCCACCGTCGTTGACGTCGCATTCTCGCTAGTGCGCGACGTCGGCAGGAGGCATGCTGTTGAACATGCACCGGGACACCGAAGCCTGCGAGCGCGCCATAGCGTCCAGGGACGCACGTTTCGACGGCTGGTTCTTCTGCGCCGTGGTGACCACCGGCATCTACTGCCGCCCTAGCTGCCCGGCTCGGCCACATCGTAAGAACCTGCGCTTCTACCCGAGTGCTGCCGCGGCGCAGCAGGCGGGTTTCCGGGCCTGCAAGCGCTGCCGCCCCGACGCCAGCCCCGGATCGCCGGAGTGGAATGTGCGCTCGGACCTGATCGCGCGGGCCATGCGGCTGATAGGGGACGGTGTCGTTGACCGTGAAGGCGTGACCGGTCTCGCCAGCCGGCTCGGCTACAGCGTGCGCCAGATCCAACGCGAGCTGAGCGCCGAGGTTGGGGCCGGCCCCCTTGCCCTGGCGAGAGCCCAAAGGGCCCAAACGGCGAGGGTTCTCCTGGAGACGAGCATTCTCCCCATGGCTGATGTCGCCTTCGCCGCCGGGTTCGCCAGCATTCGAGCGTTCAATGACACGGTCCAAGACGTCTTTGCTCAGTCCCCGACCGAGCTGCGTGTCGCAGCCGCCCGCAGGGGAGGCCAGCAGGATGCCAGCAGGGGTGGGCCGGACCTCGCCTGTGCGACTGCGGGCACCCTGTCACTTCGCCTGCCCTTCCGTAAACCCTTCTGCCCCGACAACCTGTTCGGTCACCTTGCGGCGACTGCGGTTCCGGGCGTGGAGGAGTGGCGCGCGGGTGCCTACCGCCGGACGATCCGGCTGACCCACGGTCACGCCATCGTCGGGCTCAGACCAACCCCGGACCATGTGGCTTGTCAGCTCTCGCTCACTGACCAGCGCGATCTCACCAGCGCTATCAGCAGGTGCCGCTGGATGCTCGACCTTGACGCCGATCCGGAGGCGGTCGACGCCGTTCTGTCCCAGGACCCGGCGATGGCACGGCTCGTCGCAAGCAGCCCCGGCCGTCGCGTCCCGAGGACGGTGGATCCCGCCGAGTTCGCCGTCAGAGCCGTTCTGGGACAACAGGTGTCCACGGCTGCGGCTCGCACCCACGCGGCGCGGCTGGTCCGTGCATACGGCGATCCGGTGTTCGATCCGCATGGTGGCCTGACCCACCTTTTCCCCACTCCGAAGGTCCTGACCGCATTGGATCCATCCGATCTCGCCATGCCCGGCTCACGGCGTCGTACCTTGATGGGGATGGTCGAGGCTCTGTCCCAGGGACGGCTCGACCTCGACCTCGGAGCCGACTGGCGCCAGGCCAGGGTCCGGCTGAATGCCCTGTACGGCTTCGGGCCCTGGACGGTCGAGAGCATCGCCATGCGATCCCTGGGTGATCCCGACGCGTTCATCGCGGGTGACCTGGGTGTCAGGCTTGCCGCCGAGAAGCTCGGGATGCCGACCACGTCGCGGACGCTTACCGAGCACTCACATCTGTGGCGCCCGTGGCGTTCATATGCCGTGCAGTATCTCTGGGCCAGCGGGGAACACCCGATCAACCACATGCCTGAAGAGGAGGCCGCCTGATGCGCAGCCATACCGTGATCGATAGCGCAGTCGGTCGCCTCACCCTGGTCGCCGAGGATGGCGCGATCGTGGGTCTGTACATGAACCTGCAGCGGCACCGCCCAGATGACGGCGACCTCGGCGAACCTGACCGCCGTGGCCGCCAGGCTGCGCCGTTCAAGGCCGCCGTCGACCAGCTTGACGCCTACTTCGCCGGTGCCCTCACCCGCTTCACCCTCCCCATGGCGCCACGTGGGTCCGAGTTCCAACAACGGGTATGGACAGCCCTGCAGGACATTCCTTACGGCCAGACCGAGTCCTATGGCGAGCTGGCCGAGCGTATCGGATCGCCCCGTGCGGCGCGTGCGGTGGGCCTGGCGAACGGGAAGAACCCGATCAGCATCGTCATCCCGTGCCATCGAGTCGTCGGCTCGGATGGCAACCTCACCGGCTACGGCGGAGGTCTCGACCGCAAAAAGCAACTGCTCGACCTCGAGCTGGCGGTCAGTGGCGCCGCGCTCTTCTGACTATCTGCTGGGTACCCTTGCCGGGTGAGTGACACAGCACCCCCCGACGTGCCCGAGATCGACATCCCCGAGCAGATGCGCGTCCGCCGGGACAAACGCGCTCGCTTGCTGGATGAGGGCCGGGAGCCGTATCCGGTCGGCGTGCCTCGCACGCACACCCTCACGCAGGTGCGCGAGGCCTACGGACACCTGCAGACCGCCGAGGAGACGCAGGACGTCGTGGGCGTGGTGGGCCGGGTGGTTTTCATTCGCAACACCGGCAAGCTGGCCTTCGCCACCTTGCAGGAGGGTGATGGAACGCGGCTCCAGGCAATGCTCAGCCTGGCAGAGGTTGGCGAGCAGTCTCTGGCGTCGTGGAAGGCCGACGTGGACCTCGGGGACTTTGTCTTCGTGCACGGCCGGGTCATCTCGAGCAGACGGGGCGAGCTTTCCGTCCTGGCCGACGAATGGGCGATGGCGAGCAAAGCCCTTCGACCACTTCCGACTATGCACAGCGAGCTATCCGAGGAGTCTCGGGTTCGCCAGCGCTACGTGGACCTGATCGTGCGTCAGCAAGCACGCGACATGGTCCGCGACCGCGCGGCCATCATTCGTGCGATACGTGACACTCTGCACGACCGCGGGTTCATCGAGATCGAGACGCCGGTTCTTCAGCTCGTTCATGGTGGAGCCGCGGCCCGGCCCTTTCCGACCCATCTCAATGCCTTCGACATCAATATGTCGCTTCGGATTGCTCTTGAGCTGTATCTCAAACGGGCCGTCGTGGGCGGCATCGACAAGGTGTTCGAGATGGGCCGCATCTTCCGCAACGAGGGTGTTGACTCCACGCACAGCCCCGAATTCACGATGCTAGAGGTCTATGAAGCGTTTGGCGACCAACACACGATGGCCGAGTTGACCCAGGGGATCATCCTCGCGGCTGCGGATGCTTTCGGCTCTCGGGTCATCGACACGCCTGCCGGACAGATTCAGCTCGCCGGTGAATGGCGCTGGCTGCCGGTCTACCAGGGCCTTTCCGAAGCGGTGGGAGAGGATGTCACTCCCGATACAGATGTCCAAACGCTACGGGCGATTGCGACCAGCTGTAATGTGCAGGTGCAGCCCGAATGGGGGGCCGAGAAGCTGGTGGTCGAGCTATTCGGGGAGATCGTCGAGCCAACCCTCTTGCAGCCGACCTTTGTGTGCGACTATCCGCCATCGGCTCAGCCGCTGGCTCGACCGCACCGAAAGGACCCGAAGCTCATCGAGGCCTGGGATCTCGTCATCGGTGGCACTGAACGTGGGACGGCATTCTCGGAACTGATCGACCCGGTGATCCAACGTGACCGGCTCACGGCGCAGTCCGTGAGGGCTGCCGCCGGAGACGTCGAGGCGATGCAGCTGGATGAGGACTTCCTGCGCGCCCTGGAATATGGCGCGCCACCAATGGGTGGCCTCGGTCTGGGCATCGATCGCATCGTCATGTTGTTCACCGGTGCAGGTATCCGTGAGACCATTCTGTTCCCGTTGCTGAAGCCGGAGGTAACATGAGCATGCATTCCGTGTTGATCGCTCTCGGGGCACTCATGCCGAGCGCGGGTGTCGCCTTCTTGTTCTATCTGGTCATCAAGGCAATGCTCGAGGGGGACCGCCGTGAGCGGCTAGCCCATTCCAAGTGGGAAGCCGATCAAGAGCCGTCGACTTCCACGGCGAGGCAATCCAGCAATATCGACGAACAGGATTCCGTTTTGTGAGAATTGTCGTATATGGTGGAGTGATTAACAGTTGGTGAACACCGCTCATCAGCTCGTAAACGTTCCTCATTCGGGAGTTCTCATGGCACAACGTGTTCAATATATGCTGGTTGACGACGTCGACGGCACAACGGCGGTTGAGACCGTATCTTTCTCGCTCGACGGCGTCTCCTACGAGGTCGACCTGACCGCAGCAAACGCCAAGAAGCTGCGCAACGACTTCAGCACGTGGGTGGGACATGCTCGTCGCTCCGGCGGCCGCAAGAGCTCGCGCAAGGCAGGGGCCGCTGGTGCGCGTCGTGGCGACCTCGGCGCGGTCCGGCAGTGGGCGCGCAAGAGCGGTCACCAGGTCAGCGACCGCGGCCGCATCTCCGCTGACATTCTGGCTGCCTACGACAAGGCCCACAGCTGACCCGTTTCCCGTGGTCTGTCTGTTGCTTTGTCGAAGGCATCGCTGTGACGTGATGAGACCTGCTCTTTCTCATGAATGTGTCGGCTCAGGGTGGCTGGGCTGCCGGTGTGAAGCGCGGCACGGTCCCTAGGTCTGCAGGGAAAGGGCTATGGCAAAGACGTCGCCATCGCGGGCCATCCTGGCCAGGACGTCGTCCATGTCCAACTGCCTCAAGGTGTCTGGCTTGTCTGCGCCGCGTTCGACCTCTGCCCACGTGCGCGGCGCGGCGACAAAGGGAGCGTCCTTGCCTCGCAACGAGTAGGGCGTGATGGTGGTCTTTGCTGCGACATTCTGGCTCCAGTCCAACAGCACCTTGCCAGGGCGCAAGGACTTCGTCATCTTCCACACCACCAGCTCCGGCCGCGCTCTGGTCAGGTCCTGGGCGATCTCACGCGCGATGTCGCGAATCGTGTCGGAGTCCTGCTCGCCCGGCAAGGCGGCATACAGCTGCATTCCCTTGCTGCCGCTGGTCACAGGTGCCGTGCCGAGCCCGATGCTCCGGAGCCGTTCACGCACCAGCAGCGCCAGCTGGGCGCACTCGCGGAGCCCGGCGGGGGTTCCCGGGTCGAGGTCGATCACCAACCGGTCGGGATTGCGTGGCCGGCCGTCGGCATCAAATCGCCATTGGGGGACGTGCAGCTCCAGCGAGGCCAGGTTGACCAGGTAGGTCAGGTCTGCGGTGTCCTGCACGACGGGGTATCGGATCGTGTCATTGCCGCTCTGAGAGCGGCTGCCGCTGGTGGGTACCACGACGGAGTGCAGCCAGGAGGGCGCTCCTGATGGCAGGTTCTTCTCGAAGAACGACGGTCCGCTCGTGCCGTGCGGCCAGCGGATGCGGGTCACCGGCCGGTCGGCGAGGAGTGGGAGCAGGAACGGGGCCACCCGGGCGTAGTAGTTGAGCACCTCACCCTTGGTGGTCTCGGTTGCGGGGTACATCACCTTGTCCAGGTTGCTCAGCTGGAGGCGACGGCCATGAGCGATCACGGTCACCAGGTTGGTTGTCCTGTCCGGCAAGCGAGCTCACCCCTGGTCGTTGACGTCGTCGGGCGACAGGTCAGGTCGAAGACCACGGTATGCCGGTTGTCTCAGTCGACCCTGTGCCGTAAGTCCCAGGGACTGCACGTCCATGACGACCTCCGCCCGAACCCATTGCGTCCCCTGCGCATCCATGGCTGGAATCTCGTCGGCAAAGGGCGAGGTGTCGACCCTGCGACCCTGAAGTGCCCGCAGAACACGATCCTGTTCCGGGCCCGCCAGGCCGCTTCCCACCCGGCCCAGATATGCCAGACCACGGGGAGTCGGGCGGCCGACCAACACGGCGCCGAGCTGGCGGACCCTGTCGGTCTCGGGCCGCCAGCCCCCGATCACCACCGACCGCGAGATGCGATGGGGGAACTTCAGCCAGTCGGGGCTGCGTCGTCCGGGCCTGTATCTGGACGAGAGTCGTTTGCTGACGACACCTTCCAGCCCCTGCTCCAGCGTCGCGGTCTGCAGCGCACCCCCGTCGGCATAGGTAGGTGGCACCTGAGTGTTGACGCCGGCAAGACCGATGCCCTCCAGGGCTGCACGCCGTTGGGCCAGGGATTGGGAGGTGAGATCGACGCGTTCCAGGCGCAGCAGGTCGAACACCATGAAGGTGACTGGTCGGGCGACTGCCAGGCGGCGCGCCTTCCTGACGTTGCTGATGTGCATGCGTTCGGAGAGGGCCGAGAAGGAGGGGCGCCCGGCGTCGAGTGCCACGACCTCCCCATCGAGCAGCATGTCGTCGGGCATCCCGCTGCCGGCCAGGGTGCTCAACTCAGGAAAGGTGGACGTGACGTCGTTCTCGTTGCGCGACCACAGCCTCAGCCGGCCATCAGCGACATCGGCTAGCACACGCATTCCGTCCCACTTGATCTCGTGCACCCATTCCGGACCGCCGGGGATCACCGTTCCCGCACTAGCCAGCATGGGGCGCATTGGTCCATCCTGGCGGCGTCAGATCCGCGACACAATGACAATCCCGAAGACGGGGAGGTGATCTGAGCATGCGTGCCATCTGGAAGGGCGCCGTGTCCTTCGGCCTGGTCAACGTGCCCGTGCGGCTCTATTCGGCCACCGAGAACCACGATGTACAGTTTCGCCAGGTACACCGTGAGGACGGCGGCCGGATCCGGTACCAGCGCATCTGCAGCATCGACGGCGAGCAGGTGTCCTATGACGACATCGCCAAGGGTTATGAGACCGAGGACGGCCAGATGGTGGTGCTGACCGACGAGGACCTGGCAGAGCTGCCCACACGCAGCAGCCGCGAGATCGCCGTGGACAAGTTTGTGCCCGTCGACCAGATCGACCCGATGCTGCTCGACAAGTCCTACTACCTCGAGCCGGACAAGACTGCGGCCAAACCGTACGCATTGTTGCGCGATGCACTCAAAGCCGCCGACCGGATGGCCCTCGTCACCGTCTCACTTCGGGCCCGGGTGACCATTGCGGTGCTGCGCGTACGCGACGATGTCATCGTCATGCAGACCATGTTGTGGCCCGACGAGATCCGCTCGCCCGAGTTCGCCAGCCTGGGGCAGGAGGCCGAGGCCAAGCCGGCCGAGCTGGCGATGGCCAACATGCTTGTCGAGTCGTTGGCGGGGGACTACATCCCGGACGACTACGAGGACGATTACAGGCAGGCGGTAGAGGCCGTAGTGAAAGCCAAGCTGGAGGGTGGAGAGGTGCGGGAGGTGCCCGCGGCTCAGGACACCGGCGGCGAGGTCGTCGACCTGCTGGCCGCCTTGCAGCAGAGCGTCGAGCGGGCCAAGGTCGCGCGCGGCGAGGCCAGCTGACCGATGCCCGAAGGTCACACCACTCATGCACTGGCCACACGGCTCAACCATGCGTTCGCCGGGTCGCCAGTCGGGGCCTCCAGTCCGCAGGGCAGGTTCGCCGGCGGCGCCGCGCTGCTGGATGGACTCACCCTGGTTGACGCCTCGGCGTGGGGCAAGCATCTCTTCGTGGAGTTCGAGCGGGAGCGCTGGCTGAACGTCCACCTTGGCCTGATCGGCAAGTTCTCCGTGATGCCGCACCTCGTGGGCCTGGAGGCGGGGCCAGACCCGGACCTGCAATGGCCCGGTATCGCGGACGGCCAGGTCCCGGTTGAAGGGCAGGTCCGGCTGCGGTTACTGAACCCCGTGTGGGTGGGGGACCTGCGGGGTCCGACCGTGTGTGCCGTGGTCACGCCCGAGAAGGTCGAGCAGATCCAGGCCCGGCTTGGTCCCGACCCGCTGCGGCCCAACGCCGACTCGGACCTGGCGCTGATCCGGGTCTCGCGCAGCGCCAGGCCGATAGCCGAGCTGTTGATGGACCAGGCCGTGCTGGCCGGGGTGGGCAACGTCTACCGGTGTGAGGTGCTGTTTCGCCACCGCGTCGACCCTTTCCGGCCCGGTCGGGAGATCCGGTCCACGACCTGGCAGGCCATCTGGGAGGACCTGCTCGTGCTGATGCCGCTCGGAGTGGCGTTCGGCCAGGTCCTCACCATGGACGACCAGGTCGCCGACGCCCTTGCCGAGGTCGCCGACGGTTCTGCGGCCATGCATGCCGCTGAGGTCACCGGGGCTCGACCCGGTGACCATTTCGAGCGACGTTTCTACCTCTACAAGCGAACCGGCGAGCCGTGTCGTGTGTGTGGCTCCAGGGTCCGCACCGGGCTTGTCGCTGGACGCAACCTGTTCTGGTGTGGGCGATGCCAGCGTCGCCGCTGAAGCCGCTGAGGAGCTCGGCTCAGCCGGAGAAGCTCTTGACCTCGAGGGTGATCGGCGTGGCCGCCAACGCCTGGCTCACGGGGCAGCCACTCTTGGCGCCCTCGGCTGCATCGGCGAACTCCTGCGCGGTGATGCCGGGGACCGTGCCGCTGACTCTCAGGACGATCCCGGTGATGCCCGTGCCTGGCTGGAACGTGACGTCGGCGGAGGTGTCCAGGGAGGTGGGCGGCGTGCCCGACGTGGACAGGGCGTTCGACAGGGCCATCGAGAAGCAGGTCGCGTGAGCTGCACCGAGCAGCTCTTCGGGGCTGGTCTTGCCATTCGCCTCGTTGGCACGAGAAGCCCAGCTCACGTCAAAGGTCCCGACGCCTGAGGACTCGAGAGCGATCTGGCCGGCACCCTCCATCAGGGAGCCTTCCCAGTGCGCTCGGGCGGTTCGTGTTGTGGCCATGTTGGTCTCCTCGGTCGTGAGAATGGGATGTGGATCGGTGGTACAACCTACGTCTGTCGGGTCCGGCGCAGGGCTGGCCGGCGCGGTGTCCGACGGCTGTCGACTATGCCACCGGTGAGCCGTCGCCACCAGAGGCCGTCCAGATACGCCGAGGGCGAACATGAACCGAGGCGGCCAAGGGTGTGGAACAGACCGGCATGAGGCATCGTTGTTCGGATGACGCACCGGTTGAGGACTTACCTAGGTGATGACCGCTGCGCACAGATAGCATCGAGGTATCTCGATACGAGGAGCGAAGAGCGATGTTTGAACGGTTTACCGACCGAGCCCGCCGGGTGGTTGTGCTTGCGCAGGAGGAAGCGCGCATGCTCAACCACAACTACATCGGGACTGAGCACATCCTGCTCGGTCTGATCCACGAGGGCGAAGGGGTCGCGGCCAAGTCGCTGGAGAACCTCGGGATCTCACTGGATGCCGTGCGCGAACAGGTCCAGGAGATCATCGGGCAGGGTCAGCAGGCCCCGTCCGGTCACATCCCCTTCACCCCGCGCGCCAAGAAGGTTCTCGAGCTCAGCCTGCGCGAGGCGCTGCAGCTCGGCCATAACTACATCGGGACCGAGCACATCCTGCTCGGCCTGATCCGTGAGGGTGAGGGCGTTGCCGCCCAGGTACTCGTCAAGCTCGGCGCCGATCTCAACCGGGTCCGCCAGCAGGTCATCCAGCTTCTGAGCGGGTACCAGGGCAAGGAGCACCAAGGCGCCGGGGTTGGTCCGGCCGAGGGCACTCCAGCCGGGTCGCTGGTCCTCGACCAGTTCGGCCGCAACCTGACCGAGGCCGCTCGTGAAGGCAAGCTTGACCCGGTCATCGGCCGGGGCAAGGAGATCGAACGGGTCATGCAGGTGCTGTCGCGGCGCACCAAGAACAACCCGATCCTGATAGGCGAGCCCGGCGTGGGCAAGACAGCTGTCGTCGAGGGCCTTGCCCAGGACATCGTCAGGGGCGAAGTGCCCGAGACGCTCAAGGACAAGCAGATCTACACGCTCGACCTCGGCGCCCTTGTGGCCGGTTCGCGCTACCGCGGCGACTTCGAAGAGCGCCTGAAGAAGGTACTCAAGGAGATCAGGACCCGTGGGGACATCATCTTGTTCATCGACGAGATTCACACCCTCGTCGGTGCAGGCGCGGCAGAGGGGGCGATTGACGCCGCCTCCATCCTCAAGCCGATGCTGGCTCGTGGCGAGCTCCAGACAATCGGGGCGACCACCCTGGACGAGTTCCGCAAGCACATCGAGAAGGATCCCGCACTCGAGCGGCGCTTCCAGCCGATCCAGGTTGCCGAGCCGACACTGTCGCACACCATCGAGATCCTTAAGGGTCTGCGTGACCGGTACGAGGCCCACCACCGTGTGTCGATCACCGATGCCGCGCTGGTCTCGGCAGCCAACCTGGCCGACCGGTACATAAACGACAGGTTCCTGCCCGACAAGGCGATCGACCTCATCGACGAGGCAGGCGCGCGCCTGCGGATCCGCCGGATGACGGCGCCGCCGGACCTGCGCGAGTTCGACGAGCGCATCGCGCACGTCCGCCGTGAGAAGGAGTCCGCGATCGACGCTCAGGACTTCGAGAAGGCCGCATCCCTGCGCGACGACGAGAAGACTCTGCTGAATCAGAAAGCCGAGCGCGAGAAGCAGTGGAAGTCCGGGGACATGGATGTCGTGGCAGAGGTCGACGAGGAGCTCATCGCTGAGGTCCTGGCCGCTTCGACCGGAATCCCCGTGTTCAAGCTGACCGAGGAGGAGTCCTCGCGTCTGCTCAACATGGAGGACGAGCTTCACAAGCGAGTTGTCGGCATGGACGAGGCGATCAAGGCGATCGCCCAGGCGATCAGGCGCACCCGCGCCGGCCTGAAGGATCCGCGTCGTCCGGGCGGGTCGTTCATCTTCGCCGGTCCTACCGGTGTCGGTAAGACCGAGCTGGCCAAGACGCTGGCGGAGTTCCTGTTCGGCGACGAGGACTCGCTGATCCAGCTCGACATGAGCGAGTACAGCGAAAAGCACACGGTCTCCAGGTTGTTCGGTTCGCCCCCTGGCTACGTTGGCTACGAGGAGGGCGGCCAGCTGACCGAGAAGGTCCGCCGCAAGCCGTTCTCCGTCGTGCTCTTCGACGAGGTTGAGAAGGCCCATGCGGACATCTTCAACTCGTTGTTGCAGATTCTGGAGGACGGCCGCCTGACTGACGCTCACGGCCGCAGCGTCGACTTCAAGAACACCGTGATCATCATGACCACGAACCTTGGCACCCGGGACATCTCCAAGGGTCAGTCGCTCGGGTTCGCGGCCGGTGGCGACACCAGGACCGGCTACGAGCGGATGAAGAACAAGGTCACCGACGAGCTGAAGCAGCACTTCCGGCCAGAGTTCCTCAACCGGGTGGACGACATCATCGTCTTCCCGCAGCTGACCGAGCCTGAGATAGTCCAGATCGTCGACCTGATGATCGCCAAGCTCGACGTTCGGCTCAAGGACAAGGACATGGGCATCGAGCTCACGCCCGCGGGCAAGGCGCTGCTCGCCAAGCGCGGCTACGACCGGGTGCTCGGCGCGCGTCCCTTGCGTCGCACGATCCAGCGCGAGATCGAGGACGTCCTTTCGGAGAAGATTCTCTACGGTGAGCTCAAGGCCGGCGAGATCGTCGTGGTCGGCACTGACGGTGCGGAGAAAGACGAGGCGTTCACGTTCGAGGGCGCTGCGCACTCCGAGCTGGATGTAGCGCCAAGCGACATCCAGGACAGTCACATCAAGGTCGGCGACATCCAGGACGACGACATCCAGGACACGGTCACGACTCCGGTTGCCCCTGACGAGAAGTGACGGCGAGGTCGATCGTCTGCGACGACTGAGGCACCTGCCTGGGGCAGAGTGGGCAAGACGTGTGGTCGGGCGGTGGGTACGACGTACGGTGGAGACATGCCTCTTGTCTCGCTGTCTTTGTCGCGCCCGGTTCTCTCCGTCGGGCTGTCGACGCTCCTTGTCGGCGCTCTGTCGTTGAGTGGATGTTCCTCGCCGCCCAAGGCGGTCACGAAACCCGCCGTGCCGGCAATAACCGCGGCCGCCAAGCCGGCGCCGTTCACAGCCGCAGGAATGCCGGCAGAGCTCGCGGCGGTCATCAGGCCGTTGTACTTCGGCGGTACCGTGCCGTCGTCGCCCTCTGCTGCCAAGGCGCTGCTTAAGCGTAAACCCGTCAATGCCGCAGGTCCGGTCATCGTCAAGGGCTCTGTTGCGTCGTGGAAGGGCGTACCGATTGCCGTGGTGAGCCTCGGCAAGGACGTGACTCTGGCCGTGAAGGCGCCCAGGTGGCGGGTTGTCGGCGGCTGGTGGCCCTCGCTGGGAGTGTCGGCGCCGTCGCTCGGCCGCGTCCCGCGCCGGGTCCTGCTGGTTGGCTCGGATGCGCGTCCGGGTGAGCCGGTCGACCATTCCCGCGGCGACAGCCTGCACATCGTGGGCTTCGACGGTCATGGCCGCGGCGGGGTTCTGGGGATCGCGCGGGACTCGTACGTGCCGCTAGCCACCGGAGGCCAGGGCAAGATCAACTCCGCGTTGACCTTCGGCGGCCCCCTGGCGCTGCAACGCACCGTGGTCTCGGCGACCGGCGTTCCGCTCGAGGGCTACATCCTCACCGGCTTCGACGGGTTCCAGCGACTCATCGACGGCATCGGCGGTCTGCCGCTGAAGGCTCCTGTTGCGGTCAAAGACACGATGTCCGGCGCGAACGTCAAGGCTGGCGCAAACAAGCTCACCGGCGGCCAGGCCCTGGCATACGGCCGGGCACGCTACGAGGTCCCTGGTGGCGACTTCGGTCGTTCGGCCAATCAGGGCTTGCTCATCATCGCTGCGGCCGGCTTCGCCAAACAGATCGGCCCAGCAGGGTTGCCCGCCATCCTGCAGATGGGAGCGCCCAAGATCAAGACCAACATGAGCGCCGAGCAGGTGCTGACGTTCGCGGCTGGGGTCTACGTCACCGCAGCGAACAGGGTTCACAACCGGGTCGCGACCGGCGGCTTCGGATGGACCGCGGACCGTCAGTCGATCGTCCTGCTCGACGCCAATGCGCGGCGGCTGTTCGCCGACATGAGGGACGGTAACCTGTCGTGACTGTTCGTGTGTTGGCTCTCGTCCCATGATCCAGGTTCGCTGGGCCCGAGGCGGTGACGTGAGTTCCATCCGTGAACTCGTCCGCCCGCTTGCCGGCAACACGCTCACGCCCAAGGACCCTGTGGCGTACTACGAGACACTGCAACAGTTTCGGGTGGCCCAGGATCCTGACGTGCCCGGTCGAATCATCGGCTGTGGTGCCCTTCACGTGATGTGGGATGAGCTCGGAGAGGTCCGAACGCTGGCAGTGCACCCGGACTTCGCCAAGCGTGGCCTGGGTGGCCGGCTCCTTGAGACCCTGCTCGAAGACGCCCGGGTACTTGGCCTGCGCCGCATCTTCTGCCTCACCTTCGAGGTGGACTTCTTCAGGCACCACGGTTTCTCGCCGATCGTGGGCCAGGCCGCTGAGCCCGACGTCTACGCTGAGCTCCTGCGTTCGTATGACGAAGGTGTTGCCGAGTTCCTCGACCTTGAGCGGGTCAAGCCCAACACGTTGGGCAACACCCGGATGCTGCGTGTGCTGTGATCGCTGTGCGGTCATGACAGTGCTGACGGCGTCGACCATAACCGTGTCGGCGCTTACTGCTCGCCGATTGCTCCTGCTGCTCCCGCTTGCTTGAATCCAGGGAATTGAGCACACCGCTGGATCAGCGCACAGTGGATCCTGCCTCGGCGTCGAGCAGGGACAGCTCCTCGCGGGTTGGCAGCCCTTCCCAGTCGCCAACGCAGGCGACGGCGAATGCGCCGACAACGGTGCCGCGGTGGAGAGCCAGCGCCGGGTCAAGACCGTCGAGCACGCCGGAGAGGTAGCCAGCGGTAAAGGCATCGCCGGCGCCGATGGTGTCACGCACGGTGACGGGGACGGCTGCGGCGTGCTGGGCCAGTCCCCCGTGCCAAACGGTCGCACCTCGGGCACCCCGCTTGATGACAAGCTGGCTGACACCGGATGCCGCGAGCTCTTCTGCGGCTGCCCGCTCGTCCTCGGGATCGGTCACGACAAGCCCCAGCTCGTCTTCAGAGGCAATCACAACATGTGCGCCGCGGACGAGCTCGGAGAGCACGGAGCGCGCTTGCTGCGGCGTCCACAGACTCGATCGGTAGTTGACGTCGACGCTGACGAGCGCGCCGGCGAGACGGGCCAGCTCGAGGGCCGTGACGACGGCCTGAGCCGCGGATCTCGACAGCGCAGGCGTGATGCCCGTGAGGTGCAGAATACGCGGGGCATCGGCAAGGCATGCGGCGGCATCGGCTGGCGACAGGGCCGACCCGGCCGAGCCTGCGCGGTAATAGCTCACCCGGGAGACGTCTGCGACGCGACGTTCAGCCAGCATGAGGCCGGTGGATCGTTGTGGGTCGACCACGACGGTATCGACCGCCACCGACTCGGCCCGCATGGTGCGCAGGATGAAGGTGCCGACCTCGTCGTCGCCAACTCGTCCGCCCCAGCGCACCATATGGCCCAGACGCGCGAGCCCGATCGCCACGTTCGACTCGGCGCCGGCCATGGTCATGGTCATGGTTCCACCGAGGCGCAGCGGCGTGCCCGTTCGGAAGCTGACCATGGTCTCGCCCAGAGTGACGACGTCGAGCTGGGTCATCGGGGCGACCGCGAGGCCTCGGCCACCGCGAGGAACTCAGCGGCGCGTATGCGGAGTGTGTCCAGGTCGCCGCCGCGCGCGGCGTCTCCCACCAGAGGACTGCCGACTCCCACGGCCACGGCGCCGGCCGAGAAGTACTCGGCGGCGAGTCCGGCATCGATTCCACCCACCGGGACGAAGGGCACGTCGGGCAGTGGGTCGCGGAGGGCACGCAGGTAGCCGGGACCGCCGATCGCTGAAGGGAACAGCTTCACAGCGGTCGCCCCCAGGCTCCTTGCCGTCACGACCTCGGTCGGGGTGAATGCGCCGGCCAGCACAGGGATGCCGCGGGTCACGGACTCGGCCACGCTCTCCGAGACCGCTGGGGTCACCATGAACCGGGCGCCGGCCTCAAGGGCACGGGAAACGTCATTGCGGGTGAGCACGGTGCCTGCCCCGATCAGACAACCTTCAGGGGCCCGGCGAGCCACCTCGGCGATGACATGTAGCGCATCGGTCGTGACGAGCGACACCTCAAGGAACCGGATGCCGGACTCGGTAAGGACGAGGGCGGCCCGAATTGCCGCCGCAGGATCAGTGCTGCGGATGATCGCGAGCAGGCGCTCCCGTGCGAGCTCTTCGAGAAACTCCCCGTACAACGGGGTCACCAGTTCGCCGCCCGCCACTTCGCCGTTCACCACTCCGCCAGGGACCCGTCTGGATGGCGCCACACCGGGGTTCGCCAGGAGTGACCGCGTGCATCTGCCGCGCGCACTGCCACCTCATCCACCTCGATGCCCAGGCCGGGTCCGGTGAGCCGCTCGATGTTGCCATCCACGAACTGCAGTGGCGCCTTGTCGAGCACATAGTCCAGCACTTCGGCGCCCTGGTTGTAGTGGATGCCGATGCTCTGCTCCTGGATCAGGAAGTTCGGGGTCGAGAAGCCCACCTGCAGACAGGCGGCCAGCGCGAGAGGGCCAAGCGGACAGTGTGGCGCCAGCTGCACGTCATAGACCTCGGCCATCGCTGCGATCCGGCGTACCTCCGATATGCCCCCGGCGTGCGAGACGTCGGGCTGGGCCACGGCGATGCCGACGTGGAAGAGAGGCAGGAAGTCCTGTCGGCTGAAGAGCCTTTCCCCAGTCGCGATCGGGATAGACGTCGACTGCGCGAGCCTGGCGAGCAGGTGCGAGTTCTCCGGGACGACCGGCTCCTCGATGAAGAATGGGTGGAGTGGTTCCAGCAAGGGCGCGATCCGCCGCGCGTCGGCCAGTGTGAAGCGTCCGTGGAAGTCAACAGCCACATCCCGGTTCGGCCCGAGCACCTCGCGAGCCGCCGCGACTCGCTCGAGGACGGCGTCGATCTGGCCAACCGAACCGAGCGGTCCCATCGCTCCGGACGCATTCATCTTCACGGCGGTCAGTCCGACGTCGAGCTGCGCCTGGACCGCCTCGGCAATCCCGCTTGGATCATCGCCGCCGACCCATCCGTACATCCGGATCCGGTCTCGGACCGCACCTCCGAGCAGCTCATGGACCGGGACGCCCAACGTCTTGCCCTTGATGTCCCACAACGCCTGGTCTATGCCGGACACGGCGCTGCCCAAGACCGGACCGCCGCGGTAGAAACCGCTCTTGGTGAGCACCTGCCAGTGATCCTCAATGCGCGAGGGATCGCTGCCGATGAGGTGCTCCGCGAACTGGTCGACCACTGTACGCACGGCGTTCGAATGCCCTTCGAGGCTCGCTTCGCCCCAGCCGACGACACCTGCCTCGGTCTCGATCCTGACGAACAACCACCGGGGCGGCACCAGAAAGGTCTCGACCCTGCTAATCGGCATGGACAGCTCCCTTTTGGTGGATGACGGCGATGACTGTGTCGACAATCTGTTTCGGGGTCCTTGTAATGTCGACGCTCACGCCGGCTTCGTCGGCCTGTAGCTCCTCGAGATCCTCGAACTGGGTGCGAAGCAACGAGGGTGGCATGTACTCATGCCGCCTCGCTGTGATCCGCGCGGAGATCAGGTCGAAGTCTCCGCGGGCGAAGACCGTGACCATGGTGGGAGCGTGCTCCCGAAGCAGGTCGCGGTAGCTGCGCTTGAGCGCTGAGCACGCCACCACGATGCCGGACCCCGCGCCAAGCGCAAGGCGCTCACCCACCTGGTGCAGCCACGGCAGACGTTGCCCGTCGGTAAGAGCGTGTCCAGAGGCCATCCACTCCTTGTTGGCCACCGAATGCAGGCTGTCCCCGTCAATGAGCGGCACGCCAAGGCGTTTGGCGAGCAGGTCCCCGATGGTGCTCTTGCCGGAGCCCTGAACGCCCATGATGACGATGGGCGGGATCGGATGAGATTCCATGGCT
>CABDZF010000117.1_pt1 | contig 18717 bp, 19 predicted proteins | sample 3421651 | NCBI WGS metagenome assembly CABDZF01 (sample SAMEA5534339, study PRJEB31848) | metagenome | biome: tundra; feature: field; material: soil | place: USA | collected 2013-05 | depth 0.45 m | reverse complement strand
GTGGAGGCGGCGTCAGACTGGGACTTGTCCCAGCGGCTGCCTGTGAAGCGAGAACCCACCAAGGTGCCGCGTGAGTGGCACGGTAGGAATCCCGGTCATTCATGGCCGGGAGGATGTCAAGCCCAAGACACCGACGTCCAAGACACTGCGTCGCGGCGGCCGCGCAGTCACCCTGACCCTCATTTGGCCTCGGCCGGAGGCTGATACGCCATACATTGGTAGGTGGATAGGACCGATTTGGGCACCGAGCAACCGGGCCGGTAAGGTTCATCCTCGGGTCACCGTCCGAGCGCCTGGAAGGCGAGCAGGCAGTGATACCCCCATGGGGTATGGTGTAATTGGCAGCACGACTGATTCTGGTTCAGTTAGTCTAGGTTCGAGTCCTTGTACCCCAGCGTGATCGCTCCAGTCGTTGTGACAGGGCGCGATTCGGAGAAAGCTGCCCTTACCGGTATGGTTTCCTCCGCTGCCCAGGAGCAACTCAGCGACTCGGGAGCATAGCTAGGGCCCCGTTGTGTAGCGGCCTAGCACGCCGCCCTCTCAAGGCGGTAGCACGGGTTCGAATCCCGTCGGGGCTACTTGTTCGAGCAATCCCCGTCCTGCCGGCAGGACGGGGATTCTTGTCTTCTGGGTGGCCTAGGAGGCTTGGTGATTCTGGACCCGACGCAGGATCTCCGTGAGCTTGTTGGCGCCGGCGACCACGGTTGCCGCGTGCAGGCGGCCGGGCTGACGGGAGACCCGCTCGATCGAGCCCGAGATGGAGACTGCGGCCACGACGCGACCTGACGGACCGCGAACCGGCGCGGACACTGAGGCCACACCAACCTCGCGCTCGCTCACGCTCTGGGCCCAGCCGCGACGTCGGACGCCGGACAAGGTGGTGGCGGTGAACCTCGCGCCGTGCAGCCCGCGGTGCAGCCGGTCCGGCTCTTCCCACGCGAGCAGGACCTGAGCTCCGGAACCGGCGAGCATGGACAGACTGGCACCGACCGGGATCGAGTCGCGCAGACCCATCGGACGTTCGGCCGCTGCCACACAGATGCGCTGGTCGCCCTGGCGGCGGAAGAGCTGCGCGCTCTCGAGGGTGTGATCGCGCAACGCGCCCAGGACGGGACCGGCAGCCGCCAGCAGGCGGTCCTCGCCTGCGGCCGCGGCGAGCTCGCCGAGACGGGGGCCCAGGACGAAACGACCTTGCATGTCGCGCGAGACGAGGCGGTGGTGCTCCAGGGCAACGGCGAGACGATGCGCGGTCGGACGGGCCAGTCCGGTGGCGCCGACAAGCTGCGCCAGGGTCGATGGTCCGGCCTCGAGCGCCCCCAGAACGATGGCAGCCTTGTCAAGAACGCCGACTCCGCTAGAGTTGTCCATAAATTGATATTGCCGTCTCAGAGCCTGAGACGCAAGTTCATCTGTCGAGATTCTGCGCAAGCCTCGGACTAGGTCACACGAGAAGTAGGTCACCAGGCTGAGTCATCAGAGCGTGTTATCTCACCTAATCAGATGATTGAGTCATCCAGAACCAGCGCAGGGTAGCCGCGATCTGAGCGTCCGGCATCGCCAAGGAGGTAGTCATGGCAGGCACGTTGGCCGAGAAGGTATGGGACGCACACGTGGTGAGTCGGGCCAAGGGTGAACCCGACCTTCTCTACATCGACCTGCACCTGCTGCACGAGGTGACCAGCCCTCAGGCCTTCGACGGACTGCGACTGGCCGGCCGTTCCGTGCGTCGCCCCGACCTGACCCTGGCCACCGAGGATCATAACGTCCCCACGACCCCGGGTCCCATCACCGATCCCGTGAGCCGGACCCAGGTCGAGACCCTGCGACGCAACTGCGCCGAGTTCGGCGTCAAGCTGTTCCCGATGGGCGACGTCGACCAGGGCATCGTCCACGTCGTCAGCCCCCAGCTGGGCCTGACCCAGCCTGGGATGACCATCGTCTGTGGTGACAGCCACACGTCCACACACGGTGCTTTCGGGGCACTGGCCTTCGGTATCGGGACCAGCGAGGTCGAGCATGTGCTTGCCACGCAGGCGTTGTCGCTGACGCCTTTCCAGACTCTGGCGGTGACCGTCGATGGCGAGCTGCCCGAGGGAGTGAGCGCCAAGGATGTCGTTCTGGCGGTGATCGCGAAGGTCGGCACCGCAGGCGGTCAGGGGTATGTGATCGAGTTCCGTGGCACAGCGATCCAGGCGCTTTCGATGGAAGCCCGGATGACGGTGTGCAACATGTCGATCGAGGCGGGCGCCCGCGCGGGCATGATCGCTCCGGACCAGACCACCTTTGACTACCTTCGGGGCCGCCCGCACGCTCCGACCGGCGCTGACTGGGACGATGCCGTCGCAGCGTGGTCGAGCCTGAGAAGCGATGACGACGCAGTCTTCGACGCTGAGATCCATTTCGATGCCGCAGAGCTGGCGCCGTTCGTCACTTGGGGGACCAACCCGGGCCAGGGTCTGCCGCTGTCTGCCAGCGTCCCCGATCCAGCGTCGTTCAAGGACGAGTCCGACCAGGCCAACGCCAGGCGAGCCCTGGAGTACATGGGGCTGACCGCTGGCACCCCGCTCAAGCAGATCCGGGTCGACACGGTCTTCGTGGGCTCATGCACCAACGGCCGGATCGAGGACCTGCGGGCCGCGGCTGCGGTCCTGCAGGGTCATCAGGTTGCTGCGGGCGTTCGGATGCTTGTCGTTCCCGGATCGACGAAGGTGCGGCTGCAGGCTGAGAGCGAGGGCCTGGACTCGGTCTTCAGCGAGGCCGGTGCTGAATGGCGTCTGGCTGGCTGCTCGATGTGTCTGGGGATGAATCCTGACCAGCTGGCGCCGGGGGAGCGCAGCGCGTCGACGTCCAACCGCAACTTCGAGGGTCGCCAGGGCAAGGGCGGTCGCACCCACCTGGTCAGCCCCGTGGTGGCAGCGGCCACCGCCGTGCGGGGCACCCTTTCCAGCCCTGCGGACCTCTGAAGCCAGACCAGGCCACCGATATCTGAGGCCATTCCGAGCCACCGAACCAGAACCGAGGACCATCGCTATGGACAAGTTCACGACCCACACCGGTGTCGGTGTGCCACTGCGCCGCGGCAACGTCGACACGGACCAGATCATCCCGGCCGAGTACCTCAAGAGCGTGGCGCGTACTGGCTTTGAGGACGGACTCTTTGCAGAGTGGCGCAAGGATGAAGCCTTCGTCCTGAACAACCCCCTGTATGCCGTCGGGTCCGTCCTGGTCGCCGGTCCCGACTTCGGGACGGGATCCTCTCGCGAGCACGCCGTATGGGCCTTGATGAACTACGGGTTCCGGGTCGTCATCTCTTCACGTTTTGCCGACATCTTTCGGGGCAACAGCGGCAAACAGGGGCTGCTCACGGCTCAGGCCAGCCAGAGTGATGTCGAGCTGATCTGGAGCGTGCTGGAGGACGAGCCGGGTGCCGAGGTCACCGTTGACCTTCGGTCCAAGACCATCACGGCGAAGGGCATCTCGGTGCCCTTTGAACTGGATGACTACACCGCCTGGCGCCTGTTGGAGGGACTGGACGACATCGGTCTCACGCTGCGTCACGAGGCAGAGGTGACGGCCTTCGAGGCGAAGCGACCGAGCTACAAGCCGACGACGATAGACGTCTGACACGCCGCGCCGAGCCGTTGGCCCGGCGACATCAAGAAATTTCTCAGACGGCGTGTCCGGGTCTGCGGACACCCCTTCGGCCTCATCTGAGCAGACGCCGCAGGGGCCGCCGCGCATCGCGCGCGCTCGGTTCTGACACAACCGCGCGCGGCGAATAGTGTTGTAGATCACGTAAATTCATCGCGTTTCATTGTCACCGGGGAATGTGCGGGGGCGGTAGGCGACCTTCGAGAGGACCCAGCCCCCATACCGCCCAGGCATGAATGCGGGGTACCAAAGACGTTGCGACACAACGATTCCAACATGGCCCGGTGGTGGACTCCGGATGGGTTGTGGCCTTAACGTCGTCAACAAGTCGGGCGGTGGCCCGGCAGCCCAAATTCGTCGGGCAAGGGCTCGGTGAACTTTTTCCTCAGGAGGGGAAGACGTGAACAAGGGAGAACTGATCGATGCTCTCGAGAGTCGTCTTGGCGGCAAGAAGGCTGCGGCCTCAGCCGTCGAGGGGTTACTCGACGTCATCATCCGCGAGGTCGCCAAGGGCAAGAAGGTCGGTATCACCGGCTTCGGCACCTTCGAGCGTGCGGCTCGGGCTGCGCGGATAGGCCGTAATCCGCGTACCGGTGCGAGCGTCAAGATCAAGAAGACCGCCGTTCCGAAGTTCAAGGCCGGCACAAAGTTCCGTGCTGTTGTCGCCGACCCGAGGCAGCTTCCCAAGACCTCTGCTGCAGGTGCCCGGGCTTCTGCCAGCACCAGTGCCTCCGTCGGTAAGCCAGCGGTGAAGAAGGCTGCTCCGGCCAAGAAGGCTACGGCCAAGAAGACCGCTGCGGTGAAGAAGACCGCTGCGGTGAAGAAGACCGCTGCGGTGAAGAAGACCGCTGCGGTGAAGAAGACCGCTGCGGTGAAGAAGACCGCTGCGGTGAAGAAGACCGCTGCGGTGAAGAAGACCGCTCCGGCCAAGGCCACGGTGAAGAAGACTGCGGTGAAGAAGACCGCTGCGGTGAAGAAGACCGCTGCGGTGAAGAAGAGTGCCCCGGCCAAGGCCGCGGTGAAGAAGACCGCGGCGAAGAGAGCCTGACCCGCGACACATCAGGGAGGGGTCGGCGCCTGTTGGCGCCGGCCCTTCTTTGTGTTGCGCCGGCCCTTCTTTGTGTTGCGCCAGCCTTTCCCAGGTCGCTGTGGCGCCGCTTCCGATTAGCGGATGGGCTCACCTTCGCCGATGCCGACTATCCAAAGCCGGGTCAACGCAGTGGCGGACATCTCGATGCTTACCCGCTGGCCGGGGCGCAGGAGGCGCAGGCCGCTGGCATCCATCACCGTAACGTCAAAGGGAATCTCGCGGCCATCGTCCAGCAGCACGCTGCCTGAGCCGAACTCGTCGTCGTAGCGGTGCACGCTTGCTTGCATGGGGCCACGCTAGTCCCGGGCCGGAGCCAGCACTAATGCGGTGTGCCCTCCGACTCCGATCTTGATGGCACTACGCAGGCTCCGGTCGTCGTCCACGTCGGTGCGCAGGGCGGGGAGGTCAAGATCCAGTCGTTCGCAGTCGCGCGAGTGCTCGCGTGCGGAGTCCGGGCCGAATCGCGGATGGAGGTCCCGTGGGGACAGTGCGCTGAGCAGCACCGTGCCAGCGCCGGACGCGTCTGGGACCAGCGCGCGTAGGTGCGCCCCGCACACGCAGAGAGCATCGACCAGGTCTTGGGGCCGCAGGGTGGGGATGTCGCCGAGGAGTACCGCTGTCGGTCCGGGACCCAGTACCCGCTGCACGTATCCGATCCCCAGACGAATGGCGGGGTTCAGACCATCACCTTGATCGGCTACGACGATGCCCCCCTGGTCACGCACGAAGGTCGCAGTATGCTCGTCCGAAGTCACGACGACCAGATGAGCCGGCAGTATGCCGGCGACTGCTGCGGTGATCGTGTCCAAGGCGAACGCATGGGCCAGATCAGCCCGCGCCACTCCGGCGGGCGGATGCAGACGGCTCTTGGCGCTCAACTGGCCCTTGACCGGGACGATCACTCGCCAGCGGTCGATATCGGGGGAACACATCTGGTTGATCGTCTCAGTAGAGGTGGAGTCGTCTCGACACCGACCCACTCGAACGACGAAGATGGCGGCGGACCAGAGCGCCCGCAGAACCAGGCCACCAGAGGTGGTTCATGGCTATCAAGAGCGCATAGAGCAGACAAGGTGGAGCCCGGTGCGGCGAATTCGACCAGAGCGGCAGCTGCCGAGGTCATACCGTGGCATTGCCACGTTCCTGCGCGCGCTGTTGATGGTGCTGACCCGGCGAGACTGGAGGGGCGCCGAGCACTTTCCGTCCGCCGGTGGGTTCGTGGTGTGTCCGAACCACATCTCCTATGTCGACCCTTTCGCCTTCTCCCACTTCCTGTATGACAACGGGCATCCGCCGTTCTTCCTGGCCAAGGCGGAGGTCTTCCGGATCCCGATCCTCGGCAGGCTGCTCACCGCGGCGCAGCAGATCCCGGTCTACCGCGGCACCGCCGAGGCCGCGAAGGCGTTTTCGGCTGCTGTCGCCGCCGTCCACGACGGAAAGTGCGTGCCGATATTCCCCGAGGGCACGCTGACCCGGGATCCCCACATGTGGCCGATGACTGCCCGAACCGGGGCCGCCCGGGTGGCACTGACGACCCGGTGCCCGGTGATTCCCGTCGCCCAGTGGGGACCGCAGGAGATTCTGGGGCCATATGCCAAGACGCCGCATGTGTTCCCACCCAAGACCATGCGGATGCTCGCCGGACCACCTGTGGACCTGCGCGACCTGTACGACCGGCCTCTGGATGCCGTGACCCTGAACGCGGCCACGGCCAGGATCTTGGACGCCATCACGGCGCAGCTGGAGACACTACGGGGTGAGAAGGCCCCGGCCATCCGCTTTGACTCGCGTACCGCAGGCGTCCCGGAGACCGGCAACCCCAACAGACCGAGCACCAAGAAGTCTCCTGGCACGATCGAGGGTCGGTCCTGATGACGCGCGTCGCCGTGTTCGGCACGGGCAGCTGGGGTACCGCGTTCGCTGCGGTGCTTGCCGACACCGGATGCCAGGTCCGGATGTGGGGTCGGCGGGCCGAGCTGGTCGAGCAGATCAACCAGTCCCACGTCAACGGCGACTATCTGCCCGATCTTGTGCTACCAGAGGCAATCTCGGCGACGACCGACCCGCAGGAGGCCATGGACGACGTCGATATCGTCGTCCTGGCGCTCCCGTCACAGACCCTGCGGGCCAACCTGACCCAGTGGGCCGGCCTCCTGCCGCCCCGTGCGGCCGTGGTGTCCCTGATGAAGGGCGTCGAGCTGGGCACCACCATGCGGATGAGCGAGGTCATCGCCGAGGTGGCCAACGTCGGCCCGGAGCGCATCGTCGTCGTGTCAGGGCCCAACCTGGCAAGGGAGATCGCGGCCAAACAACCCGCAGCCTCGGTCGTGGCATGTGTCGATGAGTCGATGGCCGAACGTGTGGCGATGGCCTGCGCCGCGTCGTACTTCCGCCCGTACACGAACACCGACGTCGTGGGCACCGAGCTGGGTGGTGCGGTCAAGAACGTCATCGCCCTCGCCGTCGGCATGGCTGAGGGTATGGGGATGGGTGACAACACCAAGTCCACGATCATCACCCGGGGGCTGGCTGAGACCTTGCGCCTGGGTGTGGCCCTCGGGGCCGATCCGGCCACCTTCTCCGGTCTGGCCGGTGTTGGTGACCTGATTGCCACGTGTATGTCGCCGCTGTCGCGCAACCACATCTTCGGGGTGAACCTCGGCCGCGGTATGACCGTCGCAGAGGTGGTGTCAATGACCAGCCAGACGACTGAGGGTGTGAAGTCCTGTCAGTCCATCCTGGAGCTGGCCCAGCATCACGGCATTGATGTCCCGATCATCGAGAATGTTGCAGCCGTGGTGCACGAGGGCCGCAAACCAAGACGTGTCGCCGACATGTTGATGGCCCGGGCCCGCAAGACCGAGAAGACCTAACGGCCGCGTCAGGCGATCAGCCGGACGGGACCACGTGGGCAAGGGCTGCCTCAAGATCGCGCCAGAGATCCTCGACGTCCTCGACCCCGACACTGAGGCGCAGCAGGTTGTCCGGGACGGTGGGCGGTTCGGCTGAGTGCCGGCGACGGCGTTCGATCAGCGACTCGACGCCGCCCAGGCTGGTCGCATGGGTCCACAGCCGGACCTGTGCGGCAACGCCCTCGGCCCCCTGCAGACCACCATGGACCTCGATCGCGATGATCGAGCCGAAGCCCGGATAGCGCAGCCGTTGCACGCCGGGATGGCCCTGCAGCCGAGCGGCCAGCACGGCTGCGTTGGCACTGGAACGCTCAACCCGCAGGTGCATGGTCCGCATCCCTCGAAGCGCCAGCCAGGTCTCCATCGGACCCGCGATAGCGCCGTGGAGCAGTCGGTGCTGGGCGAGAGCCTGCTGGAACCTTCGCCCACCTTCGGATCTGGCCGTGACCGTGGCGCCCAGAATCACGTCCGAGTGCCCGGCGATGTACTTGGTTACCGAGTGGACCACGACGTCGGCACCCATCGACAACGGCTGCTGAACCAGCGGAGTGGCAAAGGTGTTGTCGCACATCGTGACTGCGCCGACAGCGTGGGCAGCCTCGAAGATGGCCGGCAGGTCTGCGACCTCGAGCATCGGGTTGGTGGGAGACTCGGCCCACAGGACGTCGGCCCCCTGCAGCGCTGCAACCACAGCCGCTGTGTCGGAGACGTCGACCCGACGCACGATCGCCACTGCGTCCTTCTCCAAGGACGCCAAGAGGGCGCCCGTGCCGCTGTACGCATGAGTGGGCGCCACGATGATCGCCCCCCTGGGCGCCAGGGACAGGGCTGCCGCGATGGCCGCCATGCCGGAGGAGAAGACCAGCGCTGAACCGCCCTCCAGCGCGCCGAGGGCCTCCTCGAACGCGGTCCACGTCGGGTTTCCGTCGCGCGCGTAGCCGACCGGCCCGTCAGCCACATAGGTCGAGGAGAACTCCAGCGGGGCGTTGAGGCCGGCTCCCGGAAGGCGTGGCTGTCGCCCGGCCGCGACCACAATCGAGGCGGGGGCGAGTCCTTCGTCATGGTTATCCACCTGCTCAGGGTAGGGGCAAGGGTGTCCGGGCCAGACCAGTGGCGCACGGCTTTGGCGGCCGGTCCCTTCTCGGGCGATAGGGTCACAGGCGATGACCGACACCGACCAGCCCAGCCCAGAGTCCGCCGAGGCTTCGCCGCGCGAGCCGACTGAAGTCCGCAAACCCAGAGTGGCAATCGTCTTCGGCGGACGCTCGTCCGAGCACGCCGTGTCCTGTGCCACCGCTGCCGGGGTGATGCAGGCGATCGACCATGACGTCTACGAGATTCTCCCGATCGGCATTGCCAAGGACGGTCGTTGGGTCGTGGCGTCCGAAGAGACCGGGACGCTCGAGCTCTCACCCGGGCACGTCCCTGAGGTCGATGGCTCCGGCGCCACCGTGCTGGTCCCGCTGAGCACCACCGAACGCTCACTCCGCGTCCTGGAGCCGGGCGCCCCGCCCAGGGCCCTGGGCGAGGTGGACGTGGTGTTTCCGTTGTTGCACGGACCTTTTGGCGAAGACGGCACGATTCAAGGTCTCCTGGAACTGGCTGACATCCGATACGTCGGGTCGGGCGTGCTTGCCTCTGCGGTGATGATGGACAAGCACTACATGAAGGTTGTCTTTGCCGGGCACGGTCTGCCGATCGGTCCGTACGTGGTGGTCACCGACCGGGAATGGAAGCGTGACCCGGCTGCGTCGATGGATGCCGTGGCGTCACTGGGCTGGCCCGTCTTCGTCAAGCCGGCGCGCGCCGGATCGAGCATGGGTATCACGAAGGTGTCCGGACCCGAGGGCTTGCAGGCAGCCATCGAGTTCGCCCGCGAGCACGACCCCAAGGTGGTCGTCGAGGCGGCCATCGTTGGACGAGAGATCGAGTGCGGGGTGCTGCAGGGTCGTGACGGCGCTGCTACCCGGGCGAGCGAGGTCGGGGAGATCGAGGTCCTCCGGGGTCACGAGTTCTACGACTTCGAGGCCAAGTACCTGGCAGAGTCCGATGTCGTGCTCTCCTGTCCTGCAAAGGTGCCCGATTCCGTGGCCGACGAGATACGTCGTATCTCTGTCGCAGCGTTTGAGGCTGCCGGCTGCGAGGGGCTCGCCCGGGTGGACTGCTTCTACACCGAGCATGGCGACGTGATTCTCAACGAGATCAACACCATGCCGGGCTTCACCCCGTTGTCCATGTACCCCCGGGTGTGGGCGGCGTCCGGGCTCGACTATCCACATCTGATCGATGAGCTGATCCAGTTGGCGCTGGCTCGGCGTACGGGCCTTCGCTGATCCGTCACTGGCAGTGTCGCTGGCCCTGTGGGATGGCGGCCGCGGCCTGACCGAACGCGGGAAGCAGCAGCGGCTCGGGTTTGTACGCGCTGGGGACCAGGATCTCTATCGCCGGTGAGCGACCGTAGGTCGTGAACCGCACACCATCGGTGAGCTGATGGGCGACCCAGTCGATGCCGCTGACATCAAGACACTGATCTGTGGTGGGCCCGATCGGGGGCAGCCCGCAGCGGGCAATGACTGCCGGATCGCCCCAGGCGCGAACAGCAGCCGAGGACGATGACGTCGTTCGGGCCGACTGCCCGGCAACCTTCTGGGGCCAGTGGGCCGAAGCCGACCGACAGGCCGCCGATCCAGCTTGGCCCGGGTCTGTCACGTCAATGGACGAGCACCCAAGCAGTCCCCCCAGGAGCAGCACCGAACCGAGGCACGCTGACAGATGCGCACCGCGGTGGGTGGTACCGCGGCGCGTGGTGGCGCGGTGCATGCTGTCTGGCTCAGACGTGCACGATCGTGCACGTCAGGGTGCGGGTGATGCCCGGGACGTCCTGGATCTTGGCGATGACCAGCTTGCCGAGGTCGTCGACCGTTCGGGCCTCGACGCGGGCGATGACGTCGTAGGGGCCGGTGACGTCCTCGGCCACGGTGACGCCGGAAATCCCTGCGATCGACTCGGCGACCTTTGCCGCCTTTCCCACTTCGGTCTGAATCAGAACGTAGGCCTGGACCACCACGACGCCTCCAAGAGAACATGATCGGAGCGCTTCACCCCGAAATGAACGGTATTGCCCGACCACGCCCTGCATGGACCCGGTTCAGCAGACGCTACCGTGCGAATGCAGGAATCGTCCTACTGGGAGGGCATATGTTGCAGGAACGCGCGCACGGAGCTGGGCTCACTCTGGCTGACGTCGGCGAGGATGGGATCTTGTCCGTAATCTTCCCTCTGCTGCCTGGCGGACCCGGGGTCCTCATCGGGCCCGGTGACGACACCGCCATGCTCAGCACCCCTGGCGGGTCAGTGCTGGCTACGACCGATGCGATGGTGCGGGGTCGTGACTGGCTCGACCAGTGGTCCAGCGGTGCGGATGTGGGTGCCAAGACGGTGGCTCAGAACATCGCCGATATTGCCGCGATGGGAGGTGTGCCGAGCGGTCTGCTGGTGACCCTGATCGCGGATCCGCGCACCTCGCTGGCATGGGTCCGGGACTTCACCCAGGGGTTGGCCCAGGCCGCGGGCGAGGCTGGCGTGCCCGTGCTGGGCGGTGATCTCTCGTCGGCGCCCGAGGGGACTCTCGTGGTGTCGGTGACAGCATTGGGGTCGTGCGAAGGCGGCGAGCCGGTACGCCGCTGCGGGGCGCAGGCCGGCGACGTCCTTGCCGTGTGCGGCAGTCTGGGTCACTCCGCCGCAGGCTTGTTGTTGTTGCAGCGTGGCCGCAGCGAACTCGCACCGGAGCTGGCGGACTATCACCGCCGGCCCACGCCGCCCCACCAACAGGGGCCCGCCGCGGCTCGGGCCGGAGCCACGGCCATGCTGGACATCAGCGACGGTCTGGGCCGTGACGCGGGCCGCCTCGCGCGGGCGAGCGGGGTCAGGATCGTGATCGACGAGGCGCTTCTGGGCGATGACGTCGCCCAGCTGCAACACGTTCTCAGTGGTGAGGACGCGTGGCGTTGCGTGAGCGAAGGTGGCGAGGAGCATTCACTGCTCGCATGTTTCCCCCCCGGAGCAGGACTGCCCGATGGTTGGCGCAGGATCGGGGATGTGGTGGCCGGTTCGGGCGTGCTGCTGCGCGGCGTGCTGGTGATGGGCGGCGGCTGGGATCACTTCGGAGGGTGAGGCCTCGGTGCAGGCTGCTCTGAGCGCGGGGACGAGCCAGAGACGGACACCTGAGCAACGCCGCCCCGGTCGGTCAGTGGTGGAGGAGCATCCAGAACGCGAGGCGCCGGCCATGGTCCTGGCCGAGCGCGAACCGCAGCCGCGCGACGCGATCCCGCAGGTCGGCGGGTCCGGATCGGCGATCCTCACCGTGCACAACCCGACCGCGGCGCCCTCTGCTGCAGCGAGAGTGACCTGGTGCAGGTTGGCGCGGCTCATGGTGTTGTCCGCGTCCAGCAGCTCGGGCAGGGCCGCGCCCGGCACCGGGTACTACGAAGCCGACCTCCTCGTGGAGATCGGCTTCGAAAGCATTCCTGGAGACAGTGCACTGGGCAGTGCCTCCACGTGCTAGCGCTTGACCTTGCCGGCCTTGAGGCACGAAGTGCAGACATTGAGACGCTTCGGGGTTACACCCTTTACGCCGACCAGAGCCTTGATCCGCTGGATGTTCGGGTTCCAGCGGCGGTTGGTGCGCCGGTGCGAGTGCGAGATGTTGTGACCGAAGCTCGGTCTTTTGCCGCAGACGTCGCAGTTGGCAGCCACGGTTTCTCCTGAGTTTCGATGGGGTGCTGAGGTTGTTGCCATGAACGGGGTGTTGCCACAAATAAGGTGTTGTCATGAACACATCAAAGGCCCCGAGGCATGCGGACAGAACGCGCTAACCAAGGGAACCGGTCAATCGTAGCCGAGTCGGTGGTCTGGGCCAAAATGGGTAGGTCGGCAGGTACTGACCTACCCTCGATCCAGGCGCGGGCGCGCCATAGCCTCACGGCAGACAGGAGCCGGTGCCAGTGAACGGGGACAGTGGTCGGCTCCAGCGGCTGGATGCCCATGCGGCCCGGCGCTGGGCCCTGGCCACACGTTCGGCGTTCGCCGCCCACCGGGCCGAGATCGACGACCTGAACGTCTTTCCGGTGCCCGACGGCGACACCGGCACGAACCTCTACATCACGCTGGACTCTGCCCTCGAAGCAGCCCGAGGCCGGCACGAGCCGTTGCCGGACCCGGGCTTTGCTAGGACGTTGGCCGATGATGCGGCGACGCTGGCCCGGGCTACCCTGCTCGCCGCCCGAGGCAACTCAGGGGTCATCCTCAGCCAGCTGGTCCGGGGCCTGAGTGAGGTCATCGCCGAGGCGGCCACCTCGGCTTCCGGTGTGGAGGGCATGGACGGCATGGACGGCATGGACGGGCCGACGCTGGCACGGGCAGTGCGCCGGGCCAGCGACCGTGCCTACGCCAGCGTGACGCGTCCGGTCGAGGGGACGATCCTGTCGGTGGCGGCTGGTGCCGCCGATGGCGCCGAGCGGGCCGCGGCAGCGGGCTCCGACCTGTATACCGTCGCCCATGCCGCCCTGGCTGCCGCGAGGGTGGCGCTGGCGGCCACCACGGCGCAGCTACCGGTTCTGGCACGTGCCGGGGTGGTTGATGCCGGCGGCCTGGGCTACGTCCTTGTTCTTGAGGCCCTCGAGCTGGTCGTCGCCGGTAGGGCGGCGCCCGAACGGCAACCTGAGCGCGCGGCGCTTCTTGGCCGTGGACAGCTGCGGGCAGCGGCACATGGGGTCGGTGACGGGGATGGACGCCGCGTGCTCGAGACACCGGCATACGAGGTCATGTATCTGCTCTCCGACAGCGACGAAGCAGCGGTGGCCAGGCTTCGCGCCCGACTCGATGTCCTGGGTGACTCGGTCCTGGTGGTCGGCGGCGGGGACCTCTGGAACGTCCACGTGCACGCGGACGACGTCGGGGCGGCCATTCAGGCGGGTATCGAGGCGGGGCGACCGCATCGCATCGTTGTCACCCATTTCGGCGACCAGCAACGGGCCAGAACGGCACACTCGGCGCACGGGCCGGTCGCCGTGGTGGCCTGCGCGGCCGGGGAGGGCCTGGCCAGCGTGTTCCGCGAATCCGGCGCGGTGTCCGTGTTCAACGGACCGGGCCGGCGTGCCTCCGCGGGCCAGCTGCTGGACGCCATCCGCTCCGCCGGCGCGCGATGCGTGATCGTCCTGCCCAACGAGAGTGACACTCAGCTTGCGGCGGAGGCGGCAGCCTCGGCAGCCGCCGAGGCCGGTCTCGAGGTGCACGTCGTGCGATCCCGATCGGCGGCACAGGGCATCGCGGCGCTCGCCGTCTTCGAGCCCACCGCCAGCGGTCGGGACAACCTGATCGCCATGAGCGGGGCCGCTGCCGCAACGCGATGCGGAGCGGTCACGGTGGCCAGCCAGGAGTCGCTGACCAGTGCCGGATGGTGCCATCGCGGCGACGTCCTGGGCGCTGTCGAGGGGGATGTCGTTGTCGTCGGCAAGGATCTGGCCATGGTCGGCGCCGATGTGGTCGCCCGACTCCTGGCCGCAGGAGGGGAGCTGCTCACCGTGATCACTGGTGCCGGTAGTGGACCGGAGGTCTCGGCTGTGGTCGCGCAGTCGGCACGGGCCGCCCGCGGCGACATCGAGGTCGCCATCATCGACGGCGGTCAGGCGACCTTTCCGCTGTTGTTCGGGGTTGAGTGAGGTGGCCGATCTGTCCACCCCGCTCGGCAAGGTCGTCGGCCAGCCATCGGCCAGCCCGCTGGCCAAGCACCGCGGCATCCATACCGTCGCTGATCTGCTCGATTTCGTTCCCCGCAGGTACTTCGAGCCCGGCAAGCTGACCGACCTGTCCAGCCTGGTCGAAGGAGAGGACGTGACAGTGGTGGCCCGGGTGGACCGCGCCACCACCCGTGCGATGCGTCAGCGCAAGGGCAAGATGCTCAACGTGACCATCACCGATGGCACCCATGAGCTCGACCTGACCTTCTTCAGCGCCTACGGCCACGAGGGCAGGCTGGTCCCGGGAGCGCTGGGCCTGTTCGCGGGCACGGTCGGGCGCTACCACCAGACATGGCAGCTGACCCACCCGGACTACCAGATCTTCGAAGAGCAGGAGGCGCAGGCGGCAGTTGAGCAGTACACGGGCAACCTGATCCCGATCTACCTGCCGGCGGGCAAGCAGATGCCGTCGTGGAAGGTCCGCAGCGTTGCCCAGATCGTCCTGGCCTCACTGGGGGAGATTCCCGATCACGTGCCGCCTGACGTCCGCAAACGGCGCGGCCTGGTCGACATCGTCTCGATGTACCGCCTGCTGCACCAGCCCGGCACGGACAAGGACGTGTCGCGGGCCAGGTACCGACGCAAGTACGACGAGGCCTTCACGATCCAGACGGTCCTCGCCCAACGCCGGATGGCCGGACAAGGGCTGCGCACGACTGCGCGGGTGCCGCGTCCCGGGGGGCTACTGGAAGCCTTCGACGCCCGTATGCCGTTCGAGCTCACCGCCGGTCAGCAGGAGGTCAGTGCCGAGATCGCCAAGGACCTGGCCTGCGAGCATCCCATGCACCGGTTGCTGCAGGGCGAGGTCGGCTCGGGCAAGACCGTCGTGGCACTGCGGGCGATGCTGTCGGTGATCGACTCCGGCGGACAGGCCGCGCTGCTGGCACCCACCGAAGTCCTTGCCTCACAACACTTCCGGTCGATCACCTCGCTGCTCGGCGACCTTGCCGAGGGCGGCCTGCTGGGTGGTAGCGAGATCGGCACCCAGGTGACCCTGCTGACTGGCAGCCAGCTCACCGGCGTACGGCGCAAGTCCTTGCTCGACGCGGCATCGGGTCAGGCAGGCATCGTCATCGGCACCCATGCCCTGATCCAGGAGCACGTCCAGTTCTTCGATCTCGGGCTCGTGGTCGTCGACGAGCAGCACCGATTCGGTGTCGAGCAGCGAGACGCTCTGCGCGGCAAGGGAAAGCAACCTCCGCACGTCCTGGTGATGACCGCGACGCCGATCCCGCGGACGGTTGCCATGACCGTCTTCGGCGACATGGAGACCTCCACACTGACCGAGCTGCCCAAGGGTCGGTCGCCCATCGCGACACACGTGGTCAGCAACCCTCGTTGGTTTCAGCGAACGTGGGAGCGGGTCGCCGAAGAGGTCCGTGCCGGACACCAGAGCTATGTGGTGTGTCCACGGATCGGCGACACGGAGGTTGCCGGTGAACCGGCGGCCAACCCCGGGCAGTGGTCGGACGAGGACGTGGAGGTCGCCTTCACCGTCGATGAGTCGGCGCCGGCACCGACCCGCGAGCTGCGCAGTGTCCTGGACGTGGAAGCTGAGCTGAGGGACAACCCTGCTCTGGCGGGCCTTCGCATGGCGATCCTGCACGGTCGGATGGCCGCCGACGACAAGGACGAGGTCATGCGGGGCTTCGCTGAGGGCAGCATCGACATTCTTGTGGCCACGACCGTGATCGAGGTGGGCGTGGACGTGGCCAACGCCACCGTCATGGTCATCATGGATGCTGATCGCTTCGGGATCTCCCAGCTCCACCAGCTCAGAGGCCGCGTGGGACGCGGCACGTCGCCCGGCTTGTGCCTGCTGGTCACCGAGACCGAGTCCGAGATGGTCCAGCAGCGGTTGCTCAGCGTCGCAGCCACGAACGACGGATTCACGTTGGCCCGGCTCGACCTGGAGCAGCGCAGGGAGGGAGACGTTCTCGGGGCCCGGCAGAGCGGCGGTAAGTCACAGCTGCGGCTCCTGCGACTGCTGCGCGACGAGGATCTGATCCTGGCGGCGCACGAGGACGCGTTCGCCATCGTCGGAGCCGATCCCGGCCTCGAACAGCACCCCACGTTGCGCGGCGTCATCGCCTCCGCCCTGGACGACGAGCAGGCCGCCTATCTGGAGCGCGGGTGAGGGGCCGGTGACACGCATCATCTCGGGGCTCGCGGGTGGCCGCCGGATCAGCACACCGCCCGGGGGCGCCACGCGCCCGACCAGCGAACGGGGGCGCGAGGCGCTGTTCTCACGACTCGAGCACCTGGACGTGGTGCACCAGGCGAAGGTCCTGGACCTGTATGCCGGGTCGGGGGCACTTGGGCTCGAAGCGGCAAGCCGCGGAGCCTTCAGCGTCCTGCTGGTCGAGTCCGACTGGGCTGCCGTGGCCACGATACGCAAGAACGTCGCCAAGCTGGCTCTGCCCGGGGTCAGTGTCCGGGCCGACACCGTTGAGCGGGCACTGCTGGCCGGTCCCGGCGGGCAGGATGCGCGCTGCGACCTGGTCCTGGCCGACCCGCCGTACGACGTCACCGAGCAGGCCCTGTGTGACGTGCTCACGCTCCTGGTCACCCACCAGTGGCTCAGTGAGGACGCGTTCGTCGTGGTCGAGCGATCAGCGCGCTCCCCCGAACCTCGCTGGCCGCAGGGTCTGGATGGCGCAGGGGAGCGCCGATACGGCGATACCAAGATGTGGTTCGCCGACTTCGCCCAGCCTCGCGGCGTCGCCTGAGCCATCGACCGGCCGGCTGTGCGGACAGCCGTGCTTTGCCCGGTCGCGGCCTTCACGGTCCGCCCTTGCGTCGTCGTGCCTTCCCAACAGCCGTGACGCTCGCTGCTAGGTTCGTTTGCGTGAGCAGTCAACAACGTCGGTGCGTGTGTCCAGGGTCTTATGACCCCGTGACGATGGGCCATGTCGACGTGATCACCCGAGCCGCGGCGCTGTACGACGAAGTGGTCGTCGCCGTGCTGCACAACGACACCAAGCAAGGCACCTTCGGTCTCGACGAGCGGATGAAGCTACTCGATGCGGCACTGGCGGCGTTGCCCAATGTGCGCATCGAGGCTTTCACGGGCCGACTGCTGGTCGATATCTGTCGTGAGGCGGGCGCCCAGGCGATCGTCAAGGGGCTGCGCAGCGACACCGACTTCGCCTATGAGCTGCCCATGGCCTTGATGAACCGCCACCTGTCCGGGGTCGAGACGGTATTCCTGCCGGGCGACCCCAGGTTTGGTCATGTGTCGAGCTCGCTGATCAAAGAGGTCGCCGCCTTGGGTGGCGACATCACCGGACTCGTGCCCGCCAAGGTGCGCACGGCCCTGATGGCGCGACTCCAGAACCCGGAAGGAAGCTGACATCCCATGGACGTACACGACCGGCTCAACCAGCTCACCACGACGGTTCGGGGCGCCAAGACCATGCCGATGTCTACGTCATGTCTGGTCAACCGGGCCGAGATGCTCGACCTGCTCGAGCGGCTGCGTGAAGAGCTGCCAGCCAACCTCGATGACGCGGATGCCTTGTTGTCCGAGCGTCAGGCCGTTCTGGGCGCCGGGCGCCAGGAGGCCGAGCGCATCGTGGCGGGTGCTCGCGACGAGCGTGAGCAGCTCATCGACCAGGCTGACGTACTGGTAGCCGCCCGGGTGCGCGCCGAGACGGTGACCACCCACGCGCGGGCCGAGTCGAGGCGGTTGTTGGCCGACGCCGACGACTACGTAGACCGCAAGCTTTCCGAGTTCGAGGTCTTGCTGAGCCAGCTCGCCTCTCAGGTGAACAACGGCCGACTCCGTCTGACCACCCGTCGTGCGGCCGATCTTGCGCATTTCCAGGAGCCAGCCCAGGCGGCAGCCCGCCAGGACGATGGGCTCCCGGACGCGCCTGCCGAATCCGGCACCCGGCCTGAGGCTGAGGCTGTCGAGGGTCAGGGGCCCGCAACGGTGGAGGTGTCCCGCTGAGTTGGTCGACCCCGCATTTGGGTGAACACCGTCCCACCCGGTAATCTGATGTGTCGATCTACGTCTTGTGTGACGTGGGTCGAGCCGTTCACACGGAATCGACGACAGACCTCCATCATCGGAAGCCATGAACCGCCTGAACCCCCGCCTGCCCCTGGTGTTTGACACTCGGGAGCTCAGTCGACGTCCAGGCTCCATGCTCGAGATGGCGCGGACCGTCCCGGCTCCGGACGACCTCGGTGACATCGACGTGATTGCCATACCTCCGGGCCAGCCCATCGAGCTGGAACTGCGGTTGGAGTCGGTCATGGAGGG
>CABDZF010000116.1_pt1 | contig 18726 bp, 18 predicted proteins | sample 3421651 | NCBI WGS metagenome assembly CABDZF01 (sample SAMEA5534339, study PRJEB31848) | metagenome | biome: tundra; feature: field; material: soil | place: USA | collected 2013-05 | depth 0.45 m | reverse complement strand
CGACCGCGCGCATCAGGGGGGGTGGCAGCGCGGTCGATCGACAGATCTCTAGTCAATCGCAAAAGGGCCATGTGCGTTGTCGTTTCAGAGAAATTCAACCCGTTCAGACGAGCAGGTCGGAGAAAAGGATGGTGGACAGGTAACGCTCGCCGAACGACGGAATGATCACCACGATGGTCTTGCCCGCGTTCTCGGGCCGGCGGGCGACCTGGTCCGCAGCCGCTAGCGCAGCGCCAGAGGAGATACCGACCAGCAGGCCCTCTTCCTTGGCGGCACGACGGGCCCACTGCACGGAAGTCTCGGCGTTGATGTCGATGACCTCGTCATAGACCTCACGGTCGAGGATCTCCGGGACGAAGTTCGCGCCCAGACCCTGGATCTTGTGCGGGCCGGGAGCGCCACCGTTCAGGATCGCGGACTCTTCGGGCTCCACCGCAATGACCTGGATCTGAGGGTTGCGGGCCTTGAGAACCTGGCCGACCCCGGTGATGGTGCCCCCGGTGCCGACGCCGGCGATGAAGATGTCAACCGAGCCGTCGGTGTCCTTCCAGATCTCCTCGGCGGTGGTCTCACGGTGGATCTGGGGGTTTGCCTCATTCTCGAACTGGTGGGCCAGGATGCCGCCACGCTCGGCTGCGATCTCCTCGGACTTGGCCACAGCGCCCTTCATCCCCTCGGAGCCCGGGGTCAGGATGAGCTCGGCGCCGAAAGCGGCCAGGAGCATCTTGCGCTCCTTGCTCATCGTCTCCGGCATGGTGAGCACCACGTTGTATCCGCGGGCGGCACCCACCATCGCGAGCGCGATACCCGTGTTGCCACTGGTCGCCTCGACGATCGTTCCGCCCGGCTTGAGCTGGCCGGACCTCTCGGCGGCGTCCACGATGGCCACGCCGATCCGGTCCTTCACGGAGGCGGCCGGGTTCTGGAACTCGAGCTTGGCGGCGATGGTCGCTCCGGCGCCCGCGCTCAGCCGGTTGATCCGGACGAGCGGGGTGTTGCCGACGATGGCCGTGACGTCGTCATAGATGGGCACGTGAACCGCCTTGGGGTGTGAACGGAAGGGTCTGCTGTGGGTCCATATCGACAACGTGAACAAACGGAGCGTTATGTCTATTCCAAGCACAGGTTATGTCGATCTCCCCCGACAGCCAAACTCGGTCCACCCGTTGACCGACCGCGGATGGGGCCTTCGCGTCCTGAGGCGACGCGAGGTTTGCCCGTCCGTACACTCACCGCATGACCTCGCACATGTTGCTGCTCGCCGTCGTCGGCGTCGCGATGACCGTTCTGATCCTGTTCTTCGCGGGCAAGCGCCTGTGGTTCCTCATCCGGCTGGCTCGTTCGGGCAAACCCGCGGTGGGCAGGTTGTTGGATGCGCCCAAGCGGGTGCAGGCTGAGGCGTTCGAGGTGCTGGGCCAGCGCAAGCTGCTGAAGTGGACGGTGCCCGGTCTGGCGCACGTGTTCGCCTTCTGGGGCTTCCTGGTGCTGACCCTGACGATCCTGGAGACGTACGGGGCCCTTTTCGTCGCCGACTTCCACATCCCGCTCGTGGGCACCTGGCCGGTGGTCGGCTTCGCCGAGGACCTGTTCACGGTGTTGGTGCTGGTCGGGATCGTGATCTTCGCGGTCATCCGGCTCACCCACAACCCGGCCAAGCAGGGCCGGGAGTCGCGGTTCTTCGGCTCGCACACCCGGGGCGCCTGGCTGATCCTGTTCATGATCTTCCTGGTGGTCGCGACCCTGTTCTGGTACCGCGGGGCGCAGGTCAACACGGGGGCGTTCCCCTTCGCCGGCGGCGGCGCGTTCGCCTCCGAGTGGTTCGGCTCGCTGCTCGCCCCGCTGGGCGAGACGACGAACCTGTGGCTGGAGACCACCGGCATCTGGGCCCAGATCGCCGTGGTGCTGTTGTTCCTGGTGATCGTGCTGCACTCCAAGCACCTGCACATCGGCGCGGCCCCTGTCAACGTCTACACCTCACGCCGGCCGAACGCCCTGGGCCCACTGCTTCCGATCTACCACGACGGCGAGCCGGTCAACTTCGAGGACCCGCCCGATGACGCGCAGTTCGGCAAGGGGCACATCGCGGAGTTCACCTGGAAGGGCTACGTCGACTTGATGGCCTGCACCGAGTGCGGTCGCTGCCAGGACCAGTGCCCGGCGTGGAACACCGGCAAGCCGCTGAGCCCGAAGCTGATGATCATGGACCTGCGCGACGCGATGTTCGCCCAGGCCCCATACCTGTTGGCAGCCAAGGGCGAGCACCCCGGCCTGGGCGAGCTGCACAAGCAGGGCCTGGCCAGCGTGAGCGCCGAGGTGCGCGAGGAGGTCGAGCGCCCATTCATCGGGTCGCGTGAGGGCAGCGAGCACGCCGCCGAGGACGGTTACACCTTCGACGGACACCGCACCACCGCCTCGGAACTGCCGATCATCGACCAGGACGCCCTGTGGTCGTGCACGATGTGCGGTGCCTGCGTCGAGCAGTGCCCGGTCGACATCGAGCACATCGACCACTTCGCCGACATGCGCCGCTACCAGGTCCTGATCGAGTCAGCGTTCCCCTCCGAGCTCGGCGGCCTGTTCAAGAACCTGGAGAACAACCAGAACCCCTGGGGCATGTCAGCCCGCGCCCGCCTGGACTGGGCCAAGGACCTGCCCTTCGAGGTCAAGGTCATGGGCCAGGACGTAACCGACGCCTCCGAGGTCGACTACCTCTTCTGGGTCGGCTGCGCCGGCGCCTACGAGGACCGCGCCAAGAAGACCACCCGAGCCGTCGCCGAGCTGCTCAACACCGCCGGGGTGACCTTCGCCGTCCTGGGCGACGGCGAGACCTGCACAGGCGACCCGGCTCGCCGCGCCGGCAACGAGTTCCTGTTCCAGACGCTCGCCCAGGCCAACGTGGAGGCGCTGAACGAGGCCAAAGCGACCAAGATCGTCGTCACCTGCGCACACTGCTTCAACACGATCAAGAACGAGTACCCACAGGTCGGCGGCCAGTACGAGGTCGTCCACCACACCCAGCTGCTCAACCGGCTCGTTCGTGACAAGAAGCTGATCCCGGTGTCCCGCCCGGACCAGGCCGACACGTCCAACGTGGCCTCGACCGCGGAGACCGTCACCTACCACGACCCTTGCTACCTCGGCCGCCACAACGGCGTCTACGCCCCGCCGCGCGAGCTCCTCGGGGCCTTGCCCGGTGTGGAGCTGCGCGAGATGCCGCGATCGGGCGACAAGTCGTTCTGCTGTGGCGCCGGCGGAGCTCAGATGTGGATGGAGGAGAAGCTCGGCACCCGCGTCAACAACAACCGCACCGAAGAGGCCATTGCCACCGGCGCAGGCCGTATCGCGGTCGGTTGCCCCTTCTGCAACGTCATGCTCTCCGACGGACTCACCGAGAAGCAGTCGGAGACCAGCGCCCACGAGGACGTCGAGGTCGTCGACGTGGCCCAGATGCTCCTGGCCGCCGTCCGCAGAAACCCGCAAACCTAGGGACGGTGCGGCCAACTACCCGACAAACCTAGGGATCGTGCGGCCAACTACCCGACAAACCTGGGGACTATGCATACGCATGGTGCCTAGGTTTGCGGGGTCGAGACTGACACAGTCCCTAGGTTTGGCAACGAAACTCGTGCACGCTCCCTAGGTTTGCGGGAGGTGGAGGTCAGCCGAGATTGTTCTTGGCTAGGAACTCCTTGGCGACCACAGCCGGGTCCTTCTTGTCGACCACGACCTCTTTGACCAGCTGCCCCAGCGTCGCGGTGTCGAGCTTGGCCGAGATCGCGTCCAAGGCTGCGGAGATCGTGGGGGTGACCTTGGACTTGGTGATCAGCGGCACAACGTTCTGCGCTGCGAACAGGCTCTTGGGGTCGTCCAGGATGACAAAGCCGTTGTCGGCGATGGACGGATCAGTGGTGAAGAGGTTGACCGCGTCAACCTGGCCGTTCTTCAACGCCTGGACAGACAGCGGGCCGCCGGCATCCAGGGGACGGAAGGTCTTGAAGTCAAGGTTGTAGACCCTCTTCAGGCCGGGAACCCCGGTCGGGCGGGTCTTCCACTCGGGCGGACCGCCAAGAGTGAGGTTCTTGGCCTGGGGCGCGAGATCACCGATGGACTTCAACCCATACTTGGCCGCGGTCTTCTGGGTGACGACCACAGAGTCCTTGTCCTCGGCCGCAGACTTGTTGAGGACGGTCAATGTCGCAGGGACAGCCGCCTTGAGCTCGGCATACACATCGTCAGAGGTGGTGGCCTTGGCGTTCTTGTTGAAGTACTGGTCCAGGACCCCGGTGTATTCCGGGATCAGGTCGATGGAGCCGTCCTTGAGCGCCGGGATGTAGGTCTCGCGGCTGCCGATGTTCAGCTTCTTGTCGACCTTGACGCCCTTGGCGCTCAGGGCTCCGGCGTAGATCTCGGCGAGCAGAGCGCTCTCCGGGAAGTTGGCCGACCCCACCACGATGCTGCCGGAGCTCGCCTTGCTGGCCGACCCGCCGGCCGCGAGAGGATCACTGGATCCGGAGCCGCACGCCGCGACGCCAAACAGGGCTGCCGCAGCAGTCACGGCGAGGGCGATTCTGGTGCGTTTCATCGTGGTCTCCTTCTGTCGAGGTCATGGCTGGTTGGGATCTAGGCGCTGTGCTGCAGGGCCGGCGCCGGAGGTGTCACCCCGGCGTCAGAGTCAAACGTCTGGGCCGTTCGATACCTTCCGGTCAGGCCCCGGGACACCACGAAACGCTGGACCAGCGCCAGAACCATGTCCACGGCGAGCGCAAGGAGGGCGACGAGGAGAGCCCCCGAAGCGGTCTGAGGGGTATCCCGCACCGCAAGACCGTCGATCAGGAACCGGCCGAGGCCGCCGAGTCCGACGACCGCCGCGATCGTGGCGGTGGCAATAACCTGCAACGTCGCAGAACGGATCCCGGACATGATCAGCGGCAGGGCACAAGGTAACTCGACGTGGCGCAGGACTTCCGGGCCGCGCATACCCATGCCTCTGGCCGCGTCGCGGGCATCAGGCTCGACGCCTTCCACACCCGCGTAGGCCCCGGACAGGATCGGCGGGATGGCCAGGACGATAAGGACCAGGCCCGCGGGCGCCAGGAACGCGATGTCACCGCTGAACTTGGGCCCGAGCCACAGGACGGCGATGAACAAGAGGCCCAGCGAAGGGATCGCCCGGGCGGCGCCAGCGAGATTGACAACGAAGACACGACCACGGCCGGTGTGCCCGATATAGAGGCCGAGGGGAATCGCGATCAGAGCCGCGATGATCACGGCCGTCAGCGAGTACCCGAGGTGCTCGACGAGCCTGCGCAGGATGCCGTCGCTGCCCTGCCAATGGGCGCCATCGGTCAGCCAGGCAAAGATGCGGTTGATCATGACGACGCCTTCCCTGCGCGCTGCCATGGCGTCGCCAGTCGGGTGACCCCGATGATGACCCCGTCGAAGAGCAACGCCAGCAGCACGCAGGAGATGACGCCCACGATGATCGGCTCCATGAAGGCCCGGTTGAACCCGTCGGTGAACAGCGATCCGAGCTGCGCGACGCCGATGAGCGCGGCCACGCTGACGATGCTCACGTTGCTGACCGCGGCGACGCGCAGCCCGGCCGAGATGACGGGCACGGCCAGGGGCAGCTCGACCGACATGAAACGCCGACCTCGTTTGTAGCCCATGGCTGTTGCTGACTGGTTGACCGCTTCGGGCACCGCGCCCAGGCCGTCGGCGACGGTGCGCACCAGCAGCGCGACGGTGTAGATGGTCATCGCCACGATGACGTTTGTCGGGTCCAGGATCTGGGTGCCGAGCAGGAACGGCAACATGATGAACAGGGCCAGGGACGGGATCGTGTAGAGCAGCGACGTGCCGACGATCAGAATCGGGTAGAGCCCCCGGTGCCGGCGCGCCAGCCACCCGAGCGGAAGGGCGATGAGCAGCCCAAGGATCAGCGGCACCCCGGCGAGATAGATGTGCCGCACGGTCAGGTCCAGCACGTCGCCGAGATGGTCCTGAAGCCAGGTCATGCCGGGGCGTCCTCGGCTGGGTCGAGCTCGGGACGCGCTCGCTCCTCGATCTCGGCAAGGACCTCGTGTGCGCGAATCGTGCCCAAAATCTCGCCCTGCTCATCGACGATGACCCCGCGGCGACTCGGCGAGGACAGCGCGGCATCAAGAACGTTGCGCAGCGGGCCGCCGACCGTCGCGACGGTGCCACCCCGCTGCAGCATCTCAGGCTGGATCGGGGCGGTGATCCGGTCGGGCTCGATCCAGCCGAGGGGGCGCCGGCGGTCATCGGCAACCAGGATCCAGCCGTCCCGCGCGGCGTCGGCTGCCTGCGCCGGAGTCGCCCCGAGCGGCACGGTCTGCTCTCGAGTGAGCGAGAACTTCGGTGACGCCTCGAAGCTCAACGCACGGTAGCCACGGTCCTTCCCGACGAAGTCAGCGACAAAGTCATCAACAGGATGCGCCAGCAGGTATGCCGGGTCGGCCAGCTGGGCAAGGTGGCCGCCGGCCCGCAGCACGGCGACCCGGTCCCCCAGCTTGATGGCCTCGTCGATGTCGTGTGTGACGAAGACGATGGTCTTGCCGAGATCACCCTGCAGACGAAGGAATTCGTCTTGCAGCTGTTCGCGCACAACGGGATCCACTGCGCTGAACGGCTCGTCCATGAGCATCACTGGCGGGTCTGCGGCCAGTGCCCTGGCCACACCGACGCGTTGCTGCTCACCGCCCGAGAGCTGCGCGGGATACCGCTTCGCGAAGCTCACCGGCAGGCCCACCCGCTCAAGCAGCTCAAGTGCCCGGGCTTCGGCCTTGCGCTTGTCCCATCCGAGCAGCCTGGGGACCGTGGCGATGTTGGCGACGATCGTGCGGTGGGGGAAGAGGCCGGCGTGCTGGATGACGTAGCCGATACCCCGCCGGAGCTCGGTCTCGTCCATCGTCGAGGTGTTCTGGTCATCGATCCAGATCCGGCCAGCGGTCGGCTCGATCATCCGGTTGATCATCCGCAGCGACGTCGTCTTGCCGCATCCGGACGGCCCGACGAGCACGGTTATCTGCCCGGTCGGAGCCTCGAACGTGAGGTCATCCACGGCCTTGGTGCCATCCGGATAGTGTTTCGAGACCGCGTCGAACCGGATCATGTCCACAAACCTATGGGGCAACCGTGGATACAGCGAGTCTGAGATCGCGTCATGGATTCGGCCAGACGGGTCGGTCGGAGGTCAGCGCCGCAGCAGACCTGGGCGTTACTGCCGCGACAGACCTGGACTTCGATGCCGCAGCGGACCCGGACGTCAGTGCCGCAGCGGACCTGGACGTCAGTGCCGCAAGAGACCTGGACTTCACGCAGCAGCGGACCTGGGTCAGTGCCGCACTGGACCTGATAGACCTTCCACGGCGGGTGCCAGCAACGTCCTCACCATGAAGCGGGCCACCAGTTCGTGCCACGGCCTGGCAGGGAAGAGCATGGAGTGACGGCCGCCGGGGTACTTCACCAGCTCGACGTCACCGCCGTCTGTGGCGAGCTTCTCGGCAAGCTCGGTGGTCTTGGCAGGGTCGGTGCTGCGGTCGGCGGTGCCGTGGGCGAGAAGCAGTGCCCGGTCACCGAGCAAGGGAATCGGCTCGCCATCTGGCAGCCATGGCGCCAGCGCGGCCACACTGCGCACACCCCAGCTGCGAACGCCGCTACGGGCACCGTCGTGGACGCCCCCGTGATCGGTCACCCGCAGCGCCACCCGGCCGCCCATGGAGTGCCCGACCAGGCCAATGGGGATATCGCCGAAGCGCTCGGCGATCCGGTCGAGGGCCCAGCGAGCGTCCGCCAACGGGGACTCCGCCCTCCCGTTCCACCCACGCACGGCGTACCGAAGCCTGGCCAGCACGATGCGCCCGCCGCCGGCTCGAACCACACTGCGACCAAACGGAATCATCCGCAGGACCGAAGGGTCGTAGGCTCGCACAGAGGCGAAGCTGTCAGGCGTTCCACCGTGAAGGAGCAGCACGACTGCCTCGGTTCGCGCGTCATACCCGGTGAAGCTCAGGCGGGGGGCACGATCCATGGACGCCAAACTAAGCGCCAGACCTGTGACCTGGCTGAGCGACTGACCTCGCCGAGCGCCCCTGGCTGAGCGACTGACCTCGCTGCGTGACCCTGGGTGAGCGACTGACCTCGCTGCGCAACCCTGGCTGAGCGACTGACCTCGCTGCGTGACCCTGGGTGAGCGACTGACCTCGCTGCGTGACCCTGGGTGAGCGACTGACCTCGCTGCGCGACTGACCTCGCTGCGCGACTGACCTGGCCAGACAACTGACCTCGCGAACGACGCTAGACGTCACCGCGGTGAAAGTTCTGGAACGAGCGACTTGCCGTCGGCCCGCGCTGACCCTGATAACGCGAGCCGTACTTCGCGCTGCCGTAGGGACTCTCGGACGGACTGGACAACCTGAAGAAGCAGAGCTGGCCGACCTTCATACCGGGCCAGAGCTTGATAGGCAAAGTGGCGGCATTCGACAGCTCGAGCGTCACGTGACCGCTGAACCCAGGGTCCACGAAGCCGGCCGTGGAGTGCGTGACGAGGCCGAGTCGGCCCAGCGATGACTTACCCTCGAGCCGCGCGGCAAGGTCGTCAGGCAGGGTGATGATCTCAAAGCTGGAACCCAGAACGAACTCGCCAGGATGCAGAATGAACGGCTCGTCGCGCTCGACCTCCACCAGGTGAGTGAGGTCAGGCTGCTCCTTGGCCGGGTCGATGAAGGGGTACTTGTGGTTGTCAAACAGGCGAAAGTACTTGTCCAGGCGCACATCGATACTCGACGGCTGCACCATTGCCTCGTCATACGGCTCGAGGCGCACCCGTCCACCATCGATCTCGGCCTTGATGTCACGGTCTGAAAGGAGCACGCGGACACGGTACCCGGTAGTCGCCCAAGGTGGGCTGAAGCGCTCCGCCCGCGTCCGTTAGACTGCCGACCGCGCCTATGCCGTATCCCGGTCGGCGCCATGCGGGTGTAGTTCAATGGTAGAACATCAGCTTCCCAAGCTGACAGTGCGGGTTCGATTCCCGTCACCCGCTCCACTGCGAAAACCCTTGTGCCACAAGCGAAACGGGCGGCATCTGCCCAACGCGGGCCGTTCCCCGTCGGCATCAGAAACGCCGTTCGTGCAGTTCACGTGCAACTTCGGTGACCACCAGATCTCGGCTTTCGCCTTTTGCGGGGTCCGGCACGACCCTCTTCGCGGGCCCCCGCAGCACCCCCAATCGAGCATCCAATCCATCCGCGATGACACGATCCGCCTCGCGGGTCGCATGCTGATAGATGATCGCGGCGTTCATGCTGTCGTGGCCCATCCGCGCCATCAGATCACGTGTGCTCACACCGGTTGCAGCCGCGAGGGTGTTCCCCGTGTGCCGCAGATCGTGAAAATGAAGTCCGGGCTCACCGATGGCCTCAACGGCCTCGAGCCAGCCCACCAGAGGGTTGAAGTTGCTCCGCCTGATCGGAGCCCCTTTGGGCCCCGTGAAAACCAACGCGGTCGGCTCCGGTGAAACGAACTGAGCCAGGTGATCACGCAGTTCCGTGAGGATGCCGTTTGGCAGCCCAACAGTGCGTAGGCCCGCTCGGGACTTCGGCGGCCCCAGCATCATGCCCTGACCGCGCACCTCAGTGAACGCCTGGCGAACGCTGACGGCGCCGCGGGCCAGGTCGATGTCCATCCGGCGCAGGGCAGTGACCTCGCCGTATCGCAGGCTCGCGAAGGTGGCGACCATGATGAGCATCCGCTGACGCGCTGGCATCAAGTCGGCCAGGACGCAGACCTGTTCGATCGACAGCACCGGACGTTCGTCCGGGGACTCGGTGCCAGCCCCGACGATCCGGCAGGGGTTGCGACGGATCAGCTCGTCCTGCTCGACCGCCGTCATGAGGATCCCCCGCAGAAGGCGGTAAGCCTTGGCGACCATGGACTGCGAAACCCCCGATTCCAGAAGCCGGGCGCGCCAGGTCCGCACCATGGGCGGATCGATGACCGCAAGGTGGACCCTCCCGAACGACGGTTCGAGATAACGAGACAACAGCCACCGGTAGAGCTCACGGGTGCGCGGTCGCAATCCGGCGCGTTCCTGAATCCACCGGTCGGCATACTCAGCGAAGGGGACCTTGCCACGATCGGGGTCCGTCCACTCGCCGCGAACCATCAGAGACTCCTGGACTATCAGCCAGTCGTTCGCCTCGGCCCGACTCGCGAATGTCTCCGAACCATTTCGTCGCAGACCGTTCGGGTCCTGGAAGCTGGCCTGGAACCGACCCGACGGAAGCCTGCGGATCATGCCGAAGCGTCGACGGACAGGCTTGCGCGCAGCCATCAGGCAACTCGCGAACCACGTTGGCGGTCGACCGGCTCGACGGTACGAGTCTCGATGTACTCGCGGACGGCACTCTCGGGGATGCGCACCAGACGGCCTACCCGGACGAACCGGATGCGGCGCTTTGCGATGAGTCTCCGCGGGAACTGCACCGAGGTCCCCAAGACTTCGGCCGCGTCGTCGACACTGAGTAGTCGTTCCATGCCTTTCTCCCCTGCTGTCATGTCGATGGTTAGGCGCTCTGGTTGTGGGTGGTTGCCGCCCCTGAGGTGCGGGAGGGCTTGTCGGCGGTCATTGCGGCGTGTGGTGGCGCTACGGCCGGGGAGCACGGGGTACCTCCTGAGACATGGGCGTGGGCGCTTCGCGCCGGCGGCTGAGCGGTGCGGCCGGCTCCTGACCTGACGCCGGGGGTCTGTCTTGGGTGACTCGGTCGAGGCAGGCGGCGGCTGACATGGCGCTGCTGGCGGTCTGGACGAGGGTGTCGGTGGCGTCGACGAGTCCGGCGCGGACGGGTTCGGGGATGGGCACAGTGCGGTTGGCAGAGACGTCTCCGGGGGTAACCCAGACGACGTCCGCGCCGCGGTGACCGGGGTCGGCGCCTTGGTCGATGTCGGCGTTGGCCCGGTGGGACATGGCGCGGGCCGGGCCGGTAAGGGTGAGGTCCTGGGCTGCGATGTCGCGGGTCACTGAGGCGAGGTCGACGGCGGTGGACAGGGCCTGTTGGAGGTGCTGGGCGGCTTCGCCCAGGTCGACGCGACCGGCCATGACCTCTGGGCGAGCCCAGGTGGTTTTGTCGTGGGAGACCTCGCGGACTGCGGCGCGCAGTTCGCCTGCTGCGTGGACCAGGTCCAGGTCGGTGCGGCTGGCGGGGCTGGTCATCTCGGCCCACCGGGTGGCGACGTGGGTCCAGGCCTGCTGGGTGGCGTCGAGGGTGGGGACGAGGCGGTGCTCGTAGGCGTGCGTGTCGATGTGGCCGGTGCTGGCGCCGGCGTACAGGATCCCGGCTGCAGCTGTGGCGATGCCGGCCTGGGTTCGGCTGGCCAGGAGCAGATTGGCCGGGGTGGGGGCGGCGGCCAGCGTGCGGTGGGCTTGGATGTCCCAGCCGATGAGGGCCTGCTGGAGCCGTTCGGTGCCGTTGGGTCCGTGCACGTGTTCGCCCTGGGCGGCACGGGCGAACTGGTTACCGACGTAGGCGCCCGCGAGCTGCTCGAACGCAGCGAGCCTGTTGATGGCGTCCTGTCCTCGGGGTACGGCTCGGCTCTCCCGGCTAGACATGCCGCGGGTGGTGGCCAGTTCCACGTCGGCTACGTGCTGTTGTGCCGCGACGCCCACGCTGTGGGCGCCGACGTAGAGGGTGTGCATGATCCGCATGCGGGCGGCGTCAAGGTCTGCGCGGATCGCGGGGTCCGTGGGGCCGATGTGGCCGCCTCGGCGGCCGATGAGGTCGGCGGCTCGGGTGAACGTCTCGGCGACGCGCAGCAGCCGCTCGTCGCTGGGGCCGTCGCCGGGCCAGCCCCGCCGGACCTGGTTGCGGTGCATCGCCTGGCTCATCGACTCCAGTCGCGCCATGGTGATGCCGTCGATAGGGCTCGTGGCACCTCCGACGGGCTGGGGGAGGGTGGCCCAGAGTTCGGAGGCGGACTGGACGACCTCGCCCCAGGTGCGCAGCATCGCGGGCGCGTCGTCGCCGGTGACGTCCATGAGGAGTTGGCGGTTGGTGAAGTCGGCGTCCAGGAGTAGCTCGCCGACGCTGCGCTGGTCCTGCCGTTTCATGGCGTCGCCTCACGCACGAGGTCGCAGATGGCCACGACCAGTGGCGAGATCCCCGCCGGCTGCTCCAGAACCGGGATGGCGCGGGTCAGCTCCTCGGCGGAGCGCAACAGCTGCGCGATGTCGTCCTGTGCCGGGGGCTGTCCCTCCAGGTCGGCGCCGGCCGGCAGCATAGCCACCGCCTGGCATGCAGCGATGTGGATCCCCAGGCCCAGTAGATGCAGAGGCGACCGGGGCCCCTCGACCTCGGCCTGCGCCCACGCACGGACCGCCGCGTGGCGCAGCAGCCTCGCGACCGCGGCCAGGGTGTCCCCCGCGTCCTGGTCGATCGTGTCGTTCGTCATCACGGCCCAGCTCCTTGTCTCGTGCGGGTCTTCCTGCCCATCCAGCCATCCCGGCCGGTCCTGAGGCCGGCCTTCCCCGGCGGCTGTGGATAACTCGCCGCCGTGTCGGCGGGTGGGGCAAGACTTGACCTCGAAGCCCCTAAGGGCGGGTCCGGCCGCTGGCGGCCACCAGTCGCCATAATCGAGGCAGTCGCCCTAGTGGCTTCACCTAAGGAGGTGGAGGGCGATGGCACGTTCACCGGGGATGTCGCAGGCGCTGGCCCGGTCGCCGGGTCTGTTCGTGAGCACGGTGTTGACCTGCATGGTCGGCGCCCTGCTCCCGCCGTTGCCGGGCTTGACACTCTTCGCCGGCGGCCTGGGCCTGGCGGCCGTGCTGTGCGCGGGCGGCCTGGAGCAGCCGACGGTCCGGCTGCTGGGCCGTGCCCGGGTCTTGAGCGAGGCGGAGGCAGCTGCGCTGGCGCCGGCGATCGCGCTGCTGTGCCAGAAGGGCCTCGGCCCGCCAGCGGTCGGGCTCTACGTGCGCGACGGTGAGGTGGGGATCGGCGCCGGCGCAGCTGGGCGGCACAGCGTCGTGGTCTCTGCCGGGCTCCTGCAGGCCGCCCAGATGGGGCAGCTGCCGGCCGATCAGACCGCTGGCGTGATCGCCGCAGCGGTCGGACGGATTCGCCTGGGCCAGACCAGGTTCGACGTCGCGGTCGAGTTCTGGACGATTCCGTGGCAGCTGGTGCGTGCGTTCGCCCTGGCGATCTCAAAGACGGTCAGCTGGTTTCCGCTGGCCCAATTCGCCTGGCGGATCCGGTTCGTGGTGGGCGCGGTCGCGGTGGTGCAGTCCGTGGCCGACGGCCGGATCGCGGCAGGAGCGGTGGTGGCCGTGTTCATCGCTCTGACCTACCTGGCCCCGCGTTGGCAGCGCCGGTGGGACAGGCGCTCACAGGACAACGCCGACCGGTTCGTGACCGAACACGAGCTCGGGGATGCGCTCGTCCGGTTCCTTCGCCGGTGCCCGTCCGAGCTTCGGACACTGGAGCGCATCCACCGACTGATCGGTCCCGCTGTCCGCCCGTCTCTGGCTCTGGTGGTCAACGACCCAACGCCAAGAGGTGAATGATGATCTCCGAGCAGCCGCCGGAGCCGCATTGCCATGACGGTCACCTGCTATCCCGCAGGATGTGGTCATGTCGTATCCGTGCCAGCCCGTATTTGATGTGCTGCCGCAGTTCCGCGGCACCGCGTCGGTGCGCCAGACTGCGATTCAAAGGCGGCGACTGATCAAGTTCGTGGCTGCGGAGTACCAAAGCGGTAGGTCGTTGCGGGATCTGGCAGAGCAGACCGGGCGGACCCAAACTGCGGTTCGGCGGGCTCTAGACGGGCAGGTGTGGCCCGGCGGGGCCGAGGAGCGCAGCCAGTCAAGTGAACCTGAGACTGCCCTTTGACCAGGGCAGTCTCTTGAGCGGGTTAGCCGATCCGTCGGCATGACCCGAGCAGCCTTTATCGACCGCATCTGACCAGCGAGTAAGGAGTCTGCGCTTCAGTGCCTGGGTTTCAGTTTGGCTGCCATTTTGGCCGCTGCCACTGACTCGACGACAAGGTCGCAGGCTTCATCGACAGCGACGTGCTCCCAAATTCTGACGACGGTCCAACCATGGGTAAGAAGGGTCTGGTCGGTCTCTGTGTCCCTGCGCCGATTGCCCTCGACCTTGGCGGCCCAATATTCAGCGTTGATCTTGGCCGCGGTGTGGTGAGTGGGACAGCCATGCCAAAAGCAGCCGTCCACGAAGACAGCAACCCGAGCGGTGGGGAAGACCATGTCAGCGGTACGTCGTACGTTCTTCAGGGGTCGGCGGTTGACGAAGTAGCGCAGTCCGCGAGCGTGGACCGCTCGGCGGAGTGCGAGCTCTGGACCTGTGTCGCGCCCGCGGTTGGCCCGCATGCTCGCGCGAACCCCAGGCGAGGACGCCCAGGATCTCTGTTCGGCCACACGTTCGACTGTAACGGCGAGCCTGTCTAACCGACGAGTGTTAAGGACCCTACGATGAGACACATGACCAAACCGCTGACGATGATCGACCTCTTCGCCGGCTGTGGCGGTATGACCGCAGGATTCGCACGGGAAGGTTTCGAGTCCGTGCTTGCGGTGGAGTTCAACGACCACGCGGCGGCGACCTACGCCCTGAATTTTGGGGAGCAACACACCTTCCACGGCGATATCGCCGCCCTTCCGGACGCCCGTATCCCGAGGGTTGATGTCGTCATCGGCGGTCCGCCCTGTCAGGGTTTCTCCAACCTGGGCAATAGGGAAGTCAGCGACCCTCGCAACAAACTCTGGAAGGAATACCTCCGGGTCGTAGCGATGGCCAGCCCTAAGGTGTTCGTCCTTGAGAACGTGCAGCGGTTCTTGAAGAGCAGCGAGTTCCAACTCCTTTTGGACGAGGCCGATCATGGAGTCATCAAGGACTACGAACTTTCCTACGGTGTCCTTCTTGCCGCGGATTTCGGAGTCGCCCAGCGCCGTCCGCGGACCATTGTCATTGGATCACGAGTTGGAAAGATAGAGTTGCCAGCCCCGACGCATTCGAAGCATGGAGAACGCGGCACTCTCCCGTGGACGACCGTGCGCAGTCGGATCGCTGGCTTAGTCCCTCGGCCGGTAACAACCGAACTGCCGAGTAGCAAAGTGAGGGTATTGGGGATGGAGGTGCCGGGCCCGTTCAAGTCCGTCGACCTCCACTTCGGCAGGCGACCCACCGAGAGGTCCCTCGAACGCTACGACCATGTACCTCCTGGCGGCGGGCGATTCGACCTGCCCGATCATCTGCTTCCAAGATGCTGGCGCGACAAACCGACCGGAACGACAGATGTGATGGGGCGGATGCGTTGGGATGCTCCGTCGCTGACGATTCGGACGGAGTTCTTCAAGCCCGAAAAGGGTCAGTATCTGCACCCCCAATGGGATGCCAAGGACCCGCGCAAGCGCTTGAATCGGGTCATCACCCACTACGAGGCATCCCTGCTCCAGGACTTCCCCGAGGAATTTCTCTGGTGCGGGTCCAAGACCGAGATCGCACGACAGATCGGCAATGCGGTGCCCGTTGGCCTGCCTCTGCCCACCGGAGACCTGGCTGGGGAAGTACTCGGCCAGGTCGGTGAGGCCGACATCGGACAGCACGGCATCAACTCGCCCAGGCTGGTCGTGACGCGTGAGCTCAGCGAGCACCGCGACGTTCTCCCGGGCGGTCAACGTGGAGATGAGGTTAAAGACTGGAAGACGAATCCGACGACGTCCCGGCGGCCCGGTTGATGCTCGCCGCCGACGGGGTCAGGGGGCTGACGATCGAGAGCGTGGCCACCCACACCGGGATCGCCAAGACGACGAAGGGCATGTCCGTCCCACTGCGGAAGGATCCCGGAGGCATCCCAACAAGTCTCAGTGACCCGTAGGACGATCCGCTGCAGACCGCGGTCGTTGCCGGGCTGCAGCAGGCGATGCGGGCCGTGGTCACCTCCGGGACCGGTACCGGCGCGAACCTGCCCGGGACCCCCGTCTACGGCAAGACCACGTTTGATGCAAAGTCGCGGCCCGGTCGGTCGACCGCAGTGTGCTTGGGTGTCGACGGCCTCAGGAGCCGGCCAGTACGGCAGCGAGACGTAGGAGCGGGAAATTTGTCCGTAACACCGGGCGCCGACAGGTCTGACCTTCAGCTCCCCAGGTAACGCTCTCAGTGGAAGGAGCTGGTAAAGCCGATGAGTGCGGACATATAGTTCGCCCGTTCGAATGCGGACGGGTCCGCGACGTGACGCTGGCTGACACTGCCCCGCAACTGTGCCACCGATTCAAAGCCCGACTCCGCAGCCCATGCGACGAGCTCGCGCTCGACGGTGCCGACATGCTCGGGACCGTTCAGCAGCAGCGCCGAGGTCATCATCGCCACGTCGGCGCCGGCGAGCAGACAGCGGGCGACGTCAGCGCCGGTGTGGACCCCGGTCGTCACGGCCAGCGACGCCTGGACGCGCCCGGACAAGATGGCGGTCCAGCGCAGCGGCAGCCGCAGCTCCGCTGACGACGACAGCTCCAGAGCCGGTGTCACCTTCCGGGTTCGGGGGTCGATGTCGGGCTGGTAGAAGCGGTTGAACAGCACCAGAGCATCTGCCCCAGCCTCGACGATCCGCACGGCCTGGTGGCCCAACGCGCTGTAGTACGGGCCGATCTTGACCGCGAGCGGGATCGACAGGGACGACTTGACCAGGTCGACCAGCTCCACCTGGCTGTCCTCGACCTCGCGCCCGGTCACGTCAATGTCGGCCGTGACCCCATACAGGTTCAGCTCGAGCGCATCGGCGCCGGCGCGCTCAAGCAGTCGCGCGTACCTCACCCAGCCGCCCGGGCTCACCCCGTTCAGGCTGGCGACCACGGGGATCGACAGAGCCTTCTTCGCCTCCTCGATGTGGCGCACGTAGCGGTCGGCAACCGACTCGTAGTCCCTCAGGTCGGGGAAGTAGCTCGTGGCCTCCGGATTGCTGTCCGCACCGAGGTCGCCCAGACGGTCGGCCTGCATGTCCTCGTGCTCGACCTGCTCCTCGAACAAGGAGGGCAGCACGACCGCGGCGACTCCGGCCTGCTCGAGGGCGCGCAGAGAGTCGATCTGGGCGGTCAGCGGCCCGGAGGAGGCGACCAGCGGGCTGCGCAGGGGCAGTCCCAGGTACGTGGTGGTCAGGTCGAAGTCGGGCAGGACTGTCGATTCGGTGGTCGATTCGGCGGTCATGACGGCACCTCCTCGGTGGCTACGCCCTCGGGATCGACGATCGCCCCGGGCTCGTGCGGCACGCTTCGTTCGACTCCGGCGAGCTGCTCGTAGTAGTGCCAGCGCTCGTCGACGTCGGCCTGGGCCAGGGCCATGAGGTGGTGAGCCCGCTCGGGGTCGGAGCGTTCGAGCATCGCGAACCGGGCCTCCGCGAGCGCGAACTCACTGAACGCCAGCGCCGGCTTGCGGGAGTCGAGGCGGAACGGCTTCGTGTGCTCGTCGGGTCCGGGGGCGAACCGGTAGAGGGGCCAGTGGCCACTCTTGACCGCGTCGCGCATGTGCGTCATGGAGTACTTCATGTCGATGCCATGCGCGATGCACGTGGAGTAGGCCAGCACCAGCGACGGCCCGGGCCACGCGGCAGCCTCCTGCAGGGCACGCACGGTCTGCACCTCGTTGGCGCCCAGGGCGATCTGCGCGACGTAGACGTTGCCGTACTGCATCGCCATGGCGCCCAGGTCCTTCTTCGGGGTGGACTTGCCGGAGGTGGCGAACTTGGCCACCGCACCCCTCGGGGTTGCCTTGGACGCCTGGCCGCCAGTGTTGGAGTAGACCTCGGTGTCGAGCACGAGCACGTTGACGTTCTCACCGGAGGCGAGCACGTGGTCGAGTCCGCCATATCCGATGTCGTAGGCCCACCCGTCACCACCGATGATCCACACGTCGCTGCGCACCAGGTCGTCGGCGAGGCTCAGCAGGTGGCGCGCTGTTGGGTCCGACTCAAGCGCAGCCAACCGCTCACGCAGGCGCACGACCCGCTCCCGCTGGGCGCTGACGCCTGCCTCCGCGGACTGGTCCGCGTCGAGAAGCTCGCGGGCCAACTCGGGACCGATCGCATCGGAGAGGGTGCTCACCAGTGATCGGGCGGTCGCCGTGCCATGGTCCTTGCCCAGACGCATGCCCAGACCGAACTCAGCATTGTCCTCGAAGAGGCTGTTGGACCATGCGGGCCCTCGACCGTCGGCGTTACGGCTCCACGGTGTGGTCGGCAGGTTCCCGCCATAGATCGACGAGCATCCCGTGGCGTTTGCCACGATCATCCGGTCGCCGAAGAGCTGGGAGATCAGGCGCAGGTATGGCGTCTCGCCGCACCCCTCGCACGCGCTCGAGAACTCGAACAGCGGCTGGAGCACCTGCGAGCCCTTGATGGTGTCGTGCGCGAGCAGCTCACGATCCAGCAGGGGGATGGTGTCGAAGAAGGCGTAGTTGGCGCGCTCGTCGTCCCGGTGCTCGGAGATCGGTTCCATGTTGATGGACTTGTGCCCGACCACGCTCTTGCTGATCGCGGGGCACTGCTCCACACACACCCCGCAGCCGGTGCAGTCGTCGGGGGAGACCTGGATGCTCAGCAGGTGCGGGGTCGCCAGCTCCCTTGACTTGAAGGTCTTGGACGCGAAGGTGCCGGGTGCCCCGTCCAGCACATCGGGCGAGAACACCTTCATCCCCATGGCGTTGT
>CABDZF010000099.1_pt1 | contig 19682 bp, 16 predicted proteins | sample 3421651 | NCBI WGS metagenome assembly CABDZF01 (sample SAMEA5534339, study PRJEB31848) | metagenome | biome: tundra; feature: field; material: soil | place: USA | collected 2013-05 | depth 0.45 m | reverse complement strand
CAGTACCGACAACGCCCGCAACAACAACAACAACAACACCCGAGCCCGGACGAGGGCATGGCCGACTAAAGCTCTGTACTGCTCTCTAAAGTGCACACGACTGGCAACTGTTTGCAGCCCCTTCGCAGCTGCCGCTCTGATCGGGATATGGGCACTGGTGGGGACCGGAGCGGGCATGGTCAGCGGCACGCTCTTCCGCACGGCCGAGCAGGCAACGGTGATCGGCCCGGCGGTGGGTATCGCCTTCGGGATGTCGGGTGGATGCATGTGGCCGCTTGAATCCCCCCCCCCGTCGGTTCAGTACGGCAACAGGTGGGTACTCGCGGGGTACAAACTGGCCTGACCCGCCTGTACTGTCCGACCCACCTGGCACTGTGCACAGCGTGACCGTGCGCATCAGTTCCGACCTGGGCGTGACCCAGGTCGTGAAGCTGCGCCTGAACCCGTCCGGTGCGCAGGTCGAGCTGCTCGGCGGGTACTGCGGCACGGCACGGGCCGCGTACAACACCCTGCTGTTCCAGGTGAAGGCGAACCTCGGACAGCGCGCCGCGGAGAAGACCTACGGTGTGGCCGACCAGGACCTGACTCCCGCGCTCTCGTGGCACAAGTTCGGCTTGGAGAAGCTGCTCCGCGCGAACCGGGACTGCTGGCTGCCCTGGCACGCGCAGGTCCCGTACCTGGTGCTGGACCGGCAGGCCCATCAGCTGGCCGCCGGGCTGGCGAAGTGGAAGACCGGGTCGTCACAGTTCCCGCGGTTCCGCAAGAAGCGCGGAGTCGACGCCGGCCTGGTGCCAGTCACCTTCAAGGAGAAGGACTCCGTCTGGCTCACCGACGGCGGCCGGGCCCTGGCGCTGCCGATCTCGATGGTGACCCGTCGCGAGTTCGGTAGCGCCGCGTCCGCGCAGCTCGCGAGCGTTCCGGTCATGAAGGACAACCGCGGCCGGCGGGCCGCGAAGCTCATCGCCGGCGGCCGCGGCCAGGTCCAGGAGGTCACCTTCTCGTTCTCAGGCGGCTACTGGTGGGCGTCCCTGCGGATGCGGGTGCTGCCTGCCGCCAAGACCCAGCCGACTCGGCACCTGGTCCGGTCGCGGGCCGCAGCCGTAGGCGTGGATGCCGGGATGGGCCGGCATTTTGCCACCCTCGACAAGCCCCTGTCGGGCGTGACCGACGTCGCCGGCCACATCGACGCACCCCTGTTCCTGCGCCGGGCACTGAAGGACCTCGCGGTCGCGCAACGCGCGTTCAAGCGCACCATCCCGGGCAGCAGGCGGCACGCCAAGGCCCTGGCCCGGGTGCAGAAGCTGCACGGCCGGGTCGCCGCGCGGCGCGAGACCTGGCAGCAGCACCTCGCGATCGCCCTCACCGAACACGCCCAGGCCGTCGGAGTCGAGACGCTGAACCTGCGCGGGATGGCGCGCAAGACCAAGGGCTTCCGGTTCAGCCGGTCCGTCGGCGACAACGGGTTCGGGCTGTTCGTCGAACTGCTGACCCGGCAGGCCGCCAAGCGCGGCTGCGCCGTCGTCAAGGCCGACCGGTTCTACCCGTCGAGTAAGACGTGCTCGGACTGCGCCGCAGTGAAAACCAAGCTGCCCCTGTCCGAGCGCGAGTACACCTGCACGGCCTGCGGTCTGAGGTTGGACCGTGACGTGAACGCAGCCCGGAACCTGGCAGCTCTCGCCAGGACCGAGCTGGCCCGCACCGCCGGCTCGGGCATCCCGCCCGGGTCGGCTGGGCGGGACCTTGTTCTTGCGGCGTGAGCGACGCCGGCGAAGCAAGCAGCCGTCAGACACCAGCCACCCTCGGGTGCGGTGCAGCTGCGCTGGGGACTCCGGTCTCCTGAAGCGACGCGTCCCCTACGCCAGCCCCGGCTGGCGTAGGGGAGTGGCACGGCGCAAGCTGTGCCGACGGAACCGGATGGCTACCGCAGACTTGTACCCCGCGAGTACCCACCAGTTGCCGTACTGGCCGTCGGTCCGCCTGCTCGGGCACGCCACGCCCCACGCATGGGCGGTGGATGCCTGGGTGACCGTGTTGTCGCGCGGCGGCGGCCTCGTCGATATCGCCGGCTACCTGGCACTCCTCACGGGGTATGCCGTGGCGCTGTTCGCCCATCCTTTCGCCTTCGCCCATCCTTTCGCCTTCGCCGATCACTGGTCACGCCATGAGTCCCAGCCAGGTGGGGTTTCCGGACACGCGAAGAACGTGTCCAACCCAAGGGACGTTGGTCCCTTGAGGTCAAAGCGTCGTCGGCGAGAGGATCAGGAACGGAGGCGATCATGGACGACATCAAAGGAATGGTCCTGCGGCTTCCCGGACTGCAGCTACTCATCGACCTGCTGCGCGAACGCGGGTGGACCGTCGTTGGGCCGACAGTTCGGGACGGCGTAGTCGTCCATGCCGAGATCGAGTCGATCGACCAGCTTCCACGCGGGGTGGGAGACCTCCAGGACAACGCCAGCTACCGGCTCCGTCAGCGCGATGACGAGGCATTGTTCGGCTATGTCGTCGGCCCGCAGGGGTGGAAGTCGCTGCTGTTCCCGTCCCGCGAACTGCTATGGAGTGGACGGCGGGCCGGCGCCGAGGTGAACATCGAGCAAGCAGACCTCGACGCACCCTGCCTCGCCCTGCTCGGGGTCCGGTCCTGCGATCTGTACGCGCTCGGGATCCACGACACTGTCCTGGCGAAGCGGGATGTGCCCGACGCAGCATACGTCTCCCGTCGCGAGAACAACTTCATCATTGCAGTGACCTGCTCCGATCCCGGAGGCACGTGTTTCTGCGTCTCGATGGGCACCGGACCGGTGCCGGACAAAGGCTTCGACCTCGCGCTGACCGAGCTCATCGACCCGGAAGGGCACCGCTTCCTCATAGCTCCCGGCAGCGACCGCGGTGAGAAGATCCTCGACGAGCTGGCGGTCCGCGCGGCCGGCGACGAGGTTCTGAATGCCGCGAGGGCGGACTGTGAGGCAGCCCGGGAGGTCGGCGCAGCGGCGGCGCAGCGCATGGGGCGCTCCCTGGACACTAACGGGCTGGTCGAACTGCTGTATGCGAACGCCGAGCACGCACAGTGGGAGGACGTGGCAAGCCGCTGCCTGGCCTGCACGAACTGCACACTCGTGTGCCCTACCTGCTTCTGCACCTCCGTCGAGGACGTCAGCGACCTCAGCGGGACTGAGACGGAGCGCTGGCGGGTATGGGACTCCTGCTTCACCAACGACTTCTCCTACCTGCATGGCGGCAGCGTCCGTGCGTCGGTGCCGTCGCGATACCGCCAGTGGGCCACCCACAAGCTCGCCTCGTGGGTCGACCAGTTCGGCACGTCGGGATGTGTCGGCTGCGGTCGCTGCATCACGTGGTGCCCCGCCGCCATCGACATCACCGCCGAGGTCGGGGCCATTCGCTCCGGAAAGGGCTGACATGCGCACCATCGGGCAGTATCTACCTGACCACCCATTCTTCTCGGGGCTGGACGCGGATGCGCTGGCGATCCTCGCCGGCTGTGCGACTAACGTCAGCTTCGCGCCCGGCCAGTTCCTGTTCCGCACGGGGCAGCCGGCCGACCAGTTCTTCGTCGTCCGGCGCGGCCGGGTTGCCCTGCAGGTGCACGATCCCGCCGCCGGCACGATGGTGGTTGATACCGCCGATGCGGGCGACGTGGTGGGCTGGTCGTGGCTCGTGCCGCCATACAGCTGGCTGTTCGACGCGCGCGCCGTTGAGCGCACCGGTGCGGTCTCCTTCGACGGGCGATGCCTGCGGGGCAAGTGCGAGGAGGACCCCCGGCTTGGGTACGAGCTCATGAAGCTCGTGACCCAGGTGATGTTCAGCCGGTTGGTGGCCGCCCGGGTCCGGCTACTGGACCTCTACGGCACCACCGGGTTCACCAATCCTCTGCTCAGTCCTCTGCTCGCGGACACTGGAGCCACCAGTGCTGGCGCTTCCCATCCTGGAGCCACCGATGCAGCACCTGGCTGAGGGGCACACCGTGCGACAGGTCGGGCGGCAGGCCGGCGCGATGGTCCCGCGCCTCTTCCGCCTCGCCGATCGACGCCAGGACACCCCGGACACCTTCACGATGATGCTCGAGCCGACCGACGGCCCACCGCTTGAGTTCATCCCCGGCCAGTTCACGATGCTGTCAGCGTTCGGGGTCGGCGAGGTGCCGATCTCGGTCAGCGGCGCCGCGAACGCGGACGGGCCGCTGCAACACACGGTGCGTGACGTCGGCGCTGTCACGCATGCCCTCGCCCGCACATCGGTCGGCGACGTGGTGGGCGTCCGTGGGCCGTACGGCACCGGCTGGGAGGTGGGCGACGGCGCCGTAGGAGATATGGTCCTGGTCGCCGGGGGCATCGGTCTGGCGCCCCTTCGCCCGGCCATGCTCGAGGTGCTCCGCCACCGGCAACGCTATGGCCGGGTGGTCCTGCTCTATGGCACTCGCAGCCCCGAGGACCTGCTCTTCACCGACGAGCTGAAGCGCTGGGAGAACCTGGGGGTCGAGGTCCTGGTCACCGTCGACTACGGGACGCCGTCCTGGACCGGTCGGGTCGGCCTGGTGACGACGCTCGTCGCACGCGCAGGTTTCGAGCCCAGGTCAGCCCTCGCCCTGGTCTGCGGCCCCGAGATAATGATGCGGTTCACGGCGGCGGCACTGATCGAACGGGGGATGCACCCGGACCGGATCCGAGTCTCCCTCGAGCGAAACATGCGCTGCGGGGTCGGCCTGTGCGGGCACTGTCAGTATCGCGAGCTGTTCGTCTGCATCGACGGCCCGGTGCTGCCGTTCGCCCGGGTTGCCGCCCTGCTCGGAACAAGGGAGCTGTGACATGGCAAGTGTTGACACGGCAGAGCACGAAGAGCACGACTCGAGCCAGGGCCGCCCAAAGCTGGCCGTCTGGAAGTTCGCCTCCTGTGACGGCTGCCAGCTGACCCTGCTGAACTGCGAGGACGAGCTCATCCCGCTCGCCGGAGCAGTCGAGATCGCCTACTTCCCGGAGGCAACCCGCTCCGTGGTCGAGGGCCCTTACGACGTATCGCTCGTCGAAGGCTCGGTGACCACTGCCAACGACGCAGAGCGCATCCGCGAGGTCCGCCGCGTCTCCCGCCGGTTGATCACGATCGGCGCCTGCGCCACAAGCGGCGGCATCCAGGCTCTGCGCAACTTCGCGAACGTCGCCGAGTACCGCTCGATCGTCTACGCCCACCCGGAGTACGTGAAGACGCTCGAGCGTTCCACGCCGATCTCCGAGCACGTGAACGTCGACTTCGAGCTGCGCGGGTGCCCGGTCAACTCCGGCCAGCTCCTTGAGGTTCTCGCCGCATTCGTCCAAGACCGCCGTCCGCGCATCCCGTCATACAGCGTCTGCGTCGAGTGCAAACGTCGTGGCGCGGTCTGCGTCGCGGTCGCTCACGGGACACCGTGCCTCGGCCCGGTCACCCAGGCCGGCTGCGGCGCCCTCTGCCCGGCCTACTCGCGCGGCTGCTACGGATGCTTCGGCCCGCAGGACACCCCGAACACCCAGTCCCTGGCCGACCGCCTGCGCGTGCTCGGCATGGATGAGACCCAGGCGCTGCGCATCTTCCGCACCTTCAACGCCGGCGCCGAGCCGTTCAGGGCACAGAGCGTGCGGCACCAGGAGGTGGCGCCATGACGCACAAGCTCACTCAGGGCGATCACGTCCTGAAGGTGGACACCCTGGCCCGGGTCGAGGGCGAGGGAGCCATGCACATCGTCGTGCACGACGGCCTGGTCGCCGACGTCGAGCTGCGCATCTTCGAACCACCGCGGTTCTTCGAGGCGTTCTTGCGCGGCCGGGCCTGGACGGAGCCTCCGGACATCACAGCCCGTATCTGCGGCATCTGCCCGGTCGCCTACCAGATGAGCTCGTGTCTGGCGATCGAAGATGCGTGCGGTGTGACGGTTCCGGAGGAGCTGCGGCTGCTGCGCCGGTTGCTGTACTGCGGTGAATGGATCGAGAGCCACGCGCTGCACATCTTCCTGCTGCACGCGCCGGACTTCCTCGGCTACCCCGGTGCTATCGAGATGGCTGCCGACCACGGCGCCGTCGTGCAACGTGGATTGCGCCTGAAGAAGGCAGGCAACGCCCTGATGACCCTGGTCGGCGGACGGGCCATCCATCCGGTCAACGTCCGCGTCGGTGGCTTCTACCGCCTGCCGACCGTCCAGGAGCTTCGCGACTTCCGGCCCACCCTGGTGCGCGCCCGGAACGACGCCGTCGAGACCGTCCGCCTCGTGGCCGGCTTCGAGTTCCCAGACCTGGTGCAAACCCAGGAGTATGTCGCGCTGAGGTCGCCGCACGGATACCCGCTTGAGGGCGGATCGGTGATCAGCAGCGCCGGCCGCGCCTTCGAGGTCGCCGACTTCGGCACCCACGTGGTGGAGGAGCACGTCGCCAGGTCCAACGCTCTGCACGCGCGACTGGACGGCGCGACGTCATATGTCGTGGGGCCACTGGCGCGCTACACGCTCAACCACGACCAGCTCGGCCCACTCGCCCGCGAGGTCGCAGGCGATGCGGGGCTCGCAGACGAGTGCCGTAACCCGTTCCAGTCGATCATCGTGCGAGCCGTCGAGCTCGTCCACGCAACCGACGAGGCCCTGACGATCATCGACCACTGGGACGGTGCCTCGGCCCCCGCCATCGACGTCCCGCCGCGCGCCGGGATCGGGCACGGCGCCACGGAGGCACCACGTGGGCTGCTCTACCACCGCTACGAGCTCGCCGAAGACGGCACGATCCTGGACGCCACGATCGTCCCGCCGACCTCGCAGAACCAGCCGAGCATCGAGGCGGACCTGCGTGCCTTCGTCCAGGAACGGCTCGACCTGCCGCGCGCCGAGCTGGTCCGACAGTGCGAGCAGGCGATTCGCAACTACGACCCCTGCATCTCTTGCGCGACTCACTTTCTCGACCTCACGATGGAAGAATTATGACCAGGCCACCAATCGTGATCGGGATAGGCAACCCCGACCGGGGCGACGATGCGGTGGGCGTTCAGGTGGCCCGTCAGGTGGCCGCCGAACGCCTCGACCTGTTGACGCTCGAGTTCGACGACCCCAGCGAGGCGCTGGACGCATGGGAACCCGAAGACACTGTCGTCGTTGCGGACGCGATCCGCTCCGGCGGCGAACCCGGCGACATCCACGTGGTCGACGTCCTCGAGCAGAAGCTCCCCGCAGGCAACTGGTCCGCCGGAGGCACCCACGCGCTCGGACTGGCCGCCGTCGTGGAGCTCGCCCGCTCTCTGGACCTACTGCCCAAGCGACTGGTAGTCGTCGGCATCGAGGCCGGACAGTTCGACCATGGCGCCCCCATGTCCGAGGCCGTCCAGGCCGCACTGCCGACCGCCACCGATGCGGTGTTCACCGCGATCGACGACAAAGAAGGAGAGCCCTGATGTGCCTGGGTACGGTTGGCCAGATCACCGAGGTTGGTCCCGACCGGTGCGTGGAGATTCGCGCCGGTGACCGGGCGATCACCGGGTCACTGCTGGCCGTCAGCGAGACCGTGGGGCTTGGTGACTGGGTGCTGGTGCACTCGGGGCTGGTGCTGGCCCGGTTGACCGAACAAGAAGCCATGGACGCGCTCGAGCTGCGCGAGCCGATATGCGAAGGGGCACCATGAACGCGAACCGACGTGATAGCACGCGGCCCAGTGCGACCCGACCGGGTGCGACCCGGCGAACCGGCCTCCTGCTGGCACTGGCAACGGCGTGCATCAGCGGCGTGGCCGTCTTCCTCAACTCCTACGGGGTCAAAGCGTTCGGGGACGCCACGACCTACACGACGGCCAAGAACGTGACCGCGGCGCTGGTGCTGGCAGCTCTCATCGGGGCGATGTCCGCGAGCCGTACCGGAACCGTGCTGACCCGACCGTCGCGGCCGGGGCAATGGGCTGGCCTTGCTGTGGTCGGCGTCTTCGGCGGGGCGATCGCCTTCGTTCTCTTTTTCGAGGGTCTGGCCCTCGCGTCGGCGGTGGACGCCGCCTTCCTGCAGAAGACCCTGCTGGTGTGGGTGGCCCTGCTCGCGGTGCCGCTGCTAGGCGAGCGGCTCGGAGCACTGCAGGTTTCCGCCATTGCATTCCTCATGCTCGGGCAGATCGGGCTGGCCGGGGGTACCACGACGATCCTCGGTCGGGGCCAGCTGATGGTTCTGGGTGCGACCCTGCTGTGGGCGGCAGAGATGATTATCGCCAAGAAGCTGCTCGCCGATCTGTCGTCGTGGACCGTGGGGCTGACCCGGATGGGCATCGGATCGGTTGTCCTGGTTGCCTGGACTCTGATCCGCGGCGACGGTGGGGCTCTCACCTCACTGACCGGCAACCAGTGGATGTGGGTCCTGGGGACTGGCGTGATCCTCGCGGCTTACGTCTCGACGTGGTTCGCGGCCCTTTCGCGGGCTCCGGCGGTCGACGTCACCGCCGTCCTGGTCATCGGAGCGGTCATCACCGCCCTGCTCGCCGCCGCCGTCAACGGGAAGCCGCTGGTTCCACAGCTCGGCTGGGTGGCCCTCGTACTGGTGGGCACCGTCCTGGTGGCAGTTCCGGGATGGCGCGACCGCGGCGCCCTCACCGGCGCCACATGACTGGACCTGAGCCAGTGAGTAACGGTCCTCTGCTCTTCGCTCGATACGCCTACCCGCCCAACGAGCTGGGATACTGCGGCGGCCAGGACCACCGGGCCCTGTTGGAACAGACCTCTGCGGGCGTCGTGGACGGCGGCCTACGCCAGGCCTTGCGGGAGTTCGAGGGCGCCTGGCCGTACCTGGAGCTCATCGCCGCCGCCAACCACCTGGACGACCCCCTGGACGCCCAGGTCGTCGAGGCCTACTGGTTGGGCAGCCGGCTGCTCGACCGGGTCGGACCGGCCCTGCTGGCCGGATCACTGGACGAGCGCTTCCGTCGTCGTGCCGGCCGCTCCTGGGCTGCCCTCGCCGAAGCCATCCCCAACGGCGCCCTCCCGCACCACAGCTTCCACGTGCTCGGCGTCTATCCGTTCGTGGGACTGCTACGAAGCGGCGCCGTCAGCGAACCCCTTCACGTGCTCGACCGCTGCCGGATCCGCTGGGGCCGGGTCGTCGCCATCATCGCGGACAGGGCCGTCGTGGCTTCCCAGCCGCTTGAGTGGGACGGTCATCACCTGGTGCTCGGCGCGGTCCGCGACGAGGAGGCCGTGACCGGTGAGGGGACTATGCGCCTGAGCCGCAAGCTCGCGCCGGGCGACTGGTGCTCACTGCACTGGGACTGGGTCTGTGACCGGTTGGAGCCCGCCCAGGTGCGCTCACTGCGCCACTACACAAGGACACAACTCGCCGCCGTCAACGACGCTCCCGCGACCGTGCTGGCCTGACTGAATGCTGCGCCGTCATGGTCTGGACTCGGTCAAGGAATACTCCCAACCCTTCCGAAAGTGGGATAGAGGGTACATGCTGAGAACCGGACTCTGGGGAAGGGATCGAATGCGAGCAACTGTGGGAGACCGGCTACACGTACACGGACGAGTTGTCGGCACCTCGGACCAGACCTCCGAGATTATCGAGATCCGAGGACAGGACGGCGCACCGCCGTACCTTGTGCGCCACGACGACGGGCATGAAGCGCTCGTGTTCCCCGGAGCGGACGCATCGGTAGAACACCCAAAGAACCGCAAGGCCACCTGAAGTCGAAGGAGTCGCCCATGTCACCCACAGACGCAGGCAGGTTCAGCGACGCTGCAACTCTGGCGAACCTCGTTGAGGAAGCCATCACCACACCAGCATGTGACGAAGACACGTCCAAGCTGGATGACGATGCCGGCAAGAGGGCCCTAGCCACAGAGCCGTGGCCACCCCGACCGGTCAAACCAGCACGGGTAGCCCTGTCGCGAAACGCACACCCGCGTCCATACAACGACCCCTCCAACTACCTTGGTTAACGACAGTCGCCTTTGCGCCGCCCCACGCACCAGCACGTTGCGGGCGAGCCATGCAACGAGCGACAGCAAGCAGATGCAGGCCGGAATGACCGCAACGTTGTCAGTCGAGCTTGAGGGCAGAGTCCCGCCCGGTCTGGTCGCCGAGATCGTCCGGGCCATCCTGGACGAGAGTCGGCAGGCCGCGCTCGACCGGGCGGTCGAGCTCACGATGATTGAGGCTCGGAAGCGTCTGGAGCGCTTCATCCGTGCCCGGGCATCCAGATGAACGAGGGGCGTGATGGCGCAACGCTGGAGTGAGTTGAGCCAACGGCAGCAAACGGCAATTCTGGTGGCAGCCTCTGTGCAGCTCTCACTGGCCGCGACAGCATGGGCCGACCTCGCGACCCGTCCCGCGGAGCTGGTCAATGGGCGCAAGACGATGTGGGCGGCAATCATCTCGGTGAACTTCGTCGGCCCCATTGCCTACTTCGCGCGGGGGCGCCTGCCTCGAGGTTGACCCGGCATCACTGTTGATGGGTCCGCTTCGCTCCGCCGCTGATATAGAGCATTTGCTCGATATCTAGCAGCCCTTTGTCCGTCCGGGCCGATAGCCTGCGATCAGGCAGGCCAGGAGGTGTCCTAAGGGGGTGCGGTGTGACCGTCCAGGTGACGACGACGGCATACGGACGCCCGGCTCTGGAAGCCCTGCGAGCAGCGGTAGCGCTAGTCAAGCACGACGATCCGATGGCTCCCGTGACGGTGCTGGTGCCGAACAACGTCGCGGGTATCGTCGCCCGCCGGTTCCTGGCACGCGGCCTGGGCGACGAGGGCAACGGCATCGCCGGCATCTACTTCTCCACCCTCCCCCGCCTGGCCGAGCAGCTGGCCGCCCCAACCCTGACCGCGGCAGGCAGGCGCCCCGCGACGCGTCCGGTGACCGCCGCCGCCATCCGCCGACGCCTGGACGCCGAGCCAGGCATCTTTGCGCCCGTTGCCAGGCATCCCTCAACCTCGCGCGCGCTGGGCCACGCGATGGCGGCTCTTCGCGACGTGACCGACACCACCCTGACCGATCTCGGGTCCGCCTCGGGCCTCGTCAGGGACGTTGTCCGCCTTCACCGCGAGACCATCACCGAGCTCGAGGCACGCTGGTATGACACCACCGACCTCCTACGGGCCGCGACGGTACTAGTCCGCGCCCTGCACCTCGAACACGCGCCAACCACCACGACGGAACTGGGGCCGGTGCTGCTCTATCTCCCGCAGGACCTCACCAACGCGGAGACCGCGTTCGCCCGGTCGCTTGCCGACGTGACCGACCTGCAGGTCATCGCTGGGTTCACCGGCAACGCGCGCGCCGACCAGGGCGTCGTCGCCACGGTGGCCACCCTGGCGCCCGGGTTCAAGGTCGCAGCCAGCCCCAACGAGGCCTATGCCGCCCGTGTCCTCAACGCCTCCGACTCCGACGACGAGGTGCGCTGCGTCGTACGCGAGGTGATCCAGGCGCTGCAGAAGGTGCCCGCTCACCGGATCGCCGTCCTGTATGCCGACCGGTCGGCATACGCGCGCCTGCTTCACGAGCATCTCGGCGCGGCCGGCATCACGACCAACGGCCCGGGTGTCCGCCCGGTCAACGAACGGGCGGTATCGCGGCTGGTGATGGGACTGCTCGAAGCCGGCCGCACGAACTTCCGGCGCGGCGACGTACTCCGGACCCTGGGCGAGGTCGGCGCTCGCGACTTCGCCGGCGAGCGGATCAGCGTCCCTGGCTGGGAACGGATATCGCGCAAGGCAGGGGTGGTCGCCGGTGAGCACTGGAACACCCGGCTCGCGACCTACATCGACATGCAGAAGGCGACAATCGGGGCCGAGCAGCAGAAGGACGAGCCGTTCGAGTCCACGATCGCCGGGGCGCAGCGCAATCGGGATACGGCCATCGCGTTGCGGCGGTTCATGATCGAGCTGCAGGAGTGGTTCGCCGCGATCGCCGGCCCCAGGCCGTGGGAGGACCTCGCTGCCTGGGCTCGCGGCCTCAGCCATGCCCTGATCCCACCAAGTGACGTGGCCCGGATGCCGATGGAGGAGCAGTACGCCGCAAGCATCGTCGAACGCACCCTGAACGGACTGGCCGCCCTCGACGAGACCGGGTCCACCCCCACGGTTGAGGGCCTCGAGGAGGTGCTCGCCCTCGAGCTCGAGTCAGCACTGCCTCGGGTGGGCAGGTTCGGCGAGGGCGTCCTGGTCGCTCCGGTGACCCACGCCATCGGGCTGGACCTTGACGTCGTCTATCTCGTCGGCCTGTCCGAGGACCTCTTCCCCGGACAGCTGCGCGACGACTCCCTGCTGCCCGAACGGGTCCGTGAGATGACTGATGGCCAGCTCCCCTCGACTCGGGCGGGGGTTGACCGCAAGCAGCGCAGCCTGCTCGCCGCGTTCAGCTCGGCGAGCCAGGTCGTGGCGTGCTTCCCGCGTGGCGACCTGCGCCGCCATACCGACCGGTTGCCCAGCCGATGGCTGCTTCCCACGTTGCGCCAGCTCAGCGGCAACCCTTCCCTGGCCGCAACCGAGTGGGAGAAGGCCGGCATCGGCAACCACTCGGACCGGTGGCTGTCGACCTCTCCCTCGTACTCTGGCTCGCTGCAGACCACCGACGCACCGAGCACGGGCCAGGAGTGGCGCACCCGCGCGGTGTTGGCACACATCCCTCTGGACGACGACGCCCTGACCGCGTCATTGGCGATGAGCAAGGCCCGCGAGTCCGACCAGTTCACCCGGTTCGACGGCAACCTCCACGGCCTGGACGGTCTGCCAGATTTTGCCCACGGCGTTCGTCCGGTGTCGCCGACCGCGCTGGAACGCTACGCGATCTGCCCGCACGAGTATTTCGTCAAGCGAATGCTCCACGTCGAGCCGGCCGAGACACCTGAGGAGGTCATCGAGATCAGCGCCATGGACATCGGCAACCTCATCCATGGGAGCTTCGACGAGCTCATCACCGAGTGCAGCGACCGGGGAGACCTCCCGGGCTACGGCGCGCCGTGGACCGACCGGCAGCGACAAAGGCTGCGCGAGATCGGTGCAGCCAAGGCCTTCAACTACGAGGCAGCCGGCCTCACCGGCCACCGGACCCTGTGGGCCCGCACTCGCGCGTCGCTGCTGGCCACCCTCGACTGGATGCTCGACGACGACGACCACTGGCGCGCCGGCCAGGATGCACGGGTCCTGGCCAGCGAGCTCGCATTCGGCCTCGACGGGCGCCCCGAGGTACTCATCCGTGTCGACGGCGGTGAGCTGCACTTCCAGGGAAGGGCCGACAAGGTCGACCAGCGCCGGGACGGCACCCTGCTGGTCACCGACCTCAAGTCGGGCAGCGCCAGCAGGTTCTGGAACCTCTCCGGGGACAACCCGGTCGAAGGAGGCGAGAAGCTCCAGCTTCTGGTCTACGCGCACGCGGCGCGGGCCCGCTTCGGGGACGCCGACACCCCCGTGGAGGCGATGTACTGGTTCGTCCGCAAGGACCGCGGCAAACGTGTCCAGGTGCCGCTCACCGACGTGGTGGAGCAGAGGTATGCCGAGACGGTGGGTCTGATCGCGAGATCCATCGCCGATGGGGTGTTCCCTTCGCGCGCACCCGCGGAGCCTGACTTCGGCTGGGTCCGGTGCCCCTACTGCAACCCCGACGGCATCGACCATGCCGATGTCCGCAGGCGATGGGAGGCGATGCGACTAGCGCCAGAGCTGCGCCGCTACACCCGTCTGGTCGAGCCCGAGGCCCTGCTTGCTGACGCACCGCCCCGGCATGCCCTGCCCGCTGGCGACCAACGTGCTCACGGGAAGCATGGCGCTCACGGCGGCAATGGCAAGGACGAGAGCCACCCATGACGCCCAGCACCCAGCTCGCCGACGAGGCCGCCCGGCTGAGCATCCGCAACAACACCGGGGCGACGTTGTTCGTGGAGGCCGGCGCCGGTTCGGGCAAGACGTCCGTCCTGGTGAGCCGGGCGCAGACGCTGACCCTCGAGGACGGCATACCGATCGCAAACATCGCTGCGGTGACGTTCACCGAACGGGCCGCGGCCGAGCTGCGCGACCGACTGCGCGCGCGGCTCGAGCAGGCGGCCCTGCACACCACCCGCGCCGAGCAGCGCGAGCGCGCACTGGCTGCGCTCGATGACCTCGACACCGCGGCCATCGGCACGTTGCACTCTTTTGCGCAGCGGATCCTGTCCGAGCACCCGATCGAGGCCGGCATCCCGCCACTGATCGAGGTGCTCGACGAGGTCGGTTCATCGGTGGCCTTCGAGGAACGCTGGGCGCAATTGCGGACTGAGCTGCTCGACGACACGACGATGTCAGCCACCATCAACATGGCGCTCGCAGCGGGCATCTCCCTGGACCATGTGCGGTCCTTGATCACCAAGCTCAACTCTGATTGGGACCTGGTCAAGGAGCGTGTCGTAGCACCCGGCCGGCCACCCGAGCCCACGCTGCCCGACCTTTCACCACTGGTCGCGCAAGCGCGTCAGCTCGCGGCAATGGCCATCCACTGCACCGGGCCCGACGACCTGTTCCTGGACAAGCTGCAGCGGCTCTCAGGGTGGACCGACGAGCTGGAGTCCGTCTCCGGCGACGACCTCGCCCAGCTGGCGGTCCTCAAAGGGGCCGGCGACCTGCGGTGGTCCTATGGCAAAGCCCACAGCTGGGGCGGGCGGCTCGCGCAGCTCCGGGATCAGTGCAGGGACTGGCAGCAGAGTGCGTGCCTGCTGGTCTCCCAGCTCGTGGAGTCGACGCTGCGCTCCATCGTGTACTGGTGCGGGGTTCGCGTGCTCGAGTCCGCCGAGACGCGGCGCGGCGAGGGCCGTCTGGAGTTCCACGACCTTCTCGTCCTTGCCCGAAACCTGGTGCGGGAAGACGCCGACGTACGTGCAGACCTCCAACTGAGATACCAGCGGCTGCTGCTCGACGAGTTCCAGGACACCGACCCTATCCAGATTGAGATCGCCGTCCGGATCGCCGGAGGTTCCGGCGCAACGCAGGCTCATTGGGAGGACGTCCACGTTCCTCAGGGGTCGCTGTTCGTCGTCGGGGACCCGAAGCAGTCGATCTACCGCTTCCGGCGTGCGGACATCGCAATGTACCTGCGGGCCCAGCAGATGCTCGGTGGCCAGGTATCGCTCACGACCAACTTCCGCTCCGGCGCGCCCATCCTCGACTGGGTCAACAAGGTGTTCAGCCAGGTCATCGTCCCCGACCCCGAGAAGCAGCCGAAGTACCAGCCGCTCACCGCCTATCGCGTCGGCCCGACGGTGGGCGCGCCGGTGACCGTTCTGGGAGCCGCTGAGCACACCTTCAAGCTCACCGCGGCCGAGCTGCGTGAGCGCGAGGCGGTCGACGTGGCGCGGTCCGTGGTGCAGGCACTCGACCAAGGCTGGACGACCGAGGTCCCCGTGTCACCATCCACCGCCGGCGCCGAGCCGACCACGACGTGGCGACTGCTGCGCCCAGGTGACATCACGATCCTCATCCCGGCGCGAACCTCATTGCCATTCCTTGAGGCGGCGCTGGACGATGCGGGCGTGATGTACCGAACGGAGTCGAGCTCGCTGGTCTACCACGCCCAAGAGGTGCGCGACCTGTTCGCTGCGGTGCGCGCGCTCGCCGACCCATCCGACGCGTTCGCCCTGGTGACCACGCTGCGCTCGCCACTGTTCGGATGTGGTGATGACGACCTCTGGACCTGGAAGCAAGCACATGGATCCTTCCACCTGTTGGCGCCGCCGCCACGGGGCCAGCAGGACCACCCCGTCGCAGTGGCGATTGCCGCGTTGGGCGAGCTCTATCGGCGATCACGCTGGTTGACCCCCTCAGAGGTCCTGGAGGCACTGGCGGTCGGTCGCCGGATGTTCGAGGCGGCTGCGTTCGGACCGCGGGCCCGGGACTCCTGGCGCCGGCTGCGCTTCGTCATCGACCAGGCGCGCGCGTGGTCCGAGATCGAGCACGGCGGGCTCCGCTCATATCTCGCGTGGGCCACCGCGCAGTCGGCCGAAGGCTCTCGGGTCGCCGAGTCGGTGCTGCCCGAGTCGGACGTGGACTCGGTGCGGATCATGACGATTCACGCAGCCAAGGGCCTGGAGTTCCCGATGGTGGTGCTGTCCGGCATGACGGCACAGCCCAGGCACGACAGCGGGGTGCGCCTGTTGTGGTCGCGGGAAGGCTACGAAGTGAGCCTGTCCAAGGACCTGCAGACCGGAGACTTCCAGAACCAACTGCCGCTGGATGAGCAGATGAGCTCCTACGAACGGCTGCGCCTGATCTATGTCGCGGCAACCCGTGCGCGCGACCACCTCGTCGTCTCGCTGCACCGGTCGAGCACCAAGGACACGAACGCGCGACGGCTCGCCGACGCCGACGCCGCGCAGGCAGGTGCAGTGCCGTTGCCCGCGGCCTCAGCCGGCTCGGTTCCCGTGCCGCTGGCGTCCATCGTGTCCCCTCCCCCGGACTTCAGCGCCTGGGTGGCCGGCATCGGGCAGTCCGCCGAGGCGAGCCGACGCCACCCGGCCTTCAGCGCATCGGGCCTGGAGGGCACGGACCCGGACGCCGAGGGGCCGTTGCCAGATGTTGAGGCGCCGCTGCCGAAGATCGCCGTCGCCGCAGACGTCGCGATCACCATGACGCGAACTGACGACGATGTGGCGTCGGGCGTAGCCAAGGGCGGACGCGACGTCGAGCTGCCGGCCTGGTCGAAGGGCCGCTACGGCTCCGCGATCGGCCGGGCTGTGCACGGCGTACTGCAGGTCGTGGACCTGACCTCGGGCGACGGCATCGAGGGGGCGGTGGCGGCCCAGTGCGTCGCCGAGGGAGTCGCCGAGTTCGCTCCGCTGGTCACCTCGCTCGTCCGGTCCGCGCTCGGCTCGGACGTCGTGAAACGGGCTGCGGCACGCCAGCATTGGCGCGAGTCATACGTCGGGATGGTCCAGAAGGACGGGACCGTGTTGGAGGGCTTCGTAGACCTGATCTACCGCGAGGACGACGGGTCGCTGATCATCGTCGACTACAAGACCGATGACGCCCCGGATGCCGCACTGCCCTCACGAGTGGGCTACTACGCCCCACAACTCAACGCGTACCGGACCATCGTGGAGACGGCGATCGACGGGCCGACAGCCGCGCCGGTCCTGGTCTTCGCCCGCCAGACATCGGCACGGAGCCTAGAGGTCAGCGGCCACCAGCCCTGATAGGTCACCCCCGCCATCCACCAACGTACGGTCTTGGCGCACCATCGTGAACATGAGCGCACCGATCTACCACACCATCATCGAGCCCTTCCGGATCCACTCCGTGGAGCCGCTTCGGCTGACCACCCCGGAGCAGCGGAAGGCGGCCATTGCGACTGCCGGCTACAACCTGTTCAAGGTGAACGCTCAGGACGTGCTGATCGACCTACTCACCGACTCGGGCACCGGCGCGATGAGCCGCGACCAGTGGGCCGCGATACAGCACGGGGACGAGTCCTACGCCGGCTCACCGTCCTACTTCGTGTTCAGAGATGCGGTGCGCGAGCTGTTTCCCTTCGAGCACGTGCTGCCCACCCACCAAGGCCGGGCGGCCGAGAAGATCATCTTCAGTGTCCTGGGCGGGCTAGGGAAGATCGTGCCGAACAACACCCACTTCGACACCACCCGGGCCAACGTCGAGGCCTCGGGGGCAACGGCCGTCGACCTGGTCATCGCCGAGGGCCGTGACCCGCAGGCCGACCACCCGTTCAAGGGCAATATGGACGTCGGGGCGCTGGACGCGTTGCTGCGCGAGCGCGGTGACGATGTCCCGGTCGTGTTCATGACGATCACCAACAACAGCGGTGGCGGGCAGCCGGTGTCGCTGGCCAACCTGCATGCGGTACGGCAGGTGTGCGACTCCTACGGCAAGAAGCTCTTCCTGGACGCCTGCCGATTCGCCGAGAACGCCTGGTTCATCCACGAGCGCGAACCGGGGAACGCAGACCGCAACGTGGCTGACATCGTCCGTGAGATGGCTTCGCTGGCCGACGGCATGACGATGAGCGCCAAGAAGGACCCGATGGGCAACATCGGTGGATGGCTGGCGATGGATGACGACGAACTGGCCCGGGAGTGCCGCAACGTACTGATCCTCACCGAGGGGTTCCCGACGTACGGCGGCTTGGCCGGTCGCGACCTCGAAGCGCTCGCACAGGGGCTGCGCGAGGTCGTCAACCACGACTACCTGCGGTACCGGATCCGATCGACCGGGTACCTCGGCGAGGCGCTGGTGAAGGCGGGAGTGCCCGTGCTCACCCCGATCGGCGGACACGCCGTGTACCTGGACGCCCGGGCTCTTCTGCCGCATATCCCGCCACTGGAGTACCCCGGCGAGGCGCTGGCGGTCGCTCTGTACGAGGCAGGTGGGGTGCGCAGTATTGAGATCGACACGGTGATGTTCGGCCGGCAGCCGGACGGTTCGAAGGCGCCGGCCGCGCTCGACCTAGTACGACTGGCCATCCCTCGGCGGACATACACACAGAGCCACATCGACTACGTCATCGAGGTCTGCGAACACGTCGCGCGACATGCCGGTGAGCTCACCGGCTACCGCATCGTGGACGAGCCCCCGGCGTTGCGCCACTTCACGGCCACCTTCGAGCCGCTGGGCTGACCTCACGGCCAGGCAGACCCGACGATCACGCACCCGATGAATACATCGTGCCAGCACGCTGATCCAGGGACGGGACTCGGCCGCTCGGGACGCCCACCTGCGAGAGCGGGAACAAGGCGATGGGCAGACCCTTGCCGGCCTCGAAGTCGGCCCGAACCCGCCTGAAGCTCGCCAGCAGCCAGTCGTTGGTCAGGCGTGCGCTGTTACGGCACCCCTGCCGAATGCACGTCACGACGACCGACCCGCGTTCGCTGGTATCGCTGTCCCACGCCCCCGTGATTGCCTCGCCGCCGAACGTGGCGTCCCCGGATCGAGGAGACATCCAGAGACGCATCAGGCGCCCGCCGTGCATGTCGCAGGTGAAATCGAGAGCCACCGAGCCGGCTGGCCGTGATGCTCCTGGGAGTGAGTTGAGATCCCCGACGGAGCCTGCGGTGCGCAATCGGATTCTGGACTTGACGCCTCTCACCTGCGCCAAGAACGCCTCAACGATCGTGGGCTTGTCATCGCTGCTCATACCCGATCGCCTCGCTCCTCCCCTGCGCTGCACACTACGCCCCTTGCGTCGATCGTCCTATAGCACAAGTGTAGGTCGGACTGCCAGCACAGCGTCAGCGTGGCGGGATCCATTTTGCGAGGTTTGTGAGTATCTGCTGGCCTCACGTCGAGAGAGCCACCGGATTCTCGTCGTTGGCGCGGTTGGTCACGACCGCGGATCAGCTGTCGATCCGCCTGTGGTTCGCGACCCACGGCAGCTGGGTCGCCGCCGCGGCGCCAAGACTGGTGACGGCCCGATCGCAGGCAGGTCCGTGACAAAGGATTCCCGATGTGGCACAGATGGCACGCGTGGGCGGAGGTCGCAGACACAGGCGGTTTGGGACCGCTGGAATGCCAAGAACCCCGCAGAGTGTTTCCGGGTATCTAGCCGACCCACGAAGGACTGTGCCGGCGTGGGCCCTGAGGATGGTGTCAGCCGAACGGCGCTGCAGTCCCGGCCTTTGGGCCGATGCAGCCGGTCGGGATGTGCGACACGCTGCATAGAGGGGTGTGGCCTTTCACTGTCGAGGCAGGGAGTCGGATCGTGAGGCTCGCACGTCATGGGG